>Ga0187892_10004650_pt1 | contig 22747 bp, 12 predicted proteins | sample MA1701073metaG_FD_139345 | JGI IMG/M metagenome (GOLD analysis project Ga0187892, IMG submission 139345) | Bio-ooze microbial communities from a basaltic lava cave in the Kipuka Kanohina Cave System on the Island of Hawaii, USA - MA170107-3 metaG ... | reverse complement strand
AGGTCCGCTCGGAGCCGAGAGCGTGAAGCGCGCGCTCGCGATCGTCGACGTGGACGCGAACGGGCTCACGGCGGCGGACCGGAAGCTCGTCGAGACGCTCCGCGCGTCGAAGGTCCCGCTCTCGTCCGCCGCGCTCGCGGCGAAGACCGGGATGTCGCGGGACACGCTCGTCGAGCTGCACGAGCCGTATCTCCTGAAGCTCGGGCTTGTCGAGGTGACGCGGCGCGGGCGGGTCGCGCGGACGGAGGGCGCGGCGGTGCACTGAAGGGCGAAGCGCGGGATAGAATCGCCCGTCCGCACCCCCGGCGGGCGCGGCCCGCCGCGCGCGCGAGGGAAGGACCGCACCGATCGACTCCGCCATGTCCTCCGACCTGACGCGCGTCCTCCGCGAGATCGAGGGGAAAGACCCCGCGGCCGCGGCGGCGCGGCTCTGGCCGCTCGTGTACGAGGAGCTGCGCGCGCTCGCCGCGCGGCGCCTCCTCGCCGAGCGGCCCGGCGCGACGCTCCAGGCGACGGCCCTCGTCCACGAGGTCTTCCTCCGCGTCGCGGGGGGGAGCCCCGCCCGCTTCGACGGCGCGGCGCACTTCTTCGCGGCGGCGGCGGAAGCGATGCGCCGCATCCTCGTCGAGCGAGCGCGGGCGCGCGGGGCGCATAAGCGCGGCGGCGGGCGCCGCCGCGTCACGCTCGACGCGAGCGCTCTCTCGATCGATTCCGTCCCGGACGAGATCCTCGACCTCGATTCGGCGCTTGACAAGCTCGCGGCCGAGGATCCCCGGAAGGCGCGGCTCGTCGAGCTCCGGTTCTTCGCCGGGCTCTCGCTCGTCGAGGCCGCGGCGGCGCTCTCGATCTCCCAAGCAACGGCCGACCGCGACTGGGCTTACGCCCGGGCGTTCCTCTTCGCCGAGCTCGATTCCGTCGATCCGCGCGAGACGCGATGAGGCCGCGCAGCGTCCTTTCGCGCATGTGAGGGCATGGCCAGCGATCCCCGCCGGATCGACGAGCTCTTCCACGCGTGCCGCGCGCTCGCGAGCGCCGCGGAGCGGAAGGCGTTCCTCGACGGCGCGTGCGCCGGCGACGCCGACCGGCGCGCTCGCGTCGAGGCGCTCCTCGCGGCCGACGCGGCCGCGGCGAGCGGCGCGTTCCTCGAAGGCGCCCGGCCGTCCGGCGCGGCGAGCGGCGCCGTCATCGGCCGGTACAAGCTCCTCGAGCCGCTCGGCGAGGGGGGCTTCGGCGAGGTCTGGATGGCCGAGCAGCGCGAGCCGGTGAGGCGGCGCGTCGCGCTCAAGATCATCAAGCTCGGCATGGACACGAAGCAGGTGATCGCCCGCTTCGAGGCCGAGCGCCAGGCGCTCGCTCTCATGGACCACCCGAACATCGCGCGCGTCCTCGACGCCGGCGCGACCGATTCGGGACGGCCGTACTTCGTGATGGAGCTGGTGCGCGGCGTCCCGATCCTCGAGTACTGCGACGGCGAGCGCCTCGACACCGAGAGGCGCCTCGCTCTCTTCGTCGACGTCTGCCACGCCATCCAGCACGCGCACCAGAAGGGGATCATCCACCGCGACATCAAGCCGTCGAACATCCTCGTCACGCTCCACGACGGGCGGCCGGTCCCGAAGGTGATCGACTTCGGAATCGCGAAGGCGACCTGCTTCGAGCTGACCGAGAAGACGCTCTTCACCGAGCACCGGCAGATCGTCGGCACGCCCGCGTACATGAGCCCCGAGCAGGTCGAGATGTCCGGACTCGACGTCGACACCCGGAGCGACGTCTACAGCCTGGGCGTCCTTCTCTACGAGCTGCTCACGGGCACGACGCCGTTCGACATCCGAGGCCTCCTGATGAAGGGCTACGAGGAGATGCTGCGCGTCCTCCGCGAGGTCGAGCCGAAGAAGCCGAGCACACGCCTCTCGACGCTCGGCGCCGCCGCGTCGAAGACCGCGGAGCGAAGGAACGCCGACCCGCGGAAGCTCGGCTCGCTCCTCCGCGGCGACCTCGACTGGATCGTGATGCGCTGCCTCGAGAAGGACCGCTCCCGCCGCTACGAGACCGCGAACGGGCTCGCGCTCGACGTCGAGCGGCATCTCCGCGGCGACGCGGTCCTCGCGGCGCCGCCGAGCGCGGTGTACCGCCTGCGCAAGTTCGTCCGTCGGAACAAGGCCACGGTCGCGGCCGCCGCGGCGGTCATGCTCGCGCTCGTCGGAGGTCTCTCCGCCGCCCTCTGGCAGGCGAGCCGCGCGAGGGAGGCGGAGCGCCAGGAGACGATCGTCGCCGAGGAGGAGGCGCGCCAGCGGCGGCGCGCGGAACTCATGAGCTCGTTCCTCATCGACTCGCTCCTCCTCGGCGACCCGAATCACCGAGGGACGTCGGGGATTCTCGTGGCCGACGCGATGCAGTACGCCGTCCAAGAGATGGAGGGCGGCGCGCTCGCGGGCGAGCCCGATCTCGAGGCGCACCTCCGCCTGAATATCGCGATGATCCTCGACGGCAACGGCCGGCCGGCGCAGGCGCTCGAGCTGGCGAAGAAAGGGGTGGAGAGCCTGCGACGTCTCCTCGCCGGCGCCGACCACGACGACATCGCGGGCGGCTTGACGATCGTCGGCGATTGCCTCATGACGCTCGGGCGCTACGCGGAGGCGCTCCCGCTGTACGCGGAAGCGCTCGAAATGCGGCGGAGGCTCTTCCCCGCGGATCACCCGAAACTCGCGTTCGGCCTCAACAACTACGCGAGGAGCCTCACGGCCTTCGGTCGCTACGAAGAGGCGCTCCCGCTGTTCGAGAGGGCGCTCGCCATCCACCGCGGAAAGACGCCGCCGGACGAGGACCGCGTGGCGGTGGGCCTCAACAATCTCGCCTTCTGCCTCGCCGGACTCGGCCGCGAGACGGAAGCGCTGCCGCTCTTCGAAGAGGCGCTCGCGACGCGACGCCGGATCGCCAGAGGCGACGATCCGGATCTCGCCCTCGCGATCGAGAACGTCGGGAATTGCCTCCTCGACCTCTCGCGCCCGGCGGAGGCGCTCGCGCATCTCGAGGCCGCGGCCGAGATGTACGGGCGGATCTTCCGGGGAGACGATCTGAACGCGGCGCGCTGCCACATGCGGCAGGTCACGAGCCTGGCCGCGCTCGGACGTTTCGACGAGGCGCTCGCGCGAGCCGACTCGGCGATCGCGATCCACCAACGCATGACTCCGGGCGACCACCCGATTCTCATGAGCGCGCTGATCGGCAAAGCGAGCGTGCTGTCGGATCTCGGCCGGTTCGACGAAGAGATCCCGCTCCGCCGGGAGGCGCACGCGATGGCGAAGCGGCTGGGATTGCCGGACTCGCCGGAGCTCGCCTCCTCGCTCGTGTGGCTCGCGTTCGCGCTGCTCGACTCGGGCGCCGCCGAGGCCGCGACCGAAGCCGAGGCGGCCGCGCGGCGATCGCTCGAGATCCGCCGGACGCTCTACCCCGACGGCCATCCGGAGGCGGCGCTCCGCTTCAATTCAATGAGCCTCCTCGGCGGCGCGCTCGCCGCGCAGGGGAGGTTCGCCGAGGCGGAGCCGCTCCTCGTCGACGGCTACTCCGGCCTCATGAGCGCGCCGACGTCGGCGCCGCCCGACATCGTCGACCGCCAGCGTGAGGCCCTCGCCCGGATCGTCGCGCTCTACGACGCGTGGAACGCGCGCGAGCCGAGCGACGAGCGCGCCGCGAATGCCGCCGAGTGGCGGCGGCGGGCGGAGGCGAACGACGCCCCGCCGCGCTGAGCGCGGTCGGAGGGAATCCCTCGTGGCTCAGCGCGCACCTCTCGACGTAGTCCCGCCCGGCCTCGTGCGGATGTTCTGGTTGTGGTGGAAGACGTTCTCCGGGTCGTACGTGGTCTTCACGTCCACCAGCCGGTCGTAGACGGACTCGCCGTACGCCTCGCACTCCTCGCCGAAGCGCTCGCGCAGGTGGCGCTTCTCGAACGAGTCTCGTCTCGATCCGATGGATCGGTCTCGCGTGTTGCCGGGAGAACCGACGCTCAGCGGAGTTCCGCGGACTCGAGGCGTTGGAGCGCTGGTCGAGAACGCCGCGCCGCGCGAACCGGAAGTCTCTTGCCACCCGACATCTTCTTGAAACCGCAGCATTCGGCCGGGACACTACATCTGCGTCGGGTCGCGTGGCCTGGGCCCACGCTGCCCGTGAGGGCCGTCTCTCAGGCTCGCAGACCGGCTCCATGTGATCCCGCGATCGCTGGAGACACCCAGGTGGATTCAATGCCCCGAAATCCGTCTCGAAGACTCCTCGCCGGCGCCGTCCTCGGAATCGCCATCGCGGGACCGCCCGCGGTCGCCGACGGCCCGCGCGTCGATTTCGATTCGCCGGAGCTATTCAAAACCGGCGCCACGCTTCAAGGCCCAACGGGCGGCCCGGTTCCACGGCTCGCCGACGTCGACGAGGACGGATGGCCCGACCTCGTCGTGTCGGGCGACCTGAAGCTCGCGCTCCGAAACGACGGCCTGAAGGGCTTCACGGGCGCGCCGCGGCCCCTCGAGGAGGGACTCACCGAGGTCGCCGATCTCGACGTGGACGGCCACGTGGACGTCGTCGTGGCATTCGAGTTCGGGCTCCGCGCCGCGCTCGGCGACGGAAGCGGGGGCTTCGTCCCGCAAAGCGCCCAAGGGCACTCCAACCTCTTGGTGACCGGCATCGCGGTCGGCGACTTCGACGAGGACGGCTTCCCGGACGTCGTTTTCACGAACAGCTACAACGACGCAGCGAGCGCGTTCGTCTGCATCGGCGACGGCGCGGGCGGCTTTTCGGCGCCGGGAGTCGTCGAAACGGGAGCTCTCGCGTTCGGGGACGTGGGCGCAGCCGACATCGACCAGGACGGCCACCTGGATCTCGTCGCCTCGGCCGCGGATGACTCGGAGACCGTGGCCGGCTTCTTCCTCGTGCGTGGCGACGGCGCGGGTGGCTTCCTCGCGCCGACGTTGATCGTGGACGGACCTCGGCCGTACGCGCAATCGATCTTCTTGGGGTACCCGATCGTGATCGCGGACATCGACGGCGACGGCCTCGACGACGTCTCGGGCGTCCACGGACCGTCCGACACTCTCTTTTTCGCGCTCGCGCTGGGAGGCGGCGCCTTCGGACCCGTCCGGACCGTCAGCCTGTCCGCGGGGTCGCCCGTCTCGCTGGCCGTGGCCGATCTGAACGCCGACACGAATTCCGACCTCGTCGTCACGGGCCTCGATTCATCCGAGGTTCTCCTCGGCGACGGCGCGCTCGGATTCACGTCCAGCGCTGCGATCGACGTCAGGGGAATGAGGAGCCTCGCGATCGCGGACTTCGACCGCGACGGGAACGCCGACATCGCGGCCGGCCATGAAGACGGAGTCGTCGCGGTCTACTACGGCGACGGCGACGGGACCTTCTCTTCGAGCGACCCTCCGGGCCATCCCGTGGAGCCGATGCTGAGCGGATCGTGGCAGGCCCTCGCCGACGTCGACGACGACGGCGACCTGGATCTCGTCTTCCTCGCCGACCCCGAGGAGGACTCGGACGCCGCTCTCTCGGTCCACGCCGGCGACGGGGCGGGCGGCTTCGCGCCCCTCGCGACGTCGCCCGTCGCGGCCGGAACCGCGCGGGGGCTCGCGCTCGGAGACTTCGACGAGGACGGCCTCGTCGACGCGGTCGTCTCGTTTTCCGCGGGACCGCAGCGCTGCGTCGTGTATCGCGGCGACGGCGCCGGAGCTTTCTTGCCGGGAACGGTCGTGACAGACGGGTTTGCGGCTTACGGGCTCCGGGTGGACGATCTCGACTCCGACGGGCACCTCGACGCCGTCATGGGGAACGATCGCGAGGACGGGTCGAACTGGAGGGAGGTCACGATCCTCTACGGAGACGGCGCGGGTGGCTTTTCGCAGAGGCTCGTGCGCCAGGTCATTTCCGACGCCATTCCGCGGCACCTGGCGAGCGGCGACTTCAACCGCGACGGCCACGTCGACGTCGCCATCGTCACGACGAACAGTCTGGGAGGTCCGCGAGTCCACATCTTTCGCGGCGGCGGCGGCCGCGACTTCCCGACGCAGTACTGGTTCACGACGCGGTTCTCCCCCGGAGCCCTCTCGACGAATGACCTCGACGACGACGGCGACCTCGATTTCTCCGTCGTCGCCGGAAGCGGCGTCTCGCTCTTCCGGAACAACGGCACCGGGCAGTTCGTGGAATCGTTCTGGTCCAACATCTTCCCCGTGTTCGGGCAGGTCTCGACCGCGGACATGAACGAAGACGGCATCGTCGACGTGGTGGCCGCCACGACCACGGGAGTTGTCGTCGGGACGTGCGACGTGAACTGCCGCTTCTCGTCGATACGCCACTTCTCGCCAGTGGACGCCATGGCCGCGAGCGTCGGGGACGTGGACTCGGACGGACATTCCGACGTGATCGTGCACGACAGGTCCTTCGTTCGCGCTCGCGTCGTCCGGAACGGCTCGGCGTTTCGGCTCCCGGATGTCCTCGCCGGCACGGTCAATGCGATGGGGGAAGGCGGGATCGAGCCGGTGCTGATCATCAACGGAGGGATCGGCGCCGGGACTTTTCGCCGGCTCGAGATCGACCGGACTGCGTCCTTCCAGATGCGCATGAGGGCGCCGTCGGCGATGGGCGGCGGCCCCGCGCGCTTCGCTCTCTTCGCGACGATCGGCTGGCCGGACGAGTGCACGATCCTGCCGGTCCCGGGAGGCTACGGACCGATTGCGTTCCACCCCACGCGAGCCCGGAAGCGCTGGAACAACACCGGCGATTCCGCCTTCGGCGCCGCGGACCTCCCGTCGAGCCCGGCGCCGTCGATCGTCCTCCGGCGACAAAACGGGCTCAAGAAGCGCATCCGCGTGACCCTTCAGGGCGTGATCCAGGACCCGGCGTCGCCGTCTGGCGTCTACGCCGTGACGAACGGGATCCTGCTCGACTCAAGATGACACCGTGCGAGGTCCTGTCTCCGCCGCTTTGGGCTCGACCGGAAGGGGTCTTCGGATCCTCGGGCCGCACGGCGAGCTTCACCCGCGTCGCGTGCCGCCGAGTCGACGCCGGCGGCGCCGCGGCGACGAATGCCGTGGTTTCGTCGTTCCTCTGACCGGCGAATTGCGCGTCACGGCCGCAAGAGCATCCCTGTCGGATGCCCGACGGCGATGGGATTCCGGCTCTCGGGCGACGTCGTTCCATCTCCGGCGCCGTGCCTCAACTTCCGGGGATGACCTGAAAGAGACCACGTCACCCGCGACCGCCGGCTGGTTCGGCGCTCGCGGCGAAGACCGGGATGTCGCTGGAAGACGCTCGTCGACTTGCACGAGCCGTGTCTCCTGAAGCTCGGGTTCATGGAGGTGACGCGGCGCGGGCGGGTCGCGCGGACGGAGGGCGCAGGGGCGCTCGTCCGGCCTGCACTATTCATGTTCATGAGGCCATCCGGCCCGTGGGGAGCGACTCGCGTGTTGCGGTGAGAATTGCCGCACGGTATGTTTCGCTGGAGCGAGTCACCGGTGCGCAATCGTGCGCGGAAACCCGAATTACGCGCGGAGCGACACGTTGGAACGTCTTTTGTGAAGGACCGACTCTCTCACCGGGCCGCCGAGGAGAAAAGCCGAGTGCCCCTGCCCCGATCGTCGGCCGCGCCATGCGCTCTCGTCCTCGCAGCGATCGCCCTCGCGCCCTCCTGCAACCGGAGCGGCGGCAGCACCACCGTGCGCGTCCCCGCGTACGCGCCGGGCTCGACCGTGCCGGGCTACGTCGCCCGCGTGCCGCTCCAGAGCGTGGGCGACGTCGTGGCCACGGGCTCGCTCATCGGCGGCGATTTCCGGCGCGGCGCGAGCGTCCCCGGCTCGCGGCTTCGGTTTTCAACCGGCAGCGCGGCGGACGTCGCGGCCGTCGGGACGTACGTCGACGGCGTCTGGCTCGTCGCGATGGAGAGGAGCCTCGTCACGGCCGACCCCGAGAACGACGTGCAGTTCGAGGCGGGCGGCGTCTACCACTTCCAGGTCGCGACGTTCGACGACGAGGGCGGCGCCGCCGAGGGGCTCGGCATGACGGGCGCGAGCCGCGAAGTCTTCTCGATCCGGCTTCCGGACAGCCTGCCGGGTCCGATCGAGATCCTCGTGCCGCCGACGAACCTCGTCTCGCTCGAAGGCTTCGCGACGCTCGACCGTCTCCGGCTCAACGCCGCGTTCCTCGACCGGAACGGCGTCGAGAACGTGGCACCGCGCGCGTGGGTCTTCGACGGGATGGCGTGGTCGCGGACGACGGGCGACGAGGACCGGCTAGCGTTCTACTGGGCGCTCGCGCGCGATCTTCCGATCGGGACGGGACCCGGGACGACCGGCACCGGCACGTGCGCGGTGATGTGCCATTCGGGCATCGGCGAGTGGACGGTCGCTGGGAAGCTCGACGCGTGGCAGTGGCGCGCCGGGACGTCGAACTTCGTCGGCGCGCTCGTGGACGGATTGCTCGATTCGACCGACGGCGGCGGGCGAAAGCCCGACGCGGGCCGCCTCTCGCCGCGCGACAACGTGGACGAGTTCGGCGTCGCGCCGCTCGTCATGGGCGAGTTCGACCCGGGCGAGCGAGCGCGAGCGCTCCTCGAGACGCCGGAGGGCGCAGCGCGAGCGGTGCCGTTCGACGATGCGGCCGCGTTCCGGCGCGGCGACCGCGTGCCCGGCTTCATCGCGACCCCGCTCTCGGGGAGCTTCGGCGACGTCTCCGCGACGTCCGCGTACGAGAACGGCGTGTGGACGGTGACGCTCGAGCGCGAGCTCGTCACGTCGGACCCGGAGAACGACGTCCAGTTCGAGCCCGGCCGCTCGTACGCGTTCCAGGTCGCGGTTTTCGACAACGAGCCCGGCACGGCCGAGGCGATCGGAATGACGTCCGAGTCGGAGCGCGTCTTCTTCGTCAGGCTGCCCGCGACTCCGGGTCCGCTCTCGTTCTCGCGCCGCCCGCAGAAGCTCTCGGACCTTTCCGGCGAGACGACCGCGGACGGGAGGATCCGCCTCACGGTCTCGTTCCCCGACGCGAACCGAAGGCGCGACGCGACGCGCGAGCCGTGGGTCTTCGACGGGGTCGCGTGGTCGCGCGTCCCGCCCGCCGAGGCGGACGAGGATCGATTCGCGATCCTCTTCGCGCGCGAGCCGGACGTGCCGCTCGGCGTCGGGCCGGGGACGACCGGCACCGGGACCTGCGTCATCATGTGCCACACGGGCCGCGGCATGTTCACGCCGTCGGGCCACGTCGACCTCTGGGAGTGGGCCGCCTCCAGCACCGACCCCGTCGGCGCCGCGGCCGACCTCGCGATCGGGCCCGATCTCGGCGGCGGCAGCGGACGGACGGCCGACAGCGGCGCCGGCGGGCCGCGCCCCAACTTCGACACGCTCTCGTCGATGCCGCCGCTCGTGGCCGACGGCGACCCCGGGCGGCGCGCACGCTCGCTTCTCGCGCCGAGCCTCTCGGGGGGCCCGGCGAGCCTGCCCGCCGGATCGAGCCGCGCGATCCCGTTCGGGCTCGCCGAGTGGACGGTAACGCTCCGCCGGACGCTTAAGACCGGCGATCCGGCGCGCGACGTGCAGTTCGTCGCCGACGGCGCGACGCAGCACTTCTTCCAGGTCGCGACGTTCGACAACGAGACCGGCCGTGCTCAGAACGTCGGCATGACCGACGGGGCCGACGAGACGTTCAGCGTCGTGATCCCGGCCCCCGACGGCCTCCCCGACCTGCAAGACCTCGTCTTCCCGTCGCGCCCCACGAAGCTCACGTCGCTCACGGGCACGTACGACGACGCCGCGACGCCTTCGGACTTCGGCGACGACAGCCTCACCATCGTCGCGCGGTTCCGCGATCGGTCGAATCAGGCGAGCCGCCGGCGAAGCGAGTGGTTCTGGACTGGCACTACGTGGAGCCGCGGCACCTCCGGCAGCGAGGACATGCTCTCTCTCTTGTTCTCGCTCGAGCCCGGCGTCGACCTCGGGATCGGCCCCGGGACGACCGGCACCGGGACGTGCGCGACGACCTGCCACGTGGACCGCGGCGAGTGGACGGCCGCCGGGCGCCTCGACTCGTGGCTCTGGGCCGCTGCGAGGACCGACGCGTCCGGATTCGCGCTCGATGACTTCTGGGACGACACCGTGGGCGGCGGGCGCCATCCCGACCCCGGGGAGGCGAGCTTCGTCGAGAACGAGAACGCCCCGCGAACCGAGCCCGCCCTGCAAAGCGATTCCGACCCCGACGCAAACGCGCTCCACCTCGTCCTCGCGCGCGGCGCGGTCGAGCGCGCGGTCCCGATCTCGGACGCGTCGTACGGTCCGGGCTCGAGCGTGCCGGGCTTCGTCCTCGAGAACGGCTTCGGCAGCCGCGCGGACGTCCGCGCCGCGGCGTTTCACGATCCGGCCTCGCGCCGCTGGTCGCTCACGCTCCGGCGCTCGGCGCTGACGATCGACGCCGCGAACGACGTCCAGTTCCGACTCGGCCGCACCGTGTCCTTCCAGGCGGCGTTCACGGACGACACGTCATTCTCTGCCGGCGACGCGCGGATCCCGGGCGCCGATTCTCCGGTCACGATGACGCTTCCCGGAAGCGGCGACTTCCGCGGGCGCGAGGAGGTCGCGATCTCGTTCTCGCGCACGCCGCCCGGATTCCGCTCGATCTCGGGCGCTTACAACGCCGGGAAGACGCCGTCCGACCCGAGCGACGACTTCGTGACGCTGACGCTTGTCTGGAGCGACGCGACCGAGAGCACGGACGGCTCGGGCTGGACGCGCTCGGAGAGCGGAGCGTGGCGGCGGAACGACCCGTCGCGCGAAGACCGCTTCTCGATGATCTTCTCGCTCGGCGCGGACGTCCCGCTCGGGCTCGGTCTCGGAACGACCGGCACCGGCACGTGCGCGACCATGTGCCACTCGGGCGGCACGGCCTTCGCCGCGGCGAGCGGGAAGGTCGACGCGTGGAGCTGGTCGGGCGGGCGATTCGGAGCGCACTCCTTCCTCGACGACGGCCGCGTCGACGGAATCGGTCCGGCGCCCGACGCGGGCGATCCCTCGGCGGTCGAGAACTTGGGCGCTTCCGGCGACGCCCCCGCGTTCGCCCCGGAGGGAGGACCCTCAAGCCGCGCGCGGGCCATCGCGGACTGGGCGCCGGGCGTGCGCCGCTCGGTCCCGTTCGTCGCGATGGTGGACGAGTCGAAGTACGGCGAGGGCGGCGGCGGTGACGGCGCGGTCACGTTCTCGCGCACGATCCGGCCCATCATCAACTCGAACTGCGCGTGCCATCTCAACGCGCAGACGAGCGGCGGCCTCAACATGGACAGTCACGCGAACCTCCTCCGCGGCGGCCAGAGCCGCGCGACGTTCCCGGCCGTCGTCCCCGGCGACGGCGCCTCGAGCCTCATCTTCCTCAAGGTCTCGCAGGATCGCCCGCCCGTCGGCCAGAGAATGCCGCTCGGCGGCCCGTTCCTCTCGCCCGACGATCAGCAGAGAATAAGGGAATGGATCGACCAGGGAGCGCTCGACAACTGATGACGACGACGCGACGCGTCTCGATCGCGGCCGCCGCCGCCCTTCTCTTCGCGCTCGCCGCCCTCCGGGCGGAAGCGATCCCGGCGTTCGCGCGGAAGTACGGCACGAGCTGCTCGACCTGCCACGTCGCCTTCCCGAAGCTCAACGACTTCGGCGAGGCGTTCCGTCGGAACGCGTTCCAGGTCCCGCAGGACGACGAGTTCTACGTGAAGGACGCTCCGGTCGCGCTCGGTGCGCAGGCGTGGAAGGACGAGTTCCCGAACGCGATCTGGCCGGGCGACATTCCCCATCTGCCGCCGATCTCGTTCCTCACGCGGCTCGCGGTCGATTTCGACTCGCGCGACGACGTGCGCGGCGACTTCGACTTTCCGCAGTCGTTCAACTTCCTCTTCGGCGGGACGTTCGGGCCCGACGTCGGGTTCTTCGCGCACACCGGCCCGGGGACGCGGCTCTACCTCCGGTTCGCAAACGTCCTCGACGACACGCTCGGCGAGCGGGCGCTGAACGCGACCGTCGGCCTCGTCGAGCCGGCGTACGCGCCGGTCTCGAACGTGCGCCGGCTCACGATCACGCCGTACCTTCACAGCGGCTACACGGTCGACCTCCCGAATGGGAACGGCAACGCGTTCGAGCTCGACCGGCAGCGCGCGATCGAGATCGACGGCGTCGTCGCGAGCCGCGCGTCGTGGGCGCTCGGCGTCACCAACGGCACGAACGACGCTTCCGACAACAACTCGCGGAAGGACGTCTACTACAGAGTCATGGGAAAGCTCGGCGGCATCGCGTTCGACGGCACGGGCGGCGCGGTCGAGGGCGATTCCCTGACGCAAACCGAAAACTGGACCGACAACTCGCTCACCGTCGGCCACTTCGGCTACTTCGGCTCGAACACGCCGTCCGACGTCGCGACCGGCGAGGACTATACGGTCGACTTCTACCGCGTCGGATTCGACGTCCGCGGCAACGTGGACGACCTCGACGTCTCGGCCGGCGTCGTCCTCGGCTCCGACGACAACGCGGGCAACGACGACGTGCGCATCGGCTCCGAAGTGTACTTCGTCGAGGTGCAGTACGTCTTCTTCCCGTGGCTGATCGGAATCGCGCGAGGCGAGCGGCTCGATTTCGACGTGCCGGGCGGCGGCGGCCTCCTCGACGGGAGCGAGGTCCGGCGCCTCGTCGTCAGCGCCACGGCGCTCATACGTGCAAATCTGAAAGGCATCATCGAGGGACGGTTCGAGGAGAGCGGGAACGGGCGCGCGGGAGGAGAAGCGCTTCTCCTCGCGCTCGACTTCGCGTTCTAGCCGACCGAAGAGAGAGGACACCCGAGAATGATCGTTCGCATCGCTTCCGGCCTGCTGCTGGCATCGACCCTCGCGCTCGCCGCTTTGAAGGACGGCGAAGAGGGCGCGACGGGAACCATCGAGGGCGCGATCAAGAACCGCTGGCTCTCGCGCATCGAGGGCGCGGTCTACGTCGAGAGAATCGAGGGGAAGGAGTTCGAGCCGCCGAAGGAGAAGGCGGTGATGGACCAGAAAAACACGGTCTTCGTCCCGCACGTTCTCGTCGTGGTGAAGGGGACGACGGTCTCGTTCCCCAACAGCGACTCGGTCCGCCACAACGTGTTCTCGTCGAAGGGCTCGTCGGTGCCGTTCAACCTCGGGACGTACGATCCCGGAGCGACGAAGGACGTCGTCTTCGACAAGCCGGGCGAGAACTCGCTCCTCTGCAACGTGCACTCCGAGATGTCGGCTTTCGTCATCGTGTCCGAGACGCCGTACTTCGCGGTGACGGAGAACAAGGGCCAGTTCAAGATCGAGGACGTGCCGCCGGGGAAGTACAAGCTCACCGCCTGGCACGAGAAGCTCAAGTCGAAGACGATCGACGTGACCGTCGAGGCCGGAAAGGCGGTGACGGCCGCGTTCGAGGGGATGGAGAGCCGGTGACGGCGTTCGGCGCGACGGTCCTCGCCTTCGCCCTCGCCGCGGCTCCCGACTCGATTCTCTTCCGCGGCGCGGAATCGCCCGTGTCCGGGACCGTTCTCGAGAGCGGCCGCGACGCGGTCGTGGTGCGAGTCGCCCGGAGCGACGTCGAGTCCGCGGAGCGCGTCGAGGACGCCGCGTGGCCCGACCGCGTGAAGCTCGCCGCCATGTCCGAGCCGGCCGCCGCGGCCGTCGTCGCTGAGGACGCCCTCTCTCTCACGATCCGATTTCCCTCGGCGGCGATCGTCCGGATCGAGCGCGAGGCGGTCGAGACGCCGGCCGCGCTCATGGCCGGCGCGTCGGCGACGGCACCCGAGGAGGGATCGATCGCGGGGCGCGTCGTCCGAAAGGGCGCGCCGATCGCGCGCTGCCGCGTGCGCGCGATCCGCCTCGTCGAGGAGAAGGACGTCCTCGGCCTCACTTCGCGGCTCCGGCCGGTGCGGACCGAGTCGCCTCCGGAGGCTTCGACCTGCGAGGACGGGACCTTTCGGATCGACGGCCTCGAGCCGGGACTCTACAAGCTCTACCTCTGCCCGGAGGGCGAGGAGACCTGGATCCGGCGCTTGCGCGAGGCGCCCGACGCCGAGGTGAAGAAGGGGTTCGTCGCGCGGCTGAAGGACGTCGATCTCTCGAGGCGGCCGCTGTGAGAACCTTGCGCTCTCTCGCTTTGGCGGCCGCTCTCGTCCTCGCGGGGGCCGCGGCTTCGTGCGCGTCGTCGTCGCCTTTCTCGCCGCGGACCGGCGTGCCCGCGCGGGAGGTCCTCGCCTACGAGCCGATCTCCCCCGACCGCCCGAAGAGCCGAGGGACCGAGCCCGCGCGCGAGAGCGCGAGCCGCCCCGCCGCGCCCGATCCCGCGGTCGCCTACGTGGGCGGCGACGCGATCCCGCGCTCTTCCCTGCACGAGTCGCTCCTCCGCCACTTCCCCGCCGAGTGCCTCGCCGCCGCCGACGCGCTCGTCGAGGCGGAGATCGTCCGGCGCGAGGCCGCGCGCCTCGAGGCGCCGCCCGTCGAGCCGGCGCGCGTCGCGGAGAGCACCGACCGCGCGATCGCCGGCGTCGCGGCGAGGCTCGGCGGCGGCGAACCCGCGCTCGCGGCGCGCATCGGCGGGCTGGGAAAGAGCCGGGACTCGTTCCGAGCCGAGATCGAAGAGGCGGAAGAGCGGCGGCTCCTCCTCGCGCGGCTCGCGCGGTTCGAGGAGTTGACCTCCGACCTCGTGACCCTTGCCGAGGCGGTCTTCGCCGAGGAAGACGAGGCCGGGCGGGCGCTCGCCGACCTCGAGGACGGCGCCGACTTCTCGCGGCTCGCCGCGAACCGCTCCCTCTCGCCGAGCGCGCGCGACGGCGGACGCCTTCCCGCGGCTCCGGTCGAAGATCTCGACCCGGCCGTGCGCGCGGCGATCGCGGGGCTGAAGCCGCGCGAGACGACGGGCGTCGTCGCCGTGCTCTCGCCGTCAGGGCCGCGCTTCGCGATCTACCGCGTCCTCGAGGCGCGCGCGGCTTTCGCCGCGACGAGCCGCGAGGAGGCGTGGCGCGCGGTGATCGCGAGCCTCGAGACCCGCCCCGCCGGCGACGACGAGATTCTCCGGTGGACCCTTCGCAACCATCGGCGGTACGGGGTGCGGATCGACCTCCATGCCACCGGCACCGCGGGAGTCGACACGAGATGAAGATGCGCGGAATCACGATCCTCCTTCTCCTGGCGCTTCCCTCTGCCGCCGGGTGCGGAGGAGGAGGCGGCGGCGGCGGCGGTGGGAGCCGGACGACGATTCTCACCCTGCAGGGGGTCGTGGTCGACGAGGTCTCGGGGGAGCGCATCGAGGGCGCCGAGGTGCGCCTTCCGGGCGCGCGGGACGTCTTCGTCACCGCGGCCGACGGCCTCTACTCTCTCGAGGTGGAGGCGAAGGTCGGCACCCTGACGGTGCCGATCGTGATCGGGCGTGAAGGGTACTTCAACCGGCGGTTCGACGCGCCCGAAGGCGACGGGGCGCTCGTCGCTCTCCTCGAGCCGATCCCGCCGGGCGATGCCGCGAGTTACCCGTTCCTTGCTCCGAGCCCGCTCTCCCCGGGTCATCCGAGCCCCGGCATGGCGTGCGGCTACTGCCACACGGAGACGTACGCCGAGTGGTTCGCCTCGCCGCACGCGACCGCCGCGACGAACCCGCGCGTCCTCGACGCGTACTCGAACGATTTCAAGCGCGGCTTCTTCGAGCAGGGGGTCGACACGTGCGCCGGTTGCCACGCGCCCGGGCTCGCGGCGCGCTCGGCTCGGGCCGATCACGCGGACGCGGCCCTCACGGCCGTCTCGGGCGAGAGCCTCGACGGCGTCCACTGCGACATCTGCCACAAGATCGACACGACCGCGGCGGCGTCCGTGTTTCCCGGCGGCGTCTACGGCGGGCTCGCGTTCAAGCGCCCCGCGGGGACGTTCGACCGGACGCGCGGCGACCTGGGCCTCATGTTCGGGCCGCTCGCCGACTCGGCCTATCCGTTCATGAGGGCGACGAAGAAGGCGCTCCTCGAATCGTCCGAGCACTGCGCGGGATGCCACGAGGCGAAGAACGCCTTCCAGATCCCGGCCGAGGAGACGTACTCGCAGTGGCTCGAAAGCCCGGCGCGCGCCGAGGGCAAGGGCTGCGTCGGGTGCCACATGAAGGCCGACACGGGACGCGACTCGCTCCTCACCGGCGTCGTGCGGCGCCTCGGGCCCGTGCGCGACACGTCGCAGATCCACGACCACGAGATCGTCGGGCCGACGAAGGAGCTTCTCGCCTCCGCCGCGAGCGTGACGCTCTCGGCCGCGACCGGCGACGGATTCGTCGACGTGATCGTGGACGTCGCGAATGCGTTCGGGGGCCATTCCCTGCCGTCGGGGTATCCGTCGCGGCAGGTATTGCTCGTCGTCAAGGCGGCCGATTCCGCGGGCGAGTTCCTGCCGCTCCGGAGCGGCGAAGTCCACGGGGACGACGCGGGCGTCGGCCCGCCCGAGGACACGGACGACGCGCGCTTCGCGAAGGGCGACTATGCCGGGTTCGCCGGACGCACGTTCCAGCGGAACGCGTTCGGCCTCTCCGCGGACGGCTCGCGGTTCGAGGATCTCGTGCCCCACTGGCGGGCGGCGACGGTCCTTTCCGACACGCGCATCGCGGCCGGCGCGGCCGACCTCTCCCTTTACCGCTTCGAGGCGCCGCCCGCGGGCCGCACGGCGCGGTTCACCGTGCGCCTCTTGCATCGGCGGGCGCCGAAGGGCCGCGTCGTCTGGAGCGCTTTCGACGACCGGCCGTTCGACACGGTCTTCTTCGAGAAGACGATCGACGGCTTCGGGAGGGAGATCGACACGACTCCGCCCGTGAGCCGGGCGGAGCCGCCGGGCGGGCTCTTCATGTCGGCGGTTTCGGTCTCGCTCCTGGCGAACGAGCCCGCGACGATCTTCTTCACAACCGACGGCACGGCTCCGACGCCGGAGTCGGCGATCTTCGCGTCGCCGATCGCCGTGACCGACTCGGCCCGGATCCGCTTCTTCGCCGTCGACTCGGCGGGGAACGCCGAGGCGACGATCCACGAGGAGCGCTACGTCGTGCGTCCGGGCGGACCGGTCCTCTTTTCGCGGGACGTCCAGCCGATCTTCACGCGCTCGTGCGCCCTGTCGATCGGATGCCACACGGGGTTCACGCCGGCGGCCGGCATGTCGCTCTCTCCCGGCGAGGCGTACCGGTTCACCGTGGGAGTGCCGAGCGAGGAGGTGCCGACGATCGCGCGCGTCCGGCCGTTCGAGTCGGAAGATTCCTATCTCTACCTGAAGATCACCGGAACCGCGGGCGACGTGGGCGGCGTCCCGAGCCGGATGCCGCTCGGCCAGGCGCCCCTCCGCCCCGAAGAGATCTCGACCATCCGGGAGTGGATCGACCAGGGAGCGCTGAACAACTAGGCGTCATGACTTCCGCCCGGGAGGACCGACGAGAAATGCGGCGGCGAGACCCGGCCGGAATCGCGCGGCGACCCGGAATCGCGCCGCGACATGGATAATGAGGACACACCATGAAAACCGCGATCGCGAAGGCGCTTCTCCTCTCCGCGCTCGCCGTCTGGGCCGCGTCGTGCGGCGGCGGGGGCGGGGGCGGGGGCGGCGGGAGCTCGGCGCCGCAGGAATTCATCATCGTCCCCCACGCGGGGAACGGCCTCCCAGGCTATGAAGGCGACGGCGGCCCCGCGATCGCGGCGTACTTCAACTTCCCGCTCGGGCTCGCCGTCATGGACGACGGCTCGGAGCTCGTCGCCGACAACGGCAACCACGAGATCCGGAGGATCGCGCCCGACGGCACGGTTTCCACCGTCGCAGGGATCGGCATCCCCGGCTACTCGGGCGACGGGGGGCCGGCCTCCGAGGCGATGTTCTTCTTCCCGCGCGACGTCGCGAGCGACGGCGAGGGAGGGTTCTACGTCGCCGACTCGGAGAACCACCGCGTCCGGCACGTCGACGCGACCGGCATCGTGAGAACCGTCGCCGGGCGGGGGCGCGAGGGGTTTTCCGGCGACGGCGGCCCCGCGACCGACGCGCTCCTCGCCGCGCCGCACGGGGTCATTCGCGATCTGGACGGGAGCGTCGTCATCGCCGACCAGCGGAACCATCGCGTGCGGCGCGTGCGGCCCGACGGCTTGATCGAGACGATCGCCGGCACCGGCGCGCGCGGGTTCTCGGGCGACGGCGGGCCGGCGACGATGGCGAGGCTGTACCTGCCGGGCCGCGTCTACCGGTGCCCGGTGTCGGGGCGGCTCTACGTCGCGGACACGTACAACCACCGCATCCGCTGGATCGACGGAGACGGCGTCATCCGGACGTTCGCGGGGAACGGCACGTACTTCGCCGACGACGGCGGACCGCTGCCGGGGAACGACACCGTCATCCGCTTCCCGTGGGAGATGGACTTCGATCTCGAAGGCTGCCTACTCTTCCCAGACGGCGAGAACTTCCGGATGCGCCGCTACGACCCGACGACCGGCCTCGTCAAGACGATCGCCGGCAACGGCGACGGAGGCTACGCGGGCGACGGGCTCCCGGCGCTCGAGGCGAGCGTCACGAACATCGAAGCGGTGAAGGTGAACCCGCTGACGGGAGACATCGTCTTCGGCGACCGCTCGAACAACCGCATCCGGATGATCGAGGCCTCGACCGGGCTCATGCGGACGATCGCGGGGAACGGCGCCGCGGCGCACGCGGGAGACGGCGGGCCCGCGACCCAGGCGAGCTTGAACGACCCGTTCGGGATCGCGTACGACTCGATGGGGAACCTCTTCATCGGCGACAGCCTCAACCACTGCATCCGCATCGTCACGCCGGACGGGATCATCGACACGTTCGCCGGGATCCCGGGCGAGGGGGGCTACGCGGGCGACGGCGGGAAGGCGAAGAAGGCGAAGCTCTTCAATCCGACGGGCGTCAACGTCGACCGCGACGACAACATCATCCTCACCGACTACTGGAATCACGCGATCCGGAAGATCTTCCGGACGTCGGAGATCATCGTGACCATCGCGGGCGTGCCGGGCCAGTTGGGCTACAACGGCGACGACATCCCCGCGACCGAGGCGTTCCTCTTCCAGCCCTACCAGACGGCCTACGACACGGCGGGGAATCTCTACATCGCCGACAGCAACAACAACAGGATCCGCATGGTGACGCCCGACGGGATCATCCACACGATCTGCGGCGCGGGGCCGACCGGGTTCGCGGGCGACGGCGGGCCGGCGACCGAGGCGCTCCTGAACGACCCGTGCGGGGTGCTGCCCGATCCGTTCGGCAACGTGTACGTCACCGATTCGCACAACAGCATGGTCCGCGTCATCGACCCGAGCGGTTTCATCTGGACGATTTGCGGGCAGGGGCTGAAGGACGGGAACCCCGCGCGCGAGGTCGCGCTCAACTTCCCGATCGGCATGCGGAGCGACGCGGCGGGGAATCTCTACGTCGCCGATTCGCGGAACTGCCGGATCCGGAAGATCCGCGCGCTCGACGGGATCGTCGAGACCGTCGCGGGCGACGGCTTCCAGGATGACCTCGGCGATTTCGGCCCCGCGAAACTCGCGTCGATGCGGAGCCCGTCGCAAGTCGCGGTGACCGCCGCGGGCGAAATCCTCGTCGCCGACACGAACAACCACCGCCTGCGCCTGCTGAAGTAACGAGCGGAAACGGCGGAAACGGTACCAGGCACCGTTTTCCGAAACGGTACCAGGCACCGTTTTCCGCCGTTTGTCGTCACGGAGCGGCGGGGGGCGTCTTTTCGGTGCCGCTCTTCGAGCGCGCGAGGTACTCCTCGACGTGGAGGAGCCCCTTCTCGCCCGCGCGCTGCACGATCTTGAGCAGCGTGTCCATGCTCGACACCTCTTCGAGCTGCTCCGTCACGAACCACTGGAGGAAGCTCTGGGTGAGGTGGTCGTTCTCCTTCATGCCGAGATCGACGAGATCGTTGATCTGCCGCGTCACGAGCTTCTCGTGCTCGAGCGCGTGCCTCACCGCCTCTTCGGCGCTCGAGAACTGGCTCTTCGGCTCGGCGATCGCGGGAATCCGCACGCGCCCGCCGGCGTCGAGCACGTACTTGGCGAACTTGAGCGCATGTTCCCGTTCTTCCTTGGACTGCTGAAAGAAGTGCGCGGCGAGCTGCGGCAGGCTCTCCGACGAGAACCACGCCGCGATCGAGACGTACTGGAGCGACGCCAGGAACTCGTTGCCGATCTGCTGGTTGATCGCCGAGTTCATCTTTTCGCTGATCAGCATGGGCGGATCGTGGCTCCTTGCCCCAGGGACGCGGGTCCATTCCCGACCGGCCGGGGGCGACATCCTACACTTTGGGGGCGGCGCCGCGCGCGGTCCGAGCCGATCGCTCCCCGCGCGTTTCCTCACCCACCCCAAGCTCCGGCTTGACGGAAGCGCGGCGACGACCATAGACTCGAGCTAGAGAGGGAGCGACTCTCGCGCGGCACGTGCGCAGTCCCGGCCCATGGCCACGGACACAGGCGCACGTCCAAGCCGTCAGGCAAAGGAGAATCCGCATGCGCGCTCCGTCTCGACCACGCCCCCTCTTACCTGGATCGCCCCTTCTCGCCGCGATCCTACTTGCCGTTTCCTCGCTCCCCGCAGGAGCGCAGTTCCGATTCGATCGCGGCGGCGCCTTTCTCATCGGCCGCGATCCGGAAGCCGTGGCGCTCGCCGACATCGACTGGAACGGCGTCTTGGACGTCGTCGCGATCAGCACGGGGGACGATCGGCTGTCGCTCCATCTCGGGCGCATCGACCCCGCGACCGGCGCGTGGCTCGGGACTCCCGTGAAGGAGGACTCGACGCGCGGCGACGAGACGAGCGGCGGTTACGACGGCGGGCCAGGCGCTTCGCCTCCGGCACCGAACGGCTTCGCGACTCTCGACTTGCCCGTCGACGTCGTGGCCGCCGACTTCAACCGCGACGGCGTGGCTGACGTCGCGATCGCCGAGCGGAACGCGCGCACCGTCTCGATCCGCCTGGGCGTCCCCACGGGGACGTTCCGCGCGCCGACCACGTTCGCGATCGGGGACGCTCCGCGTCGCTTGCGGATCGCCGATCTCGACGACGACGGCCTTCTCGACCTCCTCGTCGTCGGCGATCACCGCGCGCACGTCGCGTTCGGGAACCGCCGGACGCTCTTCGAGCCGCCGGTCCCGCTGCGTTCTTCGAACTTCTACGGCTTCGACGCGGCCGACGTCGCGGACGTCGACGGCGACGGCGACCTCGACATCGTGGCGACCGCCGAATCCCTGGCGGGGATCGCGGAGCTGTACACGTTTTCGTGCGATGGCGGCCGCGAATACGGACTCCCCGAGGCGATGCGCTTCCATCCCGACGTGCGGGGAATCCGCGACCTGCGCGCGGTCGACATCGACGCCGACGGCCGGAGCGAGCTGATCGCGGCGACGCTTCACCCGGGGCTCTACGTGCGGCCGGCACGGGGCGCCGGCGAGGCGCGGTTCCTTCGCACGGGCGATTCCGCCTTCTCAATCGACTCCGCCGACTTCGACGGCGACGGCTTCACGGACCTCCTCACGACGAACACGGAGCCCGACGGCACGATCGGCCTCTTGCTCGCGGACGGCCGAGGCTCCCTCGAGGCACCGATCCGCCTCCAGGCCGGATTCAACCTCCGGAAGCCCTCGATCGCCGACATCGACCGCGACGGCCGGATCGACATCGCGGCGCCGGCGGTGGGGTTCGACGCGACCGAGCGCGGCACCTTCGAGCTCTACTTCGACCGCAGCCTTCCGTCCTTCGGCGCGGGAAGCGTGAACGCGGGCCGCGGGACGATCGTCGACCTCTTGACCGTCAACGGCACCCACGGCGGACCGGCGCGCCACGTGACGATCCGGACGTGGTCTCGGATCGAGGTCGCTCTCGCGGCTCCCCCGGCTTCGAGCCGGAGGGCTCCGTTCGCTCTCTTCGCCTGGGAAGCGAATCCGGCGCGAAGCGAGGGCGCGTCGCAGCCGCACGGGATCGGCGTCACGAGCCTTCCCACGCCGCTCTCCGGCGGCTCGCCGCAGCCCGTCTTCGTCTTCGACTCGACGGGCACCGCGTGGGCGTGCCGGTCGCTCTTGAGTCCGAAGGCCCCGTGCGTGCTCGTCGACCGGCCGTTCGGCCTGCGGCACCCCGTGACCGTCTACCTGCAGGGCCTCATCCTGGACCCGGGTTCCGCGGGCGAGCGCCCCGCGAGCGTGACGAACGGCGTTCTTCTCGAGATCCGCTGACCTCGCGAGGAGACGCGCCGCCGGAAGCGCCGGTCGTCAGTCGAGGAATCCCGCCGCGGGCGCCCTCACCGCGCCCGCGGCAGCGCCATCGAGACCCGCGAGAGCGCGTCGGGCTGGAGCGACATCGAGTCGATTCCGATCTCGGCGAAGTAGGCCGCCAGCTCCGGATAGTCGCTCGGCGCCTGGCCGCAGATGCCGACGGGCTTTCCCTTCGCGTGCGCGGCCTCGACGACCATCGCAACGAGCTTCTTCACCGTCGGGCTCCGCTCGTCGAAGAGCGGCGCGAGGATCTCGGAGTCGCGGTCGACGCCGAGCGCGAGCTGCGTCAGGTCGTTCGACCCGATCGAGAATCCGTCGAAGAGATCGGCGAACTCCGACGCCTGGATCACGTTGCTCGGGACCTCGCACATCATCCAGACCTCGAGGCCCTTCTCGCCGCGCCGGAGCCCGTTCGCCGCGATTTCGGCGACGACCTTCCTCGCCTCCT
>Ga0187892_10004648_pt1 | contig 22757 bp, 18 predicted proteins | sample MA1701073metaG_FD_139345 | JGI IMG/M metagenome (GOLD analysis project Ga0187892, IMG submission 139345) | Bio-ooze microbial communities from a basaltic lava cave in the Kipuka Kanohina Cave System on the Island of Hawaii, USA - MA170107-3 metaG ... | reverse complement strand
TCGCGCATGGAGCGCGACTCGATCTTTCGCGTGTACTCGATGACCAAGACCGCGGCCTCGGTCGCCGCGCTGATGCTGGCCGAGCAGGGCGCACTCGCCCTCGACGACGAGGTCGCAGAGCACCTGCCCGCGTTCGCCGGGCTGTTGGTGCTGGCGGGCGGCACGCCGGACGCACCGCTGCTGCGCGCACCGCGCCGGCCGCTGACGATCCGCCACCTGCTGATCCACGCGCCCGGATTTGCGACCGCGCCCGGTGATGGCGCCGCGGCCGAGCTCCTCGCGCGCGCCGGTCTCGATGTGGCGACCGGCTTTGATGACTTCTGCGCGCGTCTCGTGACGGTCCCGCTCGCCGCGGATCCCGGCAGCCGCTTCGCCTACGACGGCCTGCAGTTCGTGGTGCTGAGTCGACTGGTCGAGGTGGCCTCGGACATGCCCTTCGACCGCTTCCTGCACGAGCGTCTATTCGCGCCCCTCGGCATGCGCGATACTGGCTTCGTCGTGCCGCCCGCCGAGCGGCACCGCATCGTGGAGATGACGACCAGCGGTGCCGACGGGCGCCTCGTGCCATCGCCGGAGTACGCGGATCGGGTTGCCGGCGAGATGATCGGTCCCTACCCGAGCGGCGCCGGCGGGCTCTACTCCACGGCCGGCGACTGGCTGCGCTTCAGCCGGATGCTGCTGAACGGCGGCGAGCTGGACGGCGTGCGCGTCCTTTCGCGCGCAAGCGTCGCCGAGATGTGGACCAATCAGCTTCCGCGGCTCGACCCGCCGGCCGAGGAGTTCCGTCCCGGCGCGGGCTTCGGCATCGGTGGGCACCTGGTCACGGATCCAGAGCGACTGGATCGCGCAGGGGCGCGCGGCGAGTTCGGCTGGAACGGCGCGGCCGCAACCTGGTTCGCGATCGATCGGGACCGCGGGATCATTGCGATGATCCTGATGCAGCACCTGCCGCGGGGGCTGCCTGGAGATCCGCCGCGCGCCGGACCCGTGTTCTACAATCTGCTGCACCAGTCGCAGGCCATACCGCTCCGCCGATGATCCTGGTCGCCGGTTCCGCGAATCTCGATTTTGTCGTGCGCGCGCCGCGCATACCCGCACCCGGCGAGACCGTCCTCGGCCGCGAGTTCCGTACCTTCCCGGGCGGCAAGGGCGCCAACCAGGCGATCGCCTGCGCGCGTGCGGGAGGTTGCGAGACGGAAATGCTGCTGGCGCTCGGGGACGACTCGTTCGCAGCGCCGATCGCGCAGTCGCTGGCGCAGGCCGGCGTGCGCATGCACCTGATCCAGGCCGGCGAACCGACCGGCACCGCGTTCATCTGCGTTTCGGACGACGCCGAGAACGCGATCACCGTGGCGCCCGGTGCCAATTCATGCCTGCGCCCCGGACAGCTACCGCTGCTTTCGGGGTGCACCCACCTCCTGATGCAGCTTGAGACGCCGCTCGACACCGTGGTCGACTACGCGCGCGCCGCGCGTGCGGCGGGCGTTGCGGTGGTGCTGAACGCGGCGCCCGCTCGCTTGCTGCCGCCGGAGCTGCTGTCGCTGCTCGACGTGCTGGTGGTCAACAAGGGCGAACTCGCGGCGGTCGCGGGCCGCTCCGGCAGCATCGAGCAGTGCCTGGTGCGCATCGACGTGCCCTGCGTGGTGGTTACGCTCGGCGACCGCGGCTGCTGCGCGCGCGTGGCCGGAAAGCTGGTCATGCAGGACGCGTTCGCGGTGATGCCGGTGGACACGACCGCCGCGGGGGACACATTCTGCGGCGTATTGGTGGCCGAGCTGGCGCGCGGCCGCGCGCTGCCGTCGGCACTGCGCCGCGCCAACGCCGCGGCTGCGCTTGCCTGCACCCGGGCGGGCGCACAGTCGAGCATCCCGGAATACGCCGAGGTCGAGGAGTTCCTCGGCCGGCACCTGCGGGCGGCCGCGCCATGACGCAGCCCTCGCAGCCGCCGGGCTCTCCGTTCGGCGAGTATCCGCTGCCGCACACGATCGGCGCGCACCTGCCCACGCCGGGCAGGGCGCCGGGCTGGCCGATGGCGAACATCGGCGAATGGCGCATCGACGTGGCGGGCAGCGCCGCGACCTGGCGCGCGGAGATGCAGGCCTGGCGGCACGAGCACTGGATCCGCATGGGCTACGACGACGCCGAGTACCGGCGCCCGGAGCTGCTGTGGACGCAGCGCAACTTCGTGCACACGCAGATGATGGTGGAAGACCGCTACTTCTACGACCCGGTCGCCGGCTGTTATTCCGTGGACCGCTATCTCGACGATCTCGAGCGGCGTTTCGGCGGCGTCGACAGCGTGCTGATCTGGTACGTGTACCCGAACATCGGCGTGGACGACCGCAACCAGACCGCGCTGGCCGCCGACCTGCCAGGCGGGCTCGACGGGCTGCGCGGCGCGATCGCGGATTTCCACCGCAGGGGGGTGAATGTCTTCATCCCGACCATGGCATGGGACAACGGCACACGCGCGGAAGGCCGGCCCGACTGGGAGGCGGTCGCGGCGCTGGCGGCCGCAGTCGGCGCCGACGGAGTCAACGGCGACACTTACAACGGCGTCCCACGCGCGTTTCGCAGCGCGGCCGACGCGGCCGGGCGCCCGCTCGCGTTCCAGCCGGAGTCCATCCCGTACGCCGACGAGCAGCTCATGTGGAACAACCAGAGCTGGGGCAAGGCCTCGACCGGCGCCATTCCCGCCGTCAGCAAGCTGAAATGGCTGGAGCCGCGTCACCTGGTGAACATCGAGAACCGCTGGGCGCGCGACCGCACCGACGACTTCCACTACATGTTCTTCAACGGCATCGGATACGTCGCCTGGGAGAACGTTTGGGGCGTCTGGAACCAGTTCACCGAGCGCGACGCGGAGGCGCTGCGCCGCCTGGCGGCGCTTTTGCGCCGCTACTCCAGCCTGTTCGCGAGCCCCGACTGGGAGCCCTACGCGGCGACGCTGCAGCCGGGCGCATTCGCAAGCTGGTTCCCGGTCGCGGGCCGGAGCCTCTGGACGATCGTGAACCGGAATGAGTACGCGCTCGACGGCGACCAGCTCGTAGTGCCTCACCGCGCCGGCTGCCGATACTTCGACCTGTGGAACGGTGCGCCGCTGAAGGCGCGTGTGGCGGACGGCAATGCCTTCCTGGCATTCCCGCTGGAAGCGCGCGGCTATGGCGCGGTGCTATGCCTGGACCCGGACGCGGAAGACGAAGGGCTCGAGGAGTTCCTGCGGCGCATGCGTGAATGGAACGCGGCGGCGCTCGGATCGCTGTCCCGTGAGTGGCGCGCGCTGCCGCAGCGCATGCTTGCGATTGAACCCACGCGGCCCGCGCGCGGGACGCCGTCCGGCATGGTGACGGTGCCCGAGGGCGAGTTCGATTTCGTGGTCGGCGGCATCGAGATCGAGGGCTACACCTGGGCGGGACTCGACTTCCAGTACCCCTGGGAGGAGCTGCCGCGGCGCCAGCACCGCCGCCGCATGGTGATGCGCCGCTTCCACATCGACCGCTTCCCGGTCACCAATGCCGAGTTCGCGCGCTTTCTGTCGAGCTCCAGCTACCGGCCGCGCGACCCGCACAACTTCCTGCGCCATTGGCAGGACGGCGCGCCTCGTCCCGGCTGGGAGAAGAAGCCGGTGACCTGGATCGGAATCGAAGACGCCCGCGCCTACGCGGCCTGGGCCGGCAAGCGCCTGCCGCAGGAATGGGAATGGCAATACGCGGCGCAGGGCGGCGACGGCCGCCTGTTCCCGTGGGGCAACGCGTGGAACCCGCTCAACGTGCCGCCCGCGAGCCGCGCGCGCGAGATGCCGCCGCCCGCGGACGTGGACGCCCATCCCGCGGGTGCCAGCCCGTTCGGTGTGATGGACATGGTCGGCAACGTCTGGCAGTGGACCAGCGAGTTCGAGGATGAGCACACGCGCGCGGCGGCGCTGCGCGGTGGCAGCGCCTGGCTGCCGCAGTCCTCGCATTGGTACTTTCCGCAGGCCTACCGCCTTGACCAGCACGGCAAGTACCTGCTGATGGCGCCCTGCAAGGACCGTTCCGGCGGCATTGGTTTCCGTTGCGTCGTCGACGCCGAATGACGCCGGCGGCGGGGAGGCATCAGTTATGACTTCCGCACTCGTGCGCGCGCTGTTCGTCTGTGCGCTGCTGGCATGTCAGCCCGCCGCCGCCGACGCGGCGCGCAAGATCGTATTGGTGGGGGGCGCCTCGAGCGAGCCGCCCGGCCGGCACGACTACGCGAATGGCACACGGCTCCTGAAAGCGCTGCTCGAATCCTCGCCCGAGCTGCGTGCGGCCGGCGACCTGGTGGTCGAAGCGCATCCTGATGGCTGGCCCGCCGACGGCTCGGCTTTCGACGGCGCGGTCACGATCGTCTTTTACTGCGATGGTCTCGAACGGCATCCGCTGGCCCACCCGGACCGCCGCATGCGGTTCGAGTCGTTGATGCAGCGCGGCGTCGGACTGGTCGCGCTGCACCAGGCGATCACCGTGCCCGAGGGCGATGCCTCGATCGGCCTGGAGCGCTGGCTCGGCGCCGCGCGCTATGGCATGTACGATCGGGCCACTGAGATGGTCGAGCTCGAACCGGACGGGCATCCCGTCGATCGAGGCGTCGCTCCGTTCGCCTATCGCGACGAGTTCTACCCGACGATCCGATTCGATCGCGAAGCCGGCAGGATCACGCCCCTTCTGTCCGGCGCCCTGCACGTTCAGTTTCGAGAAGGGCGCGATCTGATCATCGGCCAGCCGGTGGCGAGTACCGTGGCCTGGGCCTTCGAGCGCAAGGGTGGCGGCCGCGCGGTGGGTTTCAGCGGTGCCCACTATCTGGATTCATTCGACGTGCCCGGGCTGCGGCGCCTGCTGCTGAACGCCGTGCTGTGGACGGCGGGGATCGAGGTGCCGCCCGGCGGCGTGCATTCGGAGCCTGCGGACGCCGCCCGGCGGATCCTGGACGGAATCCAGCGCAAGCGCATGGTGGAGGCTGTAGTAACGCGCCCTGCCGACAACAGGATCGTGCCCTTTCCTTGGGGCCATCTCGTCTGGTATGCATCGGGCGAGCTCGGAAACTCGGACACGATGACTGTCGGGCGCGCCGTCATCCGCCCGGGCCAGCAGAATCCGCGCCACTACCACCCGAACTGCGACGAGGTGCTTCACGTTCTGGAGGGCCGGATCCTTCACAGCATGGGCGAGCGCACCGTCGAGATGGCCGCGGGCGACACGGTGAGCATCCCGACGGGCGTGCCGCACAACGCCAGAAACATTGGCACCGAGGATGCGGTTCTGCTGATCAGCTTCTCGACCGCCGACCGCAAGGTCGTCAACGAGTGAACCTGGTGTGCCGCTGCAGTGGAGTGCTGACTGCGTCCGCCAGCGCCGCGCTCGCCGCGATTGCACTTGCCGGCCCGCGCGACACTCTGATGTTCCACCGCGATCCCGGACGCAGCGGTTGGGCACCGTCGGAACCCGAACTGTCGCGAGCGGCCGTGGCCGACCCGCGCTTCGGCCTGCGGTGGGAATCGCCGCAATTCGACGCCTGGGAAGGACAGCCGCCGCGGCTCTATGCCTCGCCGCTCTACGTGGACCGCGTCACATTGACCGGGGACGGGCACGGCGGGCGCACTTTCTCGGTCGTTTTCGCCGCGACCAATCATGGCGACGTGTACGCGGTCAATGCGATCGACGTGGAAGGAACCGCCGCAGGCTCGATCCTCTGGCGCCGGAAGCTGGGCGCCCCTTGCCGTTTCGAGCCGGTGCCGCTGGACGGCGTCGCGACCGGCGTGCTGGCGACGCCGGTGATCGACCTCGTTCGAAAGAGAATCTACGTGACGAGCTGCGCGCGCGAGCGCGGCTGGCAGGCGTACGCGCTCGACATCGGCAGCGGCGAAGTACTCGCGGGCTGGCCGGTGGCGCTGGCCGAAGCCGGTTTCCGGCAGCCCGGCATCCATCGCAACGCCGTCCTCGGCGACGGCGGACCGGCGCGCCGGCACGACACGCGCGTCCAGCGGGGCGCGCTGAGCCTCAGTCGCGACGGGACGATGCTGCATGCGACCTTCGGCGAGAGCGCCACAGGTTGGCTGGTCGCGATCGACACCGCGACCGCCAGGATCGCGAGCGCGTTCGCCACGGTCGCCGAGCCGCACCACAGCAGCGGCGGAATCTGGGGCGCCGGCGGCGCGGCGGTCGACGACCGGGGCCACGTATATGTCGCGACCGGGAGCGGTTTCTCGGGCTACATCGACCAGCCCAGCGACTGGGTCCAGTCCGTGCTTGAGCTGGCACACGGGGAATCCGGATGGGAGCTGCTCGCGACCTATACACCCTTCAACTACTGTCAGACGGCGACCATGGACATCGATCTCGGATCGGGCGGCATCACGCTGGTTCCCGATCTCGATCCGGCGGCGACCGCGACGCCCCGACTGCTGGCGCTCGGCGGCAAGCAGGGCAATGCGTACCTGCTCGACCGCTCGCGACTGCCCGGCGGGCTGGAGCGGCGTCCGCCGTGCAGCGAGGACGCCTCCTCCGACACCTCGCTGCTGGCACCGGAGCCGCAGCCGCAGTTCGGAACGCGCGGCCCGCTCAACGTGTTCGGTCCCTACTCCGAGCGCGACGCCGCGCTCGACATGGCCCGCGGCCGCTCGGTGCCGGCCTACTACCGTGACCACGATGGCCGCAGTTTTCTGTTCCTGACGGGCAACACCAAGGCCGCAGCGGGGAGCGCGGACAACGTGCCACCGTCGCTGGTGCGGGTTGAGATCGTGACCAGGCCGGGCAGCGCCGCCCATCTCAGGGTCGATCAGGCCGAGAGCACGCTGGCGCTAGGGAATCCCGGCTCGCCGGTCGTGACCAGCGACGGCGGGCGCGAGGCCATCGTCTGGGTCCTCGATCCCAATGCGCGCCGCTCCGCGCTGCTGGCGGGCGCGGAATCACCCGCGCCGGTTCTATACGCGTTCGATGCCATGTCGCTCGTGCTCCTGTGGCGTAGTGCGCCGGGCCAGCTGCACACCAGCGGCAAGTACAACGAGCCGGCATTCGCCCGCGGCCGTGTCTTCGTCGGCACCGACCGCATCCAGGCATTCGGTATGCCCTCGGATGTGATCGACGGCGGGCAGATTTACGAGGCCCGCTGTGCGCAATGCCATGACCACCCGGAGGGACGCACGCCGCCGAAGGAACTGATCGCGCTGCGTTCCCGCGAGCGAATCGTGACCGCGCTGACGGACGGCCCGATGCGGCTGCAGGGGGATGCGTTGAGCATCGCGGAGATCGAGGCGGTCGCGAAGTACCTGCAATGAACGGGCCGCGTACCGCACTGGGCGGACTGCTCGGCGAAGCGCTGGCGGCGAATGTCACCGGGCGCCTGTCGGGCTTCGTCGTGGACGCGCGTAGTCCCGCAATCGCGCTGTTCGCCGATGAGCGCCGTAGCGCCAACGTCGCCGGCGACTGGTACGGCGAGCACGCGGGCAAGTGGCTCTATGCCGCATCGAGAGCGGCTTCGCGCACCGGCGATGCCGCGCTCGCCGCATCGGTACAGAGCGTCGCGGCCTGGCTCATCGGCCGGCAGGAGGCGGATGGCTATCTGGGCACCTACGCGCCCTCGCGCCGGTTCACCCGCGAGCGGCCGGTGCGCACGCGCAGCTGGGATGGCGCGCCGGCGGCCCGCACCTGGGACGTCTGGACGCACGCCCACCTGCTGCTGGGTCTGCTCGAGACGCAGCGATGGTTTCCGGACCCGCAGATTCTCGGCGCCGCGCGGCGCATCGGCGGCCTCTGCCGCCGCCTGTTCGTGGAAGATGGGCGCGACATCACCGACTACGGCAATCATCACGGCCTGTCTGCGACCGTGCTGCTCGATCCAGCTGTGCGGCTGCACGAGACGACTGGTGAGGCGGCCTATCTCGAACTTGCGCGTGCGATCGTCGAGCAGACGGAAGCGCGGCCGGAATTGCGCCTGCTAACCGCGGTGATGGATGGTGCCGATGTCTCGGAGATCGGTACCGGCAAGGCCTACCAGCTGTGCTGGAATCTGGCGGGACTCGCGCGTTACGCGCGGGCGACACGGGATGCGCCGCTGTTCGCCGCCGTGGTCGCCGCCTGGGACAACGTGCGCCAACACCACCTGACGCTGGGCGGCGGGCCCTGGGGCGGCGTCGGCCAGCGCTCGCGCGAGGTGTTCAACCCGCGCGGCGTGTTCGACCCCTGCGGCTACGTCGAAACCTGCTCCACCTGCGCCTGGATCCAGTGGAGCGGCGTCCTGCTGGAAGCGACCGGCGAAGCCCGTTTTGCCGACGAGATCGAGCGCTCCGCGTACAACGACCTGCTCGGCGCGCAGGCCCAGGACGGCGTGGACTGGTGCTATTACAGCTTTCCGAACGGGCGGCGCGTGCACACGACCTACTGGCGCTGCTGCAAGTCGAGCGGCGCGATCGCGCTCGAGGAGTTGCCGGCGCTCGCATGGCAGCTGCTCCGGCACCGCGACGTCGCCGTTAATTTCTACGCCGCGGGCCGCACCGAGTTCCGCCACCCGGCCGCCGGCCGCCTGGTTCTCGAGCAGTTCACGCAGTATCCATTCGACGGCAACGTGCGCATCACGGTCGCACCGGAACGCGCCGCGGACTTCGCGCTGCTGCTGCGCATCCCGGCATGGGCGGACGGCGCCGCGATTTCGGTCAACGGCACCGCCGCCGCATCCGGCACGGAGCCGGGGCGGTACCTCGAACTGAATCGACGCTGGACGGCCGGGGACGAGGTCACGATCGAGCTGCCGATGCCCCCGGTTCTGCACGGCCGCATCGCACGCAGCGTGCAGGAGTCGCTCGCCCCGGACGGAGCGCCGCTGTCCCAGGAAGTGATGCACTACGAGTACGCGGCAGTGACGCGCGGCCCGCTCGTTTACGCCAGCGGCCTGATCGACGGTTACAAGACCTCGGAAACGATGCGTTTGCCGCCGGAGCCGCCTGCGACCTTCCTGCGGTCTGCCGCGACGCCACCGGGTCATGCGGGCCCGGCACTGTCGCTCGCCCCTCTGGGCCGGGCGCCAATCGTGCTTACGCCCTACTACGAGGCGGGCGGCCGGGTCGATGGTGCCTGGCGTCTGAGCTGGTTCCCACTTGCGCCGGTGAAGTGAGAATTTGTGATGTCTGAGGATAGGGATCACAGCTTCTTCCGCATGGCCAAGTCGTACAGACTGGCATGTATCCGGCCACGCCAGCCGATTCCGCAATCACGCAGCCACGGCAGCAATTGGTGAATCCGCCAGAGACAAACTTGCCTCCGAGAACCGGCCAGCCGGGGCCACTGGCCGGTATCCGCGTGCTGGACCTCAGTGCCTACATCGCGGGCCCGTACGGCTGCACGCTGCTGGCGGATCAGGGTGCCGAGGTGGTGAAGATCGAGCCCCCGGACGGCGACAACCTGCGCAAGTATCCGTCCACGTTAGCGGCCGAGAGCCGTGCGTTCATCGGCATCAACCGGAGCAAGTACGGGCTCGCGCTCGACCTGAAGAAGGCGGAAGGGCTCAATGTGCTGCTGCGCCTGGTGAGTCGCGCCGACGTGCTGGTGCACAATTTCCGGCCGCGCATCCCGCCGCGGCTCGGCATCGACTACGAGCGCCTGTCGCAGCTGAATCCGCGTCTCGTCTACTGCGCTGTCACCGGTTACGGCGAGACCGGGCCGCAGAAGGACCGGGCCGGATACGACCAGGTGCTGCAGGCCATGACCGGCATCTGCGCGCTGCAGGGCAAGCGCGGCGGCGCGCCGGAAATCGTGTATGGCTCGATCGTCGACTACTATGCCGCCGCGCTGCTGGCGTCCGGTGTCGCATGCGCGCTCTATGAGCGCGAGCGCAGCGGACGCGGGCAATACGTGGGTGTGTCGCTCCTGCGCAGCGCGCTGACAATGCAATCCGCGCGGCTGGTGTGGGCGGCGGGCGAGCCGCACGACATCGGCCGCGACTTCCGCTCCGGCGGCATCACCGGCATCTACCAGGCGCGCGAAGGACACCTGTACATCTCGGCCAACACAGCGCGCTTCTGGCAGGCACTCTGCGCCAAGACCGGGCTGTCAGACTTGGCCGCGGACGAGCGCTACGACTCGGTGCGTAAGCGCGCCGAGCATGCGAACGAGATCGTCCCGCGGCTGCGCCAGGCGCTCGTTGTGCGCACCGCCCTCGAGTGGGAGGCGCATTTCGGCGACGAAGTGCCGTGCGCGGCGGTGCGCAACGTCGAAGAAGTATTCGACGATCCGCAGGTGATCGCGGAAGGGTTGGTGACGACGACCTTGCATCCGCTGATCGGCCGCTACCGCGGGTTGACGCGCTCGATCGCCTTCGGCCGCACACCGGGGCCGGAGCCCTTTGCCGCACCGGTGTTCGGCGAGCACAGCGAGCGGGTTCTGAGTGCTGCCGGCTACTCGACGGATGAAGTCCGGGCGCTGCGCCGATCCGGCGTGATTGGCTGATCCTGGCCCTGGCATCGGGCGACGGGACCGCCCGAACCTGCGCAAAACCAGCCTGCCTGACACCCTCAGGGCTGTGCGCGAGCCGTCTCTTGCGGGCCTTCGAGATTCTAATACGTTGATTTGAAATGGATTATTGGATGCCAGAACGGGCGGTCCAAAAAAGGCTTGCAATTTGATCGGTGTTATAGTCAACTACAACACCAGAGGAGCACATCAGTACATCGGGACCCGGCGCGACAGCCGGCCCGATCTGGAAACGAGAGGAAAGGAGACGGTCATGTTGACGATGGTTGCAGAAAGCACTCGCAAGACGGTCAGCGCAATCGCCGCGGTCACAATCGTGTCGTTCAGCGGCCTTGTGCTCGACCAGGCCCACATCGCCTCGGCCCCCCGCGGCATCGTGGAAATCGGCGAGCTCACCCCGGTCGGCGGCGAGCTGGCAGCAGTGACGCTGCCGGAGATCACCGTGGTCGCCAAGCGCGAGTCCGCCATGGACGCGATGCTGGCGGCGGCGGAGCTGCCGGCGATCACGGTCACCGGCAAGCGCGTCGCCTATGTCGTCGCCAAGGCGCAGGCCGGCGATGGCAAGTCCAAGTCGGCCGTCAAGGGTTCGGCGGAAGGTGCTCTGCTAAAGTAGTCTGGTAGCGGGCTAGCTCACGCAGACGTGGCGCATGGATAACAACTGGAACGACAGCCTGCCCATCTACCGCCAGCTACGCGATCGCGTGGTGGCGATGATCCTGGAAGGTGTCTTGAACGACGGCGACCCGCTGCCGTCGGTCCGCAGCGTCGCCGCCGAATACCGGCTGAACCCGCTGACGGTGCTGAAGGGATATCAGCAGCTGGTGGACGAGCAGCTGGTCGAGAAGCGCCGCGGACGCGGCATGTTCGTGACCGAGGGCGCGCGCCGCGCGCTCCTGAAGGACGAAAGACAGCGATTTCTCGAGGAGGATTGGCCCCGGATTGCGGGCCGCATCCAGCGTCTCGGCTTCGCGCCGAAAGAGCTGCTGGACCACCTCGACAAGATTCCGCCGGAGCCGGCGCCGTCGCTCAAGGGCGCGCCGGATCCGGACGATGCGGAGGGAGGCGAGCGTGACTGAACTGATCGTGGCGCGCGGGCTCGGCAAGAGCTTCGGCGCGACCCGTGCACTCGACCGCGTTTCCTTCTCGGTGCAGCCGGGGCGCATCGTCGGGCTGATCGGCCCGAACGGCGCGGGCAAAACCACCGCGCTCAAGGCTCTGCTCGGACTGACCCGCTTCGAGGGCGAACTCTCGATCCTCGGCCTCGACCCGTATCGCCAGCGCCACCGGCTGATGCAGGAGGTGTGCTTCATCGCCGACGTCGCCGTGCTGCCGCGCTGGATCCGTGTGCGCCAGCTGATCGAGTTCGTCGCGGCCGCGCACCCGAAATTCCGGCGCGAGGTCTGCGACCACTTCCTCGCGCGCAGCGACGTCAAGCGCGACAGCCGCGTCAAGGAACTGTCGAAGGGCATGGTGACGCAGCTGCACCTGTCGCTCGTGATGGCGATCGATGCCAGGCTCCTGGTTCTGGACGAGCCGACGCTCGGCCTCGACATCCTGATGCGCAAGCAGTTCTACGAGACGCTGCTCAACGAGTATTTCGACGAACAGCGCACCATCCTCGTCACGACACACCAGGTCGAGGAGGTCGAGCACATATTGACGGACCTTTTGTTCATCGATCGCGGGCGCATTGTGCTCGACGCGGCGATGGACGACGTGCAGGAGAAATACGCGCAAGTCGCGGTGCGGCCGGAGCACCTGGCCGCGGCGCGTACGCATAGGCCCCTCGCCGAGCGCCAGGGGCTCGGGCGCACGCACATGCTGTTCCGCGGCGTGAACCGCGCCGACCTCGAGCGCCTCGGCGAAGTGGGCGTGCCGTCGGTCGCCGACCTGTTCGTCGCGGTGATTCAGGGAGCCCGGGCATGAACCGCTTCATCTGGTTGGTCCGCCGCGAGGTCTGGGAGCACAAGGCGATCTGGATGGCGCCGCTGATCGTGCTCGGTTGCCTGCTCGCAGTGTCGATCTTCGGGCGCGTGCACCTGGGGCCGCTCGGCCAGGTGCAGGAAGGTATGTCGCCGTTCAAGGACATCTCGCAGGAGACGCTGACGGCGGTCGTGACGCTGGTCTATGCCGGCCTGACCGTCGCGATGTTCTGGGTGCTCGGCATCATCTCGTTCTTCTATTCGCTCGATTCGCTGTACGCGGACCGGCGCGACCGCTCGGTGCTGTTCTGGAAATCGCTGCCGCTGTCGGACGCCGAGACCGTGCTCTCGAAGTTCGCGGTCGCTGCGGTCCTGATTCCGCTGGTGGCGCTCGTGGGCGCCGTCGCCTCGCACTTCGTGGTCGCCGGCGCGATGTCGCTCAAGCTGACCTTGACGGGACTGCCGGTGGCGTTCCTGTGGGATCCACGCGCCCTGGCGGGCGGGATCGTCGTGTCCCTGCTCTGGTGCCTGATGGAGATCCTGTGGTACGCGCCGCTGATCGGCTACCTGATGCTGGCTTCGGCCTGGGCGCCCCGCGCACCCTTCCTGTGGGCGGTGCTGCCGCCGGTCGCGGCCGTGGTGCTGGAACGCGTGCTGTTCTATACCAGCTACGCGGGCGACTTCATCTCGTATCGCATCTTCGGCCCGCTGCACGTACTGGAAGGCAGGGAGGAGGGCGTTGACGAGGATCCGAAGACCGAGGCCGAGCTGCGCGAGGCGCTCGAAAAGCTGGCCGACCGCGACCTGGTGGCCAACCTCGGCGACTATTTCACGTCGGCGGAACTGTGGATCGGCGTGCTGGTCGCCGGCCTCCTGATCGCCGCCGCGATGTGGGTGCGTCGCTACCGCGACGAGACTTCCTGAACCAGCCTGTCAAGGGGGATCGAACCATGAAGAGTTTCACCAGGGTCACCGTTGCGCTCGCGTTGCTGGCCGCCGTCCCCCCGGCCCTGGCCGCGACCGCGACGGTGACCCGGGCCTGGCAGTTCAAGCCGGATTCCGCGGCCGGATTGCGGATTCAGAATCTGGTCGGCGACCTGCGCATCGAGCGCGGCGCCGAAGCCGGGTTTCACGTCACCGCGCGCGCGACCGTGACCGCGGAATCGCAGGCGGAGGCGGATCGCCTGGCGAAGCTCATCGAGTACCGCACCGCGGATGCCGCCGCGGGCTCGCGCTTCGACGTCGTGCTGCCGTCCGCGCACTTCCCGAAGATCTACCACGGCGGCGCCCACGCGGCCTGGTGGGGCATCACCTACGTGAACTACCTGCGCGAGCGCATCCGCGTGACCGGCGATCCCGACGATGCGCCGGGCGTGCGCGTGGACCTCGTGATCCGGGCGCCGGCGGGCGCCAGGCTCGATACCAGCACCGTGTTCGGCGACCAGGCCGCAATCGGCTATTCCGGCACGCTGCGCCTCGACGGCGGCAGCGGGTCGCTGCGTTCCACGGGCGGCGAGGGCGAGGTCGAGCTCGACAGCGGCAGCGGCGCGGTCGAGGTCGAGCGCCACCGCGGCCGCGTGCGGGCCGACACCGGCAGCGGCTCGGTGCGCGTGAGCGACTGCGAATGCGACATCTCCGCCGATACCGGCTCGGGCTCGGTCGAGGTGCGCGGCGGCTCCGGCCGCGTGCATGCGGATACCGGCTCCGGCCGCGTCAGCATCGAGTCCTTCGCCGGACCGATCGAAGCGGACACGGGCTCGGGGTCGGTGCGTGCGCGCGACGTGAGCGCGGTGCGTGAGCTCGACGTCGATACCGGCTCCGGCAGCGTGACGGTCGAGGGCGACCTGTCGGCGCTCGAGCAGCTGCGCATCGACACGGGCTCGGGCGGGGTGCGCCTGCGCTCGAGCGCGGCGCCTTCGATCGAAATCCGCGTGGACACGGGCTCCGGCGGTGTGGACGTGGACGCGCCGGGCGCCACGATCCGCGAGTCGGAAGGCGTCTGGACCTTGCGCCTCGGCGCCGGCGCCGCGCGCGGTCTCATCGATACCGGTTCCGGCAGCGTCGACCTCACTTTCCCCGGTAGCTGAAAACGCGCTCGAGCGGGACGCCGAACACGGTCGCGATCCGGAACGCCACTTCCAGCGAGGGCGAGTACTTGTTGCCCTCGATCGCGTTGACGGTCTGGCGCGTCACGCCGATGCGATCCGCGAGCGCCTGCTGCGACATGTTGCCGTGGCGCAGGCGCAGCTCGCGAATCCCGTTCTCGATCTGGTGGCCGCTCTTGCCCATCGCTCAGGCGCCCCGGCGGTAAAGGATGAGCTTGGCGGCGATGCCCACCATTTCCGCGAGCACCCAGGAACCGAGGAGCAGATGCGTGAAGGCGAAATTGCCGTCGGCGACCAGCGCGACGCACAGGGAGGCGAAGACGCCCGTGGCGAGCACCCAGGCCGCGATGCGCGAGCCCAGGAGCTCGATCAGGCGGTCGCGCTCGTCGGTTTCCTGGCGCCGGTCCACGATCGCGATCGCGACGTGCCCGGCGATCTGGATCAGCACCAGCGCCACGATTGCGGCGACGAACAGCGCCATCTGGTCCGGCAGCACCACGCTCGTCCGCGCCGGCAGCACGGCCGCGAAGTAGGCGCCGAAACAGGCGCCGAGGCCCGCCAGCATCAGCCAGAGACGCTTTTCCTGGAATGTCGTACCCACGGCCATCCTCCGCATGTCAAAATTAGTTGACATGCGCAGTCTGCGGGCCGGATTCGGGGATGTCAAGTATTTTTGACTAACCGGCCAGCAGGACGGCCTCGGCATGCTCCTGCGCCTCGGGCGTGCCGAACAGCACCACCACGTCGCCCTCGCGCAGCGTCATGTCGGGATCCGGATCGCGGCCGACGATGCCGTCGCGGCGCACCGCGGTGAACGAGACTTCGGCGCCGCGCTCGCGCACCTCGCGCAGCGTCCGACCGATCGACCAGGCCCCGGGCGGCAGCACCACGGTGTGCAGCTCCTCGCGCAGCGCGTGCGACTCGTCGATGACCTCGGCGCCCTCCTTGCGGAACACGCTGCGCAGCATCCGGTAGCGCTCGCGGCGGATCTCGCCCACCGTCCGCACTACCCGCGACATCGGCGTGCCGAGCGTGAGGAGGGCGTGCGAGACCAGGGTCAGCGCCGACTCGAGCGTCTCCGGCACCACCTCGGTCGCCCCGGCCGCGAGCAGCTCCTCGAGCTGGGTGTCGTCGATGGTGCGCACCAGGACCGGCAGCTCGCGGCGCAGGCGGCGCACGGCCTGCACGATCGCGACCGAGCGCGCCGGGTCCGAGAAGGTCACGACCACGGCGAGCGCGCGCTCGAGACCGACCGACTGCAGCACATGCTCGTCCGCGGCGTCGCCGTAAACGACCGGATCGCCCGCCGCGCGGGCGCTGCGCACGCGGAAGGTATCGAGGTCCATGGCGATGTACTCGAAGCCCTGGCCTTCGAGCACGCGCGCGACGTTCTGCCCGACCCGCCCGTAACCGCAGAGCAGCACGTGCTCGCGCCGGGCCAGCGCCCGGGTGGCGGCATCCATGCGCTCGAGCTCGGTCTCGGGCGGACCCGACTCGCGCAGGAGGAAGCGCGCGATCCGCTTGTTGTGCTGGATCAGGATCGGCGCGAGCACCATGCTGAGCGTGATGGCGGCCAGCAGCGGCTGGGTGTACTCGGCTGCGAGCAGGCGGTTTTGCAGGAGCAACACCAGCAGTGCGAAACCGAATTCGCCGCCGGGTGAGAGCACGATGCCGGCTCGCAGCGCCTTGAACCAGCCGCCCGCGAACGGCCGCCCCGCAAGCGTCATGACCAGAGCCTTGAGCGCAAGCATGCCCGCGAGCATCGCGAGCACCGCGGGTAACTGGCGGAACAGTCCCGGCACGTCGAGCTGCATGCCGATGGTGACGAAGAAGAGCCCGAGCAGCGTGTCGCGGAACGGCCGGATGCCGGCCTCGACCTGGTAGCGGTACTCGGTCTCGGCCAGCATCATGCCGGCGAGGAAGGCCCCGAGTGCGAAGGTGAGGCCGGCCGCGTGCGTGGCCCAGGCCGCGCCGATCGCCACGAACAGCACCGCGAACATGAAGAGCTCCGGGCCGCCGCTGCCCGCGATCTCCTGGAACAGCGGGCGCAGGAGCCAGCGCCCGGCCGCGAGCACGATGACGAGGCCAATGGCAGCCTTCGCGACCGCCACTGTGATCTGGGCGTTGGTATAGCCCTCGCCGGGCGAGGCGAGCACGCCGGCGAGCGCGAGGAAGAGCACCACGGCCAGGTCCTGGAATAGCAATGTGCCGAACGCGAGTCGGCCGTGCGTGCGGTTGAGCTCGCCCTGCTCGGTGAGCTGGCGCAGCACGATCGCGGTGGATGACATCGCGACCGCACCGCCCAGCACGATCGAAACCGGCAGCCCGAGCCCTAGCAGCCAGGCAAGCGCGGCGACCGCAGCAGTGGTCAGCCCGACCTGGAGGCCGCCGAGCCAGAACACCTCGCCGCGGGTCGCGATCAGGCGTGGCAGCGAGAACTCGAGCCCGAGGGTGAACAACAGGAACACCACGCCGAATTCGGCGAGTGCCGCGGTGGTTTCCGTGGCTGCGACCCAACCGAGCGCGTAGGGGCCGACCGCCATGCCGACCGCCAGGAATCCGATGATCGGGGGCATGCGCAGGCGGCGCACCGCCGCGACCACGATCAGCGTCGCGGTCAGGAGCAGCAGGATGTCTTCGAGGATGCTCTCTTGCAGCGGCCGGACCTCCCTGTGCCCATGTTGTCGCCCGACCTGCCGCGAAGCAATCGCCGCGCGGTGCGCGCCCATGGCCTGCCTGCTAGCATCCTTCGCGACAAGGGGAAGCTCTGCATGGGTAGCGTGGGCGCGGCCGAGGCGGATTTCCGATCGGGCAAGGAACGAGGAGCGATGTGTATCGCGATACATGAGCGACGAGTGACGCCGCCCGATCGGAAATCCGCCCGGCCCCAAGGGGTTGCGCGCGGGCCGCGCCGCCACGGCGTTGCTCCCTCCTCATGTGGATTCACCACACTTCGTCGGTCGCGCCTGGTGGCGGCGCGGCGCGCGCGCAACGCGCCGCACGCTACCCATGCAGAGCTTCCCTAGGGAGGACGCCTTGCAATTCGAGGCGATGGAGGAGGCCGGCGGGCGCCGCTTCCGGTTCGCGGGCCCGTGGACGATCGAGCAGGCGGCGGCCCTCGAGCCGCCCCTGCGCAGCGCGGCGGCATCCGCCACGGGGTCGGTGCTGCTGGACGGTGCGGCCATCGAGGCGCTCGACCTGACCGGCGCCTGGCTGCTGCGCTCCTTCGAGCGCCGCCTGCAGTTCGCCGGCTGCCGCGTGGCATGGGCCGGCGACCGCCCTGAGCCGCTCGCCTTCATCGACCGTGCCATGGCCGGCACCGCCCGGGCCGCGGCCCCGCAGTACGACCTGCTGGACAACCTGCGCTGGCCGCTGCACGAGATCGGCCGGCGCGCGATCAGCGCGCACGAACAGACGCTCGACCTGCTCGCGCATCTCGGGTCGATCACCGCCGCGGCGGGGCGCGCACTCGGCAGCTGGAAACGGCTGCGCCTGCCCTCGATCGTGCGCCACGTCCGGGAGACCGGGCTGACCGCGATCCCGATCGTGGCGATGATCGCCTTCCTGATCAGCGTCATCATCGCGTACATCGGTGCACAGCAGTTGCGCAGATTCGGCGCCGAGATCTTCGTCGTGGACCTGGTGACGGTCGCGGTGCTGCGCGAGCTCGGGGTGCTCCTGACCGCGATCATCGTCGCCGGCCGCTCGGGCAGCGCCTACGCCGCGGAGATCGGCGTGATGAAGCTCAACGAGGAGGTGGATGCTCTTTCAGCGATCGGCATGGACCCGACCGAGGTGCTGGTGCTGCCGCGCGTGATCGGGCTGATGATCGCGCTGCCGCTCCTGACCGTGCTCGCCGACGCGATGGGCCTCGCGGGCGGGGCGCTCCTGTCCTGGTATCTCGTGGACATCCCGCTCAACCAGTACCTCGAGCGCATGCAGGAAGCGATCGGGCAATGGACCTTCTGGGTCGGCGTGATCAAGGCGCCCGTGTTCGCCTTCCTGATCGCGATGATCGGGACGCTGCGTGGCATGCAGGTGCGAAGCTCCTCGCGCGAGCTCGGCCGGCTCACCACGATCGCCGTGGTGCAGTCCATCTTCCTCGTGATCCTCGCGGACGCGCTGTTCGCCGTGCTGTTCATGGAGCTCGACATCTGATGGAGAACGTCATCGAGGTCCGCGGCGTCGTGAACCGCTTTGGCGCGCAGCTCGTGCACGACGGGCTCGACCTCGAAGTGCGCCGCGGCGAGGTATTCGGCATCGTCGGCGGCTCCGGCAGCGGCAAGTCGGTGCTGCTGCGCACCATGCTCGGGCTCCAGCGCCCGGCGGCCGGCAGCGTGCAAATCGAGGGCCGCGAGGTCACGGGCCGGCCGGCGCGCCAGCTGCTCGAGGTCAAGCGCCGGTATGGCGTCATGTTCCAGCGCGGGGCGCTCTTCTCCTCGCTCACGGTGGCGCAGAATGTCGAGCTGCCGCTGATCGAGCACTACGGCATCGCGCGCGGCATGCTGCGCGAGCTTGCGCTCCTGCGCATCCGCCTGGTCGGCCTGCCCGAGGACGCCGCGGCCAAGTACCCGGCGCAGCTCTCGGGCGGCATGGTCAAGCGCACCGCGCTCGCGCGAGCGCTCGCGCTCGATCCGGCGATCCTGTTCCTCGACGAGCCGACCTCGGGCCTCGACCCGATCTCCGCGGCGGCCTTCGACCGGCTGGTCCTGTACCTCCAGGAGTCGCTGGCGCTGACGGTGGTGATGATCACCCACGATCTCGATACCATCTTCCGGGTCTGCAACCGGGTCGGCGTGATCGTGGACGGCCGGATGCGGAGCGGGACGCTCGGGGAGATCGTCGACGACGATCATCCCTGGATCCGGGACTACTTCCACGGCGAGCGCAGCCGCGCGGCGCGTGGACAGGCAGGTGGCGATGGATAGGGAATCGAACTACGTCGCGGTCGGGGTGTTCGTGATCCTGGTACTCGCCATGGCCGCGGGCTTCGTGCTCTGGTACACGGAAAGCGGCGACGGGCGCGAATACGAGCGCTACGAAATCTACTTCGACGGCAGCGTCTTCGGGTTGACGGAGGGCAGCTCGGTGCGCTACCTCGGCGTCTCGGTCGGCCGCGTCGCGCGCATCGGCCTCGATCCGCGCGCGCCCGGGCGCGTGCGGGTGGTCGCCGACATCGCCGAGAACACGCCGGTCGAGGACGACACCATCGCGCGCCTGGCGCTTCAGGGCGTCACCGGGCTCCTGTTCATCGACCTGCGGCCGCGCGACCCGGCGAAGCCGCGCCGGCCCGCGATCGCGGGCATTGACTACCCGGTGATCCCGTCGGAACAGTCCGATTTCGACGTGTTCGTGAGCAGCCTGCCGGACGTGGTCGCCAAGGCGGGCGAGGCGCTCAACCGCATCAACGCCCTGCTGTCGGATCGCAACATCGAGGCGGTCACCTCCGCCGCCGGCAGCATCGACCAGGCGAGCGCGAAGCTGCCGCAGACGATCACCGAGGCGCGCGCAATGTTCGCGGAACTCAACGCCGCAGCGGCGGAGATGCGGGGCGCGGCCGCGAACCTGCGCGGCCTGACGGACGCCAGCGGCGGTCAGCTCAAGACGGCGGTCGTGCGCCTGCGCGAGGTGGCCGACAACGTCGCTTCCACCACGGCGCGCCTCGATCGTTTCATCGAGCGCAATGAGGGCAACCTCGAGCGCTTCGCCGACCAGGGCCTGGCGGAGTTCGAGCAGCTGCTGCGCGAGACGCGGCAGGCCGTGCGCGCGTTCGAGTCGCTGTCCGACAGCCTCGAGCGCGATCCTTCGCGGCTGGTGTACCGGCCGTCGCCTTCCGGCGTGGAGATCCCGCCATGAGAATCACGCTCGCCGCGGCCGCCGCTGCGCTCGCCCTCGCCGCCTGCGTCGGCAACCTGAAGAGCAGCGATCCGCAGCCGCTGATCTACCGGATCGCGGCGCCGGAACTGGCGGGCGGCGATGCACTCGAGGTGGATCTCCTGGTCGCGCGGCCGGAGGCGGCTCCGGGCCTCGGCACCAACCGCATCGCGACCGCCTGGCCCGGCCGTCGGCTCGACTACTATGCCGGCGCGCGCTGGGCCGGAGACCTGCCGCTGATGGTGCAGTCGGTTGCGATCGAGGCGCTCGCCGGCGCACGGCGCCTGCGCTCGGTGCAGGGCGATCTCGGGCGCTTCCGCACGACCCACGTGCTGTCGCTGAAGCTGGAGTCCTTCGAAGCGGACTACACCGGCGGCGGCACACCGGTCGCGCGCGTGGCGCTCGCCGTCACGCTCGGCCGCCAGTCCGACCGGCAGGTGCTGGCCTCGTTTACCGTCGTAATCGAGCGCCCGGCATCCGCCAATCGCCTGACCGAGGTCGTGGCGGTGCTCGATGCGGCCTTTGCGCGGGCGCTGACCGAAGTCGCGACCCGCAGCTTCGACGCGCTCCAGGGGGATCTCGTGCGTCCACGCGCGGAGTCTGCCGCGCGCTGATATTCAGCCGGCGGCACCGGCGAAAATGCGGCGGTAGCCGCCTTCGCCGCGCGCCTGCGCCAGCAGGAGCTCCTGGAACTCGGCCGCGGTCATCGGCTCGCCGAACAGCCGGCCCTGCCCGTAGTGGCAGTCGCGGCTGCGCAGGAACTCGAGCTGCTGCTTCGATTCGATGCCCTCGGCCACCACGGTGAGGTCGAGATTCTTGCCGAGCTCGATGATGGTGCGGATCAGCGCCGCGTCCGAGGGCGAGACCACCGCGTGGCGCACGAAGGACTGGTCGATCTTGAGCGTGCCGACCGGGAACTGCTGCAGCGCCGACAGCGAGGAGTAGCCGGTGCCGAAGTCGTCGATCGCGAGGTGCAGCCCCATCGCGCGCAGCTCGTCGAGCAGCCGCACCATGCGCCCGGCCTCGGTCATCAGGGTGGTCTCGGTGATTTCGAGCTCGAGGTTCGAGGGCAGGACGCCGGTATCGTCGAACACCGAGCGGTAGCGCGTCAGGAACTCCGCCTGGCGCAGCTGCTTGAGCGACAGGTTGATCGATATCCGGCCAGGCTTCGGCACCTGGTCCTGCCAGCTCCGGTAGTCGCGGCAGACGCGCTTCAGCACCCACTCGCCGATTTCCTGGATCAGATTGGATTCCTCGGCGAGCGGGATGAACTGCGCCGGCGAGATGTCGCCGTGGCCGGGCAGCCGCCAGCGCACCAGCGCCTCGGCGCCGACCACGCGCCCGTCGCGCAGGTCCACTTTCGGCTGGTACAGGATCACGAGCTCCTCTCGCTCGACCGCGCGGCGGAGCTTCGACTTCAGCATCAGGCGCTCGACCGCGACCGCGCTCATCTCCGGCGTGAAGAAGCTATGGCTGTTGCCGCCGTTCTGCTTCGAGTAGTACATGGCGGCGTCGGCGTCGCGGATCAGGTCCACGACGTTGTCGGCGTCGCGCGGGCAGAGCGCGATGCCGACACTGCCCGTGACGTACAGCTCGTGCTGGCCGAGCTGGAACGGCCGGCCGAGCTCGTCGAGGAGCTCACGCGCGATCGTTGCGATCGCGGGCCGATTGTCGGTCTCGGCCGGCAGGTTCTCGACGAACAGCGCGAATTCGTCGCCCGCCAGCCGTCCAAGCATCGTGTCGGCGGGCAGCCGGCGGTTCATGCGCTCCGACAGTATCTCGAGCGCGCGGTCGCCGGCCGCGTGGCCAAATGTGTCGTTGACCTCCTTGAAGCGGTCGAGGTCCATGTACAGCAGCGCGAGCTCGCGCCCTCCGCGCAGCGTGCGCGCGATCGCCTGCTGCAGCGAATGCTGGAACTGCAGGCGGTTCGGAATCTTGGTCAGCGTGTCGTAGCGCGCGAGGTAGCGGATGCGCCGCTCGGCACGCTTGCGCTCGGTGATGTTGCGCGCGACGAAGATGCAGCCCTGAAAGCGCGGATCCTCGGCCGCCATGACCGAGCCGGACAGCGACACCGGAATCACCTGGCCGTTTTTCGTGCTCACCGTGAGCTCGCGCGTCTCGTTGGCGGCCTGCTCGATCGAGAAAGTCCCGCGGTCCTGGTCGGAAATGAGGAAGCCGAACTCGCGACCGAGCAGCTCGCCCTGGGACCAGCCGAGCATCTGCGTGCCGGCCAGGTTCACCCGCTTGATCAGCCCGTCCGGCGAGGTCAGGAACACGGCGTCGTTCATGCTGTCCAGCATGATGTCGAGCGCGCGGCCGGTGGCCGCGTGGTCGGCGAGATTGATGCGCAGCCGCTCGAGCGCGCCGCCGATCGC
>Ga0187892_10004647_pt1 | contig 22757 bp, 19 predicted proteins | sample MA1701073metaG_FD_139345 | JGI IMG/M metagenome (GOLD analysis project Ga0187892, IMG submission 139345) | Bio-ooze microbial communities from a basaltic lava cave in the Kipuka Kanohina Cave System on the Island of Hawaii, USA - MA170107-3 metaG ... | reverse complement strand
GCGTAGCCGGCGTCGTAGACCTTCACGATGTTCGGGTGCGACAGGTTCATCGCCGCCTGCGACTCGCGCTGGAAGCGCGCGACCGTCTCGCTCGACTGCGTGCCGTCGGCGCTGAGGATCTTGAGGGCGACGGTCCGGCCGTCGGGGGCGGTGGCGCGGTAGACGGCGCCGTACGCGCCGCGGGCGACCGGCTCGAGCACGTGGTAGCCAGCGATGTCCGTCGGCGCGCGCGGCTCCTGGGCGCCGGACTTGAGCTTGTGCTCGGGAACGGGGCGCTTGCAGGCGGGACAGATGAGCTCGGCGACGGGGGTCCCCTCGGCAAAGACGACTTTCTCGCTGCAGGTCGGGCAGGTCCCTCTCATGTCTGGCCCGACCGCGAGCCTAACCGATCGCGGCCGCCGGGCCAATGACTACTTGGCGTCGAGGAGGATCCCAGATGCACGATGCCGGATCCGGCAGCTCGCTGCGCGCGAAAGCCGGACGCACCGGGATCCGGGATCGGGAATCGGGGATCGGGGCTTACTTCCCCGATGCGACGCGCACGGTGGCCCGCTTGAGGAACAGCACGGCAAAGCAGATGTCGTGGAACCAGCAGTACTGGCCGTAGACCCAGGCGCCGTCCGCCGCCTGGTTGGAGATCAGCATCTGCGCGCCTTCGTAGTACCAGTCGTGGTCGCCGACGGAGGCGACGCCGCTCAGCATGCCGCAGCGCTCGAGGCCGTAGAGCGTGTAGTAGTACCAGTCGCGGCCGTGCGGGGAGTTTCCCTTCACGCTCCAGTGGTGCTGCAGCCACGCCCACCCGTCGCGGATCGCCGCCTTCGCCTGCGCCTGGTCCGCGCGGTCGTACTTCACTGCGCCCATGCGGCGCAGGATCGAGTCGGCGATGATGACGCTCGACAGGCCGCCCGCCGTCATGCTCGCGTACGGCGCCTCCTCGAGGTTGTCGTGGTACATCCACCCGCGCGCCTCGGCCAGCTGCTTCGCGCTCGTCTTCCCCTTCGCGTCCGCGTCGACGAGCCCGAGCTCCACGCGCGGCCCCTGCTTCTGCTGCACCCGCAGGTACGTGCTGAGCACGCGGTGGTACGAGCCGGCGTCGAGCACCGCGCCGCAGCGCGCCGCCGAGAAGAGGCCGAGCACGCCGTACTGCGTGTTCGAAAAGTCGCGCGCGTTCGAGTCGGTCGACGGGTAGCTCCACATGCCGGTCGTGATGTTCGACTCCAGGAACCGCGCCGCCTCCTTCACCCACGTCCGGTGCGCCGCCTCGATGTGCTTGTCGATGTCCGCGTCGGCGACCTCGCCCGGCTTGAAGCGCTCGTTCGGGTCCTTCGGCGAGTACCACGCCTCGAGCGCCATGATCGAGATGCCGGTCTCGTACGTGCGCTTGAAGGGCTGCGCGACGAGCCAGTCGAGCCCGCGCCGGATGCGCGCGTCCTTGCGGTCGACGCTGCCTTTCAGGATCGTCAGGAGCGCGAGCGCCGTGGGACCGACCGTGTATTCGTAGTGCGCCCCCCAGTGGCCTTCCGCGTCGTTCCACTGCCGCCAGAGCCACTCGATGCCCTTGTCGATCGCCGCATTGACCTCGCGCTCGAACTCCTTGTGGCGCGGCGGGAGCACGGCGACGAGGTCGATCTGCTCGGCCTGCTTGAAGGCCTCCGGCGTCTTCTTCGCATCGACACCGACGAACGTGATCGCGAAGGCGAACCGCAGGCGCCGGACGACTCCGGCGGCCGCGTCGAAATGGACCGTCGCCTCGTACGTCCCCTTCTCGATCGCGCGCTGGTTGCCGGTCGGGCGCGTCTTCGGATGCGGCGCGATCTGCGCCTTGAGGTCGTAGACCACGCACGACGCGCCGTCGACCGACTCGGACTTGCGGCGCGCGGCCGTTCCGCGAACGAGCACTGGCGCGTAGCCCCAGCCGTCCGTCAGCTCCAGCGCCCACTCCTGCGGCGGGCCCATCTTGAGCGGCTTGGAGGGGAGCGTGAAGCCGATGATCAGTGGCACCTCCCACCAGTCGAGCGCCGGCGGCGCGTAGCGCACGTCGTCGCCGATCTCGTAGCCGAAGAGGCCGACGAGCCGGTTCGGATGCGCCTCCAGCTTCTCGACGCCCTTGTCGTCCGTGACGACCCGCTGCGCCTTGCAGCGCGCGAAGTCGTGCTTCGCGAGCCTCCACTTCAGGCGCGCCGGCGGCTCCTCGGGATCCTGCCACGCGAGCAGGAACGGCAGGAGGGCCGCGAGCCGCAGCATCACTCTATCGTACCCTCCGCTGCGCCTTGTAGAGCTCGCGGATTTTCAGCAGCACCGCGTCGTACGCGCCGCTCCTGTAGTCCGGGAAGCCCCAGTCGAAGAACTTCGCGCGGCCCTTGACGAACGTGAGGACCAGGTCCGCCCAGACGCCGTCGCGCAGGTAGACTTTCTGCCCCGCGCCCTTGGCGGTCGCGAGCACGACCTTGTACGTGTCGAGATAGCCGGGGTCGAGATTGATCGGCCGCCTCCCCTCCGGCGCGAGCACGTCCTCGATCTCGTTCGTGCGGATCTTCGCGTCGACGACCGCGGACGGGTCGATCAGGGTGCGGAACGACCAGAAGACGCGGTCGATCTTCGGGCCCATCTCCTCGCGATAGTAGTCGGTGAACGTGAACGGGATCGGGGCGCTCTCGTAGTCGAGCGCGCCGAACCGCTCGATGCAGCGCGAGCGCGCGTCTTCGTACGGGCCGCCCGCGGCCGCGAGGACGCCGATGAAGAGCTTGACCGGCTCGGGCGGAGAGGGCTTCACTTGCGCGCCTCCCGGAGCCGGCGCTCGATGTCGGCCCGCCACGGGGCGTCCGGAGGCGCCAGCGCCAGCGCCCGTTCCCAGTCCTCGATCGCCCCCGGGACGTCGCGCAGGCGCAGGCGCATCGCGCCGCGGTTGGCGCGATAGCCGGCGTGGTCCGGGCGAAGCTCGATCGCCGCGTCGTAGTCGGCGAGCGCCTCGCGGTCGCGGCCCAGCGTCCCCTTGGCGTACGCGCGGTTGGCCAGCGCCTCCGCGTCCTTCGGATCGAGCTCGATCGCGCGGTCGAGGTCGGCGAGCGCCCCGGGCAGGTCTCCGCTGTGCTGCCGCGCCCCCGCGCGCATGAGGAAGGCCTTCACGTGCCGCGGCGCGACCGCAAGGAGGCGGTCGCAGTCGGCGCGGACGGCGGGCCAGTCGCCGCGCTTCTGGTGCAGCCAGGCGCGGTTGGCGAGCGACTCCGCGTGCTGCGGATTGAGCTCCAGCGCCCGCGTGTAGTCGGCGAGTTCGCCCGCTTCGTCGCCCTGCAGGCCCCGCCCCAGGCCGCGCTCGTAATGGGCCTCCGGACTCGGAGCGGCCTCGATGGCCCGCTCCGTGGCTGCGAGCCGGCCCGCGGGGTCGTTGCGCCCGCGCAGCCGTGCGAGCGTCAGCCACGCCAGGCCATCCTTCGGGTCGATCGCGACCGAGCGTTCCGCGTCCGCGAGCGCGCCGGCCTCGTCGCCCAGGGTCGCCCGTGCCCGCGCCCGCAGGCGCAGCGCCGCGGAATCGTCGGGCGTCCGCGCGAGCAGCGCGTTCAGGTCCTCGAGGGCGCCGCGGAAGTCGCCCGCCTCGCCGCGGGCCCAGGCGCGATTGTAAAGCGCCGCCGACAGCGAGGGATCGAACTGCAGCGCGCGCGTGCAGTCCTCGATGTCGCCGGCGAGGTCGCCCAGCTCGCCGCGCGCCAGCCCGCGGTGCAGGAACGCCATCGCGAACCCCGGGTGGATCTCCAGCGCCCGGTTGAAGCACTTGCGCGCCTCCTCCCAGCGCTTGGCCTGCAGCATCTCGAGCCCGTAGTCCAGCCAGCCCCGCGCCCAGTGCGGCATGATGCGCACCGCCTCGCGAAGGAGCTTGTCGCGCTCCTGCGCGTCGGGCGTCCAGTGCCCCGCGAGGTTCACGATCTCGGCGGAACGCAGGCGCGCCGACGCCGCCGCGAGCGTGTCGTACGCGGCCTGCGTGTTGTCCTCGACATACGCCTGCCGGAGCGCCCGCGCCATCACGATCCCGACCTCCTCGTCGCGCGCCGACGCGAGGCCCCATCGCGACGGGAGCGCCTCCTCGGGCGCACCCGCGAGCCGCAGCTCCCCGGCCGCGCGGTCCAGCATCGTCCGGGCCGCGCCGCCCCGCCGCCGGACGCTGTAGAGCGCCGCCCGGTAGCGGTCGACGAAGATGCGGGCCAGGAGGATGCGCGCCGCGGCGAAGCGGGGCTCGATCGCCAGCGCGCGCTCCGCGCCCGCCTGCGCGCCGGCGAGGTCGTCGAGGTAAAGCAGGCCGCGGGCGCGCGCGTAATGCCCGCGCGCGTCATCCGGATGGCGGGACGAGAAGTCCGTGAGGCGCCCGACCACCGCCAGCATCTCGCGGCGCGGCTGCGCCGGCGGCAGGTCTCGTTCGTGGGCCATCTGTCTCGCCACCAGCAGCTCCGTCCAGAGCGCGTTCAGCTCGTGAAGCGCCCGCTCGCGGGCCGACGCGCGCGCCCACTGGACCGCGAGAAACGCCGCGGCGATGAGCGCAGCAGCGGCGAGCAGCGGCAGCGCGAGGCGGGCCTTCGCCAGGCGCTTGCGCAGGCGGTAGAGCCTGCTCGGCGGATGGGCCAGGATCGGCTCCCCCGCCAGCCAGCGCGAGAGGTCGTCGGCCAGGTCGCGCGCTCCCGCGTACCGCCGCCCCGGGTCCTTCTCGAGGCACTTCATGGCGATCGTCTCGAGGTCGCGGTCGACGCGCGGACTGAACCGGCGCATGGGGCGGGGGTCGTCGGAGGCCACCTGCAGGAGGAGCTCGATCACGTCGGAGCCCGAGAACGGCGTCGTTCCGGCCAGCAGCTCGTAGAGCGTTGCGCCGAGCGAATAGACGTCGCTGCGCGCGTCGACCTCCTTCGTCCCGCCGCGCGCCTGCTCCGGCGACATGTACGCGGGCGTGCCGATGAGCATGCCGGACGTCGTGAGCGACTTGTCGTGCGAGACGCGCTTCGCCAGCCCGAAGTCCATGACGAAGACGCGGCCGGCGGTGTCGACCATGATGTTCGCGGGCTTCAGGTCGCGGTGCACCACGCCCTTCGCGTGCGCCGCCGCGACCGCCTGCGCCGCGTCCCGCACGAGCGCGGCGAGCCGGCGCACGTCGCCCCTCGGCACGGCCGCCAGGCTCCTGCCGTCGACGTACTGCATCGCGATGAAGGGCACGCCGTCCGTCTCGCCCACTTCGTGGACGGCGGCGATGCCGGGATGCGCGAGATGCGCGGCCGTCTGCGCCTCCCGGCGGAAGCGCGCGATCTCCTCCGGATCGCGGCTCTGCAGGAACTTGAGGGCGACCGGGCGGTCGAGCTCCGTGTCGCGTGCCTTCCAGACCTCGCCCATGCCGCCGCGGCCCAGGAGATCCTGCACGACATACCGCCCGAGCCGCAGGCCGGGCTTCATCGTCCCAGGACCGCCAGCGCGCGCCCGACGACCTCGCGCGAGAGCCCCAGCTCGCACGCCGCGGCGGGCGGCACGTCGCGCACGACGCGGCCCGCGCGCGTGAACTCGTGCCAGTGGCCGTCGCGCAGGTAGATGAGGCGGTCCTCGCGCGCGACGATCGTCACGAGGTGGTGCATCATCTCCCGCTCGAACGACCGCGCCCACGCGTCCGAGAAGTCGTCTTCGCTGACGCGGTCGGGCTTGAGATGGTAGCGCAAGCGCGGGCGTCCGCTGTCGACCGTCGAGACATCCCAGCCGTTTCCGCGCGGCTCGACCCGCAGCCGGTTGTACGGCGTGTCGATCTCGACCGGCGCCCCGCCGAGCGGGATCGGCTGGAACTGCATGTAGCCGGGATCGCAGAGGACGTCGCCGACGATCACCGCGCAGTGCGTGTCGGGGCCGCTCGCGCGGTCGGCGAGCGCGAGTCGCGCGTCGAGTCCCGCGTCGCGCGCGAGGCGGTGGAACAGGTGGACGAGGTCGAAGCAGGTGCCGCCCGCGCCGTGGAGGGCATGGTCGCGCATCATTTCGTCGGCCGTGCGCCGCCGCCCCGCGACGATCTTGGTGGCGTTCTCGTAAGGGAAGCCGCGGAACCGCGCGAGGAGCCCGGCCGGCGTCATGGGGTCATCCTAACGGGGCCCCTCGCCGAGGACAATCCGCAGGATCTCCTCCGCATCCCTCAGCCCCGTCTCGTCCTGCACGATGCGGCAGCGGTCGAGGATCGCCCCCATCTCCACGCCCGGCTTCATCCCGCGCGCGATCAGGTGGCGGCCGAGGACCGCGTCCTTCTCCGGCGCCTGCACGACCGAGGCCTCCGCCGCCTTCGCGAGGAAGTGGTCGCCCGCCGGGAACGCGCCCGCCTTCGCGTCGGCGGTCGTGCGCCCGAGGTGATCCGCCCGCGCTACCTTCACGAGCATGTCGATCGACGTCCCGGCGCGCGCGAGCTTGCGAGCGAGCGTCCGGTACGCCTTCGGCGTCGCCTGGAACTTCGGGTGCGCGAAATGCGCGGGCGCGAGGTGGTGCCGCACCAGCCCGCAGACCTGCGCGATGATGTCCGGCGACACCCGCAGCCGGTCTAGAAACGCGCGCGAGGGCTCCTCGCCCGCCTCCTCGTGCTCGGGCGAGCGCCAGCGGCCCTCGACGAACTTCGTCACGGCCGGCTTGCCGAAGTCGTGGCACAGCACGCCGAACATGAGCGGCAGATCGTGCGCGGGATCGCCCGTGCGGAAGCGCACCGCCACATCGAGCGCCATGCACGTGTGGACGAAGACATCGCCCTCCGGATGCCAGTCCGGCTCCTGCCGGCAGTCCACGAGCGCCCGCACCTCCGGGAAGAGCACCGCGTCGACGCCGCACGCGCGCATGAACTCGAGCCCCTTCGACGGCACCCGGCCCTTGAGAAGGAGCTTCCCCCACTCCTCGCACAGCCGCTCCGCCGGCAGCTCGCGCAGCGTCTCCGCGATGCGCGCGCCCGTCGCGACGAGCGCCGCATCGGGCTCGAGCTCGAAGCGCGCGACGAACTGCGCCGCGCGCAGGACGCGCAGCGGGTCCTCGACGAACGTCGAACCGTCCGTCATGCGGAGGCGGCGCGCCTTCAGGTCGTCGCGGCCGTGGAACGGGTCGAAGACCTCTCCGGTGAGCGGGTCCTGGCCCATCGCGTTCATGGTGAAGTCGCGGCGACGAGCGGCCTCCTCGAGGGGCATGGCCGGATCGGCCTCGATGCGGAAGCCGCGGTGGCCCGCGCCGGTCTTGGAGTCGCGCCTCGGCACCGACACGTCGACGCCGAGGACCTTGAGGACGGCGAACGACTTGCCGACCGTCTCGACCTCGTCCAGCGGCGCGAGCGCGCGCTCGAGGACGTCGAGCGGCAGTCCGTACACCTCGACGTCGAAGTCCTTCGGCTCGAGGCCGAGGAAGGCGTCGCGCACGCCGCCTCCGACGAGCAGGGCGCGGCCGCCGGCCTTGCGCACGGCCTCCGCGATCTTCCGCACCGCGTCGTTCACAGGATCACTGTAACAGGCGCGGAGCGCGCGGGTTCATCCCCCTTCGCCTTACGTCGCGCCTTACGGCGCGACGGCCCCTTCGGGCGGGCTTCGGGGGACGAGACGGTCCGTCGGCCGACGCCTCCGGACCCTCTCACTTCACCGCCTTGAACTCCTTGAGCGACATCTCCACCGCCGGGCCCATCGGCGGCTTCATCGCCGACTTCACCATGCCGACCCCCGGCGCCAGCCAGACGTCGATCGACGCCGGCCCCTGCGCGATGCGGACGTGGACGGCGTTCTTGTACGTCCCCGCGCCGACCTTCACCTCCTCGACGCCCATGTGCTTCGCGTCCGCCTCGCCCATCGGGAAGGCGGTCTTCCAGCTGTCCCCCTTCCTGGAGCCGACCTTGTAAACGTCGAGGAACGGCGTGTCGGTCCCGGAGTTGCTGATCTCCACCCAGTGCAGCAGGCCGTCCTTCACGAACCACGCCTGCTTCGACAGCCGCGGCTGCGCGTCGAGGATCTGCTCCCTCTGGTCGATCGACACGCGCCCGTCCTTGTCGACCCCCGACACCGTCATCGTGACGACGCCTCCGGGCCCGCCGTCTTTCTTCTCGTACGTCCACGACGTGCCGGCCTTGAACTTGTAGAGCGCGTCCGCGTCGGCCTGCAGCAGGAGGGCGAAGGCGATGAGCTGCATGGGTCGCTCCTTACCGGGCGATTTGTGGTGAGCGGGGGTCCGAAGGACCCGAGTCGAACTATTATACGTCGGATGCCCGCCGTGCGCCTCCGCCCCGTCGCGATGGCCGACCTCGACCGCATCATGTCGTGGATCAACGACCCCGAGGTGACCGCCAACATCGCCAACATCAAATCGCCCGTCACCCGCGAGGAGGAGGGGGCGTGGCTCGAGCGAACGCTCAAGAGCGCGAACGACTGCCTCTGGTCGATCGAAGACGCCGCCACCGGAGAGTACGCCGGGCAGTGCGGCATCCATCAGATCTACTGGCCCGCGCGCAACGGGCGGCTGGCGGTGATCATCCGCAGGGAGTTCCAGGGACGCGGCTTCGGGCGGGCGGCGACCCTCGAGCTCCTGCGCCGGGGCTTCGGCGAGCTGAAGCTCCACAAGATCTGGTGCATCGTGTGGGAGGACAACCCGAAAACGGTGCACCTGAACCGCAGCCTCGGCTTCCAGCAGGAGGGGCGGCTCGTCGACGAGTACTGCCTCGACGGCCGCTACCACCACATGCTGCGGCTCTACATGCTCGAGAGCGACTTCGCGGCGCGCTACCCGCAATGATCGTTGGAGGGATGCCCACCGACGTCCCGGTCAGGGCGCCTCCTTGAACTCCGTCAGCTCCGTCACGCCCTTCTTCGGGATCTCCATCTTCACGAGCCCGACCTTCGGGGCGAACCAGAAGTCCATGGTGTCGTCCTTGCCCTTCCTCGTCACGCGGACATGCAGCACGTCTTTGTACGTCCCCGCGGGCACCTTCACCTCCTCGGTGCCCATGTTCTCGGCCTGCGTCTCCTGGTCCCCCTCCCACGTGTCCCCCTTTTTCGAGCCCACCTTGAACAGGTTGAAGAGCGGACGCGCCTTCCCGTCGTGCACGATCGACCACATCAGCATCCCCTTCTCGACGTGCCACAGCATCGTTTCGATCCGCGGCTCCCCGTCCGGCCGCGACTCCTTCGACTCGAGCGTGGTCTTGCCCTCCTCGAGCTTCGTGACGGTCAGCTCGACGCGGATCTCCTTGTCGTCGCGCTTCTGGATCAGCTTCCACGACGTCCCGGCCTTGAACCTGTAGTACGGCTCGGCCGAATCCTGCACCAGCAGGACGGACAGCAGCATCGCGATGCGCATGGCGTTCTCCCTCAGGTGGGATAGAGTATACGCGGAGATGAGCGCCGAACACGTCCGCAAACTCGCCGGCTACTACGGCGACCTGCTCAAGCAGATCCGCTCGGCCTCCACCCGGTACGCCTTCCATTTCCGCGCCAAGGGCGCCGCGTACGAGTGGCTCGACCTCTCGCTCCTGCACGACGAGGAGCGCCTCGCCTCGAACGGCGGGACCGTCCGCTTCGCCCAGCCGCAGGCGCCCGAGCCCGGCCCCGGCGCGCAGCCGGTTTCGGTCGACGTCGAGGTTCTCCCCGAGGCGACGACCTCCGTGCAGGCGTTCGACCGCCTCCTCCGCCTCTACCAGCAGCTCAACGCCAACCCGTACGAGCGCGAGCTGCTCTACGGCCTCGGGATCGTCGTCGGCTCCGACGGCCGCGGCGGCGAGATCTGCGCGCCGCTCCTCCTCGCCCCCGCCCGCATCGAGTTCGACCCCGAGGCGCCCGCCGTCGACATCGCCCTGGCGACCGACGAGCTCCACCCGAACGCCGCGCTCTGCGCCGAGTTCTGCGACGAGCCCCGCTTCCTCGAGGAGAAGGTGTTCACGCAGACGCCGACGGTCCCGCTCGCCGACGGCGACATGCAGAAGTTCCTCAACGCCCTCCGCGCCGGGCTGCCCGCCGTGAAGAATGACCCTTGGGACCGCGCGCTCCGGCCCGTGCGGGCCGTGCGCGGCACCGAGCGCGAGCTCCGCGAGCTGCGCGTGATCCCCGCCGCGGTCCTCCTCCTCGTGGGCCGCTCGCACTACTACATCCTCAAGGACCTCGCCGGACTGGCGAGCGACCCGCGCGAAGGCGATTCCGTGCTCTCGGCCGTCTGGACCGATCCTCCTTCGCCCACCCCCGAGGAGGACCCCGAGACGCTCGCGCTCGAGAACTACGTCTTCCCGTTCGCCAGCAACCAGGCGCAGCGCCTCGCCGCGACGTCGCTTGACCGCGGCCGCGTGGTCGTCGTCCAGGGACCCCCGGGCACCGGCAAGTCGCAGACCATCTGCAACCTCGTCTGCCACCTCGTCGCCCACGGCAAGAGCGTGCTCGTCTCCAGCCAGAAGAACAAGGCGCTCGAAGTCGTCGCCGAGAAGCTCGCGAGCCTCGGCTCGAAGTACCTCTCGCTCACCCTCCTCAAGGACGACACCGAGTCGAAGCGCCAGCTCGCCGAGTCGATCGACGCGCTCGACGACCACCTCCAGGGCTTCTCCGGCGAGAAGCTCGCACGGGCCGAGGACCGCATCCTCACGCAGCTCGAGGAGGAGCGCGACGTCGCGAAGAAGACGCGCGAGGACTTCCGCCGCGTGCAGGCGGTCGAGCGCGAGATGGCGGACGCCGCGCGCCGCCTCCACTCGCTCAAGGCGGTCGACGTCGTGCCCGCGACCGACACGATCGCCGGCGGGGCCGAACCGGCGCTCAAGCAGTGGGCCGATCTGCTGACGAAGTGCCGGCCGCACCTCGAGGCGCTCGAGGCGTGGTCGAAGCGCGATCCGCGCCCGGGGGACGAGGTCGCGGCGCTCGCCCGCAAGGCGATCGACCTCGGCAAGTGCGAGGCGCAGCTGCTCGCCGACCCCGCCGTGCGCGACCGGCAGGCGCGGCTCCTCAAGGACCCGCACCTCACCGCCGCGCGCGCCGAGGCGTGCCTCGCCCAGTGGAAGGGCGTCGCCGCCGCCGCGGAGGGCGCGTTCGCGGCGCACGGCCGCCTGGAGGCGCTGCCCGACCCGGTCGCGTGGATCGCCGTCGCGCGCGACCTCGGGGCGCGCACCGCGGCCGACCTCGACCGCCTGCTCGAGGACCTCGCGGCCGCCGACGGCAGGGCGCGAGACGCCATCGCCCAGCGCGCCCAGCGCGATCTGCTTGCGGCCGAGCAGCGCGACCGGCGCGACGCGATCGCGCACGCGCTGGCGGAGTTCTCGGCGCGCCGGAAGAAGCTGCTCGCGTGCCTCGACGGCGAGTTCCGCAAGGCCCGCGCGACGCTGCGCCCCCTGATCGACGTCGCGTCGGCGCCGGCGCTCGCGAACCTCGAGGCATGGACGAAGTACTGGGCGTCGCGATCCGCGCTGTCGATGCATCTCGGCGCGCTCCCCGCCGAGCTGCGCCAGGCGGAGCTCTTCGCCGCGGTCGACAACGGCCGCCTCGACGCGTGGGAGACGGCGCTCGCGCACCGGCGCGCGGTCCTGGAGGTGGCTACCGCGGAACGCACGCTCGGACGCGCCCTCGCGGGCCTCCCGCGCCCGGTCGTGACGCACCCCGAGCTCGTCGCCTGCCCGGACTGGACCGCCGCGAAGGCCCTCCTCGAGACCGTCCGCCGCTCGCTCGAGGCGACGAAGCTCGCGGCCGAGCGGCAGTCGCTCGGCCCGCTGCCGGCCGACGAGAGCGTCATCGACCTCCTCCCGGCCATGCACGGTCTTCGCACGCTCGAGACGGGACTCGTGAAGACGATGCTCGGCACCTGCGCGCTTCTCCGCGCCAACCCCGCGCTTGTCCCGCAGATCGACGCGATCGTCGAGGCGGCGCGGCTGCGGGCGCGCATCCGCCAGTCGATCGCGGACTCCCCGGCGTCGACCGAGGAGCTCGCCGCCCGCATGCGCGACCGCCGCGAGAAGCTCGTCAAGATCTCGCGCGACCTCCTCGCCGTGAAGATCAACCGCCGCCTCTTCGAGCGCGCCCGCACCAAGAAGGTCGCCAACGACATCCAGTACTTCCGCAAGTCGATCCGGCGCGGCAAGAAGAGCTACCGCAAGTTCGAGGAGCTGAAGAACGATTTCGACTTCGGCACGCTTCTCGAGATCTTCCCCTGCTGGGTCATGGGCCTCGAGGACGTCGCGCGCGTCTTCCCTCTCACGCCCGGCCTCTTCGACGTCGTCATCATCGACGAGGCGTCGCAGTGCCACCTGATGGGCGCGCTGCCGGTCCTCTACCGCGCGAAGAAGGCGATGGTCGTCGGCGACGAGAAGCAGCTCCCGAACGCCGACGTCATGTTCCTCCAGGACGCCGTCGCCGACGAGCTCGCGCAGCGCCACGGCACCGCCTCCGTCCCGCGCGCCGAGGTCTTCGACGGCAAGCGCAGCTCCCTCCTGGACATGGCGACGGTCTTCTGCGACCGCCGCCCGTTCCTCAACGAGCACTTCCGGAGCTGGCCGGAGATCATCCGCTTCGCGAACGACCGCTTCTACGGCGGGCGCCTCCGCATCACGACCGACAGCGCCGCGAACCCCTACGGCCCGATCCTGAACCTTGTCACCGTGGCCGGCGCCGACGACGATCCCGAGCGCAAGGTCAACGGGGTCGAGGCGCTCCGCATCGTCGACGACGTCGTGAAGAAGATGGAGGACAAGCGGTACCGGCACCTGACCTTCGGGGTGCTCTCGCTCTTCCGCGAGCAGACGATGCTCATCGACCGCCTCCTGCAGGACCGGCTGCTGCGCCGCCCCGACCTCGCGGTGCGGCACAAGCTGATCGTCGACACGGTCGACGGCTTCCAGGGGGACGAGCGCGACGTGATCTTCTACTCGTTCCGCTACGGCCCGAGCTCGTCCCCCGCGATCTTCACGATCGAGCGCAACGAGCGGCGCATCAACGTCGCCTTCACGCGCGCGCGCCGCCAGGTGCACTGCTATGTGAGCCGCCCGATCGGGGAGTTCCCGTCGGGGAACGTGCGGGACTTCCTGGTCTACGTCGCCGGCGAGGCGCAGGAGACGATCGCCCGCCCGCGCGGCCAATCGGCGGACCCGCTCGCGCAGGACCTCTTCGAGCGGCTGCGGCGGCGCGGGCTGGAGGGGGTGCTGCGCTATGCCGCGTGCGGTTTCCTGGTCGACCTCGTCGCGTCGAGCGGCGAGTCGCGACTGGCGGTGGAGGTGGACGGCGACCGGCCGCACGAGGACGACCTCGGCCAGACGGAGCTGGACGATCTCGAGCGCCAGGAGATCCTCGAGCGGGCGAGGTGGCGGGTCGTGCGCGTCGCCGCGCGCGCGTACTGGGCCGATCCGGATGCGGCGGCGGAGCGGGTGGCATTCATAGCCACAAAGGCACAAAGACACGAAGGGTCATGAGTGCACGGAGGGGCCCCTGCGCCATCGTGCCTTGGTGGTGCTCCCGCGCCGCAGAAGCCCGCCAGGCTACCGCTTTCTCCAGTATCCGGGTCGGCGCTTTGCATGCGCGACCGCTACAACTTCGTTCCGCGCGTCGTCATGAAAGACGAGATCAACGGCAGCCCATTGAGGGACCGGAGCAGCCGGCGCCGGACGACGGGCCACGGTACCAGGCGCGCGCTGCCGGCATCGATGTCCCTCAGCCGCTTCTCGATCTCTGCGCTCCATGCGGCTTCCGCGTCCTCGTCCGTCTCACCCTCGATGCTCTGCAGCAGAGAGCCGGCGAGAGCGGCCCGCGCCTCCGGCGGGAGCTTCATCGCTTCCTGCAGCACCTTCTTCTCACGCGCGGTCATACACCCATCCTAGCCGAGCGGCAGCAGGCGCGCCATAGGTGCGCTAGTACGCATCCTGCATTACGCATTGCGCATTACGGCCGTTGACGACGCTCGGCAGGCGGGCGAAGCTCAGCCGCCGACCGTGATGCGTAATGCGTCATGCGTGATGCGCTCTCTCGCGCCCGCTAGGGCGCGAGGTCGCTCGTGCAGTGCGCGCAGCGCGTCGCCTTGATCGGGATCGGCGAGCAGCAGCGCGGGCATTCCTTCGTGTTGGGCGGGGGCGGCGGGACCGGCGCCGGCTGGCGCTTCAGCCGGTTGATCGCCTTGATCATGAGGAAGATCGCGAACGCCACGAGCGTGCCGTCGAGCAGCGCGTTCACGAACAGCCCGTAGTTGAGGTTGATCGCCTTGCCCGCGGCGTCCGTCGAGAGCTGGATCGCCTTCTCCTTGAAGTCGATCTTGCCCATCAGCAGCCCGAGCGGCGGCATCATGACGTCCGCCACGAACGACGAGACGATCTTCCCGAACGCCCCGCCGATGATGATGCCGATCGCCATGTCGAGCATGCTGCCCCGCACGGCGAACTCCTTGAACTCCTTGATGAAGCCCATGGATCCTCCTCGTCCGGGGTGCTCCAGGATCCCGGATTCCGGATCCCGGATGCCGGCGGACCGCCTGGAGTCCGGGATCTGGAATCAGGGATCTGTGTCTCTGTGCCTCTGTGGTTAGAACCGGTAGCCCAGCGCGGCGAAGTACGTGTTGTCGTACTCCTCGAGCCCCGACGGCGGCTCGTTGTCGAAGTCGAGGATCCAGCCGATCTTGAGCGTCCAGCCGCCGCCGAGCGACCGCCCGATCGCCGCCTCGTTGTGGATCTGCCAGTCCGCCGTGTCGTCGAAGTTCGGGTACCAGGTGAAGTCGTCGACGAATTCGAACCCGAGCGGCAGCGCCACGCGCCCGCGCAGCGACAGCCGACCGCCCAGATGCGACTCGTCCTTGCCGTCGCGGAAGTCGTTGTCGAACCACGCGATGCCGGCCTCCGCCGCGAATTCCCAGTCCTCGCTCTTCCACACCTGCCATCCGCCGCCCGCGCTGACGACGGTGCGCAGGCGCAGATCCTTGAACTTGTCCGTGAACAGCTCGACGCCCGCGTACGCGTAGAACTGATCCGTGAAGAAGTACTGGTACTTCCCCAACCCGTACGCGTTGCGCTCGGTGATCTCGCCCCGCGTCTCCGCGTACTTCCACAGCGCCCGGAGCGTGAACTTGTCGACCTCCGTCTCGCGCGTCCCTTCGATCGCCACCAGCAGTCCCTTCGTGTGCGTGTTCCCGTCGGTGGCGCGGGCCGCCACGTCGACCGAACCGTGCCACTGCGTCGGCGGCTCGTTGAGGTGCGTGACCTTCCCGAGATCCACCTCGACCGGCGCGGCGGGCGCCTCCGACTCGATCTTGAGCCGGCCGGCCTCGCCCGCCGAGAGCTTTCCGTCGAGCATCTCGCCCGTGGCGAGCCTCACCTTCACCTTGCCGTCCGTCTTCAGCGTCGCGATCTGCACCCAGTCGATCTTCAGCGTGCCCGAGTGGGGCGTCTCGAACACGAGCCTGCCGCCGGCCATCCCGACGACCTTGCCGGTCAGCTTGTCGCCGTTCTTGAGCGTAACCTCGTCGTCAGCCAGCGCCGGCATCGACAGCAGGCCGGCCAGAAGAAGCGCGCGAATCCTCATCGGGATCCTCCTCAAGGGCACCGCTTATACCAGCCGCCGCTCCGCCCGTCTACTGGACTTTGTTCACCCGTCCCGGTACAGTCTCCGCGCCTCATGCCCCCCGCCTCGGACGAACCCGAAGATCCCCGCGCCGCCCTGCAGCGCGAAGCGCAGCAGATGGCGCAGCGGCTCATGCGCACCTCCGACCTCCCGCCGAAGCTCGGCTGGGAGGATTTCGACTTCCGCGTCGACCCGTTCGACCCGCTGCTCGACGACCTCGAGCAGGTCGTCGCGTCCGGCAGGAAGGACAACGAGACCGTCCAGGCGATCATCCAGATCGGCCTCGAGCGCCACCTCACGCTGCCGGTCCGGCACGCGCTGTTCGTCGAGCTCCAGTCGCGCCTGCGCTCCGAGGTGCGGCTCGACGTGCGCCAGGACGCCGGGACCGTGACGCGGGCGCTCCAGCAGCTCTCGCTTCCGGCGCAGTCCATCGGCCTCGTGTGGGCGCTCTACCCGCGCCATCTCATGACGCGCCTCCGCGACCGCCACATCGCCTACAAGGACGAGGACCTCAGCCTCTCCGCCGAGGAGCACGCGCTCGAGGAGAAGGCGGACCCCGCGGCGATCGCCGCGATGGGCGCCCGCGCGCGCATCCTCGTCGACCGCGTCATCCGCGGCTGGCAGGACAAGCCGCCCGCCTCTCCCGACGCGGGACGCGCGATCGTCGCGCTCTCGCCGCAGTGGAAGGACGTGCGGATGGCGCGGACGCTGACGAGCGTCTTCTGGCACCTGCGCGCCGGCCCCGTGTACGAGGCCGCGCGCGAGGCCCTCCAGTCCATGCCCGAGCACGCCCGCCCCATCCTCGAGCTCGACCTCACCATCCACGACCCGCCGCCCGAGGTGCGCCGCGCCCTCTATCCGGCGCTCGTCGACTGCGGCAGCCCCCGCGCGATGCCCCGCATGGTCGAAGACCTCGTCGGCGCCGGCCCCTGGACGAACCACGCGAAGGGGATCGAGCACGCGCGCGCGATCCTGCCGGAGCTCGTGCGGACCGGCGACCGCCGCGCCATCCCGATGATGCTGCTCGTGATGTCGATCCGCCCGCCCGACAAGGAGACGCGGGCGGCAATCGTCGGCGCCTTCGGCGCGACGCCGATGAAGGAGGAGTTCGAGCGCGGGCTCAAGGCGCTCGACGCCGGGCAGCCGGTGGTCGTCCCGGGCGGCACGACGCAGGAGGAGTTCCTCTCGCGCTACGGCGCGTTCACCGACCGGATGCGCCCCGAGAAGTTCCAGGGGGAGGTGCAGCGCGTGCTGCGCCTCTGGGAGCAGTGCTACCACGAGGAGATCGGCTGGAAGATCCCGCGCGACCTCGCCAGGGAGACCGGGCCGCGCGAGATGGAGCTCCGCCAGACCCTGGAGAAGGAGGTCCGCGCGAAGCTCGGCCGCCTCGCCGGCCGCGGCCCCGCCTCCGCGCTCGAGAGCGAATTCCGCACGAACTGGCTCGTCACCGCGCACAACGACGTCAGCGGCCGCGTCCCGCTCGCGATCATCCTCGACGAACGCTCCGCGCGCGCCGGTCCCGAGGTGATGCGCGAAGAGCGCGAGCAGCAGGCGGCCGAACTCTACGGCCTCGCGCTGCGCGCCCTGGAAGGCGGCATGGCGGAGGACGCCGAGCGCTACCTGCGCGCGATCCTGCAGATCTCGCCCGGCCACGCCTTCGCGCAGGACGCCCTGGGCCGGGTCCGCGCGGGCGAGGCGCTCCCCGGCGTCGGGGAGCAGGCCGCCGCGCCAGAACCGCCTCGCATCATCATTCCGTAGTACAATACGGCCATGGCGGAGAAGAGGAACGAGGCGCTCAAGTCCGCGGTCGAACGCCTGCGCGTCATGGTGCGCGAATCGCTCGGCGCCAAGGATCAGCTCCGGTTCCTCGGCTTCATCGACACGCTCGACCAGCAGATCTCCAAGGGGGAGTTCCAGATGGACGTGCTCCAGTCGACGATCACGCGCGCCCGCGCCGCGACCCGAAAGGTGCTCGCCGACAAGCCGATCGACATGGTGAGGCTCCTCAACGCCTTCGACACCCTCGATGAGGAGCTGATGCGGGAGCTGGCCCAGGGGGGCTAAGGGGGCGAATCTCGAATTTCGAATCTCGAATCTCGGGAGCCCGCCGTCGACGGGAGTCTGCCGGCAATTCGAGATTCGTGATTCGAGATTCTCCTAGTAGTCCTTCGCCCTCTCCAGCTCGAACGTCGACTCCTGCTCCTGCTCCATGTCGCCGCCTCCCGTCTCGATCGCCATCTTCATCTTCGACTTCGTCGAGACGCGCAGCAGCTCCCCCTTCGACGGGTCGAACCAGTAGGTCGACGACGTGTCCTGCGACGTGACCTTGATCTTCACCATCGCCCCGTCGTCCTCCTCGAACGAGACCGTCGTCTTCGCCGCGACCTTCGCGCACTCCACATCGCCCGATTTCTCGACTCCCGCGAACGTGTACTCGACGTCGACCTTCACGTTGCCGATCGCCGCCATGGCGAACGTCGCCGTCCGCTTCCACGTGTCCCCCTTCCTGACCGCCTTGTCCGGGAAAACGAGCGACGTCATCTCGATCTGCTGGCGCACCATCCCCTCGACCATCCCGCCCATCGGGTTCCCCTCGAGCGCGTCCGTGACCTCGGACACGTCGTGCCTGGAGGTCTCGCCCAGCTTCGAGACGCCCATCCTGACGGACTTGCCGACGTACGCCGTGAAGAGGGCGAGCATCGGATCGCCCTCCACCTTCTCCTGGTCCTCCTTCTTCGTCGAGTCGTACTCCGTCTCCTCATCGCCGCGCTTCGTCTTCATCTTGAGCTCGACGAACGTCGTCTTCATCTTCGCGCCGCCCTTGTCGTCCACGTCGAGCACCTCCTCCCGGATCACGGTCGTGCTCGTCCGCGTCTCGCTCGTCTCGTTGCCCGCCATCGTGATCGACGTCTTGTTCGTGCTCGCGATCTTGAACTTCCGCGCGGCCCCCCTGGTGAACTTGTGCTCGTAGCGGACGCCGTCGTCTTGCGCAGCGGCGGCGGCGAGGGCGGCGAGAACGAGGGCGATGCGCATGGGCTGCTCCTTACAGGGACCCGTGATTCGTGATTCGAGATTCGTGATTCGATATAAGGAGGGCATGTACAACTTTTCGACGGAAGTGCGCGTGCGGCTGCCCGAGACCGACGCGTTCGGGATCGTCTTCCACGGCTGCTTTTATACGTATTTCGACGTCGCGAGGATGGACTATCTGCGCACCCTGGGGATGATCGACCGCGTGCGCCCCGTCGGAGGCATGCCGAGCCCCATCGTCCACGCGAGCGCCGACTTCCGCTCGCCCGCCCGCTTCGACGACGTCCTCGTCATCCACGCGCGCGTCGCCGAGATCCGGCGCACGAGCTTCGCCTTCGAGTTCCGCGTGCTGCACAAGGCCGAGAACCGCGTCGTCGCGGAGGGGCGTTCCGTGCAGGTCGTCATCGACGAGAAGACGTGGAAGCCGATCCCGGTGCCGGAGGACTTCCGCGCCCGCGTCCGGCAGTTCGAGGGGCGGACGCTGAAGGAGCAGGCCTGACCACCGAGCACACCGAGAACCGACACCACGGAGAGCACTGAGAACACGGAGAGAAGGACCACGGGGGACACGGGGCACACGGGGGCAGATGCAGCAGACGTTCGACAGTTGGGATTTGCGCTGCAGGCTATAATGTCTCACGTGGCTCTCCTTCTCGCCCTCCTCATCCAGACCGGCGAGCTCCGCCTCGCGATTGAGGGGGAGCACGGCGACGTCGACGCGTTCCCCGTCGACCCCCTCGTCGACGCGATGCTCCTCGACCACCACCTGCAGCTCGGGCTTTCGATGGACCCGATGGGCACGAAGGTGGACGACGTCAAGCGCTCCGGCGATTCGAAGAACGTCACGCTCGCCCTCAAGCCCGGCACCTACCACTTCCGCGTGAAGACCGGCGCCGGCGCCATCTGGCTCACGAACCAGAAGATCGACGCGGCCAAGCCGGCGTCCCAGACGGTGAAGATCACCGCCGGCGGCACGGTGAGCGGCATGTGCATGCTCGACAAGAGCCGCCAGGAGGGGAAGCCCATGGAGGGCCTGAAGGCGGCGCTCGTGCGCGACGGCCGCGTGTGGGCGCGCGTCGAAGGCAAGCCCGGGAGCGCGTTCGAGTTCAAGGGCGTGCCCGCCGGAACGTACGCGCTCGTCGTGACCGAGACCTTTGAGTGGTTCGTCGCCGTGAAGGAAGACGTGCGGGTCGAGGAGGGCGGCAGCGCGCCCGCGAAGATCGACGTCAAGCGCGCGTCGCTCGGCGGCGTGATGGTGGGGTTCACCGACAAGGCCGGCAAGGCGGCGCCCCCGCCAGACAAGGTCTTCCTGGTCGACCCCAAGGGGCGCTTTGCGATCGCGCCGAACCGCGGCCAGTCGCAGGGGGACGTCGAGCTCGTCGGCTGGGGCGGGCTGCCCGGCGGCGCGGGGTACGTCGTGCGCGCGTCCGGCCTCGAGCACAAGGGGCTCACGCTGCGGCCGCCGACCGTCAAGGGCCAGGGGATCATGGCGGACGAGACGTACGAGACGGTGAAGGTCGCCGTCGGGAAGTAGCGATGCCGGCGCCCGACGACGACAGGCTCGGCCCCGCCGCGGTCGAGCACGGCCTCATCACCCAGCAGCAACTCGATGAAGCCCTTCGCGAGGTGACCGACCGGCGCGCGCGCGGCCAGGACGCGAGCATGCGCGACGTGCTTCTCGAGCGCAAGCTCCTCGACTCGTTCGTGATCGGGCTCGTGCTCGGCGACGGCGTCGAGCTGCCGGCGGCGGCGCCGGCGCTGCGGCGCTACGAGATGCTCGACCGGCTCGGGCACGGGGCGATGGCGGTGGTGTACCGGGCGCGCGACCGCGAGGTGGGCCGATTCGTCGCCGTCAAGGTGCTCTGGCACGAGACCGCCGAGGCGGAGGTGCGCGCGAGGTTCGTGCGCGAGGCGCGCGTGGCGGCCGGGCTGGCGCACCCCAACGTCGTCTCGGTGTACGACGCGGGCGAGGAGGGCGGGCGGCCGTTCCTCGTGATGGAGCGGGTCGAGGGGCCGTCGCTCCGCGTCGTCCTCAAGGAGCGGCGCGGCGACGTGCGCGGGCTCGTCGAGCTGATCGAGGCGTCGGCGCGCGGGGTGGCGGCCGCGCACCGCAAGGGGATCGTGCACCGCGACCTGAAGCCGGCGAACATCCTGGTGGCCGCGTCGGGCCCGAAGGTCGCGGACTTCGGGCTGGCGCACGTGTCGGGCTCGCAGTCGGCGCTGACGAAGGCGGGCTCGCCGCTCGGGACGCCGATGTACATGGCGCCCGAGCAGGTGCGCGGGCAGACGGGGCTCATCGCGCCGCAGACCGACGTGTACGCGCTCGGGGCGATCCTCTACGAGGCGCTGACGGGGCAGCCGCCGCATGTCGGCGACACGCTCGACTCGGTCTACGAGCGGATCCTGAACCGCGAACCGGCGCCTCCGCGCTCGCTGAATCCGGGCGCGCCCGCGGAGCTGGAGCGCGTGTGCGCGCGCGCTCTCGCGAAGGACCCGTCGCGCCGCTACGAGACGGCGGGGGAGTTCGCGGACGAGCTGCGGCGGTGGCTCGACGGGCGTCCGGTCGAGGCGCGGGCGGAGGCGCTTCCGTCGCATTCCCGCGCCGCGTGGGTGGCGCTCCTCGCCGTGCTGGCGCTCGGGGCGGCGCTCTTCGCGGCGATCGACGCGCAGCGGCGGCGGCGCGTCGAAGAGCCGCCGATCGTGCGGCCCCGCGATCCGGAGGTCGAGCGGCTCCGCGCCCGGGAGGAGGCGGCGCGCGCACTGGAGACGGCGCGCCCGGTGCTCGACCGCGCGCAGCGGGCGCTTTATGACCGGGCGGCGAGCTGGGACGAGCTGGTGCGGCGCGTCGAGGAGGCGCAGGCGTCGATCGAGCAGGCGGTCGCGCGGGCGCCCGACCTGCCGCTCGGCCACTACCTGCTCGGCCGCGCGTGGGAGATCCGGGGGTGGAGCGACCGGGCGGAGGCGGCCTTCCGGCAGGCGATCGCGCTCGACCCGCGCGCGGGGGCCGCGCACTACCAGCTTGCGCGGCTGCACCTGGCGCGCAGCTTCCTCGCGTCGGCCGGCGGGTCGCAGTACGAGCGGGAGGCGCGCCGGCCGGAGGCGCTGCGGAGCGCGGAGGAAGCGGCGGCGGAGTTCGAGGCGGCGATGCGCCACGGGAGCGGCTTCGACGACGAGCTGCAGCGGGAGCTCGCGGAGGCGATGCTGGCCTGTGTGCGCAACGAGGGGCCGGCGCTGCGGAGCATGACGAAGGAGGCGATCGAGCGGTTCAAGGGGCGGGAGGGTGTGGAGGAGTTCCTGTGGCTGTCGACGTTCGCGTCGCGGGAGGAGAGCGACGCGGCGCTCGACCGCGCGATCGAGATCCGTCCGAAGTTCCCGCTGGCGCTCTTCAGCCGGGGGAACCGGGAGCAGACGCGCGGTCAGCTCGACACGGCGATCGGGACGTACACGGAGGCGATCGCGTGCGCGCCGCGCTTCGCCGCGGCGTACGCGAACCGGGGCGCGGTGCGGCTGATGCGGCGGATGGACGACGAGGGGCTGTCGGACCTGACGAAGGCGATCGAGCTCGGGTTCGAGTCGCCGTCGGCGTACAACAACCGCGGCATCATCCGGCGGGTGCGGGGGGACGTGGAGGGGGCGATCGAGGACCATTCGCACGCGATCCGGCTGAACCCGCTCAACATGGAGGCGTACGCGAACCGGGGGCTGGCGCTGCGGGAGAAGGGGGAGTGGGACGCGGCGATCGCGGACTGGCGCAAGGCGCTGGAGATCGCGCCGGAGGGATGGCCGCATCGGGCGAGCGTGGAGGGGCATATCGAGGACGCGGCGCGGCGGAGGCCCAAGTAGCCGTTGCACGTTTGCACGTTGCACGCTACCCGTTCGACCCGTTACCGTCACTGCCGGGGGGGAACGGTAGAACGGTAACGTGTAACGGTTGAACGGTGAACGGTAGAACGGTTACTAGTGGAGCGGGAGACGGGATTTGAACCCGCGACCTTCTCGTTGGCAACGAGACGTTCTAGCCACTGAACTACTCCCGCCCGTGGCCGGAAATGCAGGCGCGAATATAGGGCGGCCGTTGGGCGCTGTCAAGGCGCGTGGGGCGCGTTCAGCCGCGACGAATACCCCCCGCGTGCGGGGCTCGGGCGGGCCGGCGCGGGCGCAGCCCGCGCGCCCGCCGACCCGCGATCGGGATGGCGCGCCCCTTACTCCAGG
>Ga0187892_10004646_pt1 | contig 22758 bp, 18 predicted proteins | sample MA1701073metaG_FD_139345 | JGI IMG/M metagenome (GOLD analysis project Ga0187892, IMG submission 139345) | Bio-ooze microbial communities from a basaltic lava cave in the Kipuka Kanohina Cave System on the Island of Hawaii, USA - MA170107-3 metaG ... | reverse complement strand
CCGCGCGCGCCGAAAATCGCCGTGCCGATGCGCACGTGCGTCGCACCGAGCTTGATCGCGATCTCGTAGTCGCCGCTCATGCCCATCGACAAATTGTCGATGCCGTTGCGCGCCGCGATCTCCGACAGCAGCGCGAAATAGGGCGCCGGCGCATCGTCGTGCGGCGGGATGCACATCAGCCCCTCGACCGGGAGCGCCAGATCGTCGCGGCAGTGCCGGATGAACGCGTCGGCCTCGTCGGGCGCGATGCCGGCCTTCTGCGGCTCCTCGCCGATATTGACCTGGATGTAGCAGGAAGGCAGGCGGCGGCCCTTGTCGCGTTCCCTGACCATCTCGTCCGCGAGCTTCGCGCGGTCGAGCGTTTCGATCGCATCGAACAGGCCGATCGCATCGCGCAGCTTGTTGGTCTGCAGCGGCCCGACGAGATGCAGCCGCACGTCGGGATGCCGCGCCCTGATGGCGGGCCATTTGGCCTGCGCCTCCTGCACGCGGTTTTCGCCGAAGAGACGCTGGCCGGCGCCGATCGCGCGCAGGATCGCATCCGCCGGACGGGTCTTGGCGACCGCCACCAGCGCAATCCCGGCGGGATCGCGGCCGGCCTCGCGGGCCGACGCGGCGATGCGGGCGCGCACGGCATGGAGCGCGGCCGCGATGTCCTGCGGATCGGCGGAACCGGGCATGACGGGCGGGATGGTGCGCGATGGCGTGGCGTCGTGCAACGGGGCGGAAAACAAGAGGGGGAGCGGTCGCCCGCTCCCCCTTAAGGATCCGACAGTCGTTACCGAGATCAGAAACCGATATGGAAGCCGGACATAACCGTCCAGGCGTCGTAACCCTGACCGCCCTCGACATTCCAGTTGTCGTAACCGGTCGAGGCATCCAGTGAGATGCCCGGGCCGAGATCGTAGCGACCTTCGAGACGGAACACGTTCAGCGTGCCGTCGCCGCCGGTCGGACTGCCGTAGAATTCGCCGTACTGGCCACCCGACCATGAGAAGCCGGCGGTCCAGGCATCCCAATTGTAGGTAACGCCGAGACCGTAGGTCAGGACGTTGCCGCCATTCTGCGTACCATTGCCGGCACCGTACTGGTTTTCGGTGTAGGCAATGGCGCCGCCCATGTACCAGCCGCCGAAGCCGACATGCAGGTGGCCGCGCGCGGTCCAGACATTGGTGTCACGCCCCGGATTTCCGGGTCCTGGACGCTCGAGCTCGCCGTAGGCGCCGCCCGTTCCGGTCACCAGGTAGAAGCCGTCGAAGTCGTGCTCGAAATTGATCGCAGCCGAGATCACTTCCGAGATTTCGCCGACATTGTTGGCGTAGGTCGTGCCGCCCGGTGCGGACGAACCGCAACCCGTGCCGGAGGTGAAGCCGAAATAGCAGTCCTCGCCCTGGCGATCCGGCGCAAAGGAAATGCCGAAGGTGAACCCGCCGAAGGTCGGCGAGAAGTAGAGGATCTTCGTCGCATCGCCGGAGAGCTGCCGATAGGTCGAGTTCGTGCCGACACCGAGGCCGCCGGCCCAGGCATTCGAGAACGAGAAGTAGGGCGAATCGACGCCGAAAATATTGGTCGCCGTCGGGATGCCATACGAGAGCTGCTCGACCGCGTCGTCGTCGTCGCCGAAGCGGACTTCGCCGAAACCGCCTTCGAAGAACGCCCAGACCTCGTCGATCTGGTCGCTCGACTGCTGGCCCTCGAGCTCGATCTTGGTACCGACGGAGATGCCGTTGTCGAGCGTGGTCTTGCCGAAAAAGAAGACTTCGACATCCTGACGAAAGGCGCCCCAGCGTGGATCGCCGTTTAGCCCGGAATAGAAGTCCTCTGCGACGTTGGCACCCGCTGCAGCGGCATAGTCGCCGCCGAGCGTGAGTTCGAGTCCGTCCGCCATTGCATCGCAAGCGGTCGCGCCGGCCGCAACGAGTGCGGTCGTTCCAAGGAGTATCGATTTCATGATTGCCGGTCCTGTCCCCGTGTTGCGGTTACGACCGGCAGGACCGTGCCCCCTGCCAACTGTCAGCGCCGCTGCCTGTAACCGCACGCCGGTTCGGAACCGACGGTCCCCAGCAGTTCAAGCAACGCACGATAACGCGACAATTTTAGACGATTCGTCCGGACCGTCAAGAAAACCGCGGCATGACACAGGGGTGTCTTACGTGCATGTGTGCAATTTCATGCATGTCGATCGCAGACCCGGTGCAACTGCCAATCGACAAAGCAAAAGGGGGAGCGGTTGCCCGCTCCCCCTCCGAAGGGTCTTTATCGGCCGGAAATCAGAAGCCGATATGGAAGCCCGACTGAATCGACCAGGCGTCGTAGTCGGCCGCACTCGTACCGCCCACGTCCCATGTGTCGTAGCCGGCCGAAGCGTCGAGCGAGATGCCCGGGCCAAGGTCGTAACGGCCTTCGAGGCGGAACACGTTCAGCGACCCGTCGCTGCCCGAGCTACCGTAGAAGTTGCTGTACTGGCCGCCGGACCACGCAGCACCGACCGTCCAGGCATCCCAGTTGTAGGTGATGCCGAGACCGTAGGTGAACACGTTGCCTTCGCCATTGGCGGCGCTCCGGTACTGGTTTTCGGTGTACGCGAGCGCACCGCCGAAGTACCAGTTGCCGACGCCGACCTGCAGGTGACCGCGCGCGGTCCAGATGCTGCTGTCGAGACCCGTACCCGGACGCTCGACTTCGCCGAACGCGCCGCCGCCGCCGGCGACGACGTAGAAGCCGTTGAAGTCCTGCTCGAAGTTCAACGCCGCCGAGATCACTTCCGAGACCTGGCCGCCGTTGTTGGCGAAGGTCGTGCCGCCCGGCGCGGACGAGCCGCAGGACGTGCCCGAGGTGAAGCCGAAATAGCAGTCCTCGCCGCGGCGATCCGGCGCGAACGAGATCCCGAACGTGAACCCGCCGAAGGACGGCGAGAAATAGAGGATCTTCGTGGCGTCGCCGGAGAGCTGGCGATAGGTGCTGTTCGTGCCGACGCCATGGCCGCCGACCCACGCATTCGAGAACGAGAAGAACGGCGAGTCGACGCCGAAGATGTTGGTGGCCGTCGGAATGCCGTAGGCGAGCTGTTCGACCGCGTCGTCGTCGTCGCCGAAGCGCACTTCGCCGAAGCCGCCCTGGAAATACGCCCAGACTTCGTCGATCTGGTCGCGCGACTGCTGGCCTTCGAGCTGCACGCGGGCGCCGACGGTGATGCCGTTGTCCAGCACCGCCTTGGCATTGAAGTAAACTTCAACGTCCTGGCGGAAAGCGCCCCAGCGCGTATCGGTGTTGTGGCCCACCACGGGGGCGTTATAGCCGGCGCCGCTGAAGTCTTCCGACACGTTCGCGCCTGCCGCCGCGTTGTAGTAGCCGCCCAGACTCATCTCGACCCCTTGCGCGGCCGCCTGGCCAGCCACCATACCCGCCGCGACCATTGCGGTCGTTCCGAGTAGTGTCTTTTTCATGACTGTCGGTTCCTGTCTTTGCTGTTGTTACGACCGGCAGGTCCTAGGACTCCCCCCGGCCACCCCATTACCACGTCGGGCCCCCCCAGTACCGCCTTCGGAACCGTCGAAGACAGACCCAAGGTGTACTAAAGGCTGTGGCGCCACAACTTGGTCCCGGCATCGTAATTGAGCGCCGCGGACGGTCAAGGAATTCGGCCGGTTTCTTGTGGCTTTCCTGTCCTACTGTGGCCTGCCGGTCACAGAAACGCCCGCCGATCGGCCGGGAATCGCCGCCATTGCGGCGGAACGTCAGTCGAACGGCCAGATTTCAAGACCGTGGACGGCGTTCCGGACGTCCATGGTCAGGGTCACGGTCTTCAGAATCTCGCCCGAGTCGAGCCGGTAGGCCGTGACCGACGCCGGCGAGGAGCCGCCGACCAGCAGCCCACCCGACTCGGCGCCGTTCCGTGCCCAGCGCTCCGCCAGGCACAGGCCGCGACCGAAGGCCTGGCGCGCGAAATCCTCCGGCAGGTCGGCATGCTCGAGCGCCTGGCGCGGAAATCGCGGAATGCTGAAGCGGCGCTGGAGGTTCGCCTCTCGATCGTACCAGCCGATCAACTCGTCCGCCGTCGAGTTCGCGAGCATGCCGCCGCGGAACGGTCGCGCGTTGTGCGTGAAGGGCGGCACGCGCGCATAGGCGGCGGGTCCATCGCGCGTGACCACCACCATGTGCGGCACATAGAGACCGCAGGCGAAGATCGCGCCCTGCTCGACCCAGACGCTGTTGATGTGGGTGGTATCGCCCTGCGGCGGACCCTTGTCGTCCTCCGGATCGAAGGCGCCGAACGCCAGCTTGATCCGGCGCAGCGATTCCGGCGTCGGCTTTTCCCGCTGCGGATTCCGGATGCAGTAGCCCGCATCGAAGCGGCGCTGCGCGAGATCGTAGACCAGGATGGAATCGAACCCGGTCGCCGTCAGATAAAGCTTTCCATCGGCAATCAGGATTTCGTGGCAGAGGCGCAGATAGCGGTTCCGGATCGAGCGCTGGATCCGGAAATTTCGATCGTAGACGAAGATCTCGTTGCTGGCGGCGATGTAGATGTCGTCGCCGTCGAAGGCGATGCCGCGCAGGCCGCGCCCGCCGCCGCGCCCCGACCAGTCGATCGAACCGTCGTTCCAATCGAGCTTCTGCTCGTGCGTGCCGGTTTCGAGATCGACCAGATAGGCCCCGCCATGACTGTCGCCGAGATGCGTCGAACGCACCACGCTCGTACAGAGAATCTTCGGCAGGCGCTCAGCCGACATGCTGGTACCCCAGCAGTGCGATGGTGCGCCGGTAATCGTCGCTTGCGACGAACCGGCCCGCGAGCCCCGGCGGCAGCGGACGCGGTTGCCACGGCGCGATCGCGGCTCTTTCCACGGTCGGCATATCGCCGGTAATCCGGCGCCAGGACGACCAGCGATCGACAAAACCGGGGTCGTAGGCGAGATCGAGCGCCGCGGCGATCTCGGCCAGAATGCGCGCCGGCTCGCGGGTGAAATCCTCGTAGCGCACGAACCCGAGATCGACCGCCTGCTCGGCAAAGCTGCGACATCCGGCGAGATAGCGCTCGAGCGACAGGTCGGAACCGCCGAGAATGCGTTTCAGGCTCAGCCATTGCGGGACGGGATGGCGCACGGTGGCGAAGGAGCGCAGTGCAAAGTGCGGCTCCAGCGCCGCCGCCGTCTCGAGCCGGGCCCCCGTTTCGCGCCGGTAGGGCGCCCCGATGAAATCGAGATGCGACCAGTCGCGGATCACGAGCGAGAGACCGCGCATCCGGCAGCGTTCCTCGATCGAAGCAATCGTCTCGGCAAACCGTTCCGGTCGGGTGCGGCCGATACGCGCGCACTCGGCGTCGTCGAACAGCCCGTACCAGCGCCGCGCCTGGTCGAGCGGATCGTAGTTGGGAAAATAGAGCGCAGCGCCGGCGGGATGGATCTCGCTCAGCAGGACGACGCCCTGCATGCTCGCAAGGCAGCGGCTGATCAGGGTGCCGCCCGACCGCGCCAGATGATGGAGCAGACGCAGCTCAGGCGTTCCGGGATTCGTCATGACACAGGTTGTGGCGTCGGCACTCGGCGGCGGTCAAGCGACGACCGTCCGGCACGCGGCTTCGATCGCGCGCGCCAGCCGGTTCGCATCGCAGACCGGCGAGGCCGCCAGACGCCGGCGCAGGCTGCCGCGCAATCCGCTCAGCCGGTCGCGATCGCCGGCCAGCGCGACCGCGGTCGCCACATAGGCGGCCGGCGTCCGGGCGACCCACTCGCCGAGCCCGGCATGATGCAGCAGGCTGGCGCCGACCCGCGCCGAATGGCGATCGCCCGCCAGCGTCACGACCGGCACGCCCATCCAGAGCGCCTCGCAGGTCGTGGTGGTGCCGTTGTAGGGCGTCGGATCGAGCGCGATATCGATCGCCACATGATCTTCGATGGCGTCGACGAGATCGTTTCGCCATTCGGGAAACTCGATGCGCGCCGGATCGACGCCCGCCGCCGCAAAACGCTTCAGGAAATCGGCGCGGACCGCCGGGTGCCGATATTGCATCGTGCGCAAGGCGAGCTGCGCCTGCGGCACGCGCGCGAGAATCTCGGCCCAGAGCGCAATCGTAGCGGCCGTGATCTTGTTGGCGTTGTTGAAACAGCCGAACCGCAACGCCTCGCCGCGCATCGCCGGCCCGGCGCCGGGTTCGCCGACCGGCCGTTGCGGCCGATAGGCGAGGAACCCGTCGTCGATGCGAAGCAGCCGCTCGACATGAAGCGCATCCGCTGTCGGCGCCGGATCGGCGATCGCGTCGGTCAGGCGCCTTCCGATCGCATCCAGCCCCGTTGTATTCGGATAACCGAGCCAGCTCATCTGCACCGGCGCCGGCCGCGCCAGGAACAGTTTGAGCGAATTGTCCGCCGTGTGACCGGCCAGATCGAACAGCACGTCGATACCGTCGGCGGCCACCAGCGCCGACGCTTCGGCGTCCGTCATGCGGCGGATGTTGCGCCAGTGCTCGGGCAGCGTGGCGAACAGTTCGGTCTGGGAATCGGGGTGCCGCACGTTCGAATAGCAGAATATCTCGACGGCATCGCGATCGTGCGCTTCGAGCAGCGGCAGCAGGAAATTCGCACAGGAGTGCTTGCGAAAATCGGGCGACACATAGCCGATTCGCAGTCGTCGTCCCGCCGCCGGCGCGCGAGGTGCGGCGGGCGCAGCGACGGGTTGCGGCACGTTGAACGGCGCCATCAGCCGGCAATGCTCCTCGAACGCGGCCTCCGGCGTGTACGTGTCGAAATAGTTGAGCACCATCAGGCAGGTCGATCGGTGCACCATCGCATCCGGTGCGCGCTCGATCGCGGCGCGATAATGTTCCATCGCCGCATCGAGCCGGCACAGGCGCAGCGCGGCGGTGCCCAGCTCCTGGTGCAGCGCCGCCGTGTCCCGCCCTTCCGCCCGGACATAGTGCAGATGTTCGAGCGCCGCATCGATGTCGCGTTTTTCCAGCAGCAGGCTGCCGAGCTTCTGATGTGTGTCGAGATCGTCCGGTCGCGCGGCGACGACCGCCCGCAGACACTCGATGGCCTCGTCATTCTGTCCGAGCGCCTCGAACGAATCGCCAAGCTGCGCCAATCGCTCGACATTGCCGGAAGCGAGCGACTTCACCGTCAGGAAGTAACGCAGCGCCGCATGCGGCTCGTCGCGGCGCGCATGCAGTCGGCCGAGATTGAGGGCCGCGCGGTCGTGGCGCGGGTCGGCGGCCAGCGCGCGCGCAAAGAGCCCCGCCGCCTCGTCGCTGCCGCCGCGCCGGTCGAGGATCGCGCCGAGATTGTTGAGCGCATCGGCATTGTCTTGCGTCAGCGCCAGCAGGCTGCGGTAGGTCGCTTCCGCCGTTTCGGTATCGCCGAGCCGCTCGCAGGCGAGCGCCAGCCCGTAAATGTAGGACGGGCGCGCGGCGTCGATCGTCAGCGCCGTTTCGTAGGCGCGCCGGGCGCCGACCGCGTCGCCGCCGCTCAGCAACACGCCGCCGAGATTGGCGTGGGCGGCGGCGAGTCTCGGATTGGCCTTGAGCGCCGCCCGATAGCTGGCCTCCGCGCCGATCCGGTCCTCGATCTCGCGCTGGGTGTTGCCGAGGTTGAACCAGGCCTCGGCATGGTTCGGGTCCGTTTCGACCGCGCGCCGGTACATGTCCATCGCCCCGCCGCGATCGCCCTGCGCCTTGAGCGCATTGCCGAGATTCGCCAAGGCCTGGGCATGATCGGGGCGGGCCGCCAGCGTGCGCCGGAACTCCGCTTCCGCGTCCGCGGGCCGGCCCAGCGCCATCAGAACGATGCCGCGGTTGTTGCGGTACTCGGGGTTCAACGCATGGAAGGCGATCGCGCGGTCGATCGCATCGAGCGCCGGCTGCGGCTTGCCGGACTGGTAAAGTACGAGACCCAGCAGATTGTGCGCATCGGCCAGATCCGGCCAGCGCCCGAGGATCTCCCGATAGGCCGCGAGCGCCTGCGGCAACCGTCCCGCGCGATGATGCGCGAGGGCGACCTCGACGGCGCGTGCGGCGGCCGGATCGCGGGCCGCAGCGGCCTTCGGGTTCGCGCGTCGGTTACCGGGAAATTGCTGGCGCGGCATGCGACGGATGGATCGTCTTCGATCGCGGTTGGGACACGTGGGCGCGGGTGCGCTGCGGGGCTCGAAATTGGGCGGCCGGCGGGGCTATTGTCAAACCGCAACCGGCCCCGCCGGCATTTTCCCGCAACGTGCCGGGTTCGACGCAGACCGAAGATGACGCAGATCGTCTGGATCGCTTCCTACCCGCGCTCGGGAAACACCTGGCTGCGGTTTCTCCTCGGCAATCTGCTGCTCGACAAGGTCGAGAGCTCGGCCCAGATCGCCTCGATGCTGCCCGACATCCATCGGTTCGTCACCGGCCGCCACCTGCTCGGACCCGAGCGCAGCTTCATCAAGACCCATTGGGCCTGGCGCGCCGACTTTCCGCTGCGCGAGAACACGCAGGCGGTCGTTTACCTGCTGCGCCATCCGCTCGACGTGGTGAAGTCGGCGCTCAACTATGCGGGGCGCGGGGCCGGCGATTTCATGCGCGACGCCGGACCGGCGGAGCTCGACCGGTTCGCGCGCAACTTCGTCGCCGAGTTCGCGAACTACGGCGGCAACGGCGGCTGGTATCGCCAGGGATTCGGCACCTGGGCCGAGAACGTCGCGAGCTGGACCGAGACCGCGCTGCCGTTCCGGCGGCACGTTTTGCGCTACGAGGCGCTGCGCGCCGACCCGACCCGCGCGCTGGCGGGCATCGCGCAGTTTCTCGAACTCCCGGTGTCGCCCGAGCGGATCGCAACGGCCGTCGAGCGCTCGTCGCTCGAGCGGCTCGGCGCCATCGAAGAGGAGGAGCTGCGCGCGGAGCAGCCGGGCCTGTTCTACGGCCGCCAGTCGTCCAAGACCAGGGAACAGGGATTCCGCTTCATCGGCGGCGAGGATCGCCGCCCGCTCGAGCTGACCGACGACGAACGCGTCCGGCTGCGCGAGCGTTTCGCGCCGGCGATGGCGAAGCTGGGTTACGAGTGACTGTGCGCCTGCGGAAGGCGTCGCCGGAGACCGGGCCTCAGGACGCGCGCGCCTGCTCCGCCGGCAGCGGCCAGTAGCCGAAGCGGCGCATCTGCTCCTCGTGCGCGCCGGCGATGCGTTCGATCTGCGCCGGGCTCAGGGTCGCGCGCCACTGGCCGGCGCGGCCTTCGCGGAAGAAGCTCGTGGTCTTCTCGCTGCGCTCCTCGAATCCGTGCCGGGTTTCCTGCTTGCGCAGCTCCTCGAACGAGCTGTTGCGGATCGCCCGCTGCAACCGTTCGCGCGTCGGCCGGAGACCGAGGAACGCCGCCACCGCGCCGAACGTATCCGTCGGCCTTTCGAGCATGTCCTCGTAGCGCATGACGTGCAGCGCCGGGTGCGCAACGGCGGTCCAGCTTTTCACATGCTCCGACCAGGAGCCGTAGACCTGGTAGACATGCTCGCCTTCGTTCGGCGCCATGTGCCCGACAAGGTTGAGCGCCTCGATCGCGGTGTCCGTGTCGAGGCCGTAATGGTGTCCGTAGGAAATCGCCACATCGAGCGGGTTGCGCACCACATAGATGGCGCCGGCCGTCTGCGACATCGTCACCATCTCGGTGCCGTGGCTCATCACCAGCGCATTGTGCGTCTTGACGAAGACCGTGTCGGGATGCACGCGCGTCAGCGCCTCGTGCACCGTCGGGCGCAGCGCCGCGACCTCCTGCTCGGTCATCTCTTCGGCCGGCTTGGGCAGATGCTGCTGATACCAGACCGCCGCGTGGTCGGCCGAACAGAACTCGTTCAGCTTGTTGATGTCGTAGGCCTCGTCCGGATCGCGGAACAGGTTGTGCAGGAACACCCGGAGCCAGGTGTTGCCCGATTTCGGATAGGAGGCGAGCCAGAGAATCTTGCCCATCGGTGTCGTTCGGCGGTCCTGGATGGCGGGGCGCATCGCGGCGGTCGCGCCGGCCGGGTGGGCTTCATAGGCGATTCGGTCGGGCGGCGAAACCCCCGGCGCCGCCGGCCCGCTTCCCGGGTGCGACCCGCCGCCACGATCGGCAGATCGGCGGTTCGCAAGGCTTTTCCGGCCCAATCCGCGCCTTGACCCGGCTTGCCGCGGGGCACTAGATTTCCACGAAGTTTCAACCGCTTGGAGTTTCGGTCCGATGCGGAACCATGGCCGCCCGGCGCGCGGGCGCCTTTCCGTTCTGGCAGGCCTGCTGATCGTCGCCGGCATGCTGGCCGGCTGCGTTAATTGGGGCGATCCCGACTCGCGCTACCCGACCAACCGCACCAAGGGTCAGGTCACGCCCTACGGAAACACCGAAACGGTCTTCGGCGACGGCGGTCTGACATTCGGCGGCGACCCGAACCAGTCCGACGCCGGCTCGGGCGCGCTCGGCGTCAACTCCTTCCTGTGGCGCGCCTCGCTCGACACGATCGCGTTCATGCCGCTGGTGTCGGCCGATCCGTTCGGCGGCGTCATCATCACCGACTGGTACACGCCGCCGTCGGCACCGAACGAGCGCTTCAAGATCAACGTCTACATTCTCGGCCGCGCGCTGCGCGCCGACGGCATCAAGGCCACCGTGTTCCGCCAGCAGCAGGGCGCGGCGGGCTGGCTCGATGCGCCGATCGCGCCGAGCACCGCCACCGACATCGAGAACGCGATCCTGACGCGCGCGCGGCAACTGCGCATCGCCCAGTTCGGCGAATAGCGGCGACGCAGCGCCGCCCGGCCGCAGGCAGACGGCGATGACCGATCCGACGCCCACCCCGCGCGGCGCAGGGGCCGCGTCCGCGAGCCCATCGCCCGACGCGCCGCTGCCGCCGTTCAGGGTGCCGCGCGAGCCGCTGGCGCCGGGCGATCGCTGCCCCAACTTTCTTTTGCCCGATTCGAGCGGCGCGTTTCATGCCTTCTACGAGCGCGTGCGGGGCCGGCCGACGGCGCTGCTGTTCGTTCCCGGCTCCGACATCGCGCTGCTCGACGCGTTCGCCGGCGCGACGGATCGTTTCAGGAATGCCGGCTACGACCTGTTCGCGGTGCTCGGCGCCGATGTCGCCGAGATCCGGCGCGAGGGCGAGCGGATCGGCGGACGGCTGATGCTGCTCGCCGATCCGAAAGGCTCGGTGACGCGCGGCTACGCCGCCGGCGCGCGGCTCAATCCGCAATATGCCGCCTGCTACCTGATGGATGCGAACCAGCGCCTGCTGGCGCGCAACGGTGCCGACAATGCCGGCGGCGAAACGCTGCCCGACTGGGCCTGGCGCGTGCTGACGCAGATGGCGCCGGCCGAAACCGCCACCACGCGCAATCAAGGCGCGCCGGTGCTGATCCTGCCGCTGGTGCTCGATCCGTCGATGTGCAGGGCGCTGATCGATCGCTGGGAGCGCGCCGGCCACCGGGAAGGCGAGGTCGCCTCGATCGTCGACGGCAAGGAAGTGACGCGCGTGCACGATCCGCTGAAGCGGCGGCGCGATCATGCGATCCACGAGCCGGCGGTGCTGCAGGGGCTCGCCGCCACGGTCGGCCGGCGGATCGCGCCCGAGCTCGTCAAGGCGTTCCATTTCGATTCGTTCAAGTTCGATCGCTTCATCGTGACCTGCTACGATTCCGAACGCGGCGACTATTTCCGCGCGCACCGCGACAACGAGAGCGCGAGCACCGGCGAGCGCCGCTTCGCGATGACGCTCAATCTCAACACCGGCGAGTACGAGGGCGGCGAGCTGGTGTTCCCGGAATACGGTCCGCACCGCTACGCGCCGGCGGCGGGCGGCGCGATCCTGTTCTCCTGCTCGCTGCTGCACGAGGCGCTGCCGGTCACGAAGGGAAGGCGCTTCACGCTGCTGACGTTCCTGTCGGCCGTGCCGGCCGGTGCGCAGGCGGGCGCACGACCCGCCGCGGCGGCGTCGCGCGCAAACCCACCGGCGTCGCCGGAAAGCCCGAATGCCGGCGCTTTCAATCCCGGCGGCTTCGCGCCCGGCGCGCCGGCACCGAAGCCGGCCGGCGGCAGCGCGTCACCCTTCGCGCCGGGCAGCGCGAAGAACGGTCTCACCCGCGCCGGCGACTGAGCTTCCGCCGCCTCGACGGTCCGCACTTGCGAATTCCCGGTGGCAACCGCCGCCGCTCCCCGCGGACGGCCGGACGGCGCTGCCTTGCGGCCGGCTTGGCGCTTCGCTAATCCTTGCGCGGCGCGCCGCCGGGCCTCCGAACCCGCGGGAATCGCGCGACTTTCCGGCCCGTTTCCGCGATCGCAAGAGCCCGACCGACCGATGGCGCGTTACAATTTCCGAGAGACCGAAGCGAAATGGCAGCGCCTGTGGGACGAGCGCGGCTGTTTCCGCGCCGAGACCGATCCGGCCCGGCCGAAATACTACGTCATGGAAATGTTTCCCTACCCGTCGGGCCGCATCCATATGGGCCATGTGCGCAACTACACGCTCGGCGACGTGGTCGCGCGCACGCGCCGCGCGCAGGGTTACAACGTGCTGCACCCGATGGGCTGGGATGCGTTCGGCCTGCCGGCCGAGAATGCCGCCATCGCGTCAAAGGTCCATCCGGCGACCTGGACCTACCAGAACATCGACACGATGCGCGCCCAGCTCAAATCGATGGGCCTGTCGCTCGACTGGAGCCGCGAGATCGCGACCTGCCATCCCGACTATTACAGGCACGAGCAGCGCATGTTCCTCGAAATGCTCGCCGAGGGGCTGGTCTATCGCAAGGAGAGCTGGGTCAACTGGGATCCCGTCGACCAGACCGTGCTGGCGAACGAGCAGGTGATCGACGGCATGGGCTGGCGCTCGGGCGCGCCGGTCGAACGCCGCAAGCTCGCGCAATGGTTCTTCAGGATCACCGACTATGCCGAAATGCTGCTGAAGGCGCTGCAGACGGAGCTCGAGCGCTGGCCCGACAAGGTCCGCCTGATGCAGGAGAACTGGATCGGCAAGTCGCGCGGCGCCTGGATCGATTTCCGCATCGAGGGGCGCAGCGAGACGTTGCGCGTCTTCACGACGCGGCCCGACACGCTCGACGGCGCCTCGTTCCTCGCCGTCTCGCCGCACCATCCGCTGGCGGCGGAACTCGCGAAGAACGATCCGAAGCTCGCCGCCTTCATCGCCGAATGCGACCGGGTCGGCACCTCCGAGGCCGCGATCGAAACCGCCGAAAAAAAGGGCTATCGCACGACGCTCGACGGCGCGCATCCCTATCTGCCGGCGACGCTGCCGGTCTATGTCGCGAATTTCGTGCTGATGGATTACGGCACCGGTGCGATCTTCGGCGTACCGTCGGGCGACCAGCGCGACCTCGATTTCGCGCGCAGATACGATCTGCCGGTGATCGAAACCTACCGGCCGCTCGATGCGCGCGACCCGACGCCGGACGAGGCCGAGCGTTACGCGGCGAATTTCGCCGAGAACCCGGTCCATGTCACGGACAATGGCGCGCAGCGCGAGACCTTGTTCCGCATCACCACGACCGCCTACGTCGACAAGTCCGAGACGCAGAAAGTGCGCTACACGGCGGCCGGCTTCATGACCGAGACAGAGGCGACGCCGATCGAGGCGATCGAGCGCGCGATTGCCTGGCTCGAGAAGAACGGCCACGGCGAAGGCACGATCCAGTACCGCCTGCGCGACTGGGGCGTGTCGCGCCAGCGTTACTGGGGCTGCCCGATCCCGGTCATCCATTGCGAAAAATGCGGCATCGTGCCGGTGCCGATCGAAGACCTGCCGGTCGCATTGCCCGACGATGTCGGTTTCGACAGGCCCGGCAATCCGCTCGACCACCATCCGACCTGGAAGCACGTCGATTGCCCGACCTGCAAGGGCAGGGCGCGGCGCGAGACCGACACGTTCGACACGTTCATGGAATCGTCCTGGTACTTCGCGCGCTATTGTTCGCCGCGCGCCGCCGAGCCGACGGTGCGGCGCGAGGTCGATTACTGGCTGCCGGTCGACCAGTATGTCGGCGGCGTCGAGCACGCGATCCTGCATCTGCTCTATGCGCGCTTCTTCACGCGCGCGATGCACAGGCTCGGCCATGTCGCGGTCGACGAGCCGTTCGCCGGTCTCTTCACGCAGGGCATGGTCTGTCACGAGACCTATCGCGATGCCGCCGGCAACTGGCTGACGCCGGCCGAGGTCGAGAAGAGCGGCGACACGGCCGTCGCGATCGCGACCGGCAAGAAGGTCGAGATCGGCCGCTCCGAGAAAATGTCGAAGTCGAAGAAGAACGTCGTCGACCCGGAGGCGATCATCGAAACCTACGGCGCCGACACGGCGCGCTGGTTCATGCTCTCCGACAGTCCGCCCGAGCGCGACCTCGAATGGACCGAGGCCGGCGTCGAAGGCGCCTGGCGCTTCCTGCAGCGCGTCTGGCGGCTGATCGACGAGGGCGCAGCATCCCTGCCGCCGGCCGGCAGCGCGATGCCGAACGATTTTTCCGACGCCGCGCTCGCGCTGCGCCGCGCCACGCACAAGACCGTGCAGGGCGTCAGCGACGACATCGCGCGCTTTCACTTCAACAAGGCGGTCGCGCGCATTCACGAATTCGTCAACCGGCTGCAGGAGGAGAAGCTCGGCGCCGGTGCCGATGCGGACCGGCGCTGGGCATTGCGCGAAGCCTTCGAAACGCTGGCAATCCTGATCCAGCCGATGGTGCCGCATCTCGCCGAGGAGCTCTGGCTGTCGATCGGGCAGCAGACCCCGCTTGCCGCCGGCGTCGCCTGGCCGGTTGCGGATGCGGCGCTGACGGTCGATGATTCGGTGACCGTCGCGGTGCAGGTCAACGGCAAGCTGCGGGCGACGATCTACCTGCCGCGCGATGCCGCCAGGGAAGATGCCGAAGCGGCGGCGCTGGCGGAACCGAACGTGCAGCGCGCGATCGAAGGCAGGCCGCCGCGCAAGGTGATCGTGGTGCCGAACCGGATCGTCAACGTCGTGGTCTGAGATGGAACGGTCGAGACGGAACTTTCTCGCAGGAACCGCGCGGCTTGCCGGCCTTGCCGTGCTGGCCGGGCTGCCCGGCGCCTGCGGCTTCAAGCCGCTCTATGGCGGCGGCCAGGATGCCGGCACCGCGGCCGGCCTGTCGCAGGTCAAGATCGTCCCGATCGCCGACCGCTCGGGCCAGCTGCTCTACAACGATCTGCGCGAGCGCATGAACCCGAAGGGCGTGCCGGGCGATCCGCAGTACATCCTGACCGTCGATCTGACCGAACTGCAGGAAGACATCCTGTTCGCGAGCGACGAAACGCCGACCCGTACCAACGTGGTGCAGCGCGCCGAGTACATGCTGACACGCACGCTCGACGACCAGGTCGTGCTGACCGGCGTGTCGCAGGTCACGACCGGCTACAACATTCTCGAGAACGAGTTTGCGAGCCTGAACTCCGAACTCGATGCGCAACGGCGCGGCCTCGGTCAGATCGCCTACGAGATCGCGACGCGGCTTGCCGTCTTCATGTCCGAGCAGAACGCGGCGCAGCCGTGATGCGCGTAGCACCGCCGACCGCCGCATGAAGCTTGCCGGCAGGGCGATCGACCGGTTCCTGGCCGCGCCCGATCCGGCGGTCGTCGCGGTGGTGATCTACGGGCCCGACGAGGGGCTGGTGCGCGAGCGCGCCGAACATCTGACGACCCTGGTCGCCGAGGATCCGAAAGATCCGTTCCGCGTCGCCGAACTGCCGGCATCCGCGATCGAGAGCGATCCGGCGCGGCTCGCCGACGAGGCCGACCAGCTCCCGATGACCGGCGGCCGGCGGGTCCTGCGCCTGCGCGAGGCCGGCGACGAGATTGCGACAGCGCTGATGTCCTGGCTCGATGCGGGCGCCGCGGCGGCCCGCGGCAGCGGCGGCGTCGTCGTGATCGAGGCCGGCGATCTCGGTCCGCGCTCGGGCCTGCGCAAGCTGGCGGAGACGCATGCGCGCGCCGCCGCCTTGCCCTGCTATCGCGACGAGATCGCGACGCTGCAGACGCTGGCGCGCGAGAAACTCAGGGCCGAGGGACTGACGATCGCGCCCGAGGCGATGCAATGGCTGGCGACGCATCTCGGCTCCGACCGCGCGGTGACCCTGGCCGAACTCGACAAGCTGGCGCTCTACATGCTCGGCGCACCCGCCGGCGCGGCGCGGCGCGTCGAACTGGCCGACGTGCTGGCGGTGGTCGGCGATTCGGCCGAGCTGGCGCTCGACGATCTCGCCTATGCCGTCGGCGACGGCGAGCTGCCGGCGCTCGAGCGCGCCGCCCAGCGCAGCTTCGCCGAGGGCGTCCAGCCCATCGCGGTGCTGCGCGCGGTCGGGCGGCATTTTCTCAAGCTGCAGCTCGCCAAGGGCGTGGCGCGCGAGGCCGGCCTCGAAGCCGGAATCGCGCGCATCCGCCCGCCGATCTTCTTCAAATACGCGCCGCGCTTCCGATCGCAGGTCGCGCGCTGGAGCGAGCCGATGCTGGCGGACGCGCTGGCGCGCATCGTCGAGGCCGACCGGCAATGCAAGCGCGCTTCCGTGCCGGCGCAGACGGTCTGCCATGCCGCGCTGATCGCGATCGCGCGGCTCGGCCGCGGCGCCGAGCAGCCCCGCGCCGGCTAGCGTTCACGACGGGTGCGGGCGCATGCTGCGGGCGCCGACCGACGGGCCACGCGCGGTCGTCCGATCTCGAGGGAGACTTCCATGCACAAGATCAAGGTCCGCGGCGGCATGCCGAGCGTTCAGCTCACGCGGCGCGAGTTCGAGAAACGCTTCCGCGCGAAGTTCTACGATCCGCTGTTCGACGCGCTCGCCCCGCAGCTCGATGCGATCGTCGACACCGCCTGGACCGCCTACAACGATTATCACAAGAGCCCGCGCGTCCGTCGCGCCGGCAGGGGCTATGCCAATCCCGACTACGAGCTGTCCGACGAATGGCGCGCCACCAGCGCTGCGATCAAGGCGGCGGAGCGGCAGCATCGTCGCAAGGGCGGCAGGTCGCGCATCCTCTTGATCAACGGCTCGTCGCGCACCGACCAGAGCTGCCCCGGCGAAATGTCGAAGACCTGGCGCCTCGCCAAAATCGCGCAGCGCGTCTTCGAAAGCGCGCGCGGCATCGAGGTCGATTTCCTCGACCTCTCGCTGATCGCGTCCGAGTACGGCAAGCACATCCATCCCTGCAAGGCCTGCGTCTCGACCGCGCAGCCGCTCTGCCACTGGCCCTGCTCGTGCTATCCCAACCATGCGCTCGACCAGACCAACGACTGGATGGCCGAGCTTTATCCGCGCTGGGTGGCGGCGCACGGCGTGATGATCGTCACGCCGGTCAACTGGTACCAGGCGCCGAGCACGCTCAAGCTGATGATCGACCGTCTGGTCTGCGCCGACGGCGGCAATCCCGACCCGACCTCCACGAACGGCAAGGATCCGGATCTCGCCAAGGCGCTCGAGATGAAGGGCTGGCCCTATCCGCGCCACCTCGCCGGCCGCGTGTTCGGCGTGATCGTGCATGGCGACGATGCGGGTGCGGAGAATCTGCGCCGCATGCTGACCGACTGGATGAGCGACATCGGCATGATTCCCGCCGGCCACATGGCGCTGCTCGACCGTTACATCGGCTACTACCAGCCCTACGCCACCAGCCACGAAGCGCTCGACCGGGACAAGGATCTGCAGGAGGAGGTGCGCAACGCCGCGCGCACGCTGGTCGCGGCGGTCAAGCTCCGCCGCGCCGGCAGGCTGCCGAAACCGGACGAGAATCTTGAGGAGCCGCGCCCGAAATGATGCGGCGGTCGCGGCGCTCGCGACGAACCACCGATGCCTGTCATCGCCGGATTTGACGCGTCGCGGTCGGCCGCGATGCGTCAGGGCCGGGCACGACAGGTTTTTTTGGCTCGCACAGGCGCTTGATGTTCCGGCAGCGTCCCATCACGCCGCCGGTTCGCGGCAGGCCCAGACGGTCTGCAGAACCCACTCGCCGCGCTTCCCGAAGGTCGAGCGATAGCGCCAGTCGACCAGCACCGGCTCGCCGCCGAACGGCTCGCAGTAGGCCGCGGCCCGGTCTCGCATCGCGTCATGGTGCATGCGCGGAATCGCCAGGACCGGGGCGGTTGCGGGCGCCATCGATTCGGTCGGGGTTTGCGACGCGGTCGTGCAGCCCGCCAGCAGCAGCACAGCCGCAACCGCGCCGGCCGCTCCGATTCGAATCGCCATGAGACCCCCTCAGACCCCCGCAGGCCCGGCGGCGGCAACGCCCCGGGCCGATCCGGCATAACCGCATCGCACCCTATCCGATCCGGCCTAATACCGCCGGAGGCTTGCAATACCCATGCACAGGTGAACCCGCCGGTCATGCCGTCTTACGTTTTTTGCACACGGCCGTCGCATGATCGCGGATTCGCAGGCGATCGAGCTCCAATGCGGCGACCGGCCGGCGTTCATGGGGGACATGACGGCGCCGGCGTCCACGCCAGGACTGGGGCCGGATCGGGGACTGCGATACGGCGTCGCGACGACGCCGCGAATGCGCTTTCGATCCGGATCTGGGTTGCTTTTCGACGAAGGCCAATGCAGACGGGCCCCGCCGAGACCGCGATCCGGATTGTCAGCGCTCAGGGGCGCGGGACCTATGGCCGGGTTCCGCGCCCCGCACTTTTCGGGGGCGCGCCGCCGGTTCGCCGGCCCCGACAGCGGAAAAGCGGTTTCAGACTGTTGCTCCGGCCCGGCCGGACACGCAACGATACAGTTTGACGGTGCCGCGACCGCGATCCGAACGGGTAAGGTCGCCGGGCATGCCCAACCCGTCCGGCCCGCCTCCGCCCGATCCGGCGCCTCCGTTGGGAAGCGACTCCATGAACGCACCCGTGGCCGCGCACATCCTGATCGTCGACGACGATCGGGAAATCCGCGACCTGCTCGCGCGTCTTCTGACGCGCCGGGGCTTCCGGATCTCGACCGCCCGCGACCGGGGAGAAATGCGCCGGGCGCTCGAGACCGCCCGCATCGATCTCGTCGTCCTGGACATCATGCTGCCGGGCGAGGACGGGCTCGCCATCTGTCGCGAACTGCGGGCGACGAGCGCGATCCCGATCATCATGCTGACCGCGCGCGGCGACCCGACCGACCGCGTGGTCGGCCTCGAGATCGGCGCCGACGACTATCTCGCCAAGCCCTTCGATGCGCGCGAGCTCGAGGCGCGCATCCGCGCCGTGCTGCGTCGCGCGCTGGCAACGCCGACGTCCGCGGCACCCGGACAGGGCGCCCTGCTTTCCTTCAAGGGCTGGACGCTCGACCTTCGCCAGCGCCGCCTGGTTTCGCCCGAGGGCGCGCTGATCGACCTGACGTCCGGCGAGTTCGACCTGCTGGCGGTTTTCGCCGAACGGCCCCAGATCGTGCTGCGTCGCGATCAGCTCATCGATCTCGCGCGCGGCCGCGATGCGACCTCGTACGACCGCAGCATCGACGTGCAGGTCAGCCGCCTGCGCCGCAAGCTCGAGGCCGATCCGCGCAATCCGGAGCTGATCAAGACGATTCGCAGCGGCGGCTACATCTTTACCGCCGCGGTCGAGCGCGTCGGGGCGCACGAGCCGGCGGCATCGTGAAACGCCCCGCCCTGCCCGGCATAACGCTGCAGCTGATCATTCTTTTCGCTGCGATCCTCGCCCTGACGCAGATCCTGAGCATCGCGATCCGTCACGGCGAACAGAGCGCGTCCCTGGCGGTGCTCGAAAGCATTCGCATCGCCGAGCGCGTTTCGGCAATCCACCGGCTTCTGGAGCGGACGCCGGCCGACGAACGCCAGGAAGTCGCCGACTATTTCACCGGATCCAATATTCGCGTGCGCTGGGAGCCGGAGAGCCGCGTTCCCGCCGATACCGGGCCGACCGGCGAGACCCGTCCGCTCTACGAAATTCTCGAGGCGACGCTGGGGCAGGTTCCCGCGGAAATGCGCATCCTGCAGCGGCCGCCGCGCGAACCCGCCATCGGCGACAGCGAGGGACTGCCCGATCTGCTGCCCGAGCTGGCCGAGGATGTCGCCGACGAACTCAGCACCGGGCCGAGCTATGTCATCGCACTGCGCCTGAGCGACGGCAGCTGGCTCAACATCTCGGCGGCCTATGCCGAAACGCTGGATTTCTGGTCGCTGGAATCGACCGCGATCGTCGCCGCCATGGTCGTTGCGATCGGCATTCTCGCCATCTGGGCGATCCGCCGCCTCACGGCGCCCTTTCTCAGATTCGCGCGGGCGGCCCGGCAGCTCGGCACGGACGTCAACGCGCCGCCGCTGGCGCCCGGCGGCCCGGCCGAGGTGCGGCTTGCCGTCGAGGCGTTCAACGAGATGCAGACCCGCATCCGCCGCTTCGTCGAGGACCGGACGCAGATGCTGGCGGCCATTTCCCACGATCTGCGGACGCCGATCACGCGGGCGCGGCTGCGCGTCGAGTTTGTCGACGATGCCGGGGAACGAAGCCGGATGATCGCGGATTTCGACGAGATGGAGCGCATGATCGCTTCGGTGCTCGATTTCGCCAAGGCCGATGCCGGCGCGGAGCCGACCGAGCGCGTGGAGCTCGTCGCGATGCTCCAGCGCATCTGCGACGAGATGAACGATCGCGATCTCGATGCGTCGCTCGAGGCGAACGGCCATTTCACGCTGTTTTGCCGGCCGCTGGCGATGCGGCGCTGTCTCACCAACCTGGTCGAGAACGCGATCAAGTACGGCAAGCGGGCGCGCGTCGGCTTCGGGACCGGCAACGGCGAGCTCGCGATCCATGTCGACGACGACGGTCCCGGCATCCCCGAGGCGCAGCAGGAACAGGCCTTCCGGCCCTTCGACCGTCTCGAACGGTCGCGCAGCCGCGACGGCGGCGGTTCCGGCCTCGGTCTGACGGTGGCCCGGACGATCGCGCGCGCCCATGGCGGCGACATCCTGATGCGGAACCGCGCCGGCGGCGGCCTGCGCGTGACCCTGCGCCTGCCGCTTCGCGACTGACGGTGCGCCCGGCCGGCCCGGTCGCATCGTCCGGCTCGGCGATTCCTGTGTCGATTTGTGTCTGGCGCCGTGCCGGACACAGAGAATTACACCCGGGTCGCCAATCGGGGCGCCGCCGTGCCGGCAGCGTCCGTTATCGTCGATGGCACGCCTCGGGCGCGAACGGCGTGGCCACCGAAAGCCGTGGGATCCTCCCGACGGTGGCCGTCCCGGAGACCGCCCGGAGCGCGGACATGAGGAAGCCGCAACGGCGACCCGCGACGGGGCACGCGGGGCGACCCTTCGTTCGGTGGATGCGGTCGAGAGACGAGGTCGGCATCGCGGGCGGCCCGGGCTTCCCCCGGCCTGTCCTCGAGGCTGTCGGCAGCTTTGATTTGCCGGTCGGGCTGACGACAGCCAATGAAGCATCGGGAGGGCCCTGCGGCCTCCCGATGCTTCGCGCCTCCCGGTTCGCCTTTTCTCGCTTCCCGACGGCCGATCGCCCCGGCAACGCCGATGGTCCGTCCCCGGACCTGTCCATGACACCGCCTGGCCGCGTGCAACCCTAACGCCCGAGCGCGTCGATGCCCGGCGCCAGCGTTTCGCAGATGATGCGCGAGCGCTCGCTGTCGATCCTGGCGCCGTTGTCGGGCGTCGCGTTGGCGTCGAGCAGCACCGGTACGCCATCCTCGATCACGAAATCGAACTTGCCGTAATCGAAGCCGAGCTCGGCGCGGCGGCGGCGCATCTCGTCCGGCACCTCGTAGGCGAAGGGCAGCCGCTCGACGACATTGGCCTGCTTCACCACCGGCTCGCTGCCGCGATAGATCGAGACCAGGTCGCGGTCGCCGAGAAAGAACCATTGCCGCAGGAAATACGAAGTTCCGACGCGCTCGACATGCAGCCGCTGCACCACGAGGCCCGGTTCGCGCCAGACCCGCGCCGGCACCGCGCGCTTGCGTTCGAAGGTGCGATAGGCGCCGCCGGCGAGGATCCAGCCGAAATCGGGCACGCGCTGGCCGATCTTGCGTTCGGAACGGCCGAGATGGTTGAGGTCGGTCTTCACGATCGCCGGTCCCTCGTAGGAATCGTCGGCCGAAACCAGCGTGGTGCAGATGCGGCGCTTCGAGATGTCGGTGACGCCGGCATTGACCGAGATGCGATAGCGCGAAGCGGTTTCCGCAAAAGCCGGCGGGATGTGGGTGAGATCGACATGGACGAAGGCGGCCTCGGCGCGCGGCTCGCCGGGAACCGGCTTGATCGCCAGCACGCGCCTTCCCTCGCGCCGCCAGACATCGACCGCGATCCGCCGCAGCACCGCGCCGCGCGACACGAGCTGTCGCGGATGGATGACGAGGGCGATCGAGGAAACGCGTGCTTGCATGTGGGTGACGGTAAGGGCCGGGCGGCCTGTTGGCCAGGGGCCCGCTCGTTCGATGGTACTCGGGGCGAAGCTTGTCACCTGGGTGGTGACAGGTTACAAATGGCCATGATCGTCGGCATCCGCCACAAGGGACTTCGGTTGCTGTACGAGCAGGGCGATCGCCGTCGGGTGCCGGCTGCACTTGTCGACAAGATCGAGCGGATCCTGGCGCGACTCGACGAGGCTACGGAGCCGGGCCACCTGGACTTGCCGGGCTATCGCCTCCATCGGCTGAAAGGCGACCGCACGGGTTTCTGGGCTGTCTCGGTGTCGGCCAACTGGCGGATCGTGTTTCGATTCGATGGCGCTCACGCTGTCGATGTCGATTTGATTGACTGTCACTAGGAGGACGCGCCATGTCGATGAAGAATCCCCCTCATCCCGGCCTGTCGGTG
>Ga0187892_10004645_pt1 | contig 22766 bp, 15 predicted proteins | sample MA1701073metaG_FD_139345 | JGI IMG/M metagenome (GOLD analysis project Ga0187892, IMG submission 139345) | Bio-ooze microbial communities from a basaltic lava cave in the Kipuka Kanohina Cave System on the Island of Hawaii, USA - MA170107-3 metaG ... | reverse complement strand
TTTCAGACCAGCCTGATTCTGGCGCCTGTTCCGCCTGTGGCCTACGCGAGAACCGGCTGAGTTCTCGCGGCTGCGGCGGAAACGGCCATCGTCCAGCCACTCAGGAGAAGTGCCAAACTCCAGGCAACGCCTTCGGCGTTGCCCGTTCTCACGCTTCCCCATCCCCAGGGTAGCGCCTGGCGGCGCAACCCTGGGCTGGAGGACTTAGCCCCGTTGGGGCAAGGCCACACCGCCACCGAGCAGCTCGTGCAGCGCTCGCTCGAAAAGCTGCTCGAAGGCCGCACGACGTTCATCGTCGCCCACCGCCTAAGCACGATCCTGCGGGCCGACTGCATTCTGGTGATCGACGACGGCCGCATCCTCGAACGCGGCACCCACCGCGCCCTGCTCGCCGCCAACGGCAAGTACGCCCGGCTGTACGAGCAGTTCATCCACCGCACCGCGTAGTCGAGCCCGAGCTGTCATTGGCGTGGGCAAGAGGCCGTCATACAATGGAAGTATGAGCACTGTACGACCTAACACCCGAGAAATCGTCGCGCGGGGCCAAGCGATTTACGAATCACAGATTCGACCGCTTGTCGAGCGCGACCATGCCGGCAAGTATCTGGTTATCGACATCGATACCGGTGATTACGAGATCGACACCGATCATCTGGCCGCGTCCGATCGAGCTGCAGCCAAACGCCCGGATGCAGTGCTGTTCGCCATGCGCATCGGGGAGCGTGCGGGAGGCCGGATCGGGGCCCGATCCCAACGAGCGGGTACGCCTGCATGATCGTTGGCGACGTTAAGCCCAACCTGGATACCTTGATCACGCTCGCCGTCGCGGGACCGACGAACCGAAAGGTCGAGGTCGAGGCCGTCATCGATACCGGATTCACCGATTATCTGACGCTCGGGCGCGACACCGTCACGCACCTGGGTCTTCGTTTTCGGGAGAGCATGGTCTACGAACTGGTCAATAACGAGTTCGAGATGCTCGACCTCTACGAATGTCGTGTGTTGTGGGATGGACATTGGCGGCGCGTGCTTGCTTCGGCGGCCGAGGGTGGATCGCTGGTGGGAATGGGCCTGATGAAAGGATTCCACTTGGGCATCGACATCGTCGATGGCGGCCGGGTCGAACTGCGGCGACTGCCCCGTTGAGCCTTGCAATGCGGGACATGGCGTTGCCGCCTGCCGCTGCAAGTCTCGCGTCGAAGCGGCCTTCCTGGCCGACCCGCGCATCTTCCTCTTGGACGAAGCCACCAGCGCCGTCGACACCGCCACCGAGCAGCTCGTGCAGCGCTCGCTCGAAAAGCTCCTCGATGGCCGCACCACGTTCATCGTCGCCCACCGCGTCAGCACGATCCTGCGGGCCGACTGTATTCTGGTCATCGACGAAGGCCGCATCCTCGAACGCGGCACGCACCGCCAGCTTCTCGCCGCCAACGGCAAATACGCCCGGCTGTACGAGCAGTTCATCCACCGCACGACATGAGCCTGCGGCCAGCGATGGAAAACCGGTTCAGTTAGACTCGATGTAGGCCTCGTCGGCGGCGACATCGACGTGGAGAACAAGGCGATCGAGCAGGCCCGCGAATCCCAACAGGGCTGGGACATCGTCTGAGTCAGCCATGTACGCGTGCGCTCTGAACGGCCCGAGCGTTACGGTGCCGTCAGCAATCAGGCATTCGACTTCAGCCAAGGTAGCGTCGATGAGGCACTCCAGACGCCGCGAGACGCCGCCGACCTTGGCGCGGCCGCGACTCAGGAACGTGGACTGCGCCCAGTAGCGGCGCGGCAGCAGGGACACCGCCGCACCGGTATCGACCACAACCGCCTGAAACGAGGTCCACCCATTTGCGGTCGCGAGGCTCAGATCGGCGAATACGCGAACGGCCTGTACCGGATGGCCCGCGGCGAATGAAGCTGGATGTGGCCCGCGGAGAATGTCCAGACTGATTCGATTCACGGCAGGCTCGGCGATGCGATCAGACAGTCATGATCACCTCAAGTAGACCCGGCTCCCATCATCGACGAATTGATAAGCGATGTGCTCGGGCGGCGCGATGCGTTCCGCCAGGTCGGCCACAACCCCAAGTTCGGCGCCAATCGCAAGGACTCGGCCATCGTGAACCGCGATCCAGCCGGTCGCGTACTTCGCCATGAGGTCAGAATAGTGCTCAACAATCCAACGACGGTTCCGCCGATACTCCTGCGTCGGCAACGGGAGTGTCGCAAGTGTGCTCATACAAGTATCTTAGCGGAGTCGCTCGCGCAGTCCATCCTGGGTCGCGCCGACCGGCGTCAACTCACGCCTTCCGGCCGAACCGCGCAGCTTCCTCCTGGATGAAGGCACCAGCGGTGTCGACACGCCGACGGAGCAGCTCGTGCAGATTTGGCGCGAAAAGCGCCTCGAAGGCCGCACCACGTTCGTCGTCGCCCACCGCCTCAGCACGATCGTGCGGGCCGACTGCATCCTGGTCATCGACGAAGGCCGCATCCTTGAGCGCGGCACCCACCGCGAACGGCTCGCCGCCCACGGCACATACGCCCGGCGCTACGAGCAGTTCATCCACCGCACCGCATAGCGCCGCGCGTCAATACCCCTCCCGCCAAGGGCGCAGGCCACCAAGTTTAGCCGCGATCCCGTCAGGGTCGCGCCGACCTCTCAGAGCGCAGCGCCGGCCGCCGGTACGAGAAGCCCTTCTCACGTCCGGGACGCGGAGGTTCTTTCCAGCAGCGCACCGGCGCGATCGACCCGGCCGAAGGCCGTCGCGAGAATGAGTTCGCCGAGAAGGAGGCGACGACATGCCGACCCAGTCTGAAGTCTACGAAGGCACTTGGGAAGCGCTCAGCGCTCACGCCTCGAAGTTCCGCGGCCGCAAGCTGCGCCTGACCATCCTTTGCGATGCGTCATCACCCGCGCCTTCGCCCAACGATCGTCGCGCCTTCCTAAAGCTGCCGCCATCGGAGCGACGCCGGTTCTTGGTCGATCAGGCCGAACGCATGCGCGCACTACGCGCCGGACCCCAACCGGCGCGAGTGGCTCCAGGGAGATATCGTTGAATACGGAGCCGGGGCGCGGTGAAATCTGGCGGGTCAACTTCGATCCAACCATCGGCGCGGAGATTCGAATGACCGGTTATTACAATTACTCGCGAGCCCATACCCTACTCAATGGCATTTGCGGTATCCGACCGCCGAACCAACACCCCGACTCGTGAGTCCAGCGAAGGAGACGCTGAAACCACGGCTCCCACAACCGTTCAACTCGGTCACGGGCAACTCCCGTCTCGACAAGAAGTCGCTCAAAAGTGCGGGGATCGGGGACGGACAAACTGAGGATCTCATGGATCGAGTGATCGGTCGACGGGAGCATGAACATCGGTAGAACATCGACGAACATCGAATCGCGAACGCTGTCCGGTGACGGCTGAGTGGGCCACCCCGTCGAGGTGGGGGCGCGATGATTCGATCGCGCGGATGCGTGCAAACGTTCATCGCGCGCAATGAGAGAATCACCTGACCGCGCGGCGTCCGCGCTTGCGGATCATCGTGCCCCCATCCCAAAAGGATGGGCCACGCCTCGCCCAACGAGCGATAATCTCGGTGAATCGGACGCCGGCCAAGCAAAGTGACCGGCGAGGCGCAGGTCCTGCGCCTGTATTGGATAATGCCTCGTGGCCTCTCGCCAAGGAGAGCGATCATGAGGATCGTCATCGCACTCGTCGTCGCGGTTCTGCACGTCCCGACTTTCGCACAACCCATCGTGACGGAACCGGGCGAGTTCCCGGCCAACTTTCCCGGTCCCGGCGGGTTGCACCCGGGTACGCCGTGCCTGTTGTTGGCGAGCGGCGCGATTACGCCGGGCGACGTTGACTGGGTCCAAGTCACCGTGCCCCGCGCCAGCTTGCAGACGGTGATTGATGTCGACTTTCCACCCAGCAGCGCCAGCGCACTGTTGGCGTTCGTGGTGGGCGGAAACAGCGGTTTCAACAGCAGCGACAACAACAACGCCCGCGACAACTTCTGCGGGCTCGGCTCGGCCACCACGCCGGTGGGCAGCCTGAGTGATTCGGCCGTCGACTTGGGTGCGACGCCACGCAACGCGGTGATCAACATCGGCGTCACGGGGGCCGGCGACAGCGGCTTTACCGGAAACCATAGCCGCTCGTTCACGTACGAGGTGTGGGTGCGCGTGGTGCCCGGCCCATGTGTGGCGAACAGCGACTGCTTCGACGGCGTCGACTGCACCAGCGACGCGTGCACCGTCTCGACCGGGGCGTGCACGAACGCGCCGGACGACCTGGCCTGCGATAACGACTCCTTCTGCGATGGCGACGAGATCTGCGATCCGACCGAAGGCTGCCTGGCAGGCGATCCGCCTGATTGCGACGACGGCGTCGATTGCACGATCGATGATTGCCGCGACGCGGACGCCGCGTGTGTGAACACGCCCGATGACAGCGCCTGCGACGACGGCGTGCACTGCAACGGACTCGAGACCTGCGACGCGGCCGCCGGATGCCAGCCGGGCACCCCGCCGGACTGCGATGACGGACTCGACTGCACGGTTGACGCCTGCGACGAGCAGCAGGCCGCCTGCACGCACACGGCCGACGACGCGGCCTGCGACAATGGCTCGGACTGCGACGGAACCGAATGGTGCTCGCCTTCCCTCGGTTGCCAGGCCGGCGCTGACCCGCTGGACTGCGATGACGGGCTGTTCTGCAACGGGGCCGAGACGTGTGACGCCGACCACGGCTGCCTGCCCGGCACGGACCCGTGCGCCGGCGCGCTGTGCCGTGAGAGCGACGACCACTGCGTCGAGTGCCTGAGCGACGCCGATTGCGACGATGGCGACCCGTGCAACGGCAGCGAGACGTGCGACGCGGACGGCGCTTGTGCGGACGGCACGCCACCTTGCGGCCCGGACGAAGCATGCGATCCCGGCACCGGCGAGTGCGAGTCAGGGGACGCCGGCCTGACGCTGGACATCCGGCCGGGCGTGTGTCCGAACCCGTTCAAGCCGCGTGGTCACGGGCGGATGAGGGTCGCGCTCATCGCCAGCGGCGGATTTGACATCATGACCGTCGATCTGGGCTCGCTGCGTTTGTCGCGAGCGGACGGCAAGGGCGGGAAGGTGGCGCCGCGCGAGCGCCGCCGCGGTCCGAAGTTTGCCCGCGAAGATCGTCCGTTCTCGGGTGGCGGCTGCGAGTGCCGGCCGACGGGCGGCCCCAACACTCGCGGCATCCTGCTGGTGTTCGAGGGCGATGACCTGACCGATGCACTCGGCTTGGCCAAGTTCGACAACGGCGAGCGCGTCGAGCTGATCGTTTCGGGCAAGTTGACGAACGGTACGCCGTTCACAGCGGCCGATTGCGTGACGATCGTCGGCAACGCCAAGGGCAAGAAGCGCTGAACCGCGGCGCACACAGTTGCATTGGCTCGGCGTTCGGCACGGACGCTCCGTAACGCGGAAAAGTGCTTGTAAGCGCGGCTCTCGTAACGTGCGGCCAGGCTGGCCGCGTCCCCAGGGGCGGGCAGGATGCCCGCGGTCCAAGGGTGACGGTCGGCTGACTCCGACATTCCCATGGCGCGGTCCGAACGCTATACTCATCCCCGGGGTCCACGGACCGGGCGCAGTCCCGGCCCACATGCTCGGGGGATGATGCGATGCTCGATCACAAGCTTGCGCGGACGTTCGCGTGTGGATGCGGGGTGGTGTTGCTGGCGACTTCGGCGCCATGCGTCTGGGCCGATGGCGCATGCTGCACTGAATCGGCTTGCAATAACGTCGCCACCGAAGCGGCGTGTAACACGCTGGGCGGATTCTTTCTGGATGGCGCGGACTGCGCGGACAACGCCTGCGGTCCGGGCGCGTGCTGCGCACCCGGCAACTGCGCTATCGCGCCCGCGTTTCCCTGCATCGCCAGCGGGCGCGAATTCGGCGGCGTCGGCACCACCTGCTTTGACGATCCGTGCGAGGACGGCGTCGGGGCCTGCTGCAACAACGGGACGTGCGCGTTGCAGTCGCCGGAGCTGTGCGCGAGCGAGGGCGGGACGTGGCTGGGCGCCGGCACGAATTGCGTCAACAACCAGTGCACGATCGGCGCGTGCTGTCTGCCCGGCGCGTGCGAGGAGCTGGCGATCTTTGAGTGCAGCGCGGCGGGCGGGGAGTTCCTCGGCGGGTCGGGCTGCGTGGCCGACGCCTGCGTGCTCCCGGACGACTGCCCGGCGGACGCACTGTTCGGACAATCGCCGGTCTCGCCCAATTCGCTGGCCGCGTTCACGTCGGAATCCGCCTCGGGATTCATCCGCTACGAGAACTTCGCCGGCGCGCCGGGGCCGATCATTGAATTGCGATGGTTCGGTCTCGACATGGAACCGATCGGCAACGGTTTTATGGAATGCGTCGAGCTCGACAACACGTTCATCATCAGCTTCTTCGAAGATGCCGGCGGCATGCCGGGCGCGACTTCCTGTTTCTATTTCACGCAGGTCGAAAACATGCCGCTCGATGAGCCGCTCGAAGACGTCGTGATTTACGAGTATCACCTGGTGTTACCGCAGCCGTGCGCGCTAAGCAGCGGCTGGGTCTCGATCAGCGGATTGGGCGACCCTTTGTGCTGGTTCCTCTGGCTGGAGTCGCCCGAAGGCGACAACTTCTCGCTGTGCGACAACTGCTCGATGCAGGTCCAATCGCTCGACCTATCGGTCTGCCTGGAGGGTCCGGCCGCCCAGACCGGCGATCTCGACTTTGACGGCGACGTCGACCTCGCCGACGCCAGCACGTTCGCGGGTTGTCTGCTCGGACCGGGCATCTCGCCCAGCGCACCATGCACGTTTGCCGACCTTCAGGCCGACCTCGACGTCGACCTGCGCGACGCGCGCGACTGGGTCAATGCCTTCACCGGCGAGCCGTAGGCCGCGCGGAGTGCGGTGCGGCTTTGCTACAGGTCGTCGAGCGGGCGCCGCGGGACGTGGCGCCCGTCGAGACCAGACCCCTGCACAAATCGGTCGTCGAGTAGCCCAAAACCCGCGAGCTCGCCCGTCGACCAATGATCACACCCGGATAATCCCAGCGCGGCCAAGCCGATGCCCACCAGGGCCAGTCGCCACAGGGGCCTCGTCGTCTCCCGTGCCGATCGCGTCTGCCTGCTCATGCTCGCTCCACTGTACGCCCATGCCGACCGCAGCCGCCGCCGGCGTTCGACGGTGCGCCTCGCCGACATGCCCAATAATACATTATGCCGCGCGCTGGCGGCGCGTCGGCCACGGTGCCAATCCATTCTGGCTGGCGCGGCCGTGCGGCCGGGATGGCCGCGGCCCCAGAAGCGGCCAGGGATGGCCGCGGTCCCACGACAGGCGACGAAACATGCTCGGGCGCCTTGCCGACAGGGCCGGCCGGACGGCAGAATAGGACACGGGGGCAACCCACGAGAACCACAGGAGGATCGATGTTCATGGAGCGTAAGATTCGAACCGTTTCGGCTGTCCTCGGACTGTGCGTGCCGGTCGGTGTGGCGATGGCGCAAGCGGCGACTCAACCGGCGTCGACTCAGCCGGCCGATCGGCCGAGCCCGGACGCCGCCAGCACGCAGCCGGCAGTCCCGACGCCGACCACGCGGGCGGCCGACGGAAGCGTCGCGACGTTGTCGGGACATAACGCGCCGGTCACGTCACTCGTGATCAGCGCCGACGGGCGGTTCTTGCTGTCGGGTGGCGGGGCTGACCTGACGGCGCACCTGTGGGACATCGCCGAATGGCAACGGGTCAAGTCGTTCGTCGGTCACCACGGCGGTGTCGTCACGGTCGCCCTCAGTCCGGACGCCAAGCGGGCCGCGACGGGTGGGACCGACCGGACAGTCCGGATCTGGGACATTGAAAGTGGCCAAGCGGTCAGCACGCTGACCGCACACGAGAAATTCCTGAGCAGTGTGGCGTTCAGCCCGGACGGCCGGTTGCTCGCGTCAGCGAGTTGGGACCAGTTGATCTACATCTGGGACGCCGCCAGCGGCGAGCAGCGCCTGCGAATCCCGTGCGAGCAGGTGCCTTTGGGCGTCGCATTCAGTCCCGACGGGCAGCGCTTGGCCAGCGCTGGTGCCGATTCAAAGGTCACACTGTTCGATTTGACGAACGGTCAGCCGGTCGCGTCGATGCGCGCGGAAGGCGTCGTGCGAACGGTCACGTTCAACCGCGATGGGACCCGCATCGCTGCGGGCGGGAATTACCTCAAAGACGCGACGCCGGCCACACCCGACAGCCAGATGATGGACCCCACGGGTGGCTTGGTGACGATGTGGGACCCGGCGTCTGGGCGGGAGACGTCGAAACTTCGCGCCCACGAGAAGCCAACCACCTCGGTCGCGTTCAGCCCAGACGGACGGCGTCTGGCATCGGCCGGGCAAGACGGAAAGATCAAGCTCTGGGAGGTCGCCACCGGCCGGTTGCTGACCACGTTCGCAGGGCACGCTGACGGAACAAGCTCCGTCGTGTTCAGCGGCGATGGCAACCGCCTCTATTCGGCTGGCGTCGACCTGACCATCAAGGCCTGGGACACTCCCGCGACGCCGTGAGATCGTTCGTGCCGACGGGCGCTGATGCCGGCGCCACCCGTCGACCGGGAGCCGGACGCCGCTTCGTGTCTCTCGTTGGCGGCGGAGGTTATGCGGATTGCGACGCGTGCCGTTGCGCTAAGACTGCGCGAAATCTGTGTCAACATTGGGTGAATGTGCTTCACGGATGAGGGGCCGCTCTGGTATACTCCGCTCATCCGTTCCAGGCGTAATGGGACCCATGTGAATGTGACGGTTATTGGAGGAGATGCCGTGAAGCAAGAATGCAGTTTGAGCAATCGTATCGGGCGTTTCGGACGGTCCGCCGCATTGGCGGTTGGGCTGTGGTGCCTTCCGGCCGCCGGTCAAGTGGTCATCAACGAGATTGACTACGACCAGCCTGGAACCGACACGAATGAGTACATCGAGGTGTTCGGACCCGGCGGGATGAGCGTGGCCGGCTGGTCGCTGGTGCTCTACAACGGCAGCGGCGGAACGGTGTATACCACCGTCAATCTGACGGGCAACATTCCAGCCGACGGTTACCTGGTTATCGGAACTGCCACGGTGCCGAACGTCGACGTGACGTTCGCCGCCGCCAGCAACGCCATCCAGAACGGCGCGCCGGATGGGGCGGTGCTGGTCAATAATCTGGGCGCCGTTGTCGACGCGATTAGCTACGAGGGTTCCTTCACAGCCGTTGGCGGGGCGGCGAATGGTATGGTGCTGCCCGATATTGGTGTGGCCGACCTCGACCCCTTCACGCAGGCTTTGCAACGCATCCCGGATGGCTCGGACACTTGGACAAGCTGCCCGGCCGGCGGCACACCTGGCTCGTCGAACAACTGCGATGCACCCATCGCGACTGGCGGTCTGACACTCTCACAGGCCGACACGCCCGTCACGATCACGCTGCAGGGCAGCTTGGCGGGACCGGGAACGCTGACGTTCCGCATCCTTTCGCTGCCCGCAAACGGGACGCTGTCGCCGCCGGGCGTGCCGCCCTACGACCTGCCCAACGCCAACGTCGACTACACCCCAACGCCGGGTTTCAGCGGACTCGACTCGTTCACATTCGACACGACGAATGGCCCGGGCGGCGGCACGGCAAACTCGATGGACGCCGTACAGGAACTCGCCGTCCAAGCAAACAACACGGTGGTCATCACGGAGATCATGTATTCGCCGATTGGCGACGACGAGATCAATGAGTACCTTGAGATCTACAACCACTCCGCCTCGGCCGTGACGCTCACGCGGCTGGATTCGAGCACAGCGACCGCCGTTGACACGACCGACAATCTGGGCGGCGTCAGCATTCCAGCCGGCGACTACCGTGTCATCGCCCCCGGCGGCACGCCCGAATCGGATGAGGCTTTCCGTTGCAACTGGCAGCTCCCCGAAGCAAAGATCATTCGCGTGCCGAACGTTTCGGGCGACGACGGCTGGGAGAACCTGACGCCCACGAGCCGAATCTACCTGTTCGGCGACGGCGCCTCGCTGCTCGACGCGGTCGATTTGAGCAGACCCGGATTCCCAAGCATTCCGGTCAACCCGATGACGATGACCAACGAGGGGCAGAGCATCGAGGTTGACGTTTTCCTGTTGTTCGGAAACCCGTTCAATAGCGAGAACAACGACAACGAGACGCTGCTGGTCTGGCAGGCGGCCAATGCTGTGTTCGACCAGACCAACGTCCGCACCGCGGTCAACAACGGCGACCGGGGCGATCCGGGCTTCGTGCCGATGGCCCCGAACTTCGCGGGCACCGGGCCGTTCGTAGCGGAGCCGGCCTGCGAGGTGCCGACCGGCGCCTGTTGCATGGGCGCGACAGGCTGCGCAATCATGACCGCTCAGGACTGCATTACGGTGGACGGCGCGTACTACAGCGGTGACGGCACGGCCTGCGGCACGTCATGTCAGTGCGTGACCATCGCTGAGGCTGAGGCGGCCGGGACCGGGCAAATCCGCCGCATCTGCGATGCGGTGGTCAGCTCCACGACCGACCTGATTTCCAGCGCCAACAACAAGAACTTCCACATGCAGGACGCCACCGGCGGCATCACGGTGTTTGGAAGCAACGCCGTGATCGATCCGATCCTGGCGCTCATCGCCGCGGGCGACCAGATCGACCTGGCCGGGACGACCGGTGAGTTCAACGGGCTGTTCCAGTTGCAGCTCCTCCCGCCGCCCAACTCTGAGTTCATCCTGGTGAGCAATGATGGACCGGTCGGCATCCCCACGCCGACGAACACGACCGCGGCCGACTTCCAAAGCGGTAGCGCGTCAGCCGAGTTCCTCGAGAGCCAGTTGGTCCGGCTGCCGTGCGTCACATTCCAGAACATCGCGCCCGGACAGTTGTTCGCGGGCACGACGACGTACATGGCCTCTCCCGACGGCGGCACAACCCTCGTCGGAGTCCGCGTCGGAACCGCGCAACTCGATCTGGTCGGACAACCGATTCCGACCGATCCCGTCACGCTCGTGGGCATTTTCAGCCAGTTCGACACGGTGCCGCCGTTCGTGGATGGCTACGAGTTGCACCTCCGCTCGCTAGCGGACATTACGGAGTGCACGGCGGAAACGGTGTCGATTGTGTCGGCCAATCCTCCGACGGCGGCGGACAACCCGTTCGAGCCGGGCGAGCCGTACCTCGACGTGCTGGACACCGGATCGAGCAGCATGTTGACCGCCGGCATCGGCGGCGACGGCACGTTGCCGCAGGGTTCGATTCAGTACGATCCCATCGAGATCACGCTGAGCGACGAGCCATCCAGTCCGGTGCTGCCGGAAGACATCACGGTCACCTGCACGGGTGGCTCCTGCCCGACCGTAACGGGCGTGGTCACCCTCGGGGCGAGCATCGCGGTCTCGCTCAGCAGCCCGATCCCGCCCGGTCACTGCACCACCATCGCCTTGACCGGCGATCAGTTTGCCGCCGACCAGCGGGTGCAGTACCGCTCGCAGCCGGGCAACGTCAGCCTGGATGCGCTGACCAACACGCAGGACTTGTTGAACCAGATCCAGGCCTTGAACAATGGGACCGCCGCAGCCAACCCGGCCCGTTACAACGTGAACCGGACGGGTCCGGCGAATACCCAGGATCTGCTGCGGATCGTGCAGCTTTTGAACGGCGCGCTGACCACCGAGCCGTTCAACGGCGACGGGGTGGCTGCTTGCCCGAACTAGGCGACCTGGCGGCGACGCGTGGGTCGAACGATCGGCACGGGCAAGCATACGGCCGCTTGCCCATGCCACCCGCTCGGACCGCCAGACCGGCGGCTGAGGGCTGTGGACGAATACGGCCCGCTCGAAGCGACCGAACTTCGAGCGGGCCGCTTCATTGCCGCAAGCGGCACCGGAAGCATCACGAGCGCACGGGAGCGCCTGAGTTCGCATCGCAAGCGTGGGCGAGTCACGTTTGCCCGCCATGTACGCGCGGCCGTGCGTCGTCAGTCCACTCTCAGAGCGGGGATCTCACCGCCGGGAAGCGTCGGCAGAAACGTCATGATGGGTGGGGCGGGCAGGCAGTCCCACTGCCAGTAACGGCCGCGGACGGTCATGCATTTCCAGGTGGCGTAGTCCTGGTAGAGCACATCGCCGCCGGGATTGACGAAGTACGGATAGCGGTCGAGCCGCGGCTGCGGCCGGTGATGCCCCCTGATGCGCAGCGTCGTGGCCGACCCATCGCAGAAGGCGACGTTGAACGTCCAATCGCGCCCGTGCCAGCCCTTGACGGTGGCCTTCGGGGGGTTGGTGTTCAGCCACGACGGGCAGTCGTATCCGGGGCCGCACGGACTTCCGATTTCGCAGTTGGCAGACTCGCTGAGTTCCGGCAGGCAGGGGATCCCGCTGTTGAGCCGCATGGCGTAGCGGGCCACGTGCTCGAGGTACAGCACCGTCGAGTGGGGCGCCGGGATGCGCGTGGCCGGGCGGAGGTAGCTGGCGATGGAGGAGGCGTTGCAGCCGGCCAGACCCTGCCCGTCGCCCGGAGAGGTCAGCACCCAACCGACGTTGGCTGAATAGCTCGTGCCGTAATGGTCGTACGAAGTGAGGCCGGACTTGCGCCAGGCAATGTGGTGATAGCCGCGGTATCCGGCGTCGCCCGGACAGGCGTAAACGCCCAGATCGACGTCCACATCTGTTTTGGCGCCGGCCGCATCGCCATCGCCGCCAAACGCGGACTGACGGTGGTCGGCAAACGGTTGCTTGTACAGCGTCCGGTTCAGCGGGCGCTGGGCGGGGCCGCGGCCCTCGCGCGTGCCCCAGCGCGAGGCCAGCGGGTTGCTCAGGTCGGTCGTGGGATTGTCGGGCGAGCCGCCGGTGTGGCCGCGGCCGGCCTTGCCGCCGAATTCGATCTTGCCGTCGTAGCCTTGCTCGAGCAGCAGGTTTCCAGCCTGCGGGTCGAGGTCGTAGTCCGGATCGGCCGGCTGATTGCAGGGCGAATTGGGCATGTGGCCCGGAAACGGGATCAGCGTCTCGCTCGTGTCCGTGGTTGAGTACAGCACGCTGGCCAAACCCAACTGGTGCAGGTTGGCCAGGCAGGCCGTCTGCTTGGCCTGATCTCGTGCTCGCTTGAGGGCGCTGAGCAGGATCGTGAGCAGAATGGCCACGATGGCAATGACGGTGAGCAGCTCGACGAGCGTGAAACCGCGAACAGGACCAAGAGACGGTAGAGCGGGGAGGGGCCGATGGACGACTTGGGTTCCCTGGTTGGCGTCGGGCATCACCTCTCGCCCGGCAGGGCGCACGGCCGTAGCCAGGGGCTTCGAGCCCCTGGTTGGCAGGTCCCGTTTTTTTCCCCGCCCGGAGGGCGGACGATCGTCACGCATGATTCGAACCCTCGTCCGCCCTGCCGGGCGGAACGTGTTGTGGGACCGACCGACCCAGGGAGTGAACTCCCTGGCTACGGTCGTGCGCCCTCCGGGCGTTAGTGCGGCCGCATCGAGCGGCGGCTGTCGAGCGCCTGCTGGTAGAGCTCGACCGCGCCGTCGTAGTCGCCACACGCCCGCCGCACCGACGCGAGGTTGATCAGCGCCCGGCCGGTGGCCGAATGCTGCTCGCCGAGCTCGCCTCGGAACAGCGCCAGCGCTTCGCGGAGTAGCGGTTCGGCCTCGGCGTAGCGTCCTTCTGACTTCAAGAACACGCCAAATTCACACAGGATCATCGCGCTGACCTGGGCGTCGATCGCGGGCGCGGTCCGAATGACGTCCATGGCTTGACGGTAAAGGGCCTCCGCTTCCCCGGCCCGGTTGGTGACACGACATGCTTCGGCCAGGCTGGCCAACGTCTCGAGCGTCCGGGGACTCGATTCTCCAAGCTGCTCTCGGCGCTGGGCCAGAACCGTCGTGAAGATCTCTCGCGATTCGTAGTAGCAGCCGCGCTCGAAGAGCAAGAGCGCCAGCCCGCTGAGGGCATCCACGCAAACCTGCGGCGGGCTGGCGCCAGCCGATTCGCAGTTGCGAGCGATGCGGCGCAGCAGCTCCTCGGCCTCGGCAAGATCGCCGAATCGGGCACACGCCGCAGCCGTTGCAAGCAACGCCTCTGGCGAATCCGGCTCGTTAGTCGTGTCGCTCAGGACGGCCAGACCCGGTTCCACACCCCATTCCAGCCAAGCTCCAGCGCCGAGGTGAGGGCGCCCAAGCCCGGTGACTTCGTCGGATAGCATCTCGTCGAGCAGCGCACAGATGGTGCTGGCGTTCTCGCGTTCGCGGGTGACGCGGGCAGCCTCCTGGTCGGCTCGCTGCCGCGCCAGGTCCGCCCGCCACATGCCGCGTGTGGTTCCGACAACCGCGACAATCAGCCCGGCGACGACTGCGGCGACCGCCGCGACGCCGGCTGCCTGGCGACGCACGAACTTGACGCTTCGATACAGCAGCGTGTCGGGGCGAGCCGTAACCGGCAACCCCTCGAGATGCCGCAGCACGTCCTGCGAGAAATGCTCAACCGAGACATAGCGGCGGCGGGGATCCTTGTGCATGGCCTTGAGGACGATGTTGTCAAGATCGCCGCGCAGCCTCCTTCGCATCCGCGCGTAGGGCCCGCTGGTGATGGCCGCCAGGCTGGGCTTTCTGGGCTCGACCTCGCAGATCATGCGTTCGAGGTCGTAGGGCGCTTGGGCCGGCGGCTCGAACGGATACCGTCCGCTGAGCAATTCGTAGAGGATGACGCCCAGCGAGTACACGTCCGTCGCCGTGGTCACCGGCTCGCCGCGAATCTGCTCGGGACTGGCGTAGCGCGGCGTCATCGGATGCAGCAACGTCTGGTTGGCCGGCGTGGCGCCGGTCAGAATTGCGGCAATGCCGAAGTCGAGCAGCTTGGGAGCGCCATCGGGCGTCACCAGGATGTTGGCCGGCTTGAGGTCGCGATGGACCACCAGGTTCTGATGCGCGGACTGCACCGCGCTGCAGACCGTTCGAAACAACTGCAGCCGCGGCACGAGTGACAGGCCGCTGGCATCGCAATAGTCGTCGATGGGTGTGCCGTCTACGTACTCCATGACCAGGTACGGAGCGCCGTCGGGGCAGGTGCCGCCGTCCAGCAGCCGCGTGATGTTGGGATGCTCGAGATTCGCCAGGACTTGACGCTCGGCTCGGAATCGACGCAGCACCGATGCGCTGGCCAGGTCGGGGCGGATGAGCTTGATTGCCACCTGCTTCTGGTACGCATCGTCATCACGGACGGCACGGTAAACCGTGCCCATGCCGCCGGTCGCCACGATACCGGTCAAGCGGTAGGGACCGATCCGCTCGCCGCGTGCGGTGAGCGCCGTGACTTCGGCCGTGAGCAGTTCGGCCGCCCCCTCGATGGGCGACTCGAGAAAGTCAGCGGCCGTGTCTTCGAACGCCAGCAGCGACCGGGCCGACGTACACAGGTCAGCGTCACCATGGCAGGCACGCGCCAGGTAGTCGCCCCGATTGGTCGTCGGCAGATCCAGGGCCGATTCGACCAGCTCACGCACCTGTCGCCATCGATCGGGCGTCACGTTCGTCACTCCCAGAAACAGCATCCCACTGACCGCGCGCGATGCGTAGCCTCAAGCCGGTTGGCACGCGTGGCACGGGCTTCCAGCCCGTGAAGCGTCGCAGGGGCTTCCAGCCCCTGCAACCGCCACGGCCTGGAAGGCCGTGGGACGGAACACGGGCAAGATGCCCGTGCCACTCGTGCCACCGCGTCAGTCGTCACAAAGCTGCTGTGCCAGCCAGAGGCGCGCGACCTGCCAGCTGCGCCGCACTGTGCGGTCCGAAACGCCCAGCACCTCGGCCACTTCGCACTCGGTCAGGCCGGCGAAGAAGCGCAGCTCGACCACGCGTGTTAGCTCGGGGTCGAGCTCGCTCAGCTTGTCCAGCGCCTCGTTCAGCACGATCAGATCGCCGGCCCGCTCCTCGTAGCACGTGAGCGTTTCGTCGAGCGGCACACACTCGGCCCCGCCGCCGCGTTTGAGCGCCTGGCGGCGGCGTGCCCGGTCCAGCAGGACACCGCGCATGGCGCTGGCCGCGGCGCACAACAGTGCCGCCCGATCCTGACCGGGCAGCGTCTCGGCCCGAAGCAGCCGCAGGTAGGCCTCGTGGACCAGTTCGGTGGCCTGCAGCGTGTGCCGGCGGCGCTCGCGATTCATGTAGCGGTGCGCCAACCGGCGCAGCTCGGTGTACAGACCCGGCCACGCGTCCTGCAGCAAGCTATGCGTTTCTGCCTGCATCCTGCGCCGCGCCCGGATGTCACCCCTGGGCCTTGGCAAACCCGCATGGCGGGTTTTTTGTCCGCTTCCCGGCGCCCCCCGCGCCTTTATCTATGGATGTGGATACGCACGAAAGTCCATGCGTATCTTATCCGCTCGAGCGGCTTGGGGGAAGCCACCTGTCCTGGAATCACCCGGGGTTCATGAGGTTGCGGCGCTTCGGCTGACGGGTCGAGCGTGTGGCATGCCCAAGCGTAGCGCGGGCATGAAGTTACACGGCATGGCCGCGCCGGCGCTTGGCCATGCCACCCCAGACGGCTACGCATCGCACACGGTCAGTTGGCGTGCACGTTCGGGTGGGTTGCGCGCAGAGGGGCAAAGCAACGACGAAAAGCTGGCGCGCCCGGTTTCACGAGTTCTGTAGCTCGGCCGGGCTGTCCGCGGAAAACACTCAGATATGTGGAGGAATGGATTCATGCGAAGTTGGCTACGAACGAACACGATGGGGGGAACGGCCGCAGTCTCGGCACTGCTGACGTTGTGCGGTCTCAGCCAGGACGCCGTGGCCCAGGACGAGGGAGCCTGTTGCATCGCCGGACTCGGGATCATCACCTGCGAAGTCATGACCGCCGAGGATTGTGCGGCGAACGAAGGCGAGTTCCAGGGCGTGGGTGAGACTTGCCCCAATCTGTGCAACGGGCCGGGCGCCGACGGCGCCTGCTGCGTCATCTTCGGCAACAGCGCCGCCTGCTTCCTTGACGACCCGGACGGCTGCGCCGCCCAGGGCGGCACATATGGCGGTGACGGCAGCTCGTGCGACGAGATTGAGTGCCTGCCGACGCCCGAGCCCGGTGGCGCTTGCTGCCTGTTCGTCGACATTCCCGGCAGTTCCGGTTCATTCTGCCTGGACTCCAGCGCGACGCAGTGCGCGTTCCTGGGCGGCGAGTATCAGGGCGACAATACAACGTGTGAGGAGACGGTCTGTGAGTCGGAAGCGCCTCAGCCGATCATCGACTGGTCGGATCCGCCCAAGGACAATCCGTTCCTCGCGGACATCCAGCCATTCCGGGACGTGCTCGACACGGGAAATGGAGCAGCGCTGACGGATGGTATCGGCGGCGGCTCGGGCGACATGCCGCCCGACCAGGTGCGCTATCACCCGATTACGGTGGCCTTCACCGCAGCGCCCAGCCCGGCCCCTGCCCCGGAGAACATCACAGTCACTTGCGTGGGCGGTGCGGCCGGAATGGGCTGCCCTGGCGTGACGAGCGTGGACGACATGGGCGCGGCCGTGTACGAGATTACGCTTGACCACGTGATCCCGCCGGGCGCGTGCATGACGATCGCCTTCAACGGCAGCGCAGCCGGCCAGCAGCTTCAGTACCAGTCGCTGCCGGGCGACGTGGGCATGGACGGCACGGTGAATACGGCTGACCTGCTGGCGCTGGTGATGGCCATCAACAACGGCCAGGCCGCCTTGGCGTCGAATCTGCCGCGCTACGACGTCAACCGCAGCGGCGGCGTCTCGACCCAGGATCTGCTGCGCATCATCCAGTTGCTGAACGGTGTGAACGCGCCGGTCGGCATGTCTGGCATGACTGTGGCAACGTGTCCATAAGCGAAGCTCACGCGTTATCGAATGCGAACGGCGTAGGGCCGGCTCGAACCATTGTTCGGGCCGGCCCCTTGTTTTGCAGAGTCGCATGGCGGAGCAGCTGCCGCTACAATCCGCCGAATTTCGGAGGTGAGGCGGACGCAGCGGTATGCCCAAACGGACGGACATCCACAACATCCTGATTATCGGCTCCGGCCCGATCATCATCGGGCAGGGGTGCGAGTTCGACTATTCCGGGACGCAGGCCTGCAAGGCCCTCCGCGAAGAGGGCTTTCGCGTGGTGCTGCTCAATTCCAACCCGGCCACGATCATGACCGACCCGGGCATGGCCGATGCGACGTACATCGAGCCGATCACGCCCGCGTTCATCGAGAAGTTGCTGATCGCCGAGAAGGCAGCCGGGTACGCGGTCGATGCCCTGTTGCCGACGCTGGGCGGACAGACCGGACTCAACTGCGCCGTCGAGGCGGCTGACGCCGGCATTCTCGAACGGCATGGCGTCGAGTTGATCGGGGCTAACCGGGCCGCCATCCATAAGGCCGAGGACCGCACCGAGTTCAAGAACGCCTGCCGCCGCATCGGCGTGGACGTGCCCCGCTCGGGCATCGCCCACAGTTGGGAAGAGGCGCAGCAGGTCATCAAGGATGTCAAGCTTCCCTGCTGCATCCGGCCGGCCTATACGCTGGGCGGAGAGGGCGGTGGCTTCTGCCGCTCGCCGCAGGAGTTCGAAGAAATCGTTGGCCGCGGCCTCTCGTACTCGCGCATCAGCCAGATCCTCATCGAAGAGGACCTCTACGGCTGGAAAGAGTTCGAGCTGGAGGTCATGCGCGACCGGGCCGACAACGTGGTCATCATCTGCGGCATCGAGAACGTCGACTCGATGGGCGTGCACACCGGCGACTCGATCACGGTCGCGCCGATCCAGACGCTGACCGACAAAGAGTATCAGAAGATGCGCGACAGCGCCATCGCCATTATCCGCGAAATCGGCGTCGAGACGGGCGGATCGAACATCCAGTTTGCCGTGCATCCGCAGACCGGCCGGCAGGTCGCCATTGAGATGAACCCGCGCGTGTCGCGCTCCAGCGCGCTGGCTTCAAAGGCCACCGGTTATCCGATCGCCAAGATCGCCGCCAAGCTGGCAGTGGGCTACACGCTGGACGAGCTGCCCAACGACATCACTAAGAAGACGCCGGCCAGTTTCGAACCGACCATCGACTATTGCGTCGTCAAGATTCCGCGCTGGACGTTCGAGAAATTCCCGGACGCCGATGAGACGCTCGGCACGCAGATGAAGTCCGTCGGTGAGGCCATGGCCATCGGCCGCACGTTCAAGGAGGCGTTCCAGAAAGCCATCCGCTCGATGGAGATCAAGCGCTTCGGCTACGGCCTGGACGCCAACGACAAGTGGCTCTCCGCTCAGCGCCGAGTGTGGCATGGCCAAGCGCAGCGCGGCCATGACGAGACGCAGCATGCCCGCGCCTCCGGCTTGGGCATGCCACCCATCGGCGGCAGCACGCTCACCGAAGCGCCGCCCGACACGAAGGAGGAGCACGCCACGCGCTGGCCGATTCCCACCGAGGTGCTGTGCGACAAGCTGGCCCGGCCGTCGCAGGGCCGCCCGTACTACATCCGCTATGCGTTCAAGATGGGCTGGACCGTCGAACAGGTCCACGAGCTGACGCGCATCGATCCGTGGTTCCTCGAGAATATGAAGGAGCTGGTCGACTTCGAGCCGGATTTGATCGGCAGTAGCGGCGAGCCGATGCTTGAGGCGGCAGACGTGGCTGGCCGGTCGCTCATTCTCGGCTACAGCGACGTGCAACGGGCCACGGCGTGGGGACGCGAGCGGTCCAGCGTGCGCGGCTTGCACGACGGTCCGGCGTACAAGCTGGTCGATACCTGTGCGGCCGAATTTGAGGCATACACACCCTACTACTATTCGTCGCATGAGATGCCGATCGTTCGAGCCGGCACGGTCGCCGACGATCGTCGTGCGCCCGAGCGTCGCGGTCAGACACCGCTCCTACCGGGCGCGACGGCCGACGACGAAATCCGCGTGAGTGAGCGGCCGAAGATCGTCGTGCTCGGCGGAGGACCCAACCGCATCGGCCAAGGGATCGAGTTCGATTACTGCTGCTGCCACGCGGTCTTCGCAGCCCGTGCGGCCGGCTACGAGTCGGTGATGATCAACTCGAACCCGGAGACGGTCAGCACCGACTACGACAGCTCGGACCTGCTGTTCTTTGAGCCGCTGACGCACGAGGACGTGTTGAACATCGTCGAGCGCCTGAACGGCGAGCCGTTAGCTAAAGGCTCAGAGCTAATGGCTAATGGCCTAGTCAACGGTGTCATCGTGCAGTTTGGCGGGCAGACACCGCTGAACCTGGCGCAGGGTCTGAAGGACGCTGGCGCGCCCGTCATCGGCACGTCGCCCGAAATGATCCACCTGGCCGAAGACCGCGAGGAATTCGCCCGCATTCTGCGCGAGCTGTCGCTGCTGCAGCCGCCCAGCGGCATCGCCCGCAATCTGGCCGAGGCCCGGAAGATTGCCAAGAAGATCGGATATCCCGTGCTGGTGCGGCCGTCCTATGTGCTGGGCGGACGGGCCATGCAGGTGTGCAACAACGACGACGACTTGCTTCGCTACATGGAGCGGGCGGTCGCCGCCACCGACCGCACCACGTTCGGCGAAGACAATAACCCGATCCTGGTCGACAAGTTCCTGACGGATGCGATCGAAGTCGACGTCGACGCGGTGGCCGACTATGGTCAGCCGCGGCCGGCCGGCGATACGCGCCGCCGACGCTGCGTGGTGTGCGGCGTCATGGAGCATATCGAAGAGGCCGGCATCCACAGTGGCGACAGCACCTGCACGCTGCCGCCCTACTCGCTCGGTCCGCTGGTGATCGATGAGCTGAAGCGCTCGACCGAGCGGCTGGCCCGCAAGCTGGGCGTGTGCGGGCTGATGAACGTGCAGTTCGCCATTCAGAACCGGACGATCTACGTGCTGGAAGTAAACCCGAGGGCCTCGCGCACGATCCCGTACGTGGCCAAGGCGACCGGCATTCCCTGGGCCGAGGTCGCCACGCGCGTCATGCTGGGCGAGACGCTGGACGACGTGCTGACCTCACACGGCGTCAGCGACGCACCCTGGCCGCGGCACGTGTCGATCAAGGCGCCGGTGTTCCCGTTCACGCGCTTTCCAGGTGTCGACGTCGTGCTCGGTCCGGAAATGCGCAGTACCGGCGAAGTCATGGCCATCGACGAATCGTTTGGATTGGCGTTCGCCAAGGCCCAGATTGCCACCGGCCTGTCTTTGCCGCTGAGGGGCAACGTGCTGGTCAGCGTGAACGACCCGGACAAGCCGCGCGTCATTCCGATCGCCCGCGACCTGCACGAGCTGGGGTTTGCCATTTTCTCGACCGAAGGCACGCGAGCGGCGCTGGCCGAAGTAAACATACCATCGACGCTCGTGTCCAAGCAGCCCGACAGCGCCCCGTACCTGAAGGACCTGATCGACAACGGCACGCTGCACCTGCTGATCAACACGCCGATTCATCACGGCAGCGCCTCGGACGAGGGCCGCTGGCGGGCAGCAGCCGCGTTGCGACGCATCCCGATCATCACGACGCTGGCCGGCGCTCGGGCGGCGGTCGAGGCCATTCGGGCCATGCGCCGCGCGCCGGAGGGGGCGGAATTGACCACGCTGGGCGTGCGGCCGCTGCAGAGCTACTTCGCCAAGGCCAAGGGAGCGACTGGATGACGACCCACGACTTGCCTGGTCCCGCCGCGTGGTCGCTGAGCCGGCTCGTGCGGGTGGCGGCGCTCCTGATCGTCGCTCTTGCCAGCGCCTGCGGCTCGAGCGGCAGCACTCGCCAGGCACGCGTGGCCGAAGTGCGCGGCGATTTCGAGCGGGCGTATGAGCTTTATCTCAAAGCGGCTGAGGCGTCGCCCTCGAGCGGACAGGCCGCATCCGGCCTGGCGCGCGTGGGGCCCAAGGCAGCCGCCGCTTGGGAGCGAAAGGCCCGCGCGGCGCAGGGCCGTGGCGACGACGCATCGGCCTGGCGATTCTACATGTTAGCGCTCGAGGCCCGGCCGGACCACTCCGTGGCTGCAGAAGGTGCGCGGGCGCTCGAGCGCAGGAACAGCGTGGCCGTGGCTCAAGCCCGGGCCGAATGGGAGCGCGACGGCATGGCTGCGCTGCTGCGCTCGCCCGCGAGTGGTTCTGCAGACGTGGTCAAAGCGACGACAGGTCCGCCGACGGGCACGATCAGCGACCAGTTTGCCAGCGCTGCCGCGCCAGGCGCCGAGGAGCCTCCCGTGGCGGTGGTCGAAAGCAAGCGCCCAGCGCCGGCAGCCGATCGCGAAGGTCCGGTCGAGCCGCTTGGCCCGGACGCAGAGACGCCTGCAGCCGATGCAGCCAGGTCGACCGACGTTAGCGCAGCGCCCGAGCCACGCCGCGCCGAAGCGCGCATGTTCGAGAGCGTGGCGATGATCAGTCGGCGCGACCGGCACTTCAGGCGCTCGGCGGACATCGGCGACGGCATCGAGCTCACCCTGCGCGGCATCGATGAGGATGACAACGTCGCCGTCGACGTGCGCGTCGGCGATCGGCTGACCCTGCGCGAGCGCCGTTGGCGCCCCAACGATGCCCTGCGCATCCGCGGCCGCTCAGGCCGCGAGTACGAGGTTGTGCTGCTGACCATCTTCGAGCGCACCGACACGATCCGCTTCGGCGTCGCCCGCGTTCGGCAGGAATAAGCGGCCACGGCACGTTCTCATCCGCCAGGAATCTGGCCACGGTTAATACTACAACGCTAATCAGATGTTCCAGCGACAGACACGGACGTCTCGCAGCTTGATGCCGGCCTCGTGGAGCTTAGGCAGCGTGGCCTTGCGGTGTGCGGCGCGGGCGCGGGCGTTGCGG
>Ga0187892_10004644_pt1 | contig 22767 bp, 14 predicted proteins | sample MA1701073metaG_FD_139345 | JGI IMG/M metagenome (GOLD analysis project Ga0187892, IMG submission 139345) | Bio-ooze microbial communities from a basaltic lava cave in the Kipuka Kanohina Cave System on the Island of Hawaii, USA - MA170107-3 metaG ... | reverse complement strand
CCATCGTGGCCGTCATGCGTAAGCTGCTTCACGCCCTTCATGGCATGCTGCATACAGACTCCGACTTCGTGGGAGAAAAATTCTATGTCATCCCCTCTTGACTTTCGAGGGAGTATCTAACGATTTGGGAAGCGCATCAGGGTCAAAGCCATGCCGATGTCGCCATCGGTCTGAACAACCTGGGGAACGTCTTCTACGAGCAGGCACGCTACCCCGAGGCTGAAAGCGTTTTTCAAAGGGCTTTGGTCATTCGAAAAAAGGCGCTGGGTCCTTCGGACCCAGGCGTAGCCGAGTGTCTCAACAATTTGGCTTCTCTCTATCAAATACAGAAGCGCTACAACGAAGCCGAGCGAATGTACCGCGAATCCCTTGCGATCTGCGAGAAAGCCTTCGGCCGGAAGCATCCGGAAGTCGTAACCCGACTCAGTAACCTGGCAGAACTCTACCGGCTCGAAGGACAGGCAATCAATTCGGAGCCACTCTATCTCCGGACGCTTGACATCCGCGAGGCTGCTCTGGGAGCAGATCATCCGGATACCGCCAATAGCCTGGATAGTCTCGGTGGCAGCTACTTTGACCAGAATAAGTACAGGGATGCTGAGCCCCTCTTTCGCAGAGCGCTAACCATTAGAGAAAAGGCGCTCGGTGCCGGGCATCCGGACGTCGCGCGGAGCCTCAAGAACCTGGCGGCTGCCTGCTATGGCCAGAAGCGGTACGTCGAATCCGAATCGTTTTATCGACGAGCCCTGGGCATTCTGGAAAAGAGTCTGGGATCAACGCACCCGGAGTTTGCCGCCAGTCTTGAGAATTACGCCGAGACGTTGCGGAAGCTGAAAAGAAAAGACGAGGCAGTCGAGGTTGAAGGGCGGGTCCAGGCGCTGCTGGCAAGATCGAAGTAGGTGTCAGGTGCCAGGTGTCGGGAGACGGGTCTCGGCCAAGACTCGTCAGTTTGCGGCTCAACGGGCCCCTGGAATCGAGCCCAGGGAGGGACGGGCGTCCCTCCCTGGGTGAAAGTTCAAGTTGAGCCAGAGCCCTGAATGGGCTCGGGAGGCTGGATGCCCGGTCCCTCTGCAAGGTCTTGCTGCGGCCCTTCAGGCCGCCAAGGGATTAGGGCGTTAGTACCCAGGGCTTCGCGCGGGACGCCCCAAGCGCCGTCCCGCTCAACCCTGGGCTGAAAACCTCCGGCCTTTTCAGGCCGCGTCGTGGGCAGTAGCTTGTAGCGCAGACCGGCGCTGTTTGCCAGTCTGCGGCAGGAAATTGAACGAACTGGCCGCAACGCTGATTTGCACGAAGACTTTTCGGGATGCCACAAAAAGCCGCAGACCGGCACACAGCGCCGGTCTGCGCTACAGGGTTAAATCTTCTTCTTGAGCTCACGGTACCACTTGGGGTGGTGCGACGCAGCCCAGCGGGGGCGCACCCATCCTTGAATCATGCCGCGAAAGGCCTCTGGAACGGCGGCCGTGCCCATGTAGATGTGAACGATGATGCCGCCAATCGAGATGATAGCGGCGGTCGGATGAATGAGAATAGCGGCCAGCCGCAGCGAACGAGGCATCGCCTCGGGAAACCAGAGAACCAGTCCACTCAAAAACAGAAAGAGAGTTGAGGCGAACTGAGTCCAGAAAAGCATCTTCTGCCCCGCGTTAAAGCGGCCTGCTTCGGGGAGGCCTTCTTCGTCATGCGTCGCATACCGATGGGCCTGCCGCAGCCAGAGTCGGTCATCGGCGTCCAGCCGCATTTGTCCAGCCCAGTTTCGAAACATGCAGCCGAGAACCAGCGAAAACATCACTCCACCCCAGGGATGCCAGCCTCGCACTGTGTCACCCCCGCCAAAAATTGAAGCCAGCCAGAACAACCGTGGCGACCAGAGCGCCAGGCCCGTCAGCGCAGCGTAGAGGAAGCTGAGTGCGGCCAGCCAATGAATGGCCCTTTCTTGAAAATTGAAGCGCGCCAGCCGTTCTTCATTCCTGCTCATCATGCACCCTCCGTGGACCATAGCGAACATAATGAAGGAACGTGCCCAGAATACCTCCCAGCAGTACCAAGTTACCGATCCACTTCAGCGGGCCTTTCCAAAGCCAGACCGTCCAGGGAATTCGCGGATCGCGCGGCAACCCATAGGCCTCTGGGCGGTCGGCGTGAGCGAGGACGTAGATCACATTGGTCCCACCCACACCGGCGGGATTGTAGACACCGGCCTGCTGAAACCCATCGGCCTGCAGCTGCCCGGCTCGCCGCTCTGCTTTGCCCAGCATGTCTTCGCGCCGCCCGAAGCTCAAGCAGTGGGTCGGGCACGCCTTGATGCAGGCCGGCTCTAAACCAACCGCAGTTCGATCGGAACAGAGCGTGCACTTATAGACTTTGGATGACTTGGGGCTCAAGCGAGGCACATCGAACGGACATCCCGTTATGCAGTAGCCGCAACCAATGCAGTTCTGGTGGTTAAAATCCACAGTGCCGTTGGGCAATACGACGATTGCACCCGGTGCAGGGCAGGCACGCAGACAGCCGGGATCGACGCAGTGCATGCACTGATACTTGGCCATGTTCCAGGCCATGCGCCCGTCGTGTTCGGTTTCGTTGAACTTGATCAGGTTCCAGAAATTGTGAGCGAGGTCAGGCATCGTCTGGTAAGAACCGCCCGTGCCGAGAGTGAACTCCTGGTCGTTCCATTCCTGGCAGGCAACCTCGCAGGCTTTACAGCCGATGCAGGAGGAAGTATCAATGAGTTTGGCGACGGTGTGAGGAAGGCTCATGGTATCTGTGTTGCGAGGTCCGAGTTGCCGGTCTGCGTCCCGGCACTTGTTTGAATTACTGCCGCAGACCAAGAGAAAAGACTGGGCTGCGCTACAAACTACAAGCTTCGCATTCTCGGCAGGAGTTGTAGCGCAGATTCGCGTGTTCTGCGAGTCTGCGGCTTTTCCGATCTACACCTTTTCCACATTCACCAAAAAACCCTTGTACTCCGGCGTGCCGGAGTTGGGATCGAGGACCGAAGGACTCAGGTTGTTAATGAGTGGTCCCTTCACCCGGCCAACAAATCCCCAATGAATCGGCAAACCAACCTGGTATACCGTTCGGCCATTGACTTTCAGCGGGCGCACGCGGCGCGTGACCAGCGCCTGCCCCTCGACTTGGCCGCGCGCTGAGCGCACGCGCACTCGGTTGCCACTCTCGATGCCTTTCTCGCGGGCGAGTTCCTCCGGAAGTTCCACAAAGAAAGTGGGCTGCAACGCCGAGTTGGCCTTCACGTGCTTGGTCCAGTAATGGAAGTGCTCGGTCAGGCGGTAGGTGAGCGCGACGTAGGGATACTCCTTGGAGGTGCCCAGTGGATCCAGGTCGCTATGAAAGATTTTCGCCAGCGGGTTGCCACTGACCTTTGGATGCAACGCATTCTCCACGGGAGACTCGGCGGGCTCGTAATGCTCGGGGAACGGGCCCTCCGCAAAGTCAGGCGCGAAGAGCTTGGCCACACCTTCCCGCAGCATGATGAAGGCGCCGAAGTTTTCGGGCGGTGCGTCGGCCTTCGTGTCAGGAACGTCGCCCACCCACTTCTTCCCGTCCCAACGAATTCCCGAGCGCGTCGGGTCCCAGGGTTTGCCCTCGCTGTCGGCCGAAGCACGGTTGTACAGCACGCGCCGGTTGGCTGGCCAGTTCCAGCTCCAACTCGGGAAGAATCCCAGACCCGTGGGATCTTCCTGGCCTCGCCGCGCCATCATGTTGCCCGCTTCGGTGAAGCTGCCGGAATAAAGCCAGTTGCCGCATAGTGTCGAGCCGTCGTCCTTCAACTCACCGAAGCTGGAAACCTGGCGGCCAGTGGCGATCTCGCGACCATTGATCTCCTTCGCAACTTCCCCCAGCGACGGACTCGAGGGATTCGCGTCACTCCAGCTCATGTTGAGCAACGGCTCCGGCGTGGCCCCTCCTTCCTTTTGGTACAGCTCACGCAATTTCAGAAACAGCCCAGCGATAATCTCTTGGTCCCGCTTGGCTAGGCCCGGCGGATCCAGTGCCGCATGCTTCCACTGCACCCAGCGGGAGGAGTTGACGAAGGCGCCGTCCTTTTCGGCAAAGCAAGCGGCCGGCAGCAGGAAGACTTCTGTCGCGACTCGGCTGGGATCGTCAACGGCTGGATACTCCTTGGCAGCCAGTTTCTGTGCATTCCAAAAAGCAGCGGTCTCCGTCTCAAAATTTTCGGCCACGATGAGCCACTTCAGCTTGCCAAGGGCCTTGATCATCTTCAGAGTGTTGGGTCCGTTGGCTACCGGGTTCATGCCGAAAGAGATGAGCCCCTCCATGTGTCCTGCATACATTTTGTCGAAGAGATAGCCCCAGCTATGGTTGTCCGAGGGAGCAATCTTGGGCAGATAGTGATAGCCGAAGTCGTTCCCCTTGGTTGCCTGATCGCCGTAGTAAGCCTTCAACAGGCTCACCATGAACTTGGGTGCGTTGGACCAATAGTTCATCGCATCGGGCCGCAGCGGCTTGGGCGTCGCGTCTTTTAGATAGGCCCCGAGCGAAGTCTGCTGTGCCTGCGGTACTTTCAGATATCCCGGCAGCGTGTCCCATCCACCCATGTCGGTGGCGCCCTGAATGTTGGAGTGGCCGCGCTGGGCGTTCACGCCTCCACCAGGAACGCCAATATTGCCGAGAAGCAGCTGCAGCATGGCAGCGGTGTGAATCAGCTGAACGGAATGGCTGTGCTGCGTCCAGCCGAGCGCGTAGAGCATCGTGCCGCAGCGATCCGCTTTTCCGGTTGAGCAGATAATCTCGGCCGAACGGGTAAAGTCTTCTACGGAGCAGCCGCTGATAGTCGCCACTTGCTCCGGGGTGTAGCGGGAGTAGTGCTGCTGCATCAGCTGGAAAACGCAGCGTGGATGCTCCAGCGTGGGATCCACTTTGGCGTAGCCCTTGGAGTCCAGCTCGTATTGCCAGCTCGACTTGTCGTAGCTCTTTTTCTCCGAGTCCCAGCCGGAGAAATGTCCTTCGCTGAAATCGAAGCCTTCTCGAATCAGAAAAGAGGCATTGGTATGCAGTCGCACATAGTCGGCATGGTACAGCTTGCGGCTGAGCGTGTAGTGAATCAATCCGCCGAGGTAAGCAATGTCGCTGCCGGCCCGGATGGGGACATAGCAGTCGGCGAGCGCCGCCGTCCGATTGAAGCGCGGATCGATGCAGACGAGCTTCGCTTTGCGATTGCGTTTGGCTTCCATCACGAAGCGAAAGCCGACCGGATGGTTTTCAGCGGGGTTGCCACCCATCACCAGGACGACATCGGTGTTGGCGACATCGGTCCACCCGTTGGTCATGGCGCCCCGTCCGAAAGTGGCGGCCAAACTGGCCACCGTTGGGCCATGTCAAAGCCGAGCCTGGTTTTCGTAGGGAAGAATTCCAAGGCCAAAACGAAACTTCGAGAGCAGAAAGTTGATTTCGTTCGTGTCGGTGCAGCCGCCAATCAAGCCAACGTTGGCGAGCCGATTGACCCGCCGCCCTTCGGCATCGTTGGCTTCGAACCCACGGTCTCGCGTCTGCTTGATCAATCGTGCCATGCGCTCGAAGGCTTCGTCCCAGGAGATTGGCGTCCATTCTGCAGCACCCGGAGCACGATACAGCGGCCGGGTAAGTCTTCGGTCGTTGACGATGAATTCCTTCAGCGCAATGCCCTTCGAGCAAAGAGTGCCCCGGTTGATGGGACTCTCGGAATCTCCTTCGACATGAACTACTGTGGGAGTGAGGTTCTGTGCCTTGTCGCCCAGCGTGTGTATGATGACACTGCACCCCACGGCACAGTAAGGACAGACGCTGCGTGTCTGCGTGGTGTGAGCAGTCTTCAGTTCGCGTGGCGGCGTCGCTGCCTGCAGGTCGAAGCCAGACGCCATGGTCAGGGCGCCGCCTGCTTGGAGAAACATCCGCCGTGTCAGATGGGAAGGCATCGCAGTAAGAGCACTTGCAGCCACGACCTCGGTTCTGCCGTGCATTGTATCCGCGAAGGGCAGTCTGTCAAGGAGGTCTACTGAGGCAAAGGCTGACGCTCTTGATGTCCCGGCCTTCGAGCGACCACTCCCTGATGGAAACGAGAAGAAATATTTCCTAAGCGTCTAAAATGAAATGAAAGGATCGGCTCGAGGGAAGAAGTGCTAGTCCAGAGCGCCTGTCTGGACACGCTTGAGAGCGCTACCTGCACATCTGCTGTTCCCAGCCGCCTTTGAACATGTTGAGCTTTGCGTCCGGGTTCTCCGGGTGCGTTTTGATTAGAGCCTCGTCTACGTCAACGCCCCAGCCAGGCCCAGTGGGAATTTGGTAGTAGCCCTCTGTCACGCGTGGGGTGCCGGGAGTGAGGTCACATCGCCACGGCACGTCGTAGTCTTCGAAGGTTTCCAAGATGCAGAAGTTGGGAATGTTGGCGCAAAGATGCATGGCGATGACCGTGCCCAGTGGTCCTCGGCAGTTGTGTGGGGCGACACTCACGTAGTAAGTTTCGCTTAAAGCAGCGATCTTTCGTGTTTCCATAAACCCGCCGCTGTATACGATGTCGGGCTGAATGACGTGGGCGCCCTTGCGCCCCAGCAGGTCTAGAAATCCAAAACGGCTGTAGGTGTGCTCACCCGTGGCAATCCGCAACGGGGATGCGGCCACTACCTGGGCCATAGATTCATGGTTGTGGGCTGGAATAGGCTCCTCACACCAGCCGGGACGGAATGGCACCATGGCGCGGATGGCTTCCAGGGCCGTGATTGGGCTGAAGCGGCCATGAAATTCAAGCAACAACTCAATGTCGTCACCAATCGCCCGCCGAACGGCCTCAACGACTTTGACTGACTGCGTAAAGTCTTCGCGTGGCAGCTCGCGTCCGCCAGGACCGAAGGGATCGAACTTCAAAGCGCGATAACCTCGCCCCACAACTTCCTGGGCGCGATCCGAGAGCTTTGCAAGGTCTCCGTCGTAGGCATACCAGCCGTTGGCATATACCTTCAGCTTGTCGCGAACCTTGCCTCCAACCAAGTTGTAGACGGGCTGGCGGGTAGCCTTCCCGACGATGTCCCACAGAGCCGTCTCAATGCCGGCCATGGCCGCGAACATAATCGGGCCGGTGTTGTGCTCCACCTGGTAAAGCTGAAACCAAAGAGATTCAATATCGAAGGGGTTGTGGCCAATCACGTAGCGCCGGCCGAGATCAAGAATCAAGTCGCGGACGGTGCTTTCCTTCCACTCCAGTGTGCCGTCGCCCCAGCCGACGATCCCGTCGTCGCTGGTGAGCTTGACGAAAAGAAAATTTCTCCACACTGCTGCCGTGAGAAAAACTTCAATCTTCACCACTTTCATAGCTGTTTGAGATCTTCGAGAAGAGATTTGAGTTCGCGGCGCACGCTGTCGCCGACTGGGCCAAGAGGCCCTCTTGAAATTCCGACCGGAATGCCACGCAAAGCTGCTGCCTCACGGCAGACGGCCAGCCAATGGGGATCGCCGTCAGCCGTGCCCAGGGCGCGATACTCCAGCTGAATCAGCGGCAGCAGACGATACCAGAGCTCACGAGCCGCTTCCAGATTCTTTTCGACGGCGATCAGGCGGTGGAGCTTTCTGGCCAGGGCCGGCACGATCATGGGCAGTCCGCTGATCCAGCCGTCCGCGCCGACGGCTAAGGCTTCGAAAGCAATCACGTCGATGCCTGCAAAAATTGGGAAGTTCGGACCGCAGAGCAGGCGAGTATCGTGAATCCGTGTCACTTCCAGATGTGACCACTTCACGGCGTGCACGACATCTTCCTTCTGCAGCATCCGGACTTCCTCCGGCGTGATTTCAACACCGGTCAGCAAAGGGACGTTGTAAAGCATGATCGGCAGGCCCACGCGGTCTCGGACTTTGCGAAGATGGTCCAGCACATCCTGCTTCGGAGGACGGAGAAAGAAGGGCGTAATCAGCATCAACCCGTCACAGCCCAACGACTTGGCATGCAGACTCAACTCAATCGTCGTTTCGGTTCCATAGTCTCCCGTGCCGGCAAAGATGGGTACCTTGCCGGAGTTTTCTGAAGCAATCGCTTCCAGCAGGCGCATCCTCTCCCGCAGATCCAAGGCTATCGGCTCGCCGGCGCTGCCGAGGGGCGTCAGGCCGTCTACCCCAGCATCCAGCAAGAAACGGACGAATCTTCTCGTGCCTTCCAAGCAGATGGACCCGTCCGGCTGGTAGCCTGTAATTGTGGGAGCGAAAATCCCTGAAATGGGCGATTGCGCCGACCTTCGGTCCATAAACTCCCTCCCCAATTCTCTCGGCCGTCCTGTCAAGCAGTGTCTGCAGGGCGATCCGCCGAACGTTGACTTGTACACAGCAGGAGTAAGGCTGTCAAGTTCAAATTGCCAAGTACGGACTAAATTCCGTTATTCGGAACTCTCTGCGGGAGCCGGCTAGCCTGATGGGCGAGGACGGTGTCCGTAACGTGGAATGATGTCTCAAATTCTAAGAGACCTTGACTTTTCGCGGCTGCAGGCGTATACCCCCTCACAGCGGGTGTTGAGCGGCGATGCAGACCTCCTCTATCTCAGGCCACGGAGCAGCAGTATGAAAAAGCGTGCGCCAGCTGCCAAGCGGAAGCAAGCCGACAAGAACTACATCGGTGTCACGGCCAAAATCTTCAGCGTCTTAGAATTCTTCGTTCAAAGAGGTGCGCAGCAGCAGCCCATCTCGTTCCAGGAGCTTTCTGGCTCCTTGCCGTTTGCTCGGACCACCGTTCATCGGATCCTCTATTCGCTGGACAAATTGGGTTACGTTGAGAAGTCTGATGTCAAAGCCCACTACCACTTGGGTCCCAAGTTCTTTGCGTTGAGCCAGCCTGTCGTTCAGTTCCGACGCCTTCAGTCGGTGGCGCGTGCGGTCATGCTTGAACTGCTGGTGCGGCATTCGGAAACCGTCAATCTGGGAGTGTTGGATGATGGGCAGGTTGCCTACCTGGATGTCCTGCAGAGCCCCAGCGCTTTGCGCATCGCCGCCAGCGCAGGGGACCGGAATCCTGTTCACAGCACTTCTTTGGGGAAAGTCATTCTCGCGTACTTGCCCGAGACTGAGGTGGAACAAGTGCTAAAGCAGTACCCCCTCATTCGCATGACATCGAAAAGTATCACTCAAAAGGCGCATTTCCTTCAGCACCTGGCGGCGGTCCGTGAACAAGGCGTCGCTTTCGATCTGGGAGAGAACGTAGACGGCGTGCTCTGTATTGCCGCCCCTGTCTTTGACCAACATGGGCGGGCTATCGCTGGATTGAGCGTGTCAGGGCCCACCAGCCGGATGGAGTCCAAGCTCAACGCCATCCGGGATGACGTGCGGAATGCCGGTCTGAAGATATCTCGTCTGCTGGGCCCGCTATCCGTTTCCGATGGGGCCGCCGCTAGAATTGCCGCCAGTTTCTCAGAAGTTCCTGCTTCGATTCAGACTTCCAATTCGACTGAGTAATCGCAGAGTGGTCCCCAGAACATCCATGTACCGCGGATGAGGTTACTGCCGGGGAGCACCACCATCTCCAGGCCCGTTTTCTAATTCTGGCCAGCGGCACCCACCTCAAGCAGGAGGGGCGGATCCGGAATCCGGACGAGCATTCCGCGGCAACCATAAATACTTGGCTACGATGTCACTGCCGCTGAGACGAACGTCTCGATCGCCCGACTGATGTGCGGCCGGAATGAAAGGTACCCGGCTAGCGGAAAGGACTTCCTGTTTCCTCAAGGGGAAAGGGAAGGGGGCGTCGGGCACTCCGGCCTGGTTTTTCCGGTTTCCGGACTCGCTTCCGCAACGAAACTCAGGTTCAGACAGAAACGCAGAGGCTACGGATTCCGTCATACGGAGGAGAATCCATTTTGTGAAAAAACACTTGACACAGCTGTGACACTTTCCTATGCTCGCGTGCAAATTTGAGATTTTGGAGTCTTGGGGCAGGTTGGAATGAGTCGTCTCATGTGGCCAAACGGTTCTGAGCAATCATGCGCGGGTGTGTCATTCGTTCGGCGCTCGCGACTGTGTCAGAAATCTCTTTGGCGTGCGAGTCAATGTTCTGATGAAAGGGAAATAAGGAGAGGTCTATGGTGAATTCCAAGCGAACCTTCATGCTGGTGGCGATTTCGTTGCTTATCTGCTTCGGGGTTGTCAGCTCAGCGAGCGCACAGATCAACCGTGGAGCGATCAAGGGTACGGTAAGCGACCAAAGTGGCGCTGTTATAGCAGGAGCTTCTGTGACAGCCACGAGTGTTGCAACAGGAGTCGATTCCAAAGCGACAACTGAAGCCAATGGAAATTTCACAATTCTGTTCCTGCCCCCGGGTATTTATCGGGTGAGCGTCGAACAGCCCGGGTTTAAGAAAGCGGTTTTTGAAAAAGTCAATGTGCCCATTGGTGACACCATTCGCCAGGATGTCACTCTGGCGGTCGGTGAGGTGAGCCAGACCGTTTCGGTCGAGGCTGAGGGCATCACCTTGAAGCCGGAAACGTCGGAACTCGGGACCAGCATCTCTGGTCAACAGATTCTGGACCTGCCACTGGCGGGTAATCAAGGTGAACAGCGCAACCCCATTTCATTCATGACATTGATTCCCGGTGTGACGGGACGCGGAGCGATTTACACCAACGAACGCTACTTTAGTCAAACGATCAATGGCGGCCAGAGCGCGTCCAATGAGTTTTCCGTCGAAGGGGCCCCAATCTTGAATTCTAATGGTGCTGGTGATGGTCGTATTATCGGCTTTCCCCAAGATGCCGTCCAGGAATTCAAGCTTGTCAGCAATAACTACTCGGCCGATTTGGGAAAAGCAGGCGGCGGATTTGTGAACTTCAATCTCCGTTCCGGCACGAATGAAATTCATGGTTCCGCATGGGAATTCTTGCGCAACGATGCCCTCAATGCGAATGGCTTCTTTACCAATCAAGGAGCTCCAAACCCGGCAACAGGCAAGGCAAAGAGATCGGTGTTGCGGCAGAACGAATTTGGCGCTACAGCTGGCGGTCCCATAATTAAAGACAAGACTTTTGCTTTTGGCTGGTATAGCGGCTTCCGGTTCCAAAGGGGCGCTCAGAACTCAGTGGTGACAATGCCTACTGATGCTTTCAAGCGCGGAGACTTCTCACAGGTATTGAGGGAGCAGGGGCGTCAGATTTACGATCCCGCTACGACAAGAACGGACGCCAGTGGAAATATCATTCGAGATCCATTTCCTGGCAACATCGTGCCCTCGGGTCGGTTCGACCCTGTAGCCGTGAACTTTTTGAAGTATTTCGCTGCACCCACCGACCCAAGCAAGTTTGTTAACAATTATGTGGCCTCGACTTTGGCCACTCGTTCAACGAATCAATGGGGAATCAAGCTCGACCATAACTTTAGTGACAGAAACAAAGTCTTTGGGTCGTATCTGAAGTCCAATTACGTCACAAGAGGAGGTTCGCCATATCCGGGTGCGTTAGATAGCGCAGGCATCGGTGGCTATCCGATTCAGATCTTTCGCTTCACGTACGATACAGTGCTTCGGCCCGACCTCATCAATCATGCCATCTTCGGTTTCAATCGGCACAACTATAGAGGCGAATCGACCACCAACGGCCAAGGAATTCCCGCTGATTTTGGCCTGAAAGGTGTCCCGCAGGATGGCTGTATGCCACAGTTCAACCTCTTGGGAACGACCGGCGGAGGTTGCAATAGCAGCCAAGTCAACACCAACTTCTATGCTCAGGAGAATCTAACCTGGCTCAAGGGTAAGCACACGCTAAAGTTCGGATATGAATATCGGAAGCAAGGGTTCAATATCTTTTCGACCGGAAACGCGACCGGCGCCTTTTTTTGGGAAGGGAGACCGACAGCCCTCCCCTCGCAGGCCGCCACTACTGGCCTTGGCTTTGCTGACTTCATGTTAGGACAGGTAGGCCGCGCCACTTTGGATGTTCAGACGGGACCCACTTATCTCCGTTCTTGGTACAACGGTGGCTACGTCCAGGACGATATCAAGCTGACTTCGAAACTAACCCTGAACTTGGGGTTGCGTTATGACTTGGCATCTCCGGCTGTCGAGAAGTACAACCATCTGAGCTGGTTTGACCGCAACACACCCAATCCCGCTGCCGGTGGTATTCCCGGAGCCTTGGTGTTTGCCAGTCCTTCACGGCGCGTGGGTCTGGACCTGAACAAGAAGGAGTTCGGTCCACGGTTTGGGTTTGCCTACAGCTGGAACCCAAAGACAGTCGTCCGCGGCGGCTATGGAATAAGTTACGCCCAAACGAACACGACCCACGCTTTGGGACATGTTTGGAATGGCTTCAGCGCTACAGCTCGGGCCAATCCCTCGACCCTCAATCCCTTTGAGGCGGCCTTTATTATGAAAGACGGATTTCCTCAGAGTCTGATCCCTAAACTTCCGTCCACAGATCCTTCGCTGTTAAATGGAGCCGTTGCTTACGAGATGAGGCCGGAATGGGGGAGGTCACCTTATGTTCAGAGCTTCAACCTCAACGTCCAGCGTGAACTAGGGCGAGGATTTTTGTTTGACATCGCCTGGGCGGGTTCCAAAGGCACGCGCCTCATTTCTCGAAATCAGTGGGCTGATGCCTTAGACCCGAAATATTTGTCTTTGAGGACTTTGTTGGGAAAGGACGTTCGCTCTGCTGAAGCTCAAGCTGCTGGAATCAGAATTCCCTATTCTTCCTTCCAAGGAACGGTGGCACAGGCTCTTCGTCCCTTTCCGCAGTACAACGACGTCAGCTCCTGGTGGCAGAACTCGGGATCGAGCACCTACCATTCGATGCAGGCCAAACTGGAAAAACGTTTCAGTCAAGGCTTAGCCTTCATGGCGGCCTATACCTGGTCTAAGAGTTTGACGGACTCGGACTCGCAGTTCAGCGTGTTCTCAGGAATGTCGCAAACAGGCTATAACCAGAGGGCAGAAAAGTCATATGCAATCAATGACATTCCTGCAATTCTGACCCTCAATTACAGCTACGAGCTGCCATTTGGACAAGGTAAAAGGTGGGCGAATAAGGGTGGCGTCGTTGATAAGGTGCTAGGTGGCTGGAAAGTCACGGGGATCCAGACCTACCAAAGTGGGGCGCCTGCTCAGATCATGCAGAATCAAGCCAACACGGGATATTTCATCGGTGGATTTGGAGATCCCTCACCTTCAGTCGCGTGGCTGTCTCGGCCCAATGTAGTGCCGGGTGCGGCACGCCGGTCCTCCCGTTATCATGCTGGTGACTTCGATCCGGCCAAGGACAGGCAGTATAATATCAACGCGTTTTCGGTAGCTCCCGAGTTCACCGTCGGAAACGCTCCCAGACTTTTCGGGGACATCCGATTCTTCCCGTACCTCAACGAAGACTTCGGCATCATTAAACGGACTCGAATCAGCGAGAAAGTTTCCGTGGATTTTCGTGCCGAGTTCTTTAATGCCTTCAACAGGACGGTCTTTGGATATGTTCAGGGTGAGGTCTTTGCAGGTGGATTTGAAAACAACATCCAGGATCCTTCCAATTTTGGGAAAATTACAGGCGTCAACAATAATCCGCGACAGGTCCAGTTTGGTTTAAGAATCAATTACTAAATCCTCTAGTCAGAATCGTAAACCTCTTCCAGCCCCAATCCTCGAAGGCGAGGATTGGGGCTTTTTTGTCTCTGTTCCAGCAGGCGTCGCTTTGGAGGGAGCGACTCCTCGGCAAACCCCAGCCACTCGTCTCAACTGATAGGATGCTGAAGTACTCGAAAACCGAAGAACCCGCTCCGCAGCCAAAGCGATTACAGTACCGCGCCTGAGGTAGTGGCGACGTTCAGCGATATGCCGGCGGAGCCGGTAGGTCATTACAGTAGCGCGCGCGTGAGCAAGCGGCGATTCATTCTCATCCACAGAGTTTTTCACCCTACCGAGTCTCAGCATTCATGATGGGCCGCTTCAGGCCATGCGTCAGTCTCTCCTGACAGAAAGCAGATTGATCTACTCTGGCTTCTAACGCACGCGAGTCTCAAGGGTATTTTCCTGAGGCCTCTCGATCCTCTTTGGCGAGCCTTTCGAAGATCTCAATATGATTTTGGCTTTTTTCCTTGTCATTCAGACGGGCATACAACTGCGAGAGCTGATAGTGTGTTTGTCTGTGGTTCGGATTGATTTCAGCGGCCTTCGTCAGGGCCTCCAAAGCAGACGTCAGTTCGCCTTGGGCCAGAAGACATTTTCCCAACAAGAAATAGGCCTCCGTAAATCGACTGTCGCCATCCACGGCGATTTTCAGGTGAGGAGTGGCTTCTTTGAACTTTTGTTCCTTAACCAGGAGATCTGCCACATAGTAGTTGGCTAGGGTGTGATTGACATCTTCTTCCAGCGCCAGCTTCAATTCCCCGAAGGCGTTTTCGTTTTCAGCCATTTTCCAGTAGAGTTCGCCGAGTACGAAATGGATCCCAGGGAATCGGGGATTTTTCTTCAGGACCCGAGAGTACTCTGCTACGGCCTTTTCATTTTGATCGCCATCTGCCCTGAGTTCGCCGTTTAAGGCATGGAGTAAATCCGAATCAGGGCTAGACTTCGCGAGCATTTTTCCGAGTTGAACCATGCCTGCCTTGTACTGGCGGGCCAACTGGTAAAGGACCAGGGAATCCTGGGGGTCTTCAGCCAAGAGGCCTTCCAGCTGCTGGATCGCCTCGGCCCGTTTCCCGGCCGCTTGCAGGGCCAAGGAGAGATAGTAGCGAGTCCGGCGATCTCCAGGGTTGCCCGACAACTCTTTGTTAAATGCCGCCACCGCCTCCTGAAAGCGATTCATCGCGAAATAGGAAACGGCCGCCAGGAAATTGGCGCCTGGATAAAGAGGTGCGCGCCTCAGGATTCGATTGCAGACCTCAATCGCCTCCTGAAACCGGGACTGCTCCTGGTATAAACCTGCCAGCACCTTCAGAAGATCCGGGTTGTCGGGATGGACCTTCAAGGCTTCTTGATAGACTCGCTCTGCGCCGGCAAAATCCCTTTGCTTCTCGAGGTCTCTTCCCTGCGTGACCGCGGCTTGCGGGCTTTGGAGAGCAGCCCGAGCCGGCGGCGCGCTGAAAAGCACCAGTGATGCGCTCAAAGCCAATCGCGATATGCTAGAAAGTGGTGCGATGCCAGGCATGTTTCTGTGCGATCCGAACGGGCGACATTGTCTGATGGAACTCATCACTCGAGCCGCAGGAGCTGATCTTGCCCAAACCAAGTTTCGATCAACTGAAGTCTGCCATCCCGTTCGCGGACCCGGCGGCTGGATCAGTTGCTACGGAGAAGCGGCTCCGACCGCTCCCTGCTTATCCAGTTCCTCCAGTTGCCTCAATTTGTCTGATCGCTTCACCTTTTTCTCTTTTTCGTCGTTGGTCAGTTTTTGGAAGATGTCCAGATGATATTTTCTCCGGTCGCTGTTCTTCAGCCGTGCATAAACCTGGGCCAGCTGATAATGGGTCATCTTGGACTCCGGCACCTCCTCAGCGACCTTCAAAAGCACCCGGAGAGCCCCGTCGAGATCACCTTCTGCCAGGTAGCACTTGCCCAATTGAAAGTGGCCGGCCATCAGCGACGGCTCGCCCGCCACTGCGATCTTGAGTAGCGACATGGCTTCTTTGGGTTTCTGGTGCCTCAGCATCAATTCTCCCAGGTAATAGTTTGCCATCGGGTGATTGGGATCTTCCTGCAAGGCGAGCCGCAGTTCACTCTCTGCACTCTCATTTCGAAGCGTCTTCCAGTAAAGTTCACCCAACGCGAAATGAACTCCCGCAAAATCCGCCTGTTTCTTGGATATGTCCTGATACAGACGAATTGCCTCATCATATTTCTCGTCCTCAGCCAAGCTCTCAGCTCGCATGGCCAACACCAACACCGAGTCAGGATCGAGATGTGTCAGTTGCTTGATGGCCTGGAGAGACAAACTCTTGTGAAGTCGCGCAATCTGATACCAGACCTTAGCGTCGTTTGGATCTTCCTTAACAAGAATGTCGAACTGCTGGGCGGCCTCGATCCTCCGATTCAGCGACTGAAACGCCAGGGCCATATAGTATCGAGCGCGACGGTATTTCGAATTGGCTTCTAATTCTTTGTTAAAGAACTCGATCGATTTCTCAAATTGATTCAGTCCAAGGTACGAGAGGCCGTTAAAAAAATTGACCTCCGGGTAAAGTGGGCTATCTTTCAGTACCCTCTGAAATATCTCAATGGATTGCGGCAATTTGAGTTCTGTCTGATAGAGAATGCCCAGTCGCTTCTGGATTTCCGACTGATTCGGAAAGCGGTCGATGGCCTGCAAATAGACCTTTTCTGCGGCAGCAAGATGCTGCTTTCTCTCCAATTCCTGGGCCTGCTCGAGGTAGCTCTCGAGACTCTGGGAGCTCAACTGGACCAAGGTACTTGGTGAAAGGATAAAGAGCGAAACCAAAACTATTGACTGATAGGTCATCCAAATCCACCTCGGATTCTGCTGACACAATTGGAACCGGGAGCTTCATACTGGACATCCCCTGTGGACAAGGCTTTCAGCGGAAACGATAGCATTTTGCCCCGGGTCTTGCAATTGTCAGTCGCCCAAACCTTCAGAGATCCGCAAAGGCTCTCGGATTGAATTCGAGTGAAAGGCGCGAAGTTTTCGAATCGGTTCAAGAAGGGAGCGAGTATTCCGTATTACGGTGAAGGGTCCACTTTTAAAAAAAACTGTTGACACTTCTGAGACAATAGATCAATACTTCGGCACATTGACTGAACATTCTTCAGTTTAACCAACAGCGACAAATTTATCCGAGCCCGTGGATAGGGAATTTCGACAAGAGACAAGGAGACACTCTAATGTCGTACTTCAGGCGAACACGAATCTTGTTGGGGAGTCTAATGCTAGTCTGCTTCGGGATTGCCGGTTCTCTGTTTGCGCAGACAGATCGCGGTACGATCACCGGAACCGTGACTGACCCGACTGGAGCTGTGATCATTGGGGCGAGAGTTACCGCCACCAACACAGCAACCAAAATCGGTTCCACAACGGCTTCTACTACGTCTGGGAACTACACGATTCCCCTGTTACGGGCAGGAACCTATGACGTGACGGTCGAGCAAACGGGCTTCAAAAAAGCCGTTGTAACCCGTGTTGAACTTCAGGTAGGCCAGACCGTCAGTATCGATGCGTCCTTACAGTTGGGAGAGACTTCGCAGGCCGTCGAGGTCACTGCCGAGACGATTCAGATTCAAACGGAGACTTCTGACCGGGGAACTGTGGTCAGCGGCCGCGAAGTTCTTGCATTGCCAATTATCGGACAGGGCGAGCAGCGCAACCCCGCGTTTTTTATTAATCTCTCACCGGGCGTGACCAGCAGGGGGACATCGACCCCTACCGCCAGCGGCTCAGGCCGGCAATTGAATACGACGGTGAATGGCAGCCCGAGTGGCAGCACAGAGTTTTATCTCGATGGTGCCCAGTTGGGCAATCCGGGGCTACTATCCGGAGATTTTCGAAACCTTCCGTTTCCGCAGGATGTGGTGGGCGAGTTCAAGATCATGACGAACGCCCCTCCTGCGGAATTTGGCCGGGCGGGTCTTGGGATTACCGCCTTCAATCTGCGGGCCGGAACTAACCAGTTCCATGGTTCAGCCTACGAGTACTTGCGTAATGACAAGCTTGATGCCCGCGGGTTCTTTGCCCCCAGGACGCCCCTGAATAAACAGAATGAGTTTGGGGTTACGGGGGGTGGCCCGATCCTCAAGGATAAGACGTTCTTTTATGGTTGGTACCAAGGCTTCCGGCTCCGAAAAGAAGTGAGCAATAGTCTGGATACTGTTCCCACGGAAGCGATGCGGGGCGGCAATCTGAGTAATATACTTGGCGCCCAAATCGGAACGGATGCAGTCGGTCGCCCGGTGTATGCGAGCCAGATTTTCGATCCTGCCACCACGCGAACTGTTGCGGCTGGGGCGACTGATCCAATATCTGGCCGTGTAAACACAAGCGCCAGTGCTGCCGTCTTGCGTGATGGATTTGGTTTTAGCCCTACAACAGGCTTGCCGACAGCCCAAGCCAACATCATCCCGGCCAGCCGGATTGATCCCGTGGCTAAGGCTATGTTTGCTCAGTTTCCCAACCCAACTCTCCCTGGCCAGCAATTTGGCTACACTAATAATTGGCTCTCCCAGTTTAAAGCGCAGGCAAGCATTAATCAGTGGGGAACCAAGATCGACCATTCGCTCTCATCCAACAACAAGCTGATGGGGGAGTTTCTCTGGTTGAGGAACCATGCTCCAACAGGATCAAAGTGGCCTGGTGCCATCAGCGAAGGTGGCACGAACGATTCGGGCCAATATGTTGTTCGGTTCAGTCATGACCTAATCTTGCGGCCAAATCTCATCAACCATTGGGTCGTCGGATACAACCGATGGCGGACTGATTCCTTTCCTGAGTCCGGGCTGGACTGGCCATCGAAGCTCGGCTTTAAAGGCGTGCCCCAGACTGGCGCAGGGTCTGTCTTCCCACAATTGATTATCGGGGGATTGGGTAACGTCTATGCGAGGGGCGGGCAAGGCTATTCGGCCACCAACAACTACTCGTTTGACGATGGTCTAACCTGGATCAAAGGGAAGCACACGTTTAAGACGGGCTTCGCCTACATCAAGTTTCAAGAGAACGGGGGCAATTTCGGTGGCCAGTCTAGCAAGCTGAATTTCACTGCTGGATATACGGCGTTGCCGGGTGCCGCCTTCAACGACAATTGCTCTCCCGGCGGTACATGCACGGGCGTGGGTGCAGCCAGCTTCCTTCTGGGAGGAGTCGGTTCTGCGACCGCGAGTCTTTACACAGGCGTAGCCGCAGAGCGGGCCGGACAGTACGCTGGATATTTCCAGGACGATTTCAAGGCGACATCCAGGCTCACGCTTAATCTGGGTCTTCGCTACGACTTGATGCTTCCCACGGTGAATGCGCACAACCAGAGATCGTGGATGGACCCGTTTGCCATCAATCCTGATATCGGCATCAGAGGTGCCATGGTTTTTGCGACGGATTCGCGGCGCGCAGCCGTGAAAGCATTTACCAAGGCTTTTGGGCCGCGTTTTGGCTTTGCGTACTCTGTGGACGAGAAGACGGTAGTGCGCGGCGGTTACGGGATCATGTATACCGGCGGAGGAAATAATCGCACGGCGGGAACGCAATTCCTGCAGGGATATAATGCAAATTTCGATGAGCCTGCTCAAAACGCGGGACTTGATCCAGCCTTCTTGCTCCGAGATGGTTGGCCGGCGTTCCGGCACCAGGCACCGCCCTTTATCAGTCCTTCCTATGGCTTGGGAACGGGACCGCTTGGGCTCTTGGGTGATGGCCGCCTGCCGGATATTCAAAACTGGCATCTAAGCGTCCAGCGAGAGCTTCCGGGCAAAATGCTCATCGATGTCGGCTATGTCGGAACAAAGGGAACCCATCTGCCGAGCCGGTTGAACCCGACCACTGCGGTAGACTCGAAATACTTGGCCCTCGGAGATGCACTCTTCAAGCCCATCGGAGACCCAACAGTGCAGGCCCTTTCCGTTGTACAGGCCATGCCTGTCGATCCTGCCACCGGGCATCGCTCACCCTTCAAGGGATTCGAGAACCTTTGGAAAGGTAACGCCCTCCTGGCCCAAGCTCTGCGCCCATTCCCACAATACGGCAAAGATACTCCCAACAACGGTCTTGCCCAACTGCGAGATTTTGGTGAAACATCGGGATTATCGACTTACCATTCGCTTCAGGTACAGGCAAGAAAGCAGATGTCTCAAGGTTTGAGTTTTCTGGTGTCGTACACTTGGTCGAAGACACTTACCAACGCAGAGAGTATCTTCAACGAGTTTTCCGGCTTCACGCAGGATCCTTACAGTAGAAAGGCTGAGAAAGCGCTAAGCCTCCTCGACTTTCCAAACAACTTGGTGGTTTCTTATCAGTACGAATTGCCGTTCGGACACGGCAAGAAATTCGCAAATTCCGGGGCGGCAGTCAACAGAGTGCTCGGAGGCTGGAGCGTTGCCGCTGTCCAGCAGTACACCAGCGGAGCTCCGCAGGGGGTTACTGTGGGGAATTCGTTGGATCCTTATTTTGGACCAAACGGCTTCCTGGCGCATCCCAACGTCAATCCCGGCGTTGCCAAGAAATCACAGGCTAATCTCAATGGTACATGGGATCCCAACGCGCCTGGGGAGGCGGGCAGCCTATTCAACATCAATGCTTGGACAAACCCCCAAGCCACCAATAGGTATAGTTTCGGCAATGCTTCGCGCACCGACGGCGATATACGTCGCTTCCCGTTCTACAATGAGGATATCTCGATCATTAAACGCACCAACATTACGGAACGTGTGAATGTCGAGTTTAGAGCGGACTTCCTAAACATCTTCAACCGAACAGTATTTGGCTTCGATCAGGGGGGGGACCAGTATGGCAATACGCTTCAAGGCATGAATGCTGACTTTGGAAGTGGTTCCTTTGGACATGTAACAAGCCAGGGCAATTTTCCGAGAGAAATTCAGTTCGGGCTGAAGATTAACTACTAGATTACGTCAGTCTGAAGAGCTCGGGGAAAAAGGGGATGAGAGCCTAGTATGGCTTCATCCTCCTTTTTTTTGGTCGGCTCACGCCCGGAACCTCCGGAGTTGAGAGGCTGTCTCCGCCGAGCAGGCGTCGAGCCTTCTGACGGACCGGTGTGGTCCCTTTTTGAAAGCACCGTCTGCGAGTTGGTGCATCGATAAGCGCGACCCACCCTACAAAACCACTTCACTGCGGCGTCGTTCGAGCACGTTCGTAGGTTTTCTCTTTATCGGCCAAGGTGAGCCTCTGGAATTCCTTTAGTTCCCGGGCACTCGATTCCGCGTCACCCTGCTCGCGATAAACCTGCGCGAGTAAATAGTGCGCCTGAGGATCAGTGAGGTCGGCGGCGGCGGCGGCAAGGAGCTCGGTCTTGGCTTTCTCGAGGTCCTTCAAGGCCTGATAACACTTGCCGAGAAGAAAGTGAGGGCGTGCCGCCCCGGGCTGGGCGGTCGAAGCCACATGTAAATATTGAAGCGCGCCCGCGCAATTGCCCCGGCCCACGGCGAACTCCCCCAGGTAGAGATTGACCCGAAAGTCATAGGGATCCTCGCGTCGCGCCTGTAGAAACTCTTTCTCTGCTTCGTCAATCTGTTTCAAATTTCGGTGAGCAGCTCCCAGCGCGTAGTGGATGCCCGGTGCATTCGGACGCTTGGCCAGCGCAGCGCGATACTCCTTGAGGGAGTCCTCATACCGGTTGTTATTCGCGTAGACTTCTCCTATCAGCGCGTGGAGTTGGAACGAGTCCGGGTCGAGTTCCGTGAGCCGCTGGATTGTCTGGAGCGAGGCATTCATATGGAGCCTTCCCAGTTGATAGAGCGCGTCGGCGTCCTTGGGGTTCCGGCTCAGAGATCCATTGAACTGTGCGATGGCGTCATCCGGACGACCGAGCGAGACGAGAGTGATGGCGTAGTAGTAGTGGCATCGCGGATGTGGATTCGGTGTTGCAAGTTCTGCCTGAAAGCGCTCAGCCGCTTTCTGAAATTGATTGGAACCGAGGTAGGAAGCACCCAGAAAGAAATTGACCTCGGGGTACTGAGCTGAGATGGAGAGTGCTCGCTGAAAGAGCTCGATAGATTCCGGAAACTTGAGTCCAGTCTGGTAGAGGATGCCTAACCGTTTGAAGATTTCAGGATCGGCGGGAGCGAGCGTCAGTGCCTGGCGGTAGTGGCGCTCGGCGCCGACGTAGTCTTGTGCCCTCTCGCAGGCGCGGGCTTGCTCCAGGAGCGGCTTCACATCGGCTGGCGAGGCAGTGAGCGGCTGCGAGAATCCCAGCAAGAGCACCCAAAGGAACAGGCAAAAACGCAAAATCGATGGTAGAACGAGCATGGCCCTGACCTGTAGAAAAAAGCTATGGCTGGCTAGATCCTGAATCCTGTCGTTTCTGAAAAGACTCCTGGAGCCGTTCTCTATCCTTGTTCTGGTCTTCCCGAGTCAGTCGCTCGAAAATGTGGAGGTGTTCCTGGCTTTGCTCCTTGTTGCCCAGACGCGCGTAGAGCTCGTGAAGCTGGAAGTGAACTTCCTTATAGCTGGGATTCTGTTCCAGCGCCTTCTTGAAAGCCGCAAGAGCCCGCTGGGGATCCCCCGTCGCTGTGTAACACTTCCCCAGAAGCCAGTAGGCTCGCGTCAACTCTGGGTAGACAGAAAGCGTGATTTCGAGGCGAGGGATGGCTTGTAAGTATGCTTTGTCAGTGACGTGGATGTCTGCCATGTAGTAGTTGGCCAGTGGCTGGTTGGAGTCCTCGGCCAGCGCCAGTTTTAGCTCTTGCTGGGACTTCTCAAGATCCTTGCGCCGCCAGTACACTTGGCCTAGGGCAAAGTGTATTCCCGGGAAGTCGGGGTTTTTGCGCAAAACCTCTTTGAACTCCAGAATAGCTTCATCGAAGCGCTCGCTGTCTGCCAGAGCCTCGGCTCGCATGGCATGGGTGAACTCTGAATCGGGAGACATCTTGGCAAGCTTTTGGCCAGCCTGCTGAGCAGCAGCCTTGTAGTCCACCACGAGTTGATACAAAACAGCCAGGTTTTGAGGTACCTCAGCCTGCAGGGCCTCCAGTTGCTGGATCGCTTCGAACAACCGGCCTGAAGCGCTGAGCGCTAGACCCTGAACCAGTGTGATAACTGGTTGAGCAGGCAACAGAAAGCTCGAAACGCTCATCCAGTGTGGGTATTGGCTGATCCTGAAAAATCACAACACCCGCAAAGGAGCGCGTTTCGAGT
>Ga0187892_10004643_pt1 | contig 22769 bp, 15 predicted proteins | sample MA1701073metaG_FD_139345 | JGI IMG/M metagenome (GOLD analysis project Ga0187892, IMG submission 139345) | Bio-ooze microbial communities from a basaltic lava cave in the Kipuka Kanohina Cave System on the Island of Hawaii, USA - MA170107-3 metaG ... | reverse complement strand
TGGGCTATCGCACACGAGGCCGTCGGCCCGCAGAGATCTTCTGGACATCGGCGTGGGCGGAGCATCATGAGCACGTCAGGTCTGCTTGAGGTGTACACACCCATGCGAAACTGGACAGGCTAGAGAGGCTGAATTTCCATTTTGCACTCCCGAGCACCTTCCGTTCCGGGGGGTGTGGTAGACCAACCTGCGTGCCAACAGATCATTCAAGTCATGCATGGCCTGCGTCACTTCTGTGGGCGAGCTGGACTACCCTGCCCGCTCAACAGCACGCCAAACTTGAGAAGCGCCCATTCGGGCCGCGGCACGAGAAATCGCCCCGCTCCGTGATCGGCTTCGTTCGCAAGACATGTGAGGCAAGGAGAAGGGACCTATTTTGCGGTCAGTGGCCCCTGCCAAGTAGACGGATGACATCTCATGGAGTACGATGTAATCGGTAAACCGACTGGAGGCAACCTATGGCTACCGCAAACGCACGTGGCCCGGCGAGGAAGGTCCCGCTCAAGGAAGTCGTGGTGCTCGGTCTCAAGGAGGAGTTGGAGCACGCCCCGCGCTCCCTCCTCGACGCGATCCGCAACGCGCTCCGCGCCGGCCGGGATGACGTGAGAAACGCCATACTGACCCGCAGCCTGAGTCTCACCCGGCAGGCCATGGAGCACGTGTCTCCAGGCACCCTCGTGGAGGCTGTGGCCGCCAGCACGGATCAGGAAGCCATGCTGCGGATCCTGGAGGCGCCCGAGATGGCCGCGCCGGCGGTCGATGCCGCCACCATCGACGCGGCTCGCGTAGCGGGGATTGAGGCGCGCGATCAGCTCCTCACCGCCCAGGGGGGATCGTGGCCGGTGGAACGGGTGGCGAAGTACCTGGGCCTGACTCGCCAGGCGGTCGACAAGCGCCGCAAGGCGAACAAGCTGATCGGCCTCGCGGTGGGGCGCCACGGCTACCGCTATCCATCCTGGCAGTTGAGTCAGAACGGCACCGTGCCCGGACTCGAGGACGTGCTGGGGGCCCTGCGCCAGCACGACCCGTGGTCGCAGGTCATCTTCATGCTGAGCTCCAACGATCGTCTGGATGGGGTGACCCCGCTGGAGGCGTTGAGGAAGGGGCAGACCGAGGACGTGAAGATCGCCGCCTCATTGTTCGGAGAGCATGGCGCAGCCTAGCGCAGGCGGCCCGGACGCCCTCGGAGGCCCCCCAGAAGACCTAAGTGAGCGGGCACTGCCCCTCGTCCCATACTCCGGCGCGGCGTATCGAGTGTATTGGCTCGACCGAGATCCCACGTATTTTGGGAAGGAAAGAGCCTCGCGCTTCGATGATTCACTGGGCGATTACGGGGTCATGTACGCAGCCGTCACGCCTGAAGGGGCCTTTGCCGAGGCGCTGTTGCCGCGTCCCGGCGTGCTGACGCCCACCACGCGCGGAGAGGGAGGAACCGTTCCGGTCTCGGGTGCAATGATCGACGCGCACGGGCTGGCGCAGGTGACGTGCACGAGCCCCCTCCAGTGCGTCGACCTGTCCGGTGAACACCTGGCCTCGATCGGCGCGGACGCGAGCATCGCGACCGGCCCGTGGAGGATCTCGCAGCAGTGGTCGCGGGCCTTCTTTACCCACCCCTCACAGCCGGACGCCCTCTTGTATCGCGGCCGGCGGGATCCGTCTTTGGTGTCGATCGCCATCCACGAGCGGGCCGGCCCCAAGATCGCGGTGACCCCGCTGGGCGGACTGTCCGAGCCGCACCACGCGGGACTGCTGGCCGCGATCATCCGACGCTATCACGTCGTGATCGTCCCGAGCCGATGAGCGTGAGAAAGTCCGACGGCCCACGCGCGTCGCGGGCGGAGCAGACATCGCTCGATCTTGGGCTCGACCTGCCGCAGGGCACGTGCGCGTCGTGCCAGCAGCCCGTCCGGCGGGGCACCGGGGTCGAGGTGCGGCGGCGATACCGATTCGGGATCTGCCTCATCACGATCCACGGCGTGTGCCGGGATGAAATCGGGGAAGCGGGGATCGCCCGGATCGTGGCCAATCGCAAGGCTCACTGGGCCCAACGTCTCAGTATCTCCAGTGAGAGTCGGTGACCGTTATCGTCGGCCGGCACGGAGGAGGGGGACCCGCCCTGCCAAGCGCTCCCCATGTACGACATCGTATGGCATCTCGACCTCGACAGGTGCGGCCGAACTGCATCATCAGTGGTGATCCAGTCCTGCATGTCAGCCTTGAGGAACGATGCTCGTGGCTGGAATGGGAGGATGCCCAGGAGTGACTCGATGAGCAACGCCGCGAGCGGCGAGACTTCAGCGACCGGATTGAGCGTTGGCCTGCGGAGCCAGAGGTCAGGGGTTCAAGTCCCCTCGGGCGTGCCAACCCGCATCAGGACTGCGTTTCGTTGAGGCCCCTTCAAAACTGGGTGAAAAAGCCAACGCTCACCCCCTCACTGAGGCTATTGAGTCGTTCCTGCTGACCAAGCGCGTCGGCGGGTGCACAACCGGCACACTCTCGACATACCGATGGTGGCTCGAGCGGTTCGCCTCGGCCGTCCCGGAGGTCACCCCTCTGACGGTCCGCACCTTCTTCGCCGGGCTACAGCATCGGAGCCCAAGCCATCAGCACCAAGCCTTTCGCACCCTCAAGACCTTCCTGCGATGGTGCGTCGAAACGCGCGTGATTGCCGAGGATCCGTTGGTGGATTCACTATGCGCAGTCCAAAGACGCTCCCTTCGGTGCCCACAGAGGAAGAGCTCCGTTCGGCGATCGCCGCGTGCGCCGATACCCTGGAAGGCATCCGCAACCGAACCCTCATTATCGCGCTGGCCGATTCAGGGTTGCGCGCGGGTGAGATGCTCCACGTGCTCGTTGAGGACTGGCGGCCGGCCGACCGGGGACTCTTCGTGCGAAGCGGCAAGGGCCGGAAAGACCGGATAGCGTTCGTCGGCGCGACGACCACACGGGCCGTGAAGGTCTGGCTGGCCCGCCACCCGGCGCCGTCACTGGAATCGTTTCTGTTCACCGACCGGCGGGGGCGACCGTTGAAGCCCCGCCATCTCATTCAGATACTCCACGGCTTGAGCCGAAAGGCCGGGCTGCCGCCCTCCCGCCGCCTGCACCCACACGCCCTGCGCCATTTCGCGGCCACTAGCTGGCTGCGTGGTGGGGCAGGATTGGACGAGGTGCGTAGGCTCTTGGGGCATGAGAGCCTGAGTACCACACTGCGTTATAGCAGCCTTGTGGGGACAGACCTTCAGCGGGTACATAAGAGGGCAGGAGCAATTGAGCGCCTAAAGTTAGGCTAACCCGACCAGTCGGCACAGACCGGGGGAAGAGGTGCTCTTGCCACTGATTCCTCAGAAGTCCTGAGAAGGCACCATGGGGTGTCTGGCCTCCCCTTCGTGGCGGACTGCCGAGATGTCCAGGAAATCGAGTCTTGCTTACGAAACAAGCCCTATATGGACCCAGAGCCTGCTCAGGTCATTTACCAAAACCCGAAGGCATCTGGAGGTAACACAAGACCACACAACTCTGCTCGAAACCCTAGACCTCTTGCCAGGTCCTCGACCGGAGGCGTGACGTGGATCTGACGCCTTCCCAACGGAGCGCCGTCGAATTCGGCGGCAGGAATCTCCAGCTCATTGCCTGCGCCGGCTCAGGCAAGACCGAGGTTGTTGCACGCAGGGTCGTTCATCTCCTGCGACCGGGCTCGAAGGAAACCCTAGCACCGCGGAATATCGTCGCCTTTACCTTCACAGAGAAGGCCGCAGCCGAACTCAAGGAACGAATCATCACCCGTGCCCGTGAAGAACTCGGTGAGGTCGTAGGGCTGGCCGAGATGTTCGTCGGGACCATCCACGCTTTCTGCCTGGAACTGCTGAAGACTGAGGTCGCGAAGTACCTTAAGTACGAGGTGCTGAACGAGGTTCAGCAGGGTCTCTTCGTTGACCGGCACAGCAAGCAGAGCGGCCTCACGACATCCACTGATTTGCACGGCGTTGCGCTCAAGCGCTATCGCGATACCCCGCACTACATCACGGCGCTGTCCATCCTCCGCGAGGCAGATCTCCACGGGACCGCCTTGAAGGGCTGCTCCATTGTCACCGGGCTGGAAGCTTATCGGGGGCTACTCGACGAACGGAACTACCTGGACTACTCGGCCATCCTCGAAGCCGCGGTCGATGTGATGACCAATGAACAGGATGTGCGGGAGCGGCTTGCCGAGCGGATCCGGTATGTAATCGTCGACGAGTACCAGGACGTGAACCCCGTTCAGGAGGCCATGGTCTGGCTCCTGCACGACCTAGGGGCGAAGGTCTGCGTCGTGGGCGACGACGACCAAACTATCTACCAGTTTCGTGGCAGCGAGGTTCAGAACATCCTCGATTTTGCTGGGCGTTATCCGGAGGTGGGCCGGATCTCCCTAGAAGAGAACTTCCGCTCGAGCGAGGGTATCGTCGAGACGGCCCGGGCGTTCATTACGCAGAACACGGACCGGCTTCCAAAAGCAATGAAACCAACGGGCGCCCAGAGCTATGAACCGGGGGACATCGTGGCGCTCGCCTCCGGTTCTCCTGACGAAGAAGCAGCCTACATCGCTCAAACGGTCAAGGCACTCCGCGGCGTGGCCATCCGTGAGGCCGATGGGGGGCGGGGCATCTCCTGGTCGGACATGGCCGTTCTCCTCCGGAGCGTCAAACGCAATGGTGAACCGATTACCCGGGCGCTCGAGGCAGCGGGTGTTCCGTTTGTCGTCACCGGAATGACGAACCTATTCGGTGCTGCTGAAGCCCAGGCGGCGCGCCAGCTCTTCTACTTCCTGGCCGGACGAGCGGGAGCAGACGAGGCCGTTATGGAGCGTGCCTGGATGGGAGCGCGCGTCGGCATAGACGAGTCAGATCTAAGGAGGGCCATTGCGGGCGCGTCGCGCTCAAAAGCGTCGTTGACGGAACCCGACCAGAAGCGCTGGGGTCTCTACTCGATCCAGCGCGTCTTCCTGACGTTCCTCGAAGAGGCCGGGATCCGTGAGGAGCGCGTACCCGATGGTCGCGGCGAGGTGGTCTTCTACAACCTCGGCAAGTTCAGCCAGCTCATCTCAGACTTCGAGGCCATCCACTATCACTCCAAGCCGGCCGAGAAGTACGAGTCGTTCGCCGACTTCCTGCAGTACCGTGCCGAAGACGCCTACCCTGAGGGTTGGCAGGACAACCAGTATGCGAATCCTGACGCCGTGCGGATCATGACGATCCACCAGGCGAAGGGGATGCAGTGGCCGGTCGTGTTCGTCCCCGCCTTACTCCAAAACAGGTTCCCGGCCAAGAAGCCCGGCGGGCGCGCAGTCTGGCACCTACTCCCGCGCCTCGGGGTCAAGGGACAGGCCCGGTTCGAGGGGACTCTCGAGGACGAGCGGCGTCTCTTTTACGTTGCCATGACTCGGAGCCAGAAGTTCCTGCACTTCACCTGGGCGCCAGTAGCCGGGAACCAGCTGTATCAGCGGCCCTCGGAGTTTTGGGACGACATTCTGGCCTCAAAGCATGTCAAGCGGCGCCGGCCCGACTATGCTAGCCGAAGGCGCCTTGCCCCCACGCCCCGGGCGGGGGTTGCCAACGTCGTCTTCTCGTTCTCCGACCTCAAGTACTTCTTCGAGTGCCCGTACCAGTTCAAACTACGGATTCTGTACGGATTCAATGCCCCGATCCACGAGGCGCTCGGGTACGGAAAGTCCGTCCACGACGCGCTGGCCGAGGTCCATGCGCGGGCCATGCGGGGCGACGTCGCCCACCCGAGCGAGGTCGGCCGACTGCTCAAGACGCACCTCCACACACCCTACGCCTACCCTGATCTCAGGCGTCAACTCGAGGAGGCCGCCGAGCGCGTGCTACAAGACTACCTCCGGGACAATCGTGCGCTCTTCGACAAAATCGAGTTCTCTGAGAAGCAGATCGAGCTCAGCCTCGCTGACGGCGTGACGGTGACCGGTCGCATTGATCTCGTCCGTCGAATCGATACGGGAGAAACGACGATCGTCGACCTCAAGTCGAGCGACCGGGCACAGGCCGAGGAGGTGACCGAGACGCAGCTCCACGTCTACGCCCTCGGTTACCAGGACCTCACCGGCCGGCGCCCGGACTACGTGGAGATCTACGAGCTCGACGAGCGCAAGCGCAAGCCGCGTTCGGTGGACGATGACTTCGTTGTAGACGTGAAGGAGCAGGTGCGGGGTGCCGCCGACGCCCTGCGCCGGAGCGATCTCCCCGCGATCCCAACCGCCAAGAAGTGCGCCGTCTGTGATTATCGTGGGATGTGCACCGCTGGCGCCCGCACTGCACCGCCCACCGCCGGAAACTGACGAGGAGCGAAGCCGACATGACACGTGGACCCCGAAAGAACGCTAAGCCCGAGAACAAGGTCACCCGCTACACCTACGATGAGGTGAAAGAGCCGCGCACGCCCGAGACGGGGCACACGGCACTCCTGCCGGCTGACGAGCAGGTGGTGACCCTTCCCATGGACAACGGGTGGAGCAAGGCCATCGAGGTCGGCAAGCTGCCCGAGGGGGACGAGCGGCCAGTCGTGGTGGACATGGATCCCGCGGCCGACCCGGTGCTCTTCTGGGCGGGCAAGCGCAACAAGCGCGAAGTGCCGGTGCTGCCGCTCCAGCGCAACGAGATCATCTCCGATTCGCGCATCGCGCAGATCATCGAGCGCGCCCGCAAGGCCGCGGCCGAGAAGGAGCCGCAGGCACGGCAGGGCTCGCTCTTCGCCGACCTCGAGAAGATGCTGCGCGAGTCCGACCGCTCGAAGCGCGTCGAGTTCTATACGCACGAGGAGGGGTGGAAGAACAAGCTCATCTGCGGCGACTCGCTGCACGTGATGGAGTCGCTGCTCCACTACGAGGGCCTGCGCGGCAAGGTGCAGACGATCTACATCGACCCGCCCTACGGCATCAAGTACGACTCGAACTTCCAACAGCGCATCGACACAACGAAGAATGAGGCTGACGACCAAGCTGACGACGTACTGACCATCAAGGCCTTCCGAGATACGTGGGCACTAGGAGTGCACTCGTATCTTTCATACTTGGGCGAGCGCCTGTACTTCGCCCGTGGGCTACTCGCCGAGACCGGAAGCATCTTTGTACAGATAAGCGACGACAACGTGCACCACGTTCGAGAGCTAATGGATGAGGTCTTCGGTGCCGAGAACGCGTGCGGCGTAATCGCTTTCCGCAAGACATCCAGCGCAAACAGTCCCGTCGCGAGGGTGAACGTTATCGCTTCGGTAGCGGATTACCTGCTCTGGTACGCGAAGGACCATGCCTTCGTAAAGTACCGGCAGCTATACGTCCAGAAGGTCCTTGGTGGTGAGGGGTCGGGCCAGTACACGTGGATCGAGCGCGGCGGCGAGCGGCCTCGACCGTTGCGCGCGGAGGAAACCGACCAAGTCGAGCAATTGCTCGGGAGTGGAGTGCGCCTGCTCCGGCCTGACACGCTTTCGTCGACGGGTTACAGCGAAACGCTGTCCAAGCCATTCGAGTTCGACGGGCAGGAGTACGATCCCCCGGCCAACTCGCACTGGAAGACGACCCCAAACGGCATGCTGCGGCTCGCTGCAGCAGGTCGCATCATCCCGATCGGCAGGCGCCTGTACTACAAGCGCTATTTCGACGACTTCCCAGTTTTCCCGCTGACGAACATCTGGCTTGACACGGGCAGCAGCGGGTTCGCCGACCCGAAGGTTTATGCGGTACAGACGAACGCCCGTGTCGTGGGGCGCTGTGTTCTCATGACCAGCGACCCAGGTGACATTGTCTTTGACCCAACATGCGGCTCGGGAACGACAGCGTATTGCAGCGAGCAGTGGGGGCGCCGTTGGATCACCTGCGACACTTCGCGAGTGGCAATTAACGTCGCAAGGCAAAGGTTGCTTTCCGCTGTCTTTGACCATCACCGGACTAAGAACGGTCCGGTCTCGAGTGGTTTTATCCTCCGTACCGTCCCGCATAGGACACTCAAGAGCATCGCGCAGGACCTCGAACCGGAGAAGGTCGATTTGGTCGATCAACCGGAACCCGATAGATCTGCAGTGCGCGTAGCCGGCCCCTTCGAGGTCATGTCCCTTGGCCGCTACTCCGTTGAGGACTGGAAGGGCTACGTCGTCGCCGAATCGCCGTCGACCTATGGCAAGTCGGCGAAGCTTGAGAACTACATCGAGGTGATCTGCCGCCTCTACCGCAAGGATGCCGCGATCCAAGGTGCGAGCGGCCTCGTGCACGCGGTCGCAGAGACCGAGAAGGAGAAGATCGCCATCTCAGTCGGGCCTCTCTCGGGGCGCGTGACGGCCAAACAGATCAACGACGCTGTCCAGGACGCCCTCGCCTCGGGTATCCTCGAGGTCCACGTGCTCGGCTGGGCATTCGAGGCCAACGTCGGCGAGGTGAAGTCACAGCTCGAGGCGCGCGGCAAGGTCAAGGTCGAGCTGACCATGATCCGGCCGGACACGTTGGCCGAAGGGCTCAAGGCGACGCAGCCGGAGATGCTTTTCTCACCGCTCGCGCTGCCCGATATCGAGGTGAAGCGCAAGAAGAACGGCAAGGGCGGCGCCGAGGCGGTCGTGACGCTCAACGGCGTGGCGCTCTTTGACCGTAAGCACCGGCGCACCGAGTACAAGCACGCCGATTCGGGCTACGTCTCGGCCTGGTACCTCGACGAGGACTACGATGGCGACTGCTTCGTCGACTGCCAGATGTTCTTCGACTTCAAGAAGGCGCCGAACTTGAAGGCGGCGCTCAAGGCGGAAGTGGACCCGGACGAGTTCGCGCTGCAGCTCACGTCGCAACCCTTCCCGGTGCGCGGCTATAAGCGCATCGCGGTCAAGGTCGTGGACGTCTACGGCAACGAGTCCACCGTCGTCCACGAGCTGGCGTAGGGAGTCCGGCCATGGCCTATGTCGTCGACCGCGTCGTCATCTCCGACGCCTTCCGCGAGCCCGAGCGGCACTACCGGCTCGTACCGGGGGGCAGGTCAAAATTGGTCGAGGGCCGCCGCCCGTCGATGCGTTTTCTCGCTTCGGCCAGGGACGTGAAGGGTGGCATCGCTGGCGTCGTCGGCCGAGAGGCAAGCCTTTTCGAGGACATGTCAGCCGCGTCGGCGGAGCTCAACGAGTTCGTGAACGGGCTGCGTGACGAGGTCTGCGAATGGCGCGAGGCGGACTACCCTGGAACGGCGCTGGTCACGCGGCGGCTGCTCGAATGGTGGTTTGATCGGGACGACGAGCGCAAGGCGACGGGAAAGCGGTTCTTCTTCTGTCAGCAAGAGGCCATCGAGACGGTCATCTACCTTTTTGAGGTTCAGGCCAGGCGGAAAATGCCCGAGACGGGCGATCTGATGCGCTACGCGCTCAAGCTCGCCACGGGCACCGGCAAGACCCTAGTTATGGCATTGCTCGTTACGTGGGCGACGCTGCATAAGCGCAAGGTCAGCGGTTCCTCCCTCTCAACGAACTTCCTGGTGCTCGTCCCCAACCTGACAGTTCTCGATCGGGTGAGTGGCGTCCCGAGGGGCGACGGACTCGACCCTGCAGGCGAACACAACCTTTATGATGCCTTTGAGACGGTCCCACCGGAATATCGTGAGGAGTTCCACCCGAATGTCCTTGTTCGGAACTGGCAGGGTATCCCCCTTGAGGCCAGACGCGACGATTGGATCGGGGAGGAGGTTGCCGAGGAGGGCCGCTTCATCCCCCAGTCCGTGCTCCGCGCCATGCAGCGCCGGGCACGGCAGGATCCGAACGCTCCTGTACGGCGCTTGATCAACGGCTGGCGCGATCTCGTCGTGATCAACGATGAGGCGCACCACGTCTACGGCGAGAAACGAACGAAGAAGGGCGAAGACCCAGAGTACATCAAGTGGAGCAAGATCCTCGAGCGGATCTCAAAAGCCGCCCGCGTGAGCCTTGTCGTCGACTTCTCCGCGACCCCCTGGTACGGCTCGGGCTCGCCCAGGCCAGAGGGAACGCTCTTCGAGTGGCTCGTCTGCGACTTTTCTGTGTACGACGCCTTCGAGTCGGGTCTGGTGAAGGTGGTGCGACTGCCCGACCCGGATGAACACGGGCACATCTACCTTGACCTCTGGGACCTCGTGAAGGGCGCCAAGACGAAGGAAGAGTACCTGCGCTCCTGCAAGGGCGCGATCGCAAGCATCTACGCATCTTGGAGGAAGGACTTCGATGATTGGAGCAGCACGCTTGAGTTCGCGCGCGGTCCGAGCCCGGTGCTCCTGTGTGTCACCGACAGCGCGCAGCGAGCCTCCTGGCTCTTCGAGCACCTGACCCGCGAGTACGAACTGCTGCGGAACCCCGACGACGACGACCGCCACCGATGGGTCACCATCCAGGTGGATTCGAAGGTCTTCGATGCGGACAAGGGGAACGAGGCCGTGCTGCGCGAGATGGTGAACACGGTTGGGGTCAAGGGGAAAGCGGGTGAGCACGTTCGGTGCATCGTGAGCGTCAATATGCTCTCCGAGGGTTGGGATGTGAAGAGCGTCACGCACATCCTCGGGCTGCGGGCCTTTGGCTCCCCGCTTCTCACCGAGCAGATTATCGGTCGCGGACTTCGTCTGACCAACTACGATGTGCTGAACCAGCCACTCGAGGAGCGTCCTGAAGGAACCGAGGAGACGGTGGACGCTTTCGGGATCCCCTTTGTTGGATTCCCCGTGGAGAGGCGCAAGCGGCCCAGGACAGGCGTGTGGGGCCAGAAGCCAGTTTGGATCGAGGCCGACCCGAAGAAGGAGAAGTACCGCGTGAGAGTACCTAACGTGCGGTCGTGGGCCGTGGGGGTCATCGAGCCGCTGGCCGACCGAGTCCGCGTGGAGGACCTACCCCAGATTCGAATCAACCCGAAGGATACACCACCCGACGTCCTGGTCCGTCCGGTCGTGGGCGGCGCGCCAGAGGCGGTGATGACCCTGGACGAGTTCCGGAAGGAGTGGCCAGTCCTCAGGACGGCCTTCCTCATGGCAGAGGAACTGCTCTTAGAGACGAACCCCGGCGAGGCGGCCGACCTCGGAATCGGTCCGACGTTCGACGAGCTGATCGACGTCTGCCAGCGCTACCTTGGGACGCGCGTGACCCCGCTTCGTTTGGACGGGCTCGCGAGCGACATTCGCGACGTCGGGATCTACTACTGGCGGCGTCAGGCCATGGACGTACTCGACACTGCCATCCGAGGTGCAGGCGTGGGAGGGGTGGAAGCCGTTCCGATCCTGAGCTCTCCGGACTGGCTGGACTCCGCCTACCTGCGCAGGTTTCAGTGGACCGGCCTCGTGGCTGAGGGGAAGCGCTGCCACACGAACAAGGTGCCCTGCCACACTGATCTCGAGAAGTGCTTCGCCGAGTTCCTCGACGACAGAGCCCGGGACGTCGTGCGCTACTTCAAGAACGAGCGGTTCGGGTTCTCGGTCACCTACTATGAGAACAACCGCCCGCGACAGTACTACCCCGACTTCATCGTGGTGGCTCGAGGCAAGGACGGATCCGACGTGACGTGGCTGGTTGAGACAAAGGGAGAGATCCGGCCGAGCACGGCGCTGAAGTCTGAGGCGGCTAGGGATTGGTGTGAGAAGATGAGTCGGACCGCCTACGGGCAGTGGCGGTACCTCTTCGTTCCCCAGCGGAAGCTCGACGCGGCGCTCGCCGCCGGCGTGCGCTCATTGGGCGAACTTGCAGAAGCGCTCGTTGTGTCGCGCCCAGAGCCTCAACTGCGGCTGATCTCGTTGGACGACCCACGCGTGGTGCGGGAAGCGTTCAAGACGCTGCTGCCGCTCTACAGTCTGAAGGCCGCGGCCGGGCATTTCGGCCAGGGGGAAGCGGTCGAGGCGGAAGGCTGGATCAAGGCGGAGGAGATGGGGAAGCTCGATGAACTGATGTTCGTCTGTCGCGCCGTCGGGCGCTCAATGGAGCCCACCATCCGGGACGGCGATTATGTCATTTTCAGAGCAAAGCCGACCGGGACACGGCAGGGCAAGATTGTCCTTGCCCAGTATCGAGGCCCGGCGGACCCTGATACGGGAGGATCGTTTACCGTCAAGCGCTACTCGTCCGAGAAGCGCCACGTCGAGGACGGGGCGTGGCGCCATACACGGATCGTGCTCTCCCCCTTGAACCCCGCCTACGAACCGATCCTCATCCCTGCGGCGGAAGCTGAGCACTTCAAGATTCTTGCCGAATTCGTGGCTGTCCTGAGGGCGTCGTGGTAGCGGCGACAATGGAAACGTCACTGGCCAAGAAAGCGACGCTAGGGAAGGCTCTGACCGACGCCGCAGAGGCAGTCAAAGAGCGGATCAACCTCCATTGCGGCAGCAGAACTTGAGGGGACTATTTTTGTGAAAGCAGAACAAGATTTCGTCCAGCGCCTCGCTGACGAGAACCGGCGCTTCTATTCGACCCTAGACGGAAGGGGGTCGCTTCGGGCCCTCGAGCTTACTTTCGAGCACCGGTGGACATATCTCTTCGAACTCGTTCAGAATGCGATCGACGCGGGCGCGAAGCAAATAGAGATCCAGCTAAATGCTGGCGGCGACTATCTGGTCTTCCAGCACGATGGAACAGCTCCTCTGCGCGAGGAAGACGTCCAAGGCCTCGCTAAGATCTTCCGTTCATCTAAGGGTGCGGCCTCCGTCGGGTTCATGGGAATCGGCTTCAAGAGCGTGTTTGGCCGCTTCCGGCGCGCATCCGTCTCCGGATGGGGCTGGAAGTTCCGCTACGAGATCGAGACGCTTGTTGGCGGCAAGTTCGGGGACGTGCAGCCCGATCTGCTCGGAGCCGTGATACCTATCTGGGATGATTCTATCCTCGATCCGGATCCTAGGTTCACTACCCGATTCGAACTTTCGGGACTGATGGATGCAAATGTGAACCTGAGCACTGACCTCGAGTGCTTCCTTCCAGAGCAGGACCGAACTCCACTGGCCATTCTGGCGTGGGCAGGCCTGAGGCAGCTACGGGTCGATGGGCAGGAATGGGAGCTGGGCATCAGCGACGAATCGAGCGGGGCTCTCGAAGTGACAGCAATATCCTCCGACTGTGATCTTCTCTGGCGTCTCTTCCCCGTGAAGTTTCAGCCATCTCGCGTCGCGATCGCGCGCTTTCTCGAGCATCGTCGCATCCAGCCAGAGGAGCATGAGCGTGAGAGGGTCTACAGCGAGGCCTCGCGCGAACGCTGGGTCCTGGGCGTGTTGCCGCTCGATGATCACGGTCATCCTAATCCGCCTTCGCGCGGACGAGTATATGCTACGTTACCGACCGAGGCGACGCTACCCATCGGCCTTCACGTTCACGCTGATTGGCTTCTAAACATCTCTAGGACTGGGCTTCGCGAGATCGAGGACAATCCGTGGCAACGGGACATCGTGGACAGGATCGCGGACGTAGTCGGTTCCTTCCTTCAATGGGTCGCCGGAGCATGCAGGGATCGCGAATCGGGCTCCGCCGCCTTCGCGGCTCTGAGGCAGGCCAACGCGGACACAGGGAACCGCCTCGAGGCGTTGTTAGCATCGGGGCGCTGGAAGGAGCGGCTTCGGTCCAAGATAGAGGACGCGGCGGTGCTTCCGGCTTGGACTGAAGACCTAATCCAGCTGCGGTACGTGAAGCCGATTGAGGTGATCGTGCCGCCCGCCGAGCTCGCCGAAGCGATCAGCGAGGAACCCACTCTGAACCCCGCCGTCCTCCTGCGGGGACCCGTTCTGGCCCAGGAGATCCTCGGGTTGGGTGCTCGGGAGCTTCTGGCTGATATCGGCGTCCTGCCGGAGATGCCCTCCCTAGACCTCGAGCGTGTCTGGACGGCTGGGTTGGAATTCTGGTGGAACTCCCTGCCAGAGAACGAGGTGACGCGGCGGGATCTCCTCTTTCGTCTGTGGGGTGCCGTCGCGAAGCTATCCAGGCGGCCGGGGTGGAAAGAAGCCGTTCTTCCATGCCTCCGGACGGTTGGAGGGGACTGGTTACCAGTCCATCAGGCCCGCTACTTCAGCGAAGCCTTGCCCTCAGATCGGGAGCCCGGCGGGCCTCAGACGCGTGCGTTCCTCAAGAAGAGCCTACCCGACGTTGCGCGCTGCCTGCCCGACGGCTGGCTCGGCGCCCTGCGACAGGCTGCTGGAATCGAGCAGGGTTTGGGGCCTTTCGGGAGGGCACGCTTCTGGCTCGAGAACCGGGCTGGCTCTATTGAGCTTAGGGATGCCATCGATCGGGCCATGACCGCGATGGCAGGAAGTGAGAATCCAGATTGGACGGTCCTCATCTCTCTGGGACACTGGACCAAACATCGGAACCGGCCTGACCTGCTAAGGCACGTCCTCACGAAGGCCGAGTCGGTGGCGATTGTCACACGCGTCTCGGACGCGCTGCTCTCCGTGCCTTACGTGGAACGAGGCGCGGCGCGAGAACGGCTCTTCCCGGACCTAGCCGTGATCTCGCCGGCCTATGTCGAAGAGGACCCTACGGGAATCGACGCTCACGAATGGCGGACCTTCTTCGAGCGCGCCGGAGCCAGCGGCGGGCTGGTCGTAGTCCCGATCGAGCGGCGCGCGGCACGCTGGGAGCGCCAAGCCGCGGCGGACTTTCTCGGTGTCACGCGGGATCAAGTTGGCGAGTCGAACGACAATGGCTACACTCTGCTGGACTTCGAAATCCCCGGTCTTCCGCTGACCGAAGCACCCGAGGCGATCCGTCGGGCTCTGGCCCCATGGCTGGAAGACGGGTACGGAGCGCTTCGAGACAGGGGGCGGCGGAAGGCCACCTACTCTTACTACGGCTCCCAGCAACGAAGGGGCTTGCAACCGAGCGTATGGGTCGAAGCGCTCACCTCTCTGGAGTGGGTTCCATGCACCGACGATGTACTTCGGCGACCATCAGATGTCTTGGCCGAACCCGACCCGGCGAGAGATGACGCACCAGTGGCCGAGCTATCCCGTGAGCTCTCTACAACCCTTGCGCAAGAAGGGGTCATTTTCGGATCACGCATTCCCTCGGCGCCTGCGATACGGAAACTCCTCAAGCTCGGGTCCACCTTGGGCGCTGAGCCGCTGGCACAGCTCCTTCGAGAGGTGCGGCAGGCAGTCGCTGACAACGAGGACCGAGCCCGCTACACGGCTGCGATTCCCGACCTGACCTTGCCGACACGCGAAGGGAACCGGGTGCCCATCCGTCGCCTCGTTCGCCGTGCCGGAGGCCGTTTCCGCGGAGCCCTCGGCGGATGGATCGTCCCCTTGGAGCGCCTCTCCGATCAACTTCGAGCAGAGATCGAACAGCCGGGCCTTCCGTACGAGATCCCCGATGCTACGACCGGCGCCCAGGTGTTGGAGTTTCTCAAGGAGGTATGGAGCCGGGCACGGTTCGGCGAAGAGCGCCTCGCAAACGAGGTCCGTGATGTCTTGCCACTGGCCTACGCTTACTGCCTGGAGGACGTCGAAACCGACGGCGAACTCGCGAACCGATGGCGGCAGGCACTGGGATCGGCCGCAGTGTTTGCTGAGAGAGAGTGGATCCCGCTCTCGGACTCCGACAGAAGGGTCTACTTCGACGACCTGGAGGACCGCCGGTTCCTGGCTCCTCACACCACCCTGACTATTGCTACCTCGGGCCAGCTCGGAAACGATCGGGGGCAACAGGAGCGCACCGCTCGCGCGCTCGGGCTTCCGTTCCTCTCCGATACCGCCAAGATCACCTGGGAAGAGTCGTCGCCGCAGCCGGTTGGCGAATGGCAGGATCGCTTCGATCTGATGTGCCAGCTCCTCCGTGCCGCGCGTGGGCCAGGGCGAGACCAGACGGACGAGCAGCAACGGGGTGTTGAGGTCCATACCTACCGACTTCGGCGCGTTTCCGAATTGAAGCTCGGTGTTCTTGCCGGCGAGGAGCCGCTCAGAACTGTCCCGATCAACGCGCGGCTCGAGGCAAACGCGCTAACGGTTGCCGGAGCACCCACCGCTTTCGCCGCCGACGCCGCAGCGGAGATGACACGCGCTTTCTCGTTCGGCCAGAGGGCGAACCTCGCGGCGCATCTCGCCGGCCTGTTCGCCGCGATCGACGACGATCGGTACTTTGCACTCGGGATCGAAAAATTCGTGCGATCCTTCGCGCCTGATTTCAGGACTCCCAAGCACTTGGAGCAGAAACTAGAGGACCGGGAAACTGTCCGACCTACCACAACGGAACCCGAGAAAGAGGCTCCGTCTGCTCCTTTCGTTCCTCCGGATGGCTCCGCACCTGAGAAGAAGCCGACTGATGATCAGATCGGCACTCGACCCCTGCCCCAAGATGACGAACTGTGGAAAGACGTGCAGAGTGGACCGTTTACTCGCGAAAGGGCACTAGCCAGAATCGAGGCACTTCAAGAGGAACTCAAGAAGGCCCTGAAGGGCGAGATTGAGCCTGAGGAAGGGGACACGCCAAGCGGAACTGTAGAGAGAGAAACCGGCCATGGGCCGGGAGAGCTCCTCGGTGACGAAACATATCGGGAAGCCGCCGCAGCGTATGAGCGCAGTCGAGGGCGCGAAGCAACGGTAGGGGACTCCCGTCAGATAGGCTGGGATGTCGCCAGTCTGGATCCACTTAGCGGAAAACGCCGACTGATCGAAGTAAAGGGCAGAGGCAGGCCTTGGGAGGACGCCGAGATCGTCGAACTCAGTCGCGCTCAGGTGATGAAGGCGTTCGAGGCACTTCGCGCCGGTTCGGACGGAGAATGGTGGCTCTACGTGGTTGAACGCACGCCAAGCGGTTCCTACCACGTGCTACCCATCGAAAACCCGATTCACACTGCGGGCAAATGGATCCTCCGCGGAGCGGGATGGAGAACGCTAGCTTCCGATCCTTCCGAAGTGCAGCTCGGCGGTTGACTGGGCTCTGCGAAATCTTCGGTCTTCAAACGAACCAAAATGACCCTCAACCTCCCAAGTCATGGCTCATGGCGATCGCTGGAATCCGCGTCATACGTAGTGTCTGATGGGGTGAACCTTGGCTTTCTACAGGGCTTGCAGGGTTTCAAGGATTCCAATTGACCAGGCGCCCACGGCGGGCGCGGTCTAATCGCTAGCCCTATGCCCGTCGGTTCCGAATCCGACCAAACAGAGGGCGTGCGTTCATCGCCTTGAGCACGGCGCCATAGTCCATCAGAGAGCGGCGCTGGAAGAACACGACACCATTACGAGGGCCTCCGGACGTATTGATATCGTTAGCAAACGATGCTAATATAGCTGCGATGAAGACTCTGGGAAGTCGGATCCGAGAAGAACGTCAGCGGCGCGGCGTCCCGCTGAGGCGGTTCGCGCAAATGATCGGCGCGTCGGCTCCGCACGTGACCGACATAGAATTGGACCGGCGCCGACCGAGTCCCGAACTCCTGGTGCGGATCGCCGAGAAGCTGGGAGTTCCCCTCAGCGAACTTGAGGCGCTCGATGCCCGCCTGCGGCCTGACGTGAAGGAGTGGATGGAGGAACGACCCGAGGTGAGTCAACTCCTCCGCCGGCTGAAGGACGCTCCTGACGCGGAACAGTTGCTTCGGAAGCTTCGGAGGATCGTCGATCGCGAGACCAAGGGGAAGGCGTAGTGCGCGAGCAGCGAGATCCCACAGGACGTCTGCCCTATCGGCTCTGGTATGAGGAGTCGGAGATTGACGCCATCATGGAAGATGAGTTCCAGAAGGCCGGGGCACCAGTCCTTCCCGGGACGATTGCCGTCGACATCGACGCGTTCATCGAAGGATACCTCGGCGTGGTCCCTGATTTCGTCGCGCTGCCGGACGGTGTGCAGGGTGCCACCGAGTTCTACCCTGACGGACGTGTCCGCGTTAAGATGTCCGAAGATCTCGCGCTCCGGGCCGACGGTTCGCCTGGTGCCGAACGCCTCCTTCGCACGACACTTGCGCACGAAGCCTCGCACGTCCTGCTCCACAGGGCTCTCTTCCTGCGGGGGACAGAACCTCTCTTCGGCGGGGCAGCGTCTCGCCAGGAACTCTGCCGTGACGTGGGCTTCCTTGCGCCAGGCTACACGGGTGAGTGGTGGGAGTGGCAGGCCAACCGGGGCATGGCCGCTCTGCTCTTGCCACGTACCCGGCTGATTGCAGAAATCCAGCGGCGGCGCACGGCGTCACCCAACGATTCTGTGGGGGATGTGATCAAGCACCTTGCGGTCGGTTTCGCTGTGAGTCGCCAAGCAGTTCGGTATCGATTGGAGCAACTCGGCATTGTCGCAGATCCGCGGCAGCAGGCGTTGGACCTGTAGTCGGCCCGTGGTATTGAGTCCGCGCGCAGCGCTCGGACCTCTGAGAAGGGTGGATGAGATGCTGGATCTTTCTCGTGACGCGCGCCTCGCCAATCCCGTCGGGAAGGACCGAATCGCTGGCAGGACCACCAATGAGCAGCTCAACGACGGGTGGGATGAGTTCGCCAACACCAGCCAGCGGTCTCTATCGCTGGAAGACGTGGCGATCTCCCACTACACGTTCAACCGGCACTGCGAGAAGACTATTGAGGACCGGCTTACGATCATCAGTGACAGTCGAGCCCCGGCTGGTCGGTCCGTCTGCACCTGGGTAGTGGTACGCCCTGGGATGAAGGAACGGTGCGCCATTTCTACATCGGACGCCAGAACTACGCCTGGAATAACGTCTGCGGGGACACGGCCGTGCTCAGGAACAGCCAGGGCCAGTTGCTTGATTGGACCAGCTATGACGCCCAGCCGCTGGAGGGCACGATCCTGAGCCGCGTACCAGGGACCAACAAAATTGAGCGCGGCGCGTTCGACGCGAACCGCCTGAGGGGAGGCTGATCATGCCACATCGCAAGGCACCATCCGTCCGACATGATACGCCGGGGATGAAGGGGCAACGCGCGAGGACGGATCGCGGTGCGCTGCGGCAGAAGCGCGGCGACACACGCGCTGGTACGGTCGAGGAGCTGTATCACGTGGACCTCGGCGTTCGAAGCGACAAGAAGTTGTCGAACGTGTTGAGGGACGAGGGCGTCGATTCCCTCAACGATCTGCTCAAGAAGAAGCGGTGAGGGGGCACCAGCGCCGCGGTGCGATTTAGGAGCGCTCGAGTGAGTAGCGACGACGCGAAGAGTGGCGGGCTGGATCACCTTTTTGTCAGTTACGCGTGGGAGGACGGGGCGCTCGCCGAGTGGCTGACGCTCAAGCTCACCGCCGAGGGTTATCGAGTCTGGTGCGACCGCTTTAAGATTCTTGGAGGCGAGAAATGGCCTGACGACGTTGATGCAGCCATCCGAAATGAAACGTTCCGGATGCTTCATTTGGTCTCGAAGCACTCCCTTCGCAAGCCGAACCCTAAGAAAGAACGTGAGCTCGCCCTCCAGCTCGAGAGGACGCGAGGAGTTGAGATCCTCATTCCCCTCAACGTCGACGGTACCAAGCCTAGCGATCTTCCGTGGCGGATCGTAGATGTGGCGTACATTCCCTTCCAGAACTGGGCCACGGGCCTTGCGCAGCTCCTGAAGAAGCTCCGCTCAGTGAACGCCCCTCGGCCCGTCGAGGACACCGGTCGCGAGATTGCAGGGAGCGCATTCCTGGTGCGTTCCCCGATCACCGAAGGTGGGGAGGAGCTCGTTTCCAACGTCTTCCCGTTTACTTCTGTCCCAAAGGCACTCCGGCATTTCCGCCTCCTCCCTGAGTTGGCGCGGGAACATGCGTGGCCTCTCCAAAAGACCTGGGCGTTCCGGAACTTGGGAGGCAGGGGGGCGCTTGCGTTCACCGCGCCGCCGGCGCCGCTCCCGAAAGGGCTCTCGGCCGAGGAAACCGCGAGGACAGCATGGCAGGAGGGAGAGACGGTCGAGGGAGTTCTGGCGGAGCATCTTGTGAGTGAGTTATTGGCCAAGTCGCTGGAACTTCACTGCCGCATGCGGGGCCTCCTAATGGACCCCGGCGGGCGCGGTTTCTACTTCCCGTTCGGGCTGCTCCCGAACAACAAGCTCTTCTTTGAAGGTTGGGGCGGAATGCGAAGCACGGTGTTGGTGTGCGGATACCGGACATTTGGGGGCCGGAAGTACCGCTACCACATGGGCCCCTGGTTCCGTGTTCGGCGCGACATGGGTTCGGGGTTCGTGGCGCAGTTGCGGCTCCGCGTCCATCTTGCGGATCACCATGGGACCCCGCTTGAGAAGCGGGCAGCGGTGGCACGCAGAAAGAAGATCGGCTCCGCCTGGTGGAACGGACAATGGCTGAGCCGGCAGCTTGCCGTGATGTCGTTTCTCACGGGCGAGCAGGCGGAGGTTCGGGTCGGTCAGGACCCGGAGAGCCAAGTGGTGCTTGGAGCGTGGCCGATGCACCGGTCAGTGGCCCGAGGTATTGATGAGACTCTACTCGAGACAATTGGAGCGCCACTTGGCCTGCTGGCACCGGTCGCGGATGAGCTAGGCGAGGAGGAGGAATGAAAGGGCCGGACGTCGGTCTGCTCGAGGAACCGTGCCTGGAGTTCCGTTATGGACAACGCGTTACCGACCCTCATGTCGGCCTTGGGCTCTTTGGGCCATTTGACGCAGATCAGCCCGGACGGCCGCACGGCATGCCGTATGCGGTCATCGGCGCGGAGCCAGGAGTCTCGGGTTTTCTGAAGTTCGCAGAGAGCGTGAGGAGACCGGTGATATCGTGCGAGTATGGCGATCCTGACGTTCTCTCGAAGAATCGGGCCCTCTGGCCCCCATTTCCTGGCATCGAGGCTGCCTTTAGCATTGAGTGGCCGCACGGCGCAGGATGGATCGGCACCATCGATCGGAATCGGGTACTCAATGCAATCCGCGACAAGGATCCGCATAAGAGAGCGTATGACGTCTGCAACATCTATCTTGACGCAATCCGGATAGCTGTTGAGCGCGATGAGAGTTTTGCCGCAATCATGTGCATCGTGCCCGATGAAGTGTGGAATGCATGCCGGCCGGAGTCGCGCGTCGTTCATGGAGTCGGGCGTAAGCCCACGAAGCAGGAGATTGAAGTGCGTCGGATCCAGCCGAACCTCTTTGGCGACTATGAACCTGCGCAGTATGAGCTCTCAGTGGATTTTCGCCGGCAGCTCAAGGCGCGTGCGATGGAATTTCCCGTGCCGATTCAGGTGGTGAGGGAATCGACCATCGGGGTGGGCGCGGCCGCGGCGGACCGGCGGCTTTCGCCAGCGTCTGACTGCGCGTGGAATCTCCTGACGACCTTCTATTACAAAGCGGGGGGGAAACCGTGGCGCCTGGCGGGGGCAAGGGAGGAGGTCTGCTACATAGGTCTTGCGTTCCGCCGCTCGGAGGTCGCAAAGGATACACGGACCGCGTGTTGTGCTGCGCAGATGTTCCTGGACACAGGCGACGGCGTCGTGTTCCGTGGGGAATTCGGGCCATGGTATTCGCCAGAGGAAAGACAGTACCAGCTCGACCGAAAGGCTGCGCGCGATCTGCTCGAAGGGGTGCTGAGAATCTACCGGGAGCAGGGAGGGAAAAGCCTGCGGGAGGTATTCTTGCACAGCCGTTCGAGGATCTCGAGAGAGGAGTATGAAGGCTACTGCGAAGCGTGCCCCAGGGGCGTGAAGGTAGTCGGTGTGCGGGTGCGGCGGGACACATGGATGCGGCTTTACAGAAAGGGCACACGCCCGGTCCTCCGAGGGACCGTTTGGGAGATGGGACCGAGGACGGCGTACCTGTGGGCGTCGGGATTCAAGCCCGAGCTGTTGACGTATGACGGCTGGGAGACGCCGCGACCGCTTCGAATCGATGTCCAGCACGGCGATGCAGACGTGCGGCAAGTATGCGGCGACATTTTCGGCCTCACCAAACTCAACTACAACGCGTGCAAGGTCGGCGATTCGGAGCCGGTTACCGTTGGATTTTCTGACGCGGTTGGGGAGATTTTGGTTACTAACCCAAACGTTAGAGCACGGCGGCCGAACTTCAAATTCTACATCTAGCTTTGCAACGTAGCCAGTCGATAGCATCAACGGGTACTGGGTCAATTTGGCAAGCGGGCGACGATTTCCGGATTGACCAAGGACCCGCGTAAGCGATATCTTCCAACTGACTCATAAACCGACCCGCTAATGGCACCGTTCACGATCACCAAGATTCCCTTCAGCCTCCGCGGCCTTTCAGGCGAAGCGACGGTGGAGTATGGAATCAATGAGGAGCCCAAGCATTGAACCAACGACAGAAACGGCCTCCCCCAGCCACCGCAGTTTTTCAAGCCCTTGCCGTCATTCCGCCGCCTCTTTGAGCCGCAGCCGAACGGAAAGTGAAGAACTGAGCGCGGTGCAGGCCCCCGCTACTATGTTACTGGCACTGCCGCTGCTTTCCCCCATGCTAACGCGGCACCGAGGTGGAGACGTGAGCGATGGGTCGACCGCACGAGGGACTGTGGGATTAGCAAAATCCCCCTCCCGGCATCACTTTGATCGAAATCCTCAAGCGTACCGAATGGGACGAAACGTAGACGGTGGAGCGAAGTTACTCGCCGCGCTTGAGCGGGGACGGGTCGCTACCCGCTCATTGTGCACAAATTGTGCACATACTCTCCGGAATTGGACGGAAATAGGCGGTGAACAGAGGTGCGCTGGAATGGGGGGAACCCAAGCAGGACGCGCTATTCAGGGCCAAACGGGACTAGGCGGGATCCGGCGGGCTATCGGTTCGATTCCCGCCGCCTCCACCATCGCAAAGATTTCGAACCATCTTCCAGGCGGTCTCCCTCAGGCACCGTGTCAAGCAGCGCCAGCGCGTCGATTGAGGTCCGCGCCAGGTAGTATGGCC
>Ga0187892_10004640_pt1 | contig 22779 bp, 19 predicted proteins | sample MA1701073metaG_FD_139345 | JGI IMG/M metagenome (GOLD analysis project Ga0187892, IMG submission 139345) | Bio-ooze microbial communities from a basaltic lava cave in the Kipuka Kanohina Cave System on the Island of Hawaii, USA - MA170107-3 metaG ... | reverse complement strand
TTCGCCGGCAGCTCGGTCGGCTTCCCCTCGGCGGCTTCGTCGTCGTGCGGTCGGTCGGGCAAGGCGATACTCCCGAGGATGCCGCGGAGTCTACAACCGGGCCGAGCGCGAACTCCACCTCGCCCTCAAGATGCTGAAGAAGGGGCGCCTTCAGACTCGGGGTGCGGAGACGGCTATTGGCCGGACGCTCCGGCCTAGCACAGCCGGAGCAACGCCGACCGTGCAGGTGGGCGACGGTTGTCCGGATTCGGCAACCGGTGCTCGCGCTGCTTGACCGGGCTGTAGGGCCGCTGATCCACGCAGTCCTCGATAGCTGCCTGCGCGCCCTCTTTCTGACGCTCGGTCTGACCGTGGTCGTGATCCCACGGCGAGGACCTCTTGGCCACGCGACACGCTCGGCTCGCCCTCGGCGCAGACTCTCTCTGGGCCTCGCGGTGGCGCTACCGCCGACAGCGCTGCTCGTGACGGCGTCGCTTGTCGTCCTCGGTCTCATCGAGACCGTCCGGCGGTCGGTTCCTCGACCGACCGGCGGTGCCTCCTCGATGAGCCGGCCCCGCCTGGCCGCGGTCGGAACAGACCTCTCAGCCCGCCCGCGGTATCGCGAGCGGAGAGCTGTGGAGATGCACCTCCTTCCACTCCGTGCCGTGCCTGACAACGACGGCAGTCCGCTGTCAACGGGCAGCCGCCTGAAGCCGGCCTGTCGTCGGTGCCCCAACTCGAACCGTTCGTGTCGGCGCGAAGCCTCGGCGGTCGTGAATCTGCCGCGGGAATCGACCGTCGGCTAGAGGGGGTTCACGACCAGGTTGACTGCGACCACGTCGCTCGTCGCGCCGCCGTCATCGACGACCTCGTAATGGAAGACGTCCGCAACCGTCGCGCTGCCATCGTGGACGTAGCTGTAGGAGCCGTCGGGGTTGAGCGTTAGGACACCGTGGGCGGGACGGCCGACGAGCGACGCGCTGATCGGGTCGCCTTGCAGGTCGATGTCGTTCGCGAGCACACCCGGCGCCGCCACGTCGAGGGTCCCGCCGATGACGACGACACCCGTGTCGGGAGCCGCGAGCGGATCTCCGGGTCCGCGGTCGACGATGGTCTCGGTCGCGACCCAGATGGTCTCGCGGCTCGCGTCGTGAGCGAGCACGACCACGCCGCTCGCCTGTTCGACGTGGTCGCGCGGGGCGATGAGGTCGTTGAACATCGTGGCGGGCTGATCGAAGAGGACGACCTGCGGCGCCATCGCAAGCAGGTCGAGCCGGTCGAGCGGCACCCGGACGCGGACCCCCGCGCCACCGCCTTCGTCGGTGGTGAAGACGTAGAGCCGGTCGTTGCGGTCGTCCACGACGAGCGACGGCCGGGTCTGCCGCGGGCGGTCCTCCGCCGCCGTGATTCCGTACCGCCACCAGACACCGTAGGGAGTCCGCTTCAGGAGCTGGATCCGTGGAGCCGTCGGGGCGCCGTTCTCGGTCTTCGTGACGAAGTACTGGTTGCCGTCCTCGTCCCGCGCCGCCCGGACGTGATCGTCCGAGTCCTCGCCGGCGACCGCGGCGGGGATGGCGACGGACTCGTCGGTCCAATGGACCGGATTGGACGGATCGGCGTTCTGGTCGATGTACCAGTACATGAACTCGGTCTCGGCTGCAGGATCGCCGTTCTCGCCGGCAAACAGTCCGACGTTGATCGTCCCCGCGAGCGCGAAGTGAGACCAGCACGTGACACCGCCTCTGACGTCGGCATCGAGCACGGCCGCGGCAGACATCCAGCTTGTCCCGCCGTCCGCCGAGTGCTGCACCGCGAGCGCCCCATCGCGCAGGGCCGCCGCCCAGACGTGCCCGTTCGGGCTGACGTGGATCGTCGACGGCCAGTTGTCGGTCGCGTGCGCAACACCCGGGACGACGATGCCGTCGGCCAGCGGGTCGACGCTATAGTTGTCCGTCGCGGGGTTGTAGAGCACTCTCCAGAACAGCGGCGTCGAGGTGTGACTGCCGAGCACGTACAACCTGTGGCCGAGGTCGTCCCAGAAGACGTCCGGCCGCCCGCCGTTGCGGTCCTCCAGTTCGACGCCGGTGAACGCGGGCGCGCCCGTCAGGTCGAGCACGATGTAGTGATCGCTCGCCGACGAGCCGCCGTCGTTGCGCGGGACGAGCGCGTCCCAGCGGCCCACCACGCTGTTGAACCAGACGCGGCTCTGGTTGGGCTTGCCGTAGCCGTGTGAGCCGATGAGCGTGGAGGTATGCGAGCCCGGAATCTCGGCGGCGGCCTGGGCCTTCTGCCCCTCCACGTTGCCCGCCCCCACCGCCAGAGCGAGGCCGAGCGCAGCACGCGCGACGCGCTTCCCCCGACGTCGCCCGTCGTCTCCGCTTGCTCCCGCACCGAGGTAGCCGGGCAATCCCCCTCCCTTTGGAGTAGGGGCTCTCCCGCAGCAAGGCCCGTGCCGAGTGCTTTCTCCTGCCTTGCGCGACAGATTCCGTCATCGCGACGGCGCGGTTGTACAATCGACTTCGATTCAACGGGGCCGACACCGTCGAAGGGTCGACCAGGTGGTGTCGCCCGGTCCGTTTCGCGGTCCCCGCAGCCAGGCGAGCGGCTCGGCGTAGGTCGGCGGCTGTTCCGGTCCCTTGCGACCACGGGCGCTGGAAAAGCGCCGGCGCAAGGCGCCCCGCGCCCGAGGACGGCCGACCGCCCACCGCTGAGTGCCCCGCTGACTCCACGCGGGGGCGTGCCGACAGGTCCCGGATGGCCGCCCGCGCGTTCCTCGAGCACCGCTACACGGTGACGGAGATCGCCCGCCAATTCCGGGCGCACTGCACGACCGTCAGCCGCCGGGTGGCGAGGCTCTGCTGCTCGCCGTTGCCGTCGCTCTGCCCGGCCGCGACGACGGTTCGAGGCCCGCGCTCGACGGATCAGACCGCGGCCGAGCGCGCGCCCGCGGCGACGAACTCGAGGACCGATTCGGCGAGCGGTGCCGCGCGCTCGATGCAGGAGTTGACCGCGACGCCGTGGAGCGAGCTGCCGCCCAGCCACAGGCCGGGGAACTGGCCGAGGCGCCGCTCGATGGTCGCCAGCCGCTCCAGGTGCCCCAGCTCGTATTGCGGGATGCCGCGCTCGTGGCGGATGATGCGGACGAAATAGGGAGCGACGAGGATCCGCATCGTGCGCTCGAGGTCGCCGCGCACGACCTGGAGCAGCTCGTCGTCCGCAAGCTCGGCGAGCGCGGGATCGGGAGCGCCGCCCGCCATGACGGTGACGAGCAGGCTGCCGGCCGGCGCGCGTTCCTCGAAGATGTCCGACGCCCACAGCGCGCCGAGGATGCGGGGGCCCTGGTCGCGGGGCACGAGAAAGCCGAAGCCCTCGGGAAGCGCGCCCAGCGCGTCGCGCCGATAGCCGCAGTGCACGACGGTGACCGGAGCCGAGCGGATCGCCCCCAGGGCGCCGGCGATGTCTCGATCGAGCGACTCGAGCATCGGTGCCGCCCGCCACGCCGGGCAGGTGACGACGACGGCGTCGACGTCGAGCGGCGCCCCCCGGGCGGGCAGCAGCCGGAAGCCGCGCCGCCCGCGGTCCGAGATCTGCTGCACCGCCGTGCCCAGTTCGAGCCGCGGCCCGAGAGCGGCTGCCAGGCCGTCGGTCAGCTGCTGCATGCCGGCGCGAAACGAGGTCAAGACGCCCGCCGGGCCGCCCGCCCCGCCGCCGGCCTCGCCCTCCCCCTCGTTTCCCGCGCGCGCGGCACGCCGCCTGGCCAAGAGCGCGCGGAACAGGCCGCCGTGCTCCGTCTCCATCCGCCGCATCGCGGGAAAGCAGGCCTCGAGCGACAGCCGCCGCGCGTCGCCGGCGAAGACTCCGCGCACCATCGCATCGACGAGCACGGACGCCGCCTCGCGGCCGATGCGCCGCGCGGCGAAGTCGAAGACCGATTCCTCGTCCGCGGTCGGCTTGCGACGGGGGACCAGCGGCTCGGCCAGCACCCGCAGCTTGCCCAGCGGCGACAGGGCGCCCGAGCCGAGAAAAGCGCGGGGCGAGAGCGGGACCTCGCGCAGCCTGCCGCGGCGGAAGACGAAACGCCGCTCGGCCGCGGCGCGGGAGCGCAGCGGCTCGAGCCCCAGCCGGCGCACGAGCGTGATCGTGGCCGGCGCGCTGTCGAGAAAGCCATTCGCCGCCCACTCGATGAGGAAGCCCTGCTCGCGCTCCGTGCGGATGTTCCCCCCCGGACGGTGGGAGGCCTCGAGGCACAGGATCTCGACGCTGCCCGGCGCCCGCTCGGCGCGCTCGATCAGCTCGTAGGACACGGCCAGGCCGGCGATGCCGCCGCCGACGACGGCGACCTTGCGGGTCACGACCGGCCTCGCCGGGAGTGGCGACCCACCGCCTCGACGAGCGCGAGCAGATGCTCCAGCGGAGTGTCCGGCAGCACTCCGTGGCCGAGATTGAAGACGTGCCCGGGCAGGCCGGCCGCCTGCTCCAGCACCTCGGCGGCACGACGTTCGATGACCGGCGGTGGGGCGAGCAGCACGGCGGGATCGAGGTTGCCCTGCAGCACGCGCCCGCCGCCCAGACGCCGCGCGGCCTCGCCCAGGCCGATCCGCCAGTCCACGCCGACGACGTCGGCGCCGCAGTCTCGGAGATCCTCGAGGACATGGGCCGCGTCGAGCGCGAAGTAGACCCGCGGAACGCGCTCCGGAGCCAGCCGCTCGAAGATCGTGCGCACGTAGCGCAGGTCGAACTCGCGGTAGCCCGCCTCGTCGAGCAGCCCGGCCCAGGTGTCGAACAGCTGCACCGCTTGCGCACCGGCGCGGACCTGCGCCACGAGATAGTCGGCGGTCAGCGCGGCGAGCGTCTCGAGCAGCCGGTGGGCGGTCGCGGGCTCGCCGTGGACGAGCGCGCGCCACGCCTCGAACCCCTTCGACCCTCGGCCCTCGATCAGATAGGCGGCCAGGGTGAACGGGGAGGCGGCGAAGCCGATCAACGGCACGCGGCCGTCCAGCTCCCGGCGCAGCAGGCGGATCGTCTCGAACACGTAGGGGACCGCTTCCTCGGGGGCCCGGCGCCGCAGGGACTCGACGTCAGCCGTCGTGCGCAGCGCGCGGTCCAAGACCGGCCCCGGCTGGAACTCGACCCGCAGCCCGAGGGCCTCGGCCGGGACCAGGATGTCGCAGAACAGGATCGCCGCATCGACCCCCAGCCGGTCCACCGGCTGCAGCGTGACCCGGGCTGCCAGCTCCGGCGTGCGCAGCAGGGTCCCGAAGCCGAAGCGGTCGCGCAGCTCGCGGTATTCCGGCAGGCTGCGTCCGGCCTGCCGCATCAGCCACAGCGGGGTGCGCTCGACCGGCTGGCCGCGGCAGGCGCGCAGGTACAGGTCGTTCATGGTTCCCGGACGGGCTGCGGCCGGCGCGCGGGCCCTCGACCCCGGCCGCCGCGATGGCCCCGTCGCCGGCGCGCCCGACTCGGGTCCCCTAGTCCGCCAGCAGCGTCTTGGCGATCGTGTTCAACTGCATGAACGAGGTGCCTTCGTAGATCTTGCCGATCTTGGCGTCGCGGTAGTACTTCTCGACCGGGTACTCGGTGGTGTAGCCGTAGCCGCCGAACAGCTCGACCGCCGCCGAGGTGACGTGCTCGGCCGCCTCGCTCGAGTACAGCTTGGCCATCGCGGCCTCGGCCAGGTAGTCCCGTCCCGCATCGCGCAGCCGCGCTGCGTTGTAGACCAGCAGGCGCGCCGCCTCGAGCCGCGTGGCCGAGCGGGCCAGCTCGTGCTGCACCGCCTGGAACGCCGCCAGCGGCTTGCCGAACTGCTGTCGCTCCTTGACGTAGCGGCAGGCTGCCTCGAGCGCGGCGCGCGCCACGCCGACCATCTGCGCGCCGATGCCGATCCGCCCGACGTTGAGCGTCTCGATCGCGATCTTGTAGCCCTTGCCGACCTCGCCCAGCACGCGATCCGCCGGAACGCGACAGCCGTCGAGGATCAGTTCCACGGTGCTCGAGGCGCGGATCCCGAGCTTGCTCTCGCGCTTGCCGATGCCGAAGCCGGGGTCGTCGCGGGCGACGACGTAGGCCGTGATCCCCTTGTATCCGCGCTCGGGCTCGGCGTTCGCGAACAGCAGGTACAGCCCGGCCTCGGCGCCGCTCGTGATCCACAGCTTCCGCCCGTCGAGCACCCAGCTGTCGCCCTGGTTCCGCGCGCGGCAGGCGAGGGCGAAGGCGTCCGAGCCGGAGCCGGCCTCGGACAGCGCGTAGGCGGCGACGGTGTCGGCCGTCGTCCGCGGGAGCCAGGCCTGCTTCTGGGCGTCCGTGCCCCAGCGCTGGACGGCGCTGTTGAACAGCGTGTTCTGGACGTCGACGAGGACGCCGACCGAGGCGTCGGCGCGCGAGATCTCCTCGACCGCGAGAATCGACTGGAAGAAGCTGCCGCCCGCGCCGCCGTACTCCTCGGGGACGTCGATCCCCATCGCCCCGATCTCGAACAGGCCGCGGATCAGCTCGGGGGCGTGGCGGCCGGCCTGCTCCATCTCCCGCGCGCGCGGCCGGACCTGCTCCTCGGCGAAGGCGCGGATCGCGTCGCGGAGCAGCGTCTCCTCCTCGGAGAGCATCGTCAGCGCCGGCGTGATCGTGGTTTCGGTCGACATCGGTCGATTCCCGTCGGGCCGCCCCATTATGGCCCGATCGCGGTGCGACGACCAAGCCGGGCCGGCGGGCCGTCGCGGCACGCATCGAGACGCGCCACGACCCGGCGGGCGACGGGACTCGGCTCGGCCCGCCGCACGGCGACGCTGCGGCAGCGCCGTCGCGCCGACGAGCCCCGGTCGGCCGCGATCGGACGAGGCGGCTCGGCCGGGGGCGGCGCCCGGGGCGCCGGCAGCGTGTTATTCTGGGTGCCGGACCGCGGATCCTGCCGCACGCCGATCGTCCACGCGCCGGCCGCGCCGGCCCGGGTTGGAGGGGAACGAGATGGCCCAGGTCACGCTCAAGGGAAAGCCGATCGACCTCGCGGGGGAGCTGCCGCGCGTCGGCAAGAAGGCGCCGGAGTTCCGGCTCGTCGACGGCGAACTGAACGACGTCACGCTCGACGCCTATCGCGGCAAGAAGAAGATCCTGAACATCGTGCCGAGCCTCGACACCGGGGTCTGCGCGGCCTCCGCGCGCAAGTTCAACGAGAAGGCGGCGGGCAAGTCGAACACCGTCGTGCTCGTGATCTCGGCCGACCTGCCCTTCGCGCAGAAGCGGTTCTGCACGGCCGAGGGGCTGCGCAACGTCGTGCCGCTGTCGATGATGCGCTCGCGGAGCTTCGCCAAGGACTACGGCACGCTGATCACGAGCGGCCCGCTCGAGGGCATCTCCGCCCGCGCCGTGCTGACGCTCGACGAGAGCGACACGGTGCGGCACGCGCAGCTCGTCCCGGAGATCGCGCAGGAGCCGGACTACGACGCGGCGCTGGCCGCGCTCGAGCGCTAGCGCCGGGGCCGTCCGCGGCATCCGGGAGGCGAGGGGCGGCGTGGCCCACGCGATCGAGATCGAGGGCCTGGCCAAGACCTTCGTCAAGCAGCGCTCGATCCGCGAGCTCGTGACGCATCCGTTCCGCCCGGCCGAGCGCGTGCGCGCGCTGCGCGGCGTCGACCTGTGCGTCGGCGCGGGCGAGATCTTCAGCCTGCTCGGGCCCAACGGCGCCGGCAAGACGACGCTGCTCAAGATCCTGTGCTGTCTCGTGCTGCCCGACGCCGGGCGCGCGCTCGTCGGCGGCACCGAGACGATCGACGAGCGGCGCGTCAAGCCGCAGATCGGGCTGGTCCACTCGGACGAGCGCTCCTTCTACTGGCGGCTGAGCGCCCGCGAGAACCTGCGCTTCTTCGCCCGGCTGTACGACGTGCGCGGCGCGCGCATCGAATCGCGGATCGCGACGCTGCTCGGGCGCGTCGACATGCTCGCGGCGGCCGATCGCCCGTTCTCCACCTACTCGTCGGGGATGAAGCAGCGCTGCGCCATCGCGCGGGCGTTGTTGCACGACCCGCCGATCCTGCTGATGGACGAGCCGACGCGCAGCCTCGATCCGCTGGCGTCGCGCGCGCTGCGCGGGTTCATCGCCGAGCAGTTGCGGGGGCGGGACGGCAAGACAGTGCTGCTCGCGACCCACGACCTGCACGAGGCCGAGGCGCTGTCCGACCGCGTCGCGATCCTCGTCGACGGGACGGTGCGGCAGGTCGGCACGGTGGACGAGGTCCGCCGCTGGGGCGTCAACGTCGAACGCTTCGTGCTCGAGCTGGAGGCCGGGGGCGGGGCGCTCGCGGGTCCGTTCCGGGTCGAGGGCGACCGCACCGAGAACGGGGTGCGCAAGCTCGAGATCGCGCTCGACGAGCGGGCGACGCTCGACGACGCGCTGCGGGCGCTGATCGCGGCCGGGGTGTCGATCCGCGGCTGCGACCGGCGCGAGCCCGACCTGGAAGACGCCTTCACCCGCATCCTCGCCGCGCAGGACCAGGCGCCGTGCTGCTGAACCTGGTCAAGCTGTGGGCCTTCCTCAAGCGCGACTTCCTGTCGGAGGTGTCGTACCGCACCGCGTTCCTGTTGCGGATCGTCGGCATGCTGACGTCGCTCTTGGCCTTCTACTTCATGACCAAGATGATGGACCCGGACGCGGCGGGGCTGAACGGCATCCCGCCGTTCAACTGGATGCTGATCGGACTGGCGTTCCAGTTCTACTTCTCGACGGCGCTCTACTCCTTCTCCCACCGCGTGCGCAACGAGCAGATGCTCGGCACGCTGGAGGCGATGCTCGTCTCCCCCACGCCGACCTCGCTCGTCATCTTCTCGTCGGCGGCGTTCGACTTCACCTACGGGCTGTTCCGCGTGATCCTGCTGCTCGGGTTCGCCACGCTGATCTTCGGCGTGACGATCCACACCAACAGCCTGAGCGCGGTGGCGCTCGGCGTCGGGCTGACGATGCTGTCCTCGACCGGCGTCGGGATCCTGGCCGCGTCGTTCATCATCTATTTCAAGCGCGGCGACCCGATCAACTTCCTGATCAGCGGGGCCACGACGTTCCTCGGCAACGTCTTCTTCCCGGTCGAGCAGCTCCCCGAGTACCTGCGTCCGGCCTCGGACTACGTGCCGATCACCTGGTCGCTGCGGGTCGTGCGCGGGGCGCTGCTCGAGGGCCGGAGCTTCCACGACCTGCGCCGCGACCTGCTCGGGCTCGCCGTGTTGACCGCGGTCGTGCTGCCGGCGGGACTCGTCGCCTCGCGCTTCGCGATCCGGCGCGCCAAGCGCGAGGGCACGCTGGTCCAGTACTGAGGCCGAGGCTCGGCGCCCGATGATGTCGTATCCGACGGAGCAGGAGCACGAGACGGCGGCCGGCCTGGCGCTGCGCCGCTTCCGTCCGTTCCAGCAGTTCGCGCGCACCGGCACGGTCGGCAGCGTGCTGCTGATGCTGGGGATGATCGTGGCGCTGGCCTGGGCCAACTCGCCGTGGGCCGAGAGCTACTTCGGACTGTGGCATGCGAAGGTCGTGATCGGCGGCGGCGGCGGGGCGCTCGAGTACTCGCTGCACCACTGGATCAACGACGGCCTGATGGCCGTGTTCTTTCTCTTGGTGGGGCTCGAGATCAAGCGCGAGCTGATGGTCGGGGAGCTGTCCTCCCTGCGCCAGGCGACGCTGCCGATCGTGGCCGCGCTGGGCGGGATGCTCGTTCCCGCGGCGCTGTACGTCGCGATCAACCTCGACAGCGACGCGCTGCGCGGCTGGGGGACCCCGATGGCGACCGACATCGCCTTCGCGCTCGGGGTGCTCCAGCTCCTGGGGCCGCGCTGCCCAGTCGGCCTGAAGGTGTTTCTGACCGCGCTCGCGATCATCGACGACATGGGCGCGATCCTCGTGATCGCCGTGTTCTACACCGAGACGATCGCCGTGCCGGCGCTGCTGCTGGCCGGTGCCGCCCTCGCCGGGCTCGCCGTGCTGCACGGGCTCCGCGTCCGGCAGCTCGCCCCCTACCTGCTGCTCGGCGTGGTGCTGTGGGTCGGGGTCCTGGGATCGGGGATCCACGCGACGGTCGCCGGCGTGCTGCTCGCGCTCTCGATTCCGGTGCGAACGCGGATCGACGCCGAGCAGTTCTCGCGGCTGGCGCGCAGCCTGATCGACGAGTTCGACGGCACCGAGACCGGCGATCTCCAGGTGCTGACGAGCAAGGGGCAGCAGGAGGCGATCCACGCCCTGGAGGGCGTGAGCGAGGCGGTCCAGGCCCCGCTGCTGCGGCTCGAGCACATGCTGGCGCCGCTCGTCGCGTTCGGGATCCTCCCGTTGTTCGCGCTGGCGAACGCGGGCGTGTCGCTCGCCGGTGCGCGCGCGCCGTGGTCCAGCACGGCCGGGCTCGGCGTCGTGCTCGGTCTGCTGCTGGGGAAGCCGCTGGGCATCACGCTCTTCTCGTGGCTGGCGGTGCGGCTGGGATGGTCGTCCCTGCCACGCGAGGTGACGTGGCGCGGGCTGCACGCCGCAGCCTGGCTGGGCGGCATCGGCTTCACGATGGCGCTGTTCATCGCCGGCCTGGCGTTCGAGGGGCCGCCGCGGCTCGACGAGGCGAAGCTCGGGATCCTGCTGGCGTCGGTCGCCGCCGGGACGATCGGCTGGTGGCTCCTGCGGCGGGCGCTGCCGCCGCTCGAGGCGCCACCTGCTCGAGCACCGGAGCCGCGGTCTCGAAGGTCCGACCGAGACTGACTGATCGGGTCGGACGGCCGCGGCGGAGAAGCTCGGATCGGGCCCCGTTCGGCGGCCGGGCGGCCCGCGGCGCCGTCACCCGGGGAAGGGCCGGGACGCCGGCACGCGCCGCCCCGACCCTCCGCTCGACGAGGAATCAGCCGCCGTGGCCGTGGTCGGCGTGCTTGGCGAACTCCGCATTGGCCCAGCGCGCGTGCGCGTGGATCTTGTCGATCACCTCCGCGCTGCTGGCCGTGACGGCCATGATGTGGCCGCCCTTGCTGTCGATGTTCTCGATCTTCGCGCCGGCCTGCGCCAGCTCGTTGATCCGCCGGCAATAGGGGCAGAGCTCCATCTTCTCGCCGGCCTCGAGGCGCTTCACCGCCTCCATCATCTTGGCGTGGGCGCGAGCGTAGGCCTGCTCGTAGGCCGGCTCGACCGTGGTCACCGACAGCATCCCGGCCGAGATCTCGTGGGTCTCCCACTGCAGGTGCTCCATCAGCCCCGGCTCCGCGGCCATCGGCTTGCACAGCCCGCAGTTGTGGTACTCGGCCTCGCCGGCCAGGCTCAGGCCCAGCGCGGCGGCGACGATCAGGGAAAGCCCCGCAATTCTCATCCTTCCACCTCCGGTTTCTCGGCGACCGCACGGGATCGCCGCGGTTCGATGGCCCATCCTACCATCCCGCGGCTCCGGACGAAGGCCGCGGCCCGTCTCACGGCGCGGGGCGCGTGCCTGCCGCCGATTCGAGCGGTGGCAGGCCGTGCTCCCGACGCAGCCGGTTCGCCTGCTCGAGCGAGAGGTCGTAGACGGCGATCGAGCCGCCGATCAGCTCGACCGGCTGGAGCGCGAGGAAATAGCGGTAGGGATCGGCGCGCCGCCCGCCCGGCCGCGAGGCGAGGTTCCACAGGTTCCCCTCCTGATCGCGGAAGCGAAACGGCAGGCCGTGGAGGAAGTTCACGCTGATCGCGAACAGGCCCGGCTGCGGGCCGGCGCGCAGGCCCAGCCCGGCGGCGATCTCGCCGCGGGTCGCCGGGTCGTTCCACAGGGCCTCGGCGGAAAGTCGCGGCAAGACGTCCGCTCGAGCGGCCGCCGGGCTCCCCGCGTCGCCGCCGGCCAGCTCGCGCAGCTTCCGCTCGCGGAGCCGCATCACGGTCCCGTCCGCGGCCGGGCCGAGCAGGTCGAGGTCGGCCAGCCCGAGCGGCGGCGCCAGTCGAAACTCGAAGCCCTCGCCGCTCGCCTTCAGGACCGAGGGATCGAGGCCGCCGAAGTAGGCCAGCCCGATCTCCTCGCCCGGCCGATGCCGGCGGAGCCAGCGGCTCAGCCCCAGCAGGTCCTGGCCCCAGTCGACGTTGCTGTCGAGCAGGTGGTCATGTCCGTGGGCCCGCCCGCCCGCCAGCCGATTGAAGTAGGCCAGATGGTGCGGGTGCGAGACGGCGACGCACTCGACGACGTTCCAGGCGAGCGGAACCAGGAGCGCCGCGGCGGCGACGCGGCCGGCGCGCAGCCAGCAGGCGGCGGACGAGGCGAGCACGAACCAGTAGGGGAACAGGGCCAGCACGTAGCGCAGCCCGAGATTGAGGTCGGTCAGGAAGCTCATCGCCGCCAGCGTCGCGACCGCCGGTAGCAGCAGCACGAGCACGTCCGCCGCTCGCGCACGCCTGGCGGCGTGCCTTCGTCGCACGTGCACGGCGATCGGCACGGCCAGGGCGGCCAGCGTGATCAGCCACGTGCCCGGCGGGACCTTGACGAGCAGCGCGTAGGAGTAGTACCACCACCAGCCGCGGCCGCGCAGCTCGCCGCGCAGGTAGGCCGGGTACCAGCCGCTCATCGTCTCGCCCTCGTGCTTGATCTCGTCGAATCCGACGACGTACGGGCGCGGCAGCGGCACGGGGATGCGCTCGAGCCAGGTTCCGGCGAAGCGGTTCTCCCGCGCGAGCAGGACGCTGCGCCACGGGTGTCCCGGAGGGACGTCCACGGCGGGGGCGTCCGCCGGCCGGGGGCGGGTCAGCGCCTCGCTCAGGAACGGGAAGCGGCCCAGCGGAGCGAAGCTGCCCTCGAACAGGTAGCCGGCGTTGATCAGCCCGATGCTGATGCCGACGATCGCCGCGCCGTGCAGCGCGCTCTCGCGCAGCGGCGCGCAGCGGGCCGCGAGCGGGGCACCGGGCGGACGCTCGACGGCAGGAAGCGCACGGCTGACCGGGTGCGCCGGGCCGCGGCGCCGGTGCAGGACCTGCCAGCAGACCCAGGAGACGAGCCACAGCGGAACCAGCGGCAGCGACGTGAACTTGCTGAGCTGCGCCAGGCCGAGCAGGGCGCCGGCGGCCGCCGCACGGCGCCAGCCCGGGGATTGCAGGTACTTCCAGAACCCGTAGGTCGCGACGAAGCCCGCCGCGGTGGCGCCGACGTCGATCGTCACGAGTCCGGCGTGCGCGATCGCGTTCGGGCAGAACGTCCAGAGCGCGAGCCCGAGCAGCCCCGCGGCATCTCCGAACAGCTCGCGCCCCCACAGGAAGACGAACGCGCCCGCGAGCAGCGACAGGCCGACGACCGCGAGGCGCGCGCGGAAGTAGATGTCGTGGTAGCGGGCGGCGTTGGCGTACATGAACTCCGCGCCGAACGCGTACGGGCTGGGGGGGAGCCCGCGCCGCCGGCTCTGCTCCCAGCTCTTCGAGTAGTCCATCCGCGGGGCGGCGGTCAGGGCGGGCACGGCCGCCACGAGCTTGACCAGCGGCGGGTTGTGATGCGCCATCGCGAAGCTGCCGGTCTGCCAGTACGAGATCCCCGCCGGGAGATGGTCGACCTCGTCGACGGTGACCGACTTCTGCCGCAGCGTGTCGATCGCGAGAGCCGCGTGAACGACGAGCAGGGCGGTGGCCGCGGCCCAGGGCCAGACGGGCCGGCGTCCGGCTCGCGGAGCGGGTGCCGAGCGCGGCGCACGCGGGCGCACCTGCACCGGATCGGGCTCGACGCGGCTCACGCACCCCACTCTACCCGGTCCGTGTGTCCCGGGGATTCCGGAGCCACGGCCCCCGCCGACCAGGCGCGCCGGGAGAGTGCGGCGAGGAAGACGGCGCGATCGTCTTCGGCACGCCACCGACGAGGGGGCGCGACCACGGATCGCCGGCCGTTCGCCGGTGCCGAAGTCGCCCTCGCCGTCGGTGACGAACCCACCGAGCGTCCTGTCGGGGCGGGAGCGGCAGGCTCGGAGGCCGAAGCAACCAGGGTGGCCGGAGACGTCGGTCGTGTCCTGCCTCGCGAACCTGGGGCATCACCGAGACGGCGCGCGCGTTGACATCGCGCGCGAGCGGGTGTTAACCTCGCTGCTCTTCGCTGGACGGGCTCGAGCGATGCCGCTGCCGCGAGCCGGCCGCACGGCCCGAGGAGGCAGCCGTGCCGTTTCCCGCACCGCCGCCCGGTGAGCGCATTCGCGTCCAGGACGGCAAGCTCGTCGTCCCCGATCGACCGGTCGTGCCGTTCATCGAGGGCGACGGGATCGGTCCCGACATCTGGGCCGCGACGCGTCGCGTGCTCGATGCCGTCGTCGAGCGCGCCTACGGCGGGCGGCGCAGGATCGTGTGGTACGAGGTCTACGCCGGGGAGAAGGCGAACCGCGAGTTCGGCGAATGGATGCCGGAGGGAACGGTCGGCGCGGTGCGCGAGTTCAAGGTCGCGATCAAGGGGCCGCTGACGACCCCGGTCGGCGGCGGGATCCGCAGCCTGAACGTCGCCCTGCGGCAGATGCTCGACCTGTTCGCCTGCGTCCGGCCGGTGCGCTACGTCCCCGGCGTCCCGTCGCCGATGCTGCGACCGCAGGATCTGGACGTCGTCATCTTCCGCGAGAACACCGAGGACGTCTACGCCGGCGTCGAGTGGCGATCGGGCAGCCCGGAGGCCGTGCGGTTGATCGAGTTCCTGGCCGCGGAGCTGGGGCGGCGCATCCGGCCGGACTCCGGCATCGGGATCAAGCCGATCTCGCCCTTCGGCTCGAAGCGCCTCGTGGCCAAGGCGATCCGCTACGCGCTGGACCACCGGCGCGACAGCGTCACGCTGGTGCACAAGGGCAACATCATGAAGTTCACCGAGGGGGCGTTCAAGGACTGGGGCTACGAGGTGGCGCGCGAGCGGTTCGCCGACACGACGCTGTCCGAGGAGGCCGTCGCCTCCGAGCACGCCGGCCGGCCTCCGGCGGGACGGGTGGTGATCAAGGACCGCATCGCGGACTCGATGTTCCAGCAGGTGCTGCTGCGGCCGCGCGAGTACTCGGTGCTGGCCACGCCGAACCTCAACGGCGACTACCTGTCCGATGCCTGCGCGGCGCAGGTCGGGGGCCTGGGCATGGCGCCCGGGGCGAACATGTCGGACGAGATCGCGTTCTTCGAGGCGACCCACGGCACCGCGCCCAAGTACGCCGGCCAGGACAAGGTCAACCCCGGCTCGCTGATCCTCTCCGGCGTGATGCTGCTCGAGCACCTCGGCTGGCAGGAGGCGGCCGACGACATCGTGCGCGGCCTGGAGCGGACGATCCAGCGCAAGATCGTCACCTACGACCTGGCGCGCCAGATGGAGGGCGCGCGCGAGGTGCGCTGCTCGGAGTTCGCGCAGGCGATCATCGAGAGCCGCTGAGCGCCGGACCCGGACCCCGCCGCTCGAAGACGTAGAAGCGCGAGCCGTCCTCGAAGCGGATCGGCGCCAGCGTGTACGCTCCGTCGCGCGCCAGACGCTCGAACAGGTCGCGGTCCAGCGGCGCCGCCGCGAGGAGCCACGGCCGGTCCGCGACGCTCGCGGCGTACGGGTCCCCGGCGCGGAAATAGCCGCGGTTCACCGCGATCAGATCGGGACGGCGGCCGAGCACGTAGGCGTTGTCCCACTTCATGAGCCGTCCCCGGCGCTCGGACGGGAATGGGCCGTGCGCGATCGTCGCGTCGCACAGGCCGTACATGTCGATCGCCCGCAGGCGCGAATAGAACGGGATTGCCCCCGCGGCGGCGACCGCGATGACGGTCGCGGGAGGCCGCGTCGCGGCCAGATGCCGGCCCAGCTTCACGTTGCCTTCGAGGTAGGGGAGCGCCCCCTCGCGCATCTCCGGCAGCAGCTCCGCGTGCAACGTGCGAAGCGAGAGCGGCACGGCGAGCGCCACGGCCAGCGCTCCGAGCGCCGCCAGCGGAACCGTCCGGCGCTCGCGCGCCTCCGTGCGGGGGAACGTCTGTCCGGCGAGGAAGGCGAGCGGCGCGAGCACCGGCACGTAGAAGCGATGGACGCGCAGTCCGTCGTCCCCGACGCTGACGACGAACAGCAGGTGCAGCAGGATGGCCAGCGCCAGGATCGTCGCCGCGCGCCGGGAGGACGGGCGGCGGAGCGCCGACACGAGCCCGGCCGCCGCGGCGGCGAGGAACGCGAGGTGGGATGGATCGCTCGCGAAGCCCGCGAGCCCGTCCAGCCCCTGGCGCCACATCCGGCTACCGCCGCCGCTCTTCACGTAGTAGGTGTTGGCCAGCGGGACGCCGTAGTAGGTCCAGCGCCAGGTGACGTGCGCGGCGAGCGCGACGCCGGGCAGGGCGTAGAGCGACAGCCGGCGCCAGCGGCCGGCAGGGGCGCCGAAGAACACCGGCGCGACCGCGAGCCAGAAGAGCGGTCCCTCCGGCCGCAGCAGCGCGGCGCAGGCGAGCGCCGCCGAAGCCACGAGCGCGTCGCGCGGGCCGCGCTCGGGTCGCGCGGCCCGCAGCAGACCGCCGAACAACGCGAGCGCATAGGCGCTCGTCTCCAGGCCGGAGACGCTCCAGATCTGGAGCACGAAGCTCGACCCGACGAGCAGGGCCGCGAGTCCCGAGCCCCAGGCCACCACGCCCGCGCGCCGCAGCCCGCCGTGAACCAGGACGACGAGCCACACCGAGCACGCGAGCCCCGCCGCCTTCGCGGCGGCGACAGGGTCGATCCGCGCGGCGATCGCCGCCGCCGCGCCGAGCATCCACAGCGGGCTGCTGTAGCCCTCGACACGCTCGCCCGGGTTGTAGACGGGACCCAGTCCCTCGGCCAGGTTCCGGCCGTAGTGATAGATGATGAACGCGTCGTCCACGGTGCGCGGCCACCACAGCACCGCGCCGTGGACGAGCGCAGAGAGCGCTCCGGCCAGGATCAGCCCCGCGACCCACCGCGGGCCGTCGCGGAGCGGGTCACGGGCGACGTTCACCCCGGCTCCCGCGCCGCGTCGAGCGGGCCGGACGCTGCGGCGGCGGGCCGGACGTGTCGTTCGTAGACGGCCCGGCCGGTGCCGCACTCGGGGAGATTGCTCGGCGCTTGCTCCAAGCTCTCCAGGAATCGAGCCTCCCACGAGCCACCGCAGGGCCGCCCGGCGAGCTGCAGCGCGCGCCCGGCATGCCGCAGGACCTGCACCGACTCGAGACCGGAGATGTCGTCGAAGAACCAGCCGCAGCTCGCGTACATCAGCAGCGTTTGGCGCTGCATCTCGAGCAGCTGCAGCGCGCGCCCGCGACCTGCGCCGTCGAGCGGCCACGCGCCGTGTCGCCCGAGGAAGGCGTCGACCGACCCCGGCGAGCGGTCGAGCACGACGTCGATGTACGCTTCGCGCGCCTCCCACGGGTCGCGCAGCAGCGGCGCGGCCTCGCGTTCGAACGCGACGGCGAGACCGTCGCGCAGCGTGTCGAGCGCCTCGCGCAGCGGCTTGCGCCAGGCCTGCGTCCACTGCGGGTTGCCGACCCGGCAGCCGCAGTCCTCGCTCCAGCGACCGAGCCCGTGAGCGCAGCTCCAGGAGCTGCGCTCCACGATCCGGACCTCGTGCACCGGCGGGCAGCGCGCGAGATGCTCGCCGTAGTTCGTCAGCCGCGCGCCCGATTCCCGGTCGATGCGGTCGATGGCGTAGGCCAGCGCCATCTCGCCGAACCGATGGTGATGGCCGTAGGTCTCCCCGTCGGTCGCCAGGCTGACGAGCCGCGGGCCGTGCTCCGCGGCGGGGAAGGCGGCGAGCATGCTCTGCACGAACTCGTCGCCGTCGGCCAGGAGCCGCTCGAACGCCACGGCGCGGGAGAGCGCGCTATCGAAGAAGAACAGCGCGATCTCCCGTCCCGACGGCAGCCGCGCGAGATAGGGCACGCCGGTGTCGATCCTGCCGCCCCGAGCGTCGCGCCACTCGCCCGCGTGGAGCGAGCGGGTCGCGGCCGCCTGCTCCGGCGCGAGGATCGTGAAGCGAATCCCGCACGCCGCCAGCACCTCGAGGCTCGGCACGTCGGCCGCGGTCTCCGGCAGCCACAGGCCCTCCGGCTCGCGGCCGAAGCGGTGGACGAAGTCGCGGATTCCCCACACCACCTGCGTCCGCCGGTCGCGCTCGCTGGCCAGCGGCAGGATCGGGTGCGCGTAGGCCTGGGCGATGGCGGAGCCGTGGCCCGAGAACCGCTCGCGACTTGCCCGATCGGCGTCGAGGATCGCGCGGTAGGTGGGGGCGGCGCGCGTCGCGAGCCAGGAGAGCAGGGTCGGTCCGAAGTTGAAGCTGATCGAGCGGTAGTTGTCGGCGCTGCGCCGCACGCGGCCCCGGCCGTCCAGGATGCGGGCTTCGGCGTTCGGCGCGTAGCACTCGGCCGTGATCCGCTCGTTCCAGTCGTGGTACGGCGCGGCCGACACCTCGCGCTCGACTCGCTCCGTCCACGGGTTCTCGCGCGGCGGCTGATAGAAATGGCCGTGGATGCAGAGGTAGCGTTGCATCGGTCTCACCGCCGCCGCGGGTCGGGCCTCACCGGACCGCCGCCGGGCGGGCCGGTCGTGCGGTTTCGACCTCGAGCAGCAGGACCGCGGGCGGGGCGGGCGCGGGACTCCCGGCCGTCACGTCGAAGACCTGGCGCCGAGGGCCGGACATCATAGCAAACGTGGGGCGTCCGCCTGCGTTCGTCGAGCGATCTCTGCTACCATTCGTCGCCCCGACTCCTTGGGGACGATCCCTCGATCGAGTCCGCGCCGCATCCGCTACGGCCGCGGGCGAGGAGGCGACGTGGCCGACCTGCACGACGTGCTGATCCTCGGCTCCGGCCCGGCCGGGCTCACCGCGGCGATCTACTGCGCGCGGGCCGATCTGGCGCCGGTCGTCGTCGAGGGACTCGGCGCCGGCGGCCAGCTGATGAACACGACCGACGTCGAGAACTACCCCGGCTTCCCCGACGGCATCCAGGGGCCCGAGATGATGGAGCTGTTCAAGAAGCAGGCGCAGCGCTTCGGCACGAGCTTCGTCCGCGGCGATGTGACGCGCATCGACTTCTCCGCCCCGCCGTTCCGCGTCTGGACCGAGGAGAACGAACTCGCGGCCCGCGCCGTCATCGTCGCCACCGGCGCCTCGCCCCGCACGCTCGGCATCCCCGGCGAGCGCGAGTACGCCGGCCACGGCGTCTCGTACTGCGCGACCTGCGACGGCTTCTTCTTTCGGGGCCAGGAGATCGTGGTCGTCGGCGGGGGCGACACCGCGATGGAGGAGGCGCTGTTCCTGGCCCGCTTCGGCTCGCGCGTCAGCGTCGTGCATCGCCGCGACAAGCTGCGCGCCTCGAAGATCATGGCCGACCGCGCGCTGCACCACCAAAAGATCGAGATGGTGTGGAACAGCGTCGTGGAGGAGGTCGTGGGGGACGGGAAGAAGGTCACCGGCGTCCGCGTGCGCGAGCAGGCAAAGGGTTCGGTCTCCGAGCGGCCGTGCGGCGGCTTCTTCGTCGCCATCGGCCACGAGCCGAACACCGCGCTGTTCCGCGGCGTGCTGCCGATGGACGAGCAGGGCTACCTGAAGCGGGAGGGCGGGTCGCGCACGCCGATCCCCGGCGTGTTCGTCGCCGGCGACGTGCACGACCACGTCTATCGCCAGGCGGTGACCGCCGCCGGCGCCGGCTGCCGCGCGGCGATCGACTGCGAGCGCTGGCTCGAGGCCCACGGTTGACGGGCGACCGAGACCGGCCGTTATCCGCTCATCGAGTTCCGTCGAATTAGCGTTAGACGCACTCGGAAGGGCGTAACCAGATGCGCGACGAGTTCTCAGTTTCCGTTCGCCGTGCCGTTGCAGAGCGCGTCGGTCTTCGATGCTCAAACTTTTCCTGCCGAGCCCTAACCGTCGGGCCGAGGTCTGACGCAGACCGGGCAGTGAACCTGGGAGTGGGGGCGCACATCACTGCGGCGAGCCCTGGCGGTCCACGCTACCGGGCCGACCTCACACCGGAGGAGAGGAGGGGAGCTGACAATTGCATCTGGTTGTGCCAGAATTGCGCCAAACTGATAGATAATGACGTCGCCCGGTTCCCGGAGGTGGAACTCCAGGGCTGGCAGCGCGACGCGGAAGCTCGCGCCCGAGCCACTGTCGGAATCGCTCTTGGTGAAGGCGATCAAGATTGGTTGTCAACGCAAGAGATGGAGATCCTCCGTGCGGCGGCCACGCAGGGTGACATTTGGGTGTTTGAGACGATGAGGGCGAGGTGGGTGCGCTCGGGCACTGTGAACTTCGAAGACCAGTCTGACCCCGCTTTCGCCGCCGAGTACTTCGATGCATTGGACCGACTGGAATCGAAGGACCTGGTCCGTTACCAGTCAGGCCAATTGTATGGGTTGACCGGTCGGGGCTTCCGAGTCGCGCGGGCGCTGGTCGAAGGGTGACGCGGTGAGCTCGGCGTCTAACACGCGCATGAACCTGTCGAGCCAAGCTGTCACGGCCCGTGCTTGCGCACGGTCCGCGCCAGCTTGGCTCGCAGGTTATGCACAGCGTTAGGCCGACGTAAGGGGGTGAGCGCATGAACACTCGGATTCGAGGACTCGCGGTGCTGGCCCCGCTGCTCCTCTCGATTGCGATTGCATCCGCGGCCGATGGGCTTCAGTACGGTGAGGTCAAGCACAAGATCGTCCAGAAAACGGACTCAGAAGGCGACATCTTGGTCTCCGTGAAAGTCGTGGTTACGAACGGTGCGGAGCAGGACCACGAAGTGGCGTTCTCGGTGCAGGCCCTCGACGCGGAGGGTTTTGAGGTCAAGGACGTGATCTTCGTTGGAGTCGTGAAGGCCAGTGCATCCAGGACGTTCACGGACACCTTCTACATTCAGGAGGATGCCTACAAGGCGATCGTGAGGTGGCAAACGGAGGAAGAGCCGCTAGCGCGCGGACTAACTACGCGCTGAACCCGTCGGCCCGCTGCGCTTGGGACGCGGCTCCCGATTCGTCGCGCATCACGGCTTCGCGGTCCGCGGGTTAGCGCGGGCGTTGGGCAGACAGTACCCACGCGTACCTCGGAGTGGGTACGCTATCTTCGGTTGCCATCGCACCCCGAAAACAGGAGCATCTCGATGACGAAGGTGACACCGTTCCTGATGTTCAACGATCAGCTCGAGGCGGCCATGGAGTTTTACACCGCCACGTTCCCGAACTCCCGAATCAGGAACGTCGCCCGCACTGGCAAGGACGGTCCGATCGCTTCCGCCGAGTTCGTCGTCGGTGGTCAGGTCTTCATGGGCTACAATGGGGGCCCGTACTTCACCTTCTCCGAAGGCATCTCCCTCTATGTTGACTGCGAGGACCAAGCGGAAGTCGACGAGTATTGGGACAAGCTCGTCAAGGCCGGCGCGGAGCCTACCCAGTGCGGATGGATCAAGGATCCGTTCGGCATTTCGTGGCAGATCGTGCCACGACGATTCATGGAGCTGATCGGTGACCGAGACCCCAAGAGAGTGAAGGCCGTGATGGAAGCCATGATGACGATGGTGAAGCTCGACGTAGCGGCCCTTGAGAAAGCCTACAATGAGGCGTAGCACTGTGAACCGCCCACGCCTTGAGCGCCTGGAAGTGCTGCCCAACAACAGCATGCAGCGGCCGGCGCTGCGCGCCGCCGCTGATGCTGGGCGTTGGGCCGTTTGGAGAACCGCTTGAATAGATGATGGGTTTGGGCGTACTCTCTATCGGGTTCGTGGAATCGGAGGTTGCTGTGGCACAACAGTCGGTCAAGCAGCGCGTCCTGGAGGCCGTCGAAGCCCTTCCCGCTGACGCCACGATCGAGGACGCCATGGAGCGCCTCTACTTCTTGGCAAAGATCCAGCGCGGGCTAGAACAGGCCGACGCTGGGGAGACGCTGACCCACGAAGAAGCCAAGAAGCGCCTCCTCAAGTGACCCGGGTCATCTGGACCCGCCAGGCTGCGGAAGACGTCGAAGCGATCAAGGCCTATGTGGCGCGAGACTCCGAGCGTTACGCCAGCCTGCTGGCCGAGCGGCTCGTCGCAGCGGTTGGCCGACTTGAGTTGTTTCCACACTCGGGTCGCGTCGTGCCCGAGGTTGGAGACGAATCCCTCCGCGAGGTCCTCTACGGGAACTACCGTCTCGTGTATCGCCTTCAGGATGAGTCGGTCGAAGTCATCACGGTCTACCATGCAGCCCGACTTCTGCGGGTCTAGCGGGACAAACGAGGGTCGAGGCCACCGAGCTCACCACACGTGGTTCTTCAGGTTCGCAGGTGAAACTTCGATCGCGACAGAATCAGTCTGGCGTCTTCTTCAGGGCCGCATCGTCGTGCATCGTCGTGACTTCCGAAGACCACCTGCAGCGCTTCGGTCTTCGGGAACCCGTTGATGCAGCGGAACGAGTTGTTGCCGCCACGACGGGACGCTCAGTCGAGCGTGCAGCAATCTCACCGTCTTCCGGAGACTTGGCTATCAGTTCAAAGGCGGAGCGCAGTTGCAGTTGCTTCAGACGTCCTGCGGATACGAGTCTTGGAGGCTCAACGTAGGAGGAAGCCGGACCATCTGCATTGGAGGCGGAGAGACTGTGTGCCATCCGGCGCAGCAAGCTTGCTAACAACCAGTTGAAGCCGACGGTCACGCCGCTTGCTTACGCAAGCGTCGCGCCCGCGGCTTGACAGGGCGTTATAATTGGCGGTCACATGGACGCGGAACGGTGGTGCGAGCTCACAAGGCCGATCTCGAGCGGTACAGCACGAGCAAGGGCACGATTCGGTTCAGCGCTGACAAGCCTTGTTGATGGGGATTGAAACCCGCGCGAATCTGTTGAATAGCGCCTGTCGCCCCCGGAATCGTTCACCACGGCTCGGGGGAATCCAGCAGCAGTAGTCCGTGTGGGAGGTCGTGGGAATCCGTC
>Ga0187892_10004639_pt1 | contig 22781 bp, 23 predicted proteins | sample MA1701073metaG_FD_139345 | JGI IMG/M metagenome (GOLD analysis project Ga0187892, IMG submission 139345) | Bio-ooze microbial communities from a basaltic lava cave in the Kipuka Kanohina Cave System on the Island of Hawaii, USA - MA170107-3 metaG ... | reverse complement strand
CGCTTCCTCGGCTTCGGTCATCCGCATGGGACCCAAGAGAGATTTGAAAATCGGCTTGCTTTCTTCCTGCTGCTGGAAGAGCTCCCGGCGCAGCCAGGCGCGGTAATTCTTTCCCCTCCGCTCGCGGTATGGCAACGGGATATAGATCCCCTGTGCATCTTCGGTGAGGGACAGTGCGTACAGGATCTCCAGGTCGGTCAGGGTCTTGGGGTTGGTCTCCTTCATCCACTCCACCAGCCCCAGGCAGGTAGCAAGCCGGATTCCTTTGAGCGCCGTGATCCGCCCCAGCTCGGTCGCGGCAAATCTCCCCTCACCCATCCGTATGATCAAGCCGACGGCCAGGCATTTCTCCAGCGCGGCCTCGACGAGAGGACCAAGGCGATAATGTTCCTGTCTCCAGCGGAAGTGAGCCGTGTACGTTGATTTGAAAAATTGCACCAATGCTTCGGCAGTCGCCCACTGGCCGGAGGCAATCAGGTTTAAGAGATATTCCTGAACCTCCTCATCCCGCAGCGTGGGCTCTAACGGCTCGAATGTTCCCCGCACGTAACGGTCCATCCAGACCTTTTTCTTAAAGGGCGAATGGGTCACCAGAATAGCGCGGCCAAAGTCTTCGATGTAGCCGTAACGGCCGCCCCGGCCGGCCATGTTCTCATGCAACGGTCGAGGCAGGTCACGGGTGTCCATGCCCCGGTAGCAGTGATAATAGTGCCACTGGCGCGATTCGATGAGGACATTTTTGGCCGGGCAGTTGATCCCCATGGCCAGGGTGCTGGTGGAACAGAGAATCCGGATCGAGCCGGTTCGGAAATAGCGCTCCATCAGCTCCCGTTGTTCCCAGGGCAGATCCGCATGGTGAATGCCGACACCTTGTTTGAGGAGCCCGATGAGAAAATCCCGGGCGGCGGTTTCTTCAAGGGTCCGCAGTTCTTCGATGGCCTCTTTGGCTTCGGGTAAGCTGACCTGTTCTGAAATTTCCCTGGCGATGGCCTCCACGGTGGGTTTGTCTTTCAGGAACAGCAGCGTCGGCTCTCCCCGTTCCCCGGCCAGGTAACAGGCCAGCGGGGCCATGATCGCGGTTTCTTCTTCCCCGTCGATCTCCTTCCAGGCCTCTTCACCCTCCTGCCGGCTGTTGTGCTCCTGATAGGAGAATGTTCCCCGGCAGAAGACGCCTTTACGCAATTCCACCGGCCGCTTCTCTTCGATCAAAAGCTCCGCGCCAAGCCACCGGGCCAGGTCCTCGGCCCGTCCCAGCACGGCCGAGAGGCCCAATAACTGCGGCCGGACCCTGGCCTGCAGGATCTTGGTGAGCAGGATCTCGATGGTCGAACCCCGGTCTTCATCCGAGAGCATCTGAAGCTCGTCTAAGATCACCACCCCCACTTCTTCCAGCAGGCTGGGCCGGGTGACCAAGAGCGACTGGAGCTTTTCATAAACGAGAATGGCAATATCATAGCCCTTCGTCAGGATCGCTTCATCCCATTCCCGGTGATCACGGCTGGAGATGGCCACGCTGATCCCGACGCTCCGGTACATCTCCTGAAACTGGGTGAACTTCTCTTCGGCCAGGGCCTTGGTGGGAACCAGATAGAAGACCCGCTTGCCTTTTCGCACGGAAGCGACGGCCAACATCTCGCCGATGTAGGTCTTGCCGGATGTCGTGGGAGCAAACACCACCATGCTGGCTCCCTGGAACAGGGGATAGTGTTGAATGGCTTTTTCCTGCACGGGCAGCAAATGCGGACCGTAGCGCTGTTCCCAGATCTGGATAATCGCGGGATCAATTCCGAAGGCTTGCAGTAACCTGATCTCCATGGTACATCCACCTGCCTTTCATAAGACCTTTTCCTTACACGGCCGAATCTTTTCCAAGTTTCACCAGACCGCTTTTCTGGCCTGGATCTTGGGCATGTTCTTGAACGGTGTTTCCCGCTTCATCTCCCCTTCCCGAAAAAAAATTCCTCCCTGGTGAGGTGTCAGAACTCGCAGTGAGGATGTTCGGCTTACGCTAACAGCCCGGTCAGAGACCGAAAGACCGCCATGACTTTCCCGATGATCTTCGACTCTCCACTCTTTTCGGTGATCTCGATGGGCGAATAGGCCGGGTTGGCCGCTTCGAGCCTGATCCCGTCCTTCTTTTTCACTAATCGTTTGACCGTGGCCTCCCCATTGATCATGGCCACCACGGTGTCGCCGCCTTCGGCGCCAGACTGAGGCTTGACCAGGACATAATCGCCATCGAAGATGCCGGCCTCGATCATGCTGTCCCCTTTCACTTTGAGAAAGAAGGCATCTTTCCAGCGGGCCACTTTGCGGTCCAGGGCCAGCGTGCCTTCGAGATTTTCTTCAGCGAGGATCGGCTGGCCGGCTGCGACTTTCCCCACAACCGGGATGCCACGGCTCTGCGATAGACCATGCACTTCCAGGGCGCGAGCACCACGACGGGTCCGGGTCAGATAGCCCTTCTTCTCCAGCGCTTCCAGATGGCGGTCCACCCCCTTGGTGCTTTTGATCTTGAAGCGGCGCATGATTTCCCGCTGGGTGGGCGGATAGCCGTGATCCGAGAGGTACCCGGTAATGAACTGAAGGACCTGGGCCTGGCGGTCTGTGAGGGGTCGGGTCATTATTTCACCTTAATAGTATTCTTATGAATACTATATACCCGAATCCACCGCCCTGTCAACCCCATTCTCCTGGCAAACCGGCAGACCAGGCATAACTATTTGAAATAGCAAGACATCTTTATCATGCCCTTCGGCTTTAAAACCTGCCACAGGACGGGCGTTTGTGGCCGGTCCCAAGAGAGAAGACAATATCCGCAAGGGAAGTTGGGGAAAGCTGTTTCTTCAGGTGGAGAAACGCAAAGCAGAGAAAGGCTACTTTTGTAAGATTGCCATCAGGCTTCCGTTTTGAGTGAAGAGGCTGTAGAGGCCAGCCACAACCAGCACTCCGCCAATCAGATATTCCAGGCGCTTAGGATACCGTTGGGCAATCCGTGTCATCGCCTCCCGTGCTGTATTCGACCAGACCGCAATGACCATTGGAATAGAGAGTCCAAGGCCGAAGATAAAGAGACTTGAAAAGCCAAACCAAAGCTGGCCTGAGAGGGCCGCTCCTCCAGTCAGTGCTAGGATCAGGGGGCTGGCGCAGGCCGGGACCGCTAACCCGAAGGCTCCTCCCAGTAAGACCGGCAAAGATCTCTCGGGAAGACGCGCAAAGGGTAAGGTGAACCTCCAAGTCTGGCCCCGCAGGAGGATGATCAAGCCAAAAATGAGATACAGCAGCCCCAGAAAGCTGACATAATGGCCCTGTATGGCGATCACATGCTGACCCACGAGAGCTGCAAGCACCCCCAAGGCGCTTAAGAAAGAGGCCCGGCTCAGAGTAAAAAGCAGTACATGAAAGAGCTGGGCCTTGAGGTTATAGCTCAGAAGGTATTGAAGGAAGATCAGGTTGGCCCCCAGAGAGCAGGGCTCAATGAAGCCCAAAAGGCCCAGCAAGAAGGGGAAGATCAAACCATTCCAAATCACCATCAATTATGATCCTTTATCTAGGCCACGTTCAGGAGGTGAAGGCATAGTGCAAAAATAGATAAATCGCCTTCGTTTCAACCGGATCGCGTTGCCACTCGTATTCGATCATCAGACGGGTCAGGCGGAGGCGGTCGATCGGCTGGAACGGGTAGACGTTCAAGCCCGCACGAACCACCTCCGTCGGCGATCCATCCGGCACCGTCTCATCATCCCGCCACAGCCTTAAGTACTGGAGCTTCGGCTCCAGGTGCAACGCGTGTGTCAAGCCGAAGTAATATCCGGTGGTCAGGGTAGCTGACCAGACGCCAAAGTCCCGCGTCCCCTCCGCCTCGGAGCGCCCCATCTGCCAAAAGCCGTAGAACCCATGACCGATCACCGCCTGACCGATGTTCCAGGTGAACTCGCCCGCTTCCTCATGCAGATTCTCAGCAATCAGAAAGCGGTTTGACCGCCCGACGGCCCAGCCCGCTTTGAGATAGGTATGCCAGGGGTTCCCCTGTAAGTCGGTCTGCTGCGGAAGAGGGACTGGCCAGGGGGCTGGTATAAAGTAAAGGAGCCTTCCTTGAACCAAGAGGTTGTCGTCCGGATTTCCGGTTGTTCCCCGCCCGATCCCTTCCCCATTGGTAATAGCCTGTTCATACAACACCCGCCCATCCAAAAGCCGAAAGATCAAGTTTGCCCCGCGGTCGCGCGCCTTGGCCTGTTGTGGTCCGGCTGAAGGAGGCTCAAAGAGGAATATTGAGCCCTTATTGCTTACCGCTGGCCGATTCAGTGGCACCCGGATCTGGCCCACGGCAAAGCTGAGCCAGGGCGCAATTTCATAAGTGATCACAGCATCATTAAGAAGAACCCGCTCATCCGGCTCGGAGAAATTGGCCTCCAGATAGTAATTAACCCGTGGAAAGACCCTTCCTCCAATACCGAGTTGTGCTTCCTTGATTCGGAATTCTCGGGAGCGTGCCCCCTTAGGCGGCTCCCATCGTCCGATGTATCCCGCTTCAATCAACCCTTCAATCAGCATGGTCGGTTGAAAGGGCACCTCCTCACTGACCGTCACTGGCGAGGTTCCCAGAGGCATCTGGGCCATTACATTCCCGGCCATCAGGGAGAGAATACAGAACACGGCCACGTCTCGCGCTGCCCACCGCACCTTAATGCCACCCTGCTTCATCCTACGGTTTCTGCGCGACGACCGTGGTGGCTACATTTTTGCCATCTTTGACTATATAGGTGATGGTCGCGAAGGTGCCTTTTAAAGAGGGAAGAAAAACCTTATCTTTGCCAAGCATGAGGGTAACGTCCCTTGTGATGACAATCTCCCTCTTTGTGACCTCCCCTTCCCTTTGGGTTTCGAGTTGCAGCGTCCCCTCACATCTCCCTGGTTTACCTGCTTTCAAACTACAGGCGGTCAGGTTTATCTTGATGACCTTTCCCTCGACGATTTCTTCTGCTATGGCCCCGCCAGGCCAAATGGTCCCGACGAGGATGATCAGTCCTATCCACCCTTGGAGATAGTTTCTCATCGTTTTACCTCCTTGACGTTGACGCCTCTTGACTTATTAAGCGACCATCTTGAAGTTCCACAACTCGATCCACTCGTTCGGACAGACGGAGGTCGTGGGTCACCACAATCACTAGCCGCTCACCTGCAATCTCCTTCAGCAGTTTGTAGATCATCTGCCCCGATTGAGAGTCGAGGTTTCCGGTCGGCTCATCCGCCAGGATCAGACGGGGGTCGTTGGCCAGCGCCCGGGCAATCGCCACCCGCTGCTGCTCACCCCCCGAAAGTTCATGAGGACGGTGCTTCGCCCGGTGCCCCAGTCCAACCTGCTCCAGCAACTCCAGCGCCCTTCGCCGGCGCTCTTCTTTGGGCCGTCCGGTAAACTCCATCGGGAGGGCCACGTTCTCGGCCGCCGTAAGATTCGGGATGAGATTAAAGGACTGAAACACAAATCCGACCGTCTCACGCCGGAACCGGGTGAGCTCCACCGGCTTGAGCATCTCCAGCTCCTGTCCAGCCACCACCACAGTGCCCCGCGTCGGTCTGTCCATCGCGCCCAGAAGATGGAGGAGTGTCGACTTTCCGCTCCCGCTGGGTCCGATCACGCCAAGCAGCCCGCGAGCGTCTATCTCCAAATGCTCCAGATCAAGCGCAACAACAATGTCGGCCCCTCTTCGATACTCCTTCATAACATTGTTGAGTTCTATAAAGGCTCTCTCTACATTCTGTTTATTCATCTCTCAAGGCCTCCACCGGGGAGAGATGGGCGATCTTCCAGGCCGCATAGCTACTCCCCAACACAGCGACTGCAAAAGCGGTGACTAAAACAAGGAGAAGGAGTGGAGAGCTAAGCCCGAAGCTGAGGTTCAGCGATTCAAACAGCGTCTCCCGGTACTCGGCTGGAAGAAAGGGAGCAGCGGTGAGGGTAAAGACCCTTCGTGTGACAAGGCCGCTCAACAGGGTGAAGAACACAAACCCCAGTGTCGCACCCACGGCCGACAGCGCCACCGCCTCAGCCACGAACTGTGCCACGATCCCGCGATTGGAGGCGCCCAGCGCCTTGAGCGTCCCGATCTCCCTGATCCGCTCCCCTGCCACAATCATCATTGTGAAGAAGATCACGATCCCGGCCAGAGAGAGCGTCAGGGCGATTCCCCCTCTGACCACTCGATTGAGTGTGGCCGCGATACTGCTCTCGAAGGCAGCACCGCTTTTAGGTGCGATGATATCGGCGGAATCCCCGAGTGCCTCCCGGATGCCTCTCTCCACCGCTGCGACATTTCGGGCCTCATCCACCGTGACGAACAGCCAGGAGATCCCGTCGGTCGGGTAGATTTCACGGAAAATATCTAACGGGATAAAAAGCTGTAGATCACCAAAAACGTAACCGCTGGCGTAAACGCCAATGATCCTGATCTTCTGGGGATTTCCCGGAAGGGGAAAGATCACATTGTTGGAGCGCCGTGGGTCGAGTGTGATCTCCGTCTCCTGGAAACTCTTCGGGTCAATGTTAAACCACTGAGCGTACCGCTGTCCGATCAGCCCCATGGGCTGCCCGACATCGGCCTGGGTGAGATCCCGGCCGGCGATGATGCGGGGATTTCCAGCCTCACCATGGGATTCCAGGCGCTTGGCATCGCCCGGTCGCAAACCAACAATGATGGCAAAATTCCCCCCCTCCATCGGATCCATCGCCAGGGCATACGGCTCTACATTGACGACATGCTCGACATTCCGGACCTTTTCCACCGCCTCCGCCAGGAGCATGGTGTCACTTCCAACCATATTGACATGCCCCATCGAGCCGCTGGCACGGAGCTGCAAGGTATTGTTCACGTTGCGCTGAAGCTGATCGAGATGTTCTGAGACTGCTGAACCCAGCGCTTGCATGAGGAGAAAGAAGAAAAAGGGGAGGGCAATCAAGATCGCCACCACCCAAAGACGCATCCTGTTCCGAAAGGCATTTCGAAATCCATATAAAAACATCCTCATGTTCTGGTCTCCTCTCAAATGCGTCGCATGGCAACGACCGGACTCAGCCGCAGACCGTGCAGAACCGGATAGAAGAGGCCAAGAGCCCCAAAGCCCAGTGCGGTCAGCAGGACCCAACCAACCAATTCTGCGTCCGCCAAGACGGTGACGCCGAGCGCCCTGGCCAGGAGCGGTTGGGCGAAATAAGCGACCAGCACGGCCAGAATGGCGGAGAGCAAAGTCAGCGCCAGCCCCTCCGTGACCAGTTGGAGGATGACCGTGCTGTTAGAAGCACCGAGCGCCTTCAATACCCCGATCTCCCGCACCCGCTCTCTTGTGATGAGCATCATCACAAACGACACCAGAAAAGCGCCGGCCATCAGAAGAAAAAGTGCACCGTAGAGACTAGTGGCAGCGACGGCAGAGAGGGCATTTCGCGCCGTGGAGACCGCCTCGGTAGCAATCACGACGTCCGCCTCTGGGATCTCTTTAAGTTCCCTCACTACCCGCTCGACGTTCTGTACCCGATCCACGGTCAGAAAGATCTTTCCCAGCTTTTCACCCGACCGATATGCCCGCTGGAATGAGGTAATTGGAATAAACACATGGTTGTCACCGAAATTGTTGCCTGTTGTGTAGACGCCAACCACGCGGTAGCGGATACTCTTCAGCTCAAACATGCGCCCGATGGCCTCCTCGGGTTCCGACACACCGAGGCGCTGCACCGCGTAGAGACTGCCCACTACAGCGAGATCCTTCCCTTCATCCTCCGGCTGGAGCGATCGCCCCACGACGATTTCGGCGCTCTCGTAATCAATCTCCCCCACCGCCCGGAGTGCTGACCCGGCTTGAAGTCCGATGATCATGGCGTAGGCATTCTCCTTAGAAGGGTCGATCTGGGGCTGGAAGACATACGCTTCGATCTCCTCGATATGGTTAAAGCTCGGTATCCTTTTTGCTTTATCTAATGTCAGGTAAGAGAAATCGTGTTCTCCGAGAGGCTTGTCGCCACCGAACCCGCCGGTACCGAATGCCCCCGCCTCACGCAATTCGATCACCGTGCGGATCTTTGATTCCAGAATGGCGAGTTCCTTCCTTGCTGAAGTCCCCGCTGCCACCAAGATGACAAAGCTGCCGACAATGAAGCCGAGGAGCAGGATCACCACACCCGTTCTTACATGGTTACGACCGAGATTCTTGATCCCTCTGCCAATGGCACTCATCTTATTTTTATTTCCTCCTGAGCCTTTCTCTCAGTCGATCCTCTCTCACCCCTCCCACAAAGGCCACCTGCTCGTTGATGACGATCGCGGGGGAGACCATGACGCCATACTGGACAGCCATCTCCGGGTGTTCCATCAGATTAATGATCTCGACTTTCAGATCCGGAAAATCGGGCTGGACTTTCTGGATGACCTGCTTGGCCTGATCGCAGCGGGAACAGCCGGAAGTGGTCAGGAGCTTGAGCTGGATCATGCCCCTTTCTCCTTCTTAAGACCCCGGATCAGAGCCTTGCCGATGGGTACTGCCAGCAGGACCGTGAGCACAGCCAGGCCTGGGCCCAAGAAGCTGTTTAACCGGACCTCATCATCCCCATGAGCCCAGGCCATGAAAGGTATCAAAGTCCATAAACCTGCCAGGGCCACCGCATTAAGCCGTTTTTTCCACATATCGGGTCGCCTCCTTTCTGCCGAGTTCTTTTCCATACCGCCACAGGATGGGGACCACAATTAAAAGGGCAAGAAAAATCCAGGGACCATACAGGAGCGCGGGGTCGTGGACCGGAAGATCCCCGAGCTGCCTCTCCACCTCCGCACTCTCGGCAATCTGCTCACCGCCAATCGCCATCACAGCCTTGTTCCAGAGCTTGTGAAACACCGACTCTTCCCACCAGGCATGGCCGAAGAGCGGCTTGGGGAGGATGACAGAGGCCACACCAATTAATCCCCACCCTACAAGGTGCTGCAGGGCATCCTTCTTTTTCTGGATCCAACCGAGCGAATTCACCCCCCAGATGGCTAGGATCGAAACCGCCAGAAGCGGTGTGGCCCGGCCAACCCCATGGACCAATCCCAGGAGGCCACCGGTCATGGGGTCTCCTGTGCCCGCGATGTAGGTCAGCAAGACGTAAAAGGCCGGATTGGGGCAACCGATCCCGGCGTTGCCCAGAAGAATCCCCATGAAGAATGCCTTCGTATAATCGGTGGGCGATCCCGCCATCCACCCAGGGAGAGAGCCGGAGTAGGCCGGACCCTGATAGCGAATGAGTCCTAATTCGGATAGCCCAAAGAGATAGGCCAGAAGTCCGGCGATTAACCACATGAGAAGGGTAGCCTGATCCAGGTAAAGGATCTTTCCCAGGGTGGCCATAACTACCCCGTAGGCCATCAGCGTGATGGCCATCCCGATGGAAAAGAACAGGGCCATGAGAAAACCTTTTTGATAGCCCTTGCCCATGGAGAGCGGCACGATGACCAGCAGCGCAGGCAGCGTACAAGGCAACAGGATCATCGAGAGCCCGGCGGCGTAGGCCAGTGTGAGACTTGCGATTTGGGCTGGAGAAGTGGCCAGGAAAAAGAGGCCAATCACGGTGATGGACAGTAGGACAAAGGCTGTTGAGACCAAAGTGATTTTGATTCTATTGTTGCTCATTGGTCTTACTCCATTTTAGATAGCCGTTTTTTCACTTACCTTGCAAACTTGAAGATGACCTCCATCAGCTCGTCATAAATCTCGCTGCCCCCCTTGGAACGGATCGCCTCGGTGGCACAGTTTTCCAGGTAGTTTCGCATCATCAGCTTGGTCATCCCCCGCAGGGCCTCCTGAACCGAAGCCAGCTGCATCAGAATTTCCACGCAGGGACGGCCCTCCTCCAGCATCTTTTTTACTCCCTTGATCTGGCCCTCGATCCGATTCAGGCGCTGGATGCCCTGTTCCTGTCGCTCCCTGGAGATGATCTGACGTTTCTCATTTAAGATAGGTAGTTTCATCATGGGCCTCCCTTTATAGACGTACCCCCTACCCCTATATGATAATGGCAACTCCTATCAGTGTCAAGATCATTTTTTTTACAGATTATCCCGAGTGCAGAAGCACTGAAACTATTGAGCTTTCTCCACTAAGTACCGGCCATAAACGGATCTTCTCTGGCAGATTTCCTGCCATTTCTCTCCTCCCCATCCTGCTATGCTCACCCCAGAGATCTTCCGCCTCAGGGCGGATCGTTCTTTGACAACTTCAGACCTTTCTGATGGCGGACGGGGAATGTCTTCTCTCTCGTTCCCCCGTCCTTCCTCCGGTTACGTGTCGTGAGCAGAACGCGCCAGCTTTTCTCCTTTCCCCCGCGCTTTCTCTGTTTCCACGCGCTTGACCGGAGCAAGGACGGGGGAAAGGAGATGAGCGCATGCAAGAGATCGACAATGCAGGCTTGCGGCTTCCAGACGATGACGCGCTGGAGGCTGGAGAAGACAGTAGTGAAGAGGCACTCAAGGGATCGGATCGATCCTCGTGGGTGCCTCCCAGGCTTGAACCAACGGTTCAGGCCAGAGCAAACGGCCGCCATGCTAGGCCGTGTGATATCGATGGTCCGGTCACCGCCTACCCGGCGGAGGCCAGAGGGCAGTTCCTCTGGGAAGTGTTCGAAGGCCCGGATGATCGCCTCGTGGACCGGGATCCGGCAAGCGGCCTCGGGTCTTTGCGGGACGGGTTCCATGTGGAGGAGCTGGTTGAGGAAGCGGAAGAGCGGGCCGAGCGGTTTATGGCGGCGCAACGGCAGCTGGCGGCCGCCTTCTTTGCCCGGCGGAAAAATTCGCTCTACCGCCAGGCGGCCACGGCAGCGTTGCACCAGCCGCAACAGCCCGAACCAAAGCTCCTGCTCCTGTGGAACCTGCTCGGAGACCAAGGGCTGGATGCGGATACCGGAACCAACGAGGAGGTCAGCCGGTGGCTGTCCGGCTTGAGTGAAGAGGACTTTCTCTTCTTCACCCAGGATCCGGACGGCGATCCCCAGCGGGTCATGGGCTGCGGGATTTTGCCGGAGGATCTTCGGCCGATGCGGCTCTTTGCCGAGCAGCGGCGCCGGTTGATGCGGGTGCTGATCCGCGAGTCGGCTTTCTTTCATCCCGATGATGGGATGTTTGAGACCAAACTCCGTGAGAAGCTTCCGCAGATCGCCGGCAAATGGGATCTGGATGAGGCCGTGCTGCTGGAGATGGCCCGTGAGGAGCGGGTCAGGTACTACCGGTGGCACCTGGCCATCTGCCGGGCCTCAGCCGCGTTTGCCCGTGGCAAGGCCGCTCCGGCCAATGTGCAGCCCGAGGTCGTCGCGGAGGTGGCCGCGGTGGCCTATGGCCGGATGGATCATCCGAGCTACAAGGCCCAGGCGCTGAGCTTCGGTCGCCTGGGAGCGGATGAGGCCACGTCGATCTTCGCCCGGCTGGACCGCTTCACGGAGGAGTTCTATGCCTCCCGGCTCTTTTCTTTCCTGAAGAGAGCCATGATCCGGCGGAGGACCAAACTTGCGGGGCGCACCAGTCAATCAACCGCAGGGATTGAGCCGGTCGTGGAGGCGTTCGTGAAGGGCTTCCGAAGCGACATCCTGCCCAAAGGGATGGATCGGGGGCTGGTCCAGCAGGTCGCCGCGCTGGCGCTCTTCGAGACCTACTACGGTGGGTTTCGGGGGCACAGCGCAGCGCATGATCGACCCCGCACCAGGTTCCGGCCCCAGATACTTTCCTGGGGAGGCTTTGCCGGTCTGGATGAGGCCAAGCGGATCTACGAGGCCATCCCGGATCGGGAAGCCATCCGGCGGGTACTCTTTCCGGCCATTGCACAGATGGCCAGGGAGGAGCGGCTTCGGCGGGCTGGGGCGTTGCTGGAAAATGCACGCGACGCCTACCGGGCATTGGCGATGAACACTCTGGAGCTGGATGAGCTGACGGAGCTGCGAAGCTCCATCGAACGGCTTCTGGGAACCTTCGCCAAAAAAGAAGTGTCCCGGGTACCGGTGCTGGCAGCGCTCAACAGGAGCCTTCAGCACCTGGCCCGGTAGATATCACGCAACTAACGCACAACACGGCGAACTCCCCGTCCGCCGTCAGAAGGGCCTGAATCATCGCTGGTGCAAAAGACCCTAACGTTTGGGAGGGAGCGGGAAACGGTGCGTTGACGCTCACTTCTTCCTGGGCCTCTGCCCAGGGGGACACGAGAGTCCCCCTGATCAACGGCAGGGGGATTCAAGGAGGAATTTACTATGGAACAGGTCAATCACCTCTCTCTCAACCTCGCCGGGGATCCGGTGCTGGACCCGCCGGACGAGGTGGTGCTGCTGGACCCGCTCATGACAATGGCGGAGACCATCGGCAAGATCAAAAACGCAATCGATGAGAAGCTGGCGCACTGCGAGCGGCTGCTCATCACCGGCAGGCTGGGGCTGCTCCCGGCCTTCATGATGGCTCGGGGCTTCCTCACCGATGAGGTCGCCTGCAACGGCGAACTCTTCGGGGCAGTCGTGACGAGTCCGTACGGGCTTGTTTGTCCCTTGCCGGCGATCCGTCAAACGGCCGTGGCGGATTGAAGAATTGGTAGGTTGGAACACCCGCTCCCTCCTACCACATTTCTGGGAACCACTAACCAATCACCCCTTAGTCCTACTACTGCATCAGGTATTACATTTTTGACTTCATTTTTAATGCGGAATATAATGTGCCGACGATCGGGCATTTCGTCGAGAGAAAGAGACTGATTGCCCGTTAGGATCCATGCATTCGATTCCCATAGTTTTTCGAAAGGGTGGTAGGGATGGAGAAGATCCTTGATCCCAATGAAATGGTGTCTCACGAAGAACTATTACGGTCCCTGGTCTATACCCAGGAGGCTCTGGTCAATCTGCTGGAGAAGAAGGGCATAGTCTCGAAGAAGGAATTGCTGGACGAAATCAAACGATTAAAGGCCCAACATCCGCATGGAAGTTAAATTTATCTATAAAAAGGTCGATCCGGGACTAGAGAAGGCCAAAACGGATTCCATCCTTCGAATCTTCAGGACAGCATTACAGAGGGAAGCGATGAACAAGAACCAGGCCAAAGAAACAGCAGAATCGCCAATGGCCCAGCACTTTCTCACCGTGCATGATTTCAATCTATCGCCTGGCGAATCCGTGATCTGGGGTAGCGTCGGCCGCACACCTGACACCTACCCAACCAACCATGGCATGCGGCCTCAGGATGCAGCACTCTGTCATATTGTCCATCTTTTGCTCGATCGCGGTGATCAGATAGCAGCCAGACGTCATGCGGATCTGATTTTTGATTATAGAATCCGGAACTTCATGCAGATCATCATTGATCAGCGCGGCAGACAAACGTGAAATTCCTGATTAATAGGCATCTCAAATCTAATTCAAGTCGTAGGTGATATGAAAATTCGTGCACCTATTGTTTTCGCCTCGCTTCTTCTCATCCTTTGCACTTCGATAGCCACTGCGGCCGGGCTTCTCGGTTGCAAAGAGCACGTCAAATATGGTGTGCCCAGCCATTCAGAGATGTTGTTGTGCCGGTTGGGCTACGGCCTTTCCCATGATGGCGACAAAAAAGTCCCCATCTGGGTTGCGTACCACCTTACGAAAGAGCACATGGCTGGCACCCATCCTCGATCTGATGACTTTAGACCTGATCCAGACTTAGAACCAGGACAACGGGCTGAGCTCGCGGACTATAAGAACAGCGGGTATGACCGTGGCCACATGGCTCCGGCGGCTGATATGCGATGGGATGCACGGGCCATGAGTGAAAGCTTCCTCCTGTCGAACATGGCGCCGCAGGTTGGTATTGGTTTCAACCGAGGCATTTGGGCCGTGTTGGAGGGAAAAATCAGAGACTGGACGATTGCGCGTGGAGAGCTCTATTTGGTCACTGGTCCGATCTTTGCCCCTGGAGGTGACAAGCGTATCGGGAAAAATAAAGTCTCTGTACCCACGCACTTTTACCAGGTGGTCTTTGATCCTGTTCGGGTCGAGGCCATCGCATTCATTCTGCCCAACAAGAAACTCAAAGCGGATACCCTGTCGACTTATATCACGAGCGTTGATGAGGTGGAAAAGGAAACCGGACTTGATTTTCATTCAGAGCTTGAGGACAGTGTGGAAGTACTAATTGAAGCTAAGGTCCAGCCGGGGATGTGGTAGATTCACTAAACTTCGCAATGACCATAAGGATGGAGGAAGGTCAATTCAGCAAGCCATTATGCGATTATTCGCGGTTGGTTACAGTGCTGGTTAGGTGTCTGTTCTTATAGTACTGGCCTTGTACGCACTGCGTTATCTAATCTTCGATGTAGCAATGATGTCAAAGACAGAATATCAAGGGCGTCTTGCTCATTTATTGTCCACTTAATTTTGGGTATATGCGCAGTCGTGTTGCGAAAAGTTCCAAACAGGCCCTTCATTAAGTTCATTAATCCTGAATGCTCGCTGCGTTCAGTAGTTGTTTGCAGAGTGTTGAATGCAAGTAATGGTAAGTTCCCACCAAAAGCATCGTCTATCAACTGTGATCCATCACTAGTAAGGGCGGACTTTTCCCGAACCTTATCAGCCACACTTTTGGTAGCTTCAAATACTGCGTGAAAGTAATTGTCCTGAAGGAGTTCCTCTTTACAAAACCGCAGAACGTCAGGATGTACTTGCCTGTCTAATAACGCTCTACGTAATCTTCCCGCGCGCTCTCGTGCCTCGTTTATTGTTTTTGTAGCAGTAATCCGCTGAAGTTGACCATCCTCCCCTAATGTTAGTCCGGCAAACGAAAGGACCTGATTCATATTCTCACGGCGAGCCTCAAAGAGATGACGATCACTAACATAACGCACGGGTTTCATGGCCGCGATGATGAAAGCGGCGATTTGATTACCGCAGGCATCTCTGCGCTGTCTCTGGCTGAGTGCATCAAAAAGCCTGTGGCGCTTTGTACCGCCTGGAAATGGATCATCTATCGCGCAATCCCGGAGAATTTGACCTATTTCGCCACCGGTTAAGCCTGATGACGTATCGCCCAGAACAGAACAAATGGCACGCAGCGTGGTTTCATCAAAAGAAGGAATCTGAGCCATAGATTCAACGCAGCTGCAGGGGACCCAACCAAGCTGAACCCCTCAGCATTAACTTCTGTTACAATCCGTCATCTCCTCACTGCGGTCGGCTTAAGTGCAGGATTGAGCCACTTGGCGTAGTGAAATGTCTTCAGAGTTCTTGCATTGTTAGTTACTGTTTCCACGTGTCTTAGCCCACCGTTCTATAGCACGAAACCCAAGATACTCGCCGTAGTTCTCTGCTACGTCCCAACTGCTGATGCCCGGCAGCTCTGGAAACCACATTGACTCAACTCGAATCTTAAACTGGTCAACGATCTCTTGCGCCTTCTCCGCTGCATTTGGCCCATAAATTTCGCCCCAGAGGACCTGAAAAACGTCAGGAGCAGGGACTTCTGAGCGCAGTGGGAGCCAAGCACGCAGACTGACGGACACTTCCTCGGAAAAAACAGGGACGTTCTTAGGATCCGTCAAACACCACACCAAGGCACGCCTCGTACATTTATGGAACTGCTCATTCATACCAGGTCCTGAGCTACCGTACGTGACGTCGCACAAGTACTTAGCTGTTCGCTGTCGCTCTGGATTCACCATGTTCCAGGCGATCCGGTGATTCTCCCAAAGTCGCTCCAAGATGATTTCACGGGCGGGAAAAGGGTGCCTCAGGTCGAAATGGAACGACGGGTCCAAGTCGACCGCGAGATTGTCCGGGTCATAGTCCGGCCCGATTGTGGCCGCGAACTCGTCAATCTCGCGTCTGATTGAAGAATATTCCTGCCTCCAGGCTATGTAGCGCATCAACATGTAGTCTAGAAGCGTGATCTTGTCATGCTCCTCAATCTCAGACGAGGTTACGCGAAGAAGAGGCAACTCGGCCTGTTTGCAAAGTCGATTCTTGATCACGTCATTGTCGATCGTCTGCTCGTCCACAAAGTGGTGAGCTCCGTCGAACTCGACGGCAAATACTGGCATATTGTCACGGGTCACGAGGAAATCAAGATGTGCTCTTGTAAAATAGCCGAACTCCCGCGAGGATAGATGGTCGTTTCGATCTTTTGCCACTGCATCGCTGAGACCAACCTTTGGCAATATACGGTAGCCCTCTTTAGCTAACTGCCGCTGCAGTATGGAGTCGACTTGAGGCTCTTTAAAGTTGAGAATGCGTTGCTTGTGCATTGTCTATACTGCTCTTCTTGTTTTTCTGATTCTGAGATTAGACCGCTGTGTCATATGGGACGCCGTAGAAACCCATTACGTTGCTAGGATAGCTGATGGTACCAATGCAGCCTAGCGCCCATGGGCTTCAGCACCAAGCTCTAATCCAGCTGCTCAAGGCGGCCTGCGTACGCTTGCCAAAATTGCTCCGCCGCCCGAAAATAGCGGTCCAAGTCGGGCTCTGTCACAAAGAGGTCTTCCCCGAACAAAGGGCGGTAAACCTCCCACTGGGCAGTCAAGAATGTAAAGTCAGCCTCTTGGCGGAGCACAGGATTTTCAAAGAGGTCAGGACGCCGACTTCGCAGCAGGGCAACCGCTGGCCCCTCGGCATGTTTCACTGCATTCGCCACGAACCGGAGCTCTTCCAGTTCCGGCCATCCATCGAGACTCTCGATGTTGACTCCTGCTACATTGCTACGCGTGATGAACTCACGGGGTTTGAGCAGAGCATGCTGATCAGTCTCGCCGAGAGGCAGGAACTCCCGTCGGAGCAGAAACAGTTGCTGCTGCTCCACAAGGTGGTGTACCGCCACCGTGAAAAGATTTATCGTAGCCTGCCGGATGCTCTTCATCATCAGGTAGCGGTCGATTCCTGCATCTCTGGCCTGTTCTGCAAGTGCGGCCGGATCAGAGTCTGGACCTGCCACGGCGGACAGGCGCTCCCACGCCTCCCACTCGGCTGACCCCGCCTCCGCCTCAATGTTGTCAAACGCGGGCAGAACCCGAGTCAGCACAGCCCTTTGGAGAAGGGACAACTCGGGAAGAAATACGTCGCGAATGTACCGTGCCCAAAATAGAGCGTTTCGCATGGCACCCAATTATCGTTCTCTCCTCAGCCCATGAGAGCTAAACAACCAAGTTGAGCCGCCGCAGCTAGATCGTCAAAAAGAACCCGACGCCCGGACCACGCGGTCGGTTCCAGGGTCCAGTACCATAAGTGATAAAAGGATAGTGAAGTTAAATTTTACCGTAGCGCGATAAATTTTGGAATAGTTTTTGTGATATCAAACGAGTCAGGACAGACCCACTGGTCTATTACACCGTCTTCGCCTGCCATTCCCCCTCAGGCGGAACCGTGGCAGATTGAAGAGTTGGTAGGTTGAAACATCAGTTTCCTCCAACTACAGCTTAGGAAGCTATTAGCAAATCATTGTATCAGCTAATCACATTTTGACATCGTTCTTCATGCTGCCTATAATGGGTCGAACATCGGCCGCGTTTTCGAGAAAAACTGGCGGGTGGCCTGCCCCATATAACGGTCAAGAAACTGTAAATCCGATTCCTATTGACAGGTCAATCACCTGGGAAACGGAGTCCGGAGTGATACAAAATAGGGGTAGGTCACTACCCTACTGTTTCTCTTGTTAAAATACGCTTGACAGCAGATGGGAAGCAGGAGAATCCGAGTGCACATCTCCAGAATTCACATCAAGAACTTCCGCTGCCTTAAAGATGTTTGCTTTGATGCAAGCAAGACCACGTTGCTCATCGGTGAGAACAACGCTGGGAAATCAGCTGTTCTTGAGTGCATCAATGCGATACTGGGCCAGCTGCGGGTCTCACGCTTCCAAACGGCGGACCTGTATACCGACTCGAAGGACAAGCCACCAGAGAAACGTGATCCTATCGAGGTTGAACTTGAGTTCCGGCCAAGCACAGGAACAGCCTTCACCAAAGAGGAGCATGAAGCTTTCTTCAAACAATTTGATTTTGATGACAACGGACATGAGCGCCTGCGGATTGTTGCAACGTATTCCTACGACGCGACAGACCAGGAATTTAAGTACGACGCGCAATTCCAGAAGAAAGACGGTCCCGGAGAGCGGCTAACCCAGCGCTATACCAAAGTAATTCCTTTCTATCTCTCAGAAGCACTCCGCGACCTCGGACGTGAGATGGGAACACGAGGCGGCTTCTGGGGCAGGCTAATGGAGAGGGTAAAGCTCAGTGACACGTCAAGACAACAGATTGAGAAACTGCTTGCCGATATTAATGCAGAGATGCTCAAGGACAAATCCCTTGAGGCCATCCAAGTCAAACTCAAAACTATGCTTGAAACAGTGATGAATCTGGAGAAGGCAAAAGAGGGAGTGGTGATTTCCCCCTTGGCCCAGGAAACAACTGAGTTGGTGAGGAGGTTAGAGATCTATCTCAAAGCACCAGGAGCTGACATTTACTTCCCTATGACAAGTTATGGGATGGGAAGCCAGAGCATCGCCGTGCTGACCTTGTTCCGCATCTATGTGGAAACGGTAGGGTTAACAAACGCCTTCCTTGGGGTTGAAGAACCCGAAGCGCATTTGCATCCGCACCTTCAACGGTTCATCTTCCGAGAACTCCACAGTCTCCCAAACCAGGTATTCCTAACGACTCATTCCACTTTCATCACTGATGAGGCTGGGCTTTATGAGATAGTGTTACTTAAGCGCAAAGGGTCAGTTGCTGTGGCCCGACAGATCCCTCGTATATTGGAGTCTGGGCAACCATTCCTGGAAAAAATAGAAGAGAGAAACATCCTCAACTATATCAATGCAGAAAACTCGGAGGTCTTTTTTGCCAAGTGTGTGATCCTAACAGAAGGCAAATCTGAGAAACTTACCCTTCCAATTTTTGCCAAGGCAATGAAGATAAATCTGGATCAGCTTGGCGTGTCAGTGTTGCCAGTGGGCGGGAAAAACTTCCGGCCATTCCTCAAAATTCTCTCCCAACAGGCATTCGATGTAAGCTGTGTAACAGTCTGTGATGGAGATGCAGCCAAAGGCCTTGCCAATGTCCTGGAAAGTCTAGGTCTTGTTCCGAAAGGCAGCGTAAAGAAGGCGCTGCAGCAAGCGCGGTTACTCGAAGAGGTGCTTGAGCCAAAAAACTGTTTTGTCATTGGCAACGTTGGACAGAATGAAAACTTCGAGCGATTTTTGCTCAACCAAGGGTTCGTCGAGGTATTTGAACAGGCAATCAATGATATGGATGGACCGAACAGCTTGGACAACTATATTGAGAAGAGGAATGACACTCTCAAGGGTCAAGGAAAACCGGCCGAGTTCCATAAGCTAGATCGAAAAATCCAAATTCTAGACTACATTAGCGAGGCTAAGCCCCGCTATGCAGAGAGAGTGGCAGAGCTTATAACTAATGATGGCACCACCGATGATCGAATACCTGCCGTGTTCAAGAAAGCGTTGAAAGCGGCAGAGGCAGCAAGCCTTGCAGCCGTAAGTGGATAGTCGCAATGGATATCCTTAAGAAAGAACTTGACCCTGATCAGCTTGAGGTTGCATCGGACCTCAAGCGACCTTTTCTCGTGTTGGCCGGCCCAGGAAGTGGCAAGACTCGTCTGCTGACTCATCGAATCGCCTATATCCTTCGATCACAACCCCGGAACAACTTCAAGGTTTTAGGTCTAACTTTCACCAATAAGGCTGCAGATGAGATGATCGAGCGGTTGGTCCAAATACGGGGTTACCATAAAGAAAGGGCTTTTGTTGGAACATTTCACCGGTTCTGCCAGGAAATGCTTCAGGCCTATGCTTGCTATATTGGCAGGAGCAGACATTTTACGATTCTGGATACTGATGATCAGATGGCGATTCTATCCGAGTGCTTAGCTGAGGTAGGCATGACCAGAGTAAAACCCGAGGGAATCAAAAGTGCTATCGAGACAGCACAGAAACGAATGCTGAGGCCGGAATTATATGCAAAGAAGCTGGCGAGTGAAGGAAAGTCGACTTACGCCGCTGATGCCTATCGCGCCTATGAGTTCCACAAAAAGGCAAGCGAAGTCCTCGACTTTAATGACCTGATCCTATTGTCGATTGAGCTACTAATAAAAGTCCCTGCGGTGCAAAAGATCTACCAGGACACCTACGAGTTCGTCTGTATTGATGAGTGTCAGGATACTACACTCGCTCAGCTAGAGCTGATCAAGCTTCTTGTACCACAAGGGAGCAAAACACTGTTAGCAGTGGCTGATGAGGATCAGCTTATCTATGAGTGGAACGAGGCGCGGGTGGAGAATTTGAATGAGTTGGAGGCCAACTACGAGCTTACTCTGTTCAATCTGAATCGGAATTACCGCTGTCCACCAGACGTACTGGATCTTGCAAACAAACTCATTGTGAACAACAAGCGCCGATTTGTAAAGAAGAAAAAAGACCTTATCTCGGCAAAACAGCCAGCTGGTGGTTCCTACAGCGTGATGGAAGCGAAGGACGAAGAAGATGAAGCTTCGTTCATCCTTAACACGATCAAGCAAGAAATGGCATCTGGCAGGGGAAGGCAGTATGGGGATTTTGCTATCATCGCCAGGAACCGTTTCCTTTTCGAAAGGATCAAGGGTTTGCTAGTAGACGAAGGGATCCCTTTTGTTCTGTTTGGTGATGAAAGCTTTCTGAAACGACGAGAGGTTGTGTTGTACCTTTATGCTTTTAACGTGGTGCACAATCCTGACGATGTTGAGAGCCTCAAGCACTTGTGCGTATACATGGAACCTGCTGTACTGCCTGAGCTTACCGCAATACAGGCCCATATTTACAAGACTGGTAAACGTCTATCCGCTGTTCTTGTACCCGAAGAGACCATCCCCGGCATTAAGGATAAGACCCGTCTGGTAAAATTGATGCAGCTCTATGATACGCTCCGGGGGCTTTCCAGCGAGGACATTACGCTGAGGCGGCTCTTTGGAAAGGTAGAGGCACTGCTCCAGGTGAAAGAGCGGTTGCTGAACGACGAATCAGTGGAGGCAGCGGAGAAGCTGGCCAACATCGAAGCGTTGGAAGACTTCATCGCGGAATTCGACAGCATGGCTGAGGACAGGTCGCTTGCAGCGTTCAATGCGGAAATACTGTTGAAACGATCCACTACAGACAAATCATCGGTCGAAAAGTTAGATCCGGCCACAGTAAAGCTTCTAACAATCCATGCTGCGAAGGGAACCGAATATCCGATCGTGTTTCTAATGGCCCTAGAAGAGGACACGCTCCCCGACTATCGATCAGACAGCACCCAGAAGGTAGAAGAAGAACGGCGAAACTGCTACGTCGCGGTAACACGAACTATGGAGCACCTGTATCTATCATGGTGTGCAAGCCGGACGAATCGGGGCGGAACATGGCAAAAACAGCCATCACGGTTTCTCCTAGAAATGGTTCCTGAAGTGGGCCAGTAATATTTGGATGGAACCATACAAGCTAAGGCGGTGGAAACCCAACCCATCATCTACGCCCGGGCATCTTTACACCTGCGCAAGGCCAGGCAGGTCTAAAGGTGCCAATCGTGTCGTTCCAGACGAGCTAGTTCATCGCTGGGTGCGCGGCCTCCCCGGCAGCGCAAACAGTGCTGTCGTGTCGCTGCTCGGCCGAAAGAACGGTCCCGAAGGGCAAAGCGAATTCTCTTTCTACTCGTTCTGTGGTCTGTGGGATACTCCGGCAGAACGTCATGGTCGTCCCTCGTTCCAAGAATGGCTTGACCGCTGGCACAAGGATCGTTCGATCCAGGTCATCGAGCATCCCACATACGATTTTCGACCCGTACCGCCGGAGACTCTTGCTGCTGTCGCTTCAGATATCTCCGAACTGCTTGGCGCGGGTCGAACTGTCGTCCTCTTCGACTCTGGCGGTGAAACCCGCACCAACACCGTCTGCAAATACATGGGGTTCGTCGAAGACTTCTCTCAACGCGTGTGAGCCTTAGCAGGTCAAGCTCGACCAGCTTAACAAACTCCATGGTCAATCCCAAAATCAATGGATCACAGCTATGTCAATTGCTATGTCAGAGGAGACCCAATATTACCCTCCGAGACCCCATGAGACGTGCTTATGGGCCTCTACCCTGGGATAAAAGGGACCCCTTGAAAAGCCGACGGAATTTACAGCTTTCCAAGGGGTTTGAAGGTATGAGCCGCCTGGGGCTCGAACCCAGCACACCCGGCTTAAAAGGCCGGTGATTCTTTTTTGGCCTTATTCACCTTTTGATAAAATTTTTATGATTTCAGGTATCAGCTATTCGGGAATGAACTATAGGCTGGTGGGCCAGACTGCAAAGAGATTGCGGATCAATGAGACATAAGGAGCAGCCATAGGGGCATTTCAAGTGTCGCTAGGCCCACTACACATAATCCAAGTATATACACCTGCTACTCTCTTGTTTCCCAAATGTTTCCCAAGGGGCTCTTACAAGGTCGAAAGGCCGGTGCATAGAAATGAATTAATTTTATTATTCAATAGGGTACAATGGTGGGCGATGCTGGGATTGAACCAGCGACCTCTTGCGTGTGAAGCAAGCGCTCTACCACTGAGCTAATCGCCCGCTTGCAAAATTATCAATGAGTGATAGTATAACGATTCGATAAGGCCCTGTCAATTGTGTGTACTCGTTCAGTACATATGAGACGGAGAGGGGTCTTTATTGGGTATGATGCCCAGTTGTTTAAGGAATTGCAAGGGGGTCAAATATCTGAGCGCTTGATGAGGTCGGATCGTGTTGTAGAT
>Ga0187892_10004638_pt1 | contig 22783 bp, 20 predicted proteins | sample MA1701073metaG_FD_139345 | JGI IMG/M metagenome (GOLD analysis project Ga0187892, IMG submission 139345) | Bio-ooze microbial communities from a basaltic lava cave in the Kipuka Kanohina Cave System on the Island of Hawaii, USA - MA170107-3 metaG ... | reverse complement strand
TGCACGAGCGGCACGGACGCCCCGGCCGACGACGGCACGGACACCGACGGCGACGGCGCCTGCAACGCGGGCGATGCCGACGACGACAACGACGGCGTCGCCGACTCGCAGGACGCGCAGCCGCTCGATCCGTTCGCCTGTCGCGACGCCGACGGCGATGGCTGCGACGATTGCACGAGCGGCACGGACGCCCCGGCCGACGACGGCACGGACACCGACGGCGACGGCGCCTGCAACGCGGGCGACCCGGACGACGACAACGACGGCGTCGCCGACTCGCAGGACGCGCAGCCGCTCGATCCGTTCGCCTGCCGCGACGCCGACGGCGATAGCTGCGACGACTGCACGAGCGGCACGGACGCCCCGGCCAACGACGGGCCGGACAACGAGGGCGACGGGCTGTGCGACTCGGGTGACCCGGACGACGACAACGACGGTGTTCTCGACGTGGTGGACAACTGTGCGCTCATCCCCAACCCGCTGCAAGCGAACGAGGACGGCGACCGGTTAGGCGACGTTTGCGATCCATGTCTGGCGGATCCGTTCAATGACTACGACCTGGACGGTCTGTGCTCCTCGGCCGACAACTGCCCGTCGGTCGCCAATCCGACGCAGTCCGACACGAACGGCAACGCGATCGGAGATGCCTGCGAGATCGTGCCCGTGGACGGACAGTTCCAGATGGCGGCCACTGAGGTCACGAATCTTCAGTACGCCGCGTTCCTCAACGCGGTGGCCAAGTCTGACACGAATCACCTGTTCAACTTGAACATGGCCAGCAATGCGCGAGGCGGGATCGTTCGCAGCGGTGTGGCCGGAGCCTACAGCTACACTGTCAAGGTCAACATGGGGAACAAGCCTGTGAACTACGTGGGGTGGCTGGACGCGGCACGCTACGCGAACTGGTTGCACAACGGCTCGCCGAGCGGTCCCCAGGGGCCGACGACGACCGAAAGGGGCGCCTACGACTTGTCGATTCCGGATCCGGGCGCGAACGCCGTGCGCGCGCCGGGAGCCACCTGGTTCCTGCCCACCAAGGCCGAGTGGGACTCGGCGGCCTACCTGGACCCGACGAGCCAGGTCCCGTGGATCTATCCCACGCGCAGCAACACCGCGCCGACGCTGGCCACGGCGACGCTGACCGGCAACGTCGCCAACCCGGGCGTCAACGTCGCGAACTACGACAACGGCGCCAACTGGAACTTCTTGTCCGGCAACGTGACCACGGTCGGCGGTGCGGGTCCGCTCAGCACGAGCTACTGGGGCACGTACGACCAGGGAGGCAACGTTGCCGAGTGGGTCGAGACCCTGCTCACCAACAAGAGGCGCATCCGCGGAGGCTCGTACAACGATCCCGCGGCCTTGCTGCGGTCGAACGCCAACTCGTCGCTCAACGCCGACACCGAGCGGTCGGATGTGGGCTTCCGCATCGCCAAGGGGTTGTGAGTTCCGTTGGCCGGCGCCTACGCCACGTGGAGCGCGGCGGCGATCAGTGCACCCCAGCAGGCCGCAACGTGTCGCGGACCCGTCCGAGGGTTGCCCAGGGAAACGCGCAAGGCGACTCGGCCCGCGAGTTCGGTGTGCGAGAGGTAGAACTTCCCCGTGCGATTGACGTGGTCCAAGATCGCCAGGTTCGCTCGGTCGAGCCGCTCCGCGGTGGCCGCGTCGTCACGTCCGGCCAGCTCAGCCGGGCGGTGCCGGAAGCACACGGTGGCCAGCGGAACCGGCGCCAGCCGCTCCCAATCCCCGCGCGCGTCGACCCAGGAGGCGAACTCCTCGGCCATGCGGCAGTGCTCGCGGATGCGCGCGGCGAGACCATCGACACCAAAGTAGCGGATTAGCATCCAGAGCTTCAGTGCCCGGAATCGGCGACCCATCTGGATGCCGTATTCACTGTAGTTCCGCGCTCCCTCGACCTCCGATCCACGCAGATACTCGGTCACGAGACCGAAGGCCTCGCGGAAGAGAGCGGGATGGCGGAACAGAAGCAGCGAGGCGTCGAAGGGCGTGAACAGCCATTTGTGGGGGTTGAACACGATCGAGTCGGCACGCTCCCAGCCCTCGAACAGCGCGCGCCGTCCCGGGTCGATCGCCGCCGCGCCACCGTAGGCTGCGTCGAGGTGCAGCCACAACCCCTCCCGCTCGCAGATCGCCGCCAACGGCGCGGCGGGATCGATGCTGCTCGAGGAGGTGGTTCCCAGCGTGCCCACCACGCAGAACGGCTGCCAGCCCGCTCGGCGGTCTTCGGCGATCGCCCGCTCCAGCGCCGCCGGTTTCATGCGGAATTCGCCGTCCACCTCGACGCGCCGCACTCCCTCGCGGCCGACACCGATGACCATCGCCGCCTTGTCGATCGACAGGTGGGCCTCGGTCGAGGCGTACAGGCGCAGGCGCCTCAGCCCCGCTCGACCGGCCAGCCCCTGCTCCCGCGCTTCCAACCCCGGGACGGCGTGGCGCGCCGCGACCAGCGCCGACAACGACGATATCGACGCCGTGTCGGCCAGCATCCCGTCGAATGCCTCGGGCAGGCCCAACATGTCGCGCAGCCAGCCGACGATGCGCTCTTCGAGCTCGGTCGAGGCCGGCGCGTTCTTCCAGAACATCACGTTCGAGTTCAGACCCGCTGCCAGCCATTCCCCGAGAATTCCGGGTCCCGAGGCGACGCTGGGGAAGTAGGCCATGAAGCCCGGGCTCTGCCAGTGGGTGACGTTCGGCTCGATCAGCTCGTGGTAGTCGGCGAGGATCGTGTCCAGCGGCTCCGCTTCCGCCGGCGGCTTCCGGGGTAGCCGCGATCGAATCTCCCCCGGTGCGAGGCGCGGCAGCACGTCGCGGGACTCCAGTCCTTCGAGGTAGTCGGCCACGCCGTCGGCCACGCGATGAGCGGCTGCGCGGAACTCGTGCGGGTCCATGTCTCCCAGGCCGCGCTGGGCGCGGCTCAATCGGTCTCGGTCGTTCACGTCTCGACCTCCCGCCCGCTCGACCTGCGGCCCATGGCGAACTCTAGCGGCCCAATACGATGAGGATGATCGCGCCCAGGACGATGCGGTACCAGGCGAACAGCCTGAAGCTGTGATTGGCAACGTAGCGCAACAGCCAACGAATCGCGGCCCAGGCGACCAGGAACGAAACCGTGAAGGCCAGTCCGAGCCAGAGTGCATCCCCCGGCTCGAAGACCCGGTAGTTCCGGTAGAGACTGTAGGTCGTGGCCCCGATCATCGTCGGGAGGGCCAGGAAGAACGAAAACTCGGTGGCCGTCCGGCGATCGAGGCCGGTGCCAAGGCCGCCGAGGATCGTCGCCGCGGACCGCGAGAAGCCGGGCCACAGCGCAAGGCACTGCGCGAGCCCGATGGCCAGCGCCTGCTTCCAGTTCATCGACTCCGTGTCGTGGGTGCGTACGTTCAAGGGCAGCGCCTCGACGACGAAGATCAGCAGACCTCCGACGATCAATGCCGCCGCCACGGGCGCCGGATGGAACAGGTACTCGAGCAGTCCCTCGTGAAACGCCAGTCCCACAGCGGCGAAGGGCAGGAAACCGAGGAACAGCCGCAGGAAGAAGGCGCGCGCTCGCGGTGCCCGAGAAAGATCCAGCGCCAGACGCGTGAGTCGCTGCCGGTATTCCCAGGCCACCGCCAGGATGGCTCCGAGCTGGATGAAGATCTGGAACGCTTCGGCGCGACGACCCGTGAACTGCAAGAGTTCGGAGACGACGATCAGATGCCCGGTCGACGAGATGGGCAGGAACTCGGTCAAGCCCTCCACGATGCCCAAGACGACGGCCATCCAGAACATGGAGGTCACGACGCCGGGCCGCCGTGACGCCGCGCCATGATCGCCGGCACGAGGGTCAGCGCGGTCAGGACGCAGGTCACCGAGCCGATGACGGCCACCTGCCCGAAGCTGCGGAGCGCCGGATAGTTGCCGAGCATCAGCGTGCCGAAGGCGGCGATGTTGGTCAGCGCGGCGATGACCACGGCCTTGCCCGTCTCCAGCAATCCCTCTTCAACCAGGCCTCGACTCTGGCTCATGCGGTGTATCAGGTGGATGCTGTAGTCGATCCCCACGCCGAGGATCATCGTCGCGACGAAGGCGTTCACGTAGTTCAGATGGATGCCGGCGACCTTCATCACTCCCAGCATCATGAGCACGCCGCAAACGAGCTGGCCCATCGCGATTGCGGTCAACTTCAGGCTGCGGAAATCGACGAGCAACAACAAGAACACCACGACGAGGCCGAGCAGGAGCGCGCGCGGCGCCTCGCTGGAGAAGATGCGACGGAACTCGCGGTTGACCACGTTCGTGCCGGTGACGACGATCCGTGGGTCGCCGGCGCTCAGCGCCTCGGCCAAACCCGGTGGAGCCTCGCGGTTCCAGCGCGGGTCCGACAACGAAAGGTAGGTCACGATGCGCACTTCGTTCGCATCGCGCCGGACGTAGCGCTCGACCAGACTGCCCAGCCCGTGGCCCTCGAGGTCGGCCAGCGTGATCGGCCGCTGCGGATTCAGGAAACGCTGCATGCGCTCCAGGAACTCGTTGAAGGGAGCGACTTCGAACCCGTTGTGCTCCAGGCCGCGCAGGAACGTGGCCCGGATCCTGGAAGTGTCGAGGGCGCCGGTCGGGCCCGAGCCGCGCGCGGCGAGCACGCGCTGCTGCTGCGACAGCGCGGGCAGGTAGCTCAGAATCGAATCGTAGGTGGCCACGGTCCCGTCGGCCAGGTACGGCGCCAAACGCCGCGCGATCGCCTCGGTGAGAGCGATGGCCTCGCTCTCGTTGGGCGCCTGGGCCAGGGCCATCATGAATGCCAGCGACGCACCGAAGGTTTCGGACATCCGCTGCTGCACGCGATACGCTTCCGAGTGGCCGCTGCGCAACACGTCGACCGTGTCGTCGAACTCGAGCGCGGGTTGGCCGGGGAACACGAACCCGGCAACGGCGAACCAGGCGCTGACGGCGCTGGCGCCGATCACGACCGCGATCACCGGGTAGCGGTGGCGCGAGGAAAGAGTGATGAGCCGCTCGAGCAGGAAGGACTGCACGTGCAGCTTGGGAAACGAGTCGACCTTGCGCTTGCGCACGCCCTCGTTCCATTTGATCATCGCCGGCACCAGGAAGACGATGGCCACTGCGCACAACAGGATCCCGCTCCCGATCAGGAATCCGAGGTCGCTCAGTCCGCGAAACTCGCTGATGCACATGGCGTAAAACGTCCCGGCCGATGTGATCGCGCCGGTGAACACGCCGAGTCCGGTCTTGCCGACCATCAGCTCGGTGGCCTCCGCGAGCGTTCGACCCTGCCTGCGCTCCTCGACGTAGCGGGCGTACATCACGATGATGAAGTCCGTGCCCAGCCCCATCAACAGCGCCGTGAACGCCGCCGACGCCGCATTGAGCCCCCGGCTGCCGGAAAACAGCGGAAGCAGGAAGAAGGCGACGCCGAAGGTCAGAGCTTGCCCCACGAGCAGCGGAACGCTGCAATACAGGAGGGCCGCGAACCGCCGGTAGCACAGCCAGTACAGGGCGGAGACCGCGGCCAAGGAGAACAACAGGTTGAACTTGATGTCCTGCCGGACCAACGTGGCCTCGTCGACCGCGATGGCGTACCGTCCCGTGTAGCGGACCGCGACCTGTGGCGCCTCGTCGCCGTCGTCCCGGGCGTCCCGCTCGACGATCTCGCGGGTCTCTCGTTCGACGCGGTGTACCGCTTCCATCAGCCGCTGATCGAAGTCGAGGTCCTGCCACTGTCCGGTCGGCTTGACCAGCATGATCAGCGATCGTCCGTCCGGCGCCAGATAGTAGCCGTCGGTCAGATCGACCCTCAGGTTGCCCAGGTTGCCCGCGGGGCGAAACAGGAGCGGCATCAGGTTCAACGGGTCGTTGACCATCAGCTCTTGCGTGAAGGCCGAGGTCGGCGACGAAAGCGAGAGTCGGTTCTGCTCGAGCCGGCTCAGGATGGCCTCGTCGGTCAGTCGTGCGGCGAGCTCGGGCAGCCGCTCGGCCTCCAGGTAGAGCAGGGCGTTGTCGTAGAACAGGTCCAGGAAGTCCGCGCCGGGATCGAGCTTGTGCTCGACCGTCTCGATCAGGTCGGCCTCCGCGGCCAGGCGCTGGGCCAGGAGGTCGGCAAAATCCTCGATCTCTTCGGGTCCCGCCTCCCCTTGCGCCTCGACCAGCACCACGAGGTAGGAGATCGATCCGAACTCGGCGACGGCTTCCTTGAAGGAGTCGACCCGAGGATTGCCGGCCGGGATCAGGGCCAGGATGTCGGAGTCCACCGTCAAGCGAGAACCAAGCCACGCTCCCGCCGTTGCCAGCAGCAAAGTGATCAGGAACACCAGTCCGTAGTGTCCGCTGCTGAAGCGCTCGAGCCGGAGCAGGAACCGCTGCCGGCCGCCGAGAGTCGGTTTCATGGACGGCACTTGGTTCACGCAGTCGGTGCTCCGCATCCGCCGCGGAACCGGGTCGGTCCCGCCGCGCGCTGCGTCGCGCGGCGCTCATTATGTGGATTCGTCCTGGGCCACGCCAGCACTCGCGTCAGAGGCCCGAGCCGTAGTTCGAAACCTCGGCCCGCGGGGCCCTCGCGGGCCGAGGTCTCGAACTGAACCGACACCCATCAAACGGCTGCCGTGCGTGGAAGCCGGGACCCGTGCTATGTTGATCGGCGACCGCAGGACATCTTCTTCCGCGAAACCCGTTCGGTTCTCGACCGGAGACGAGCATGTCGACCTTGAACACCGACGCGACCCATTTCATCCGCCTCGAGCGCGACTACGGCGCCAACAACTACCACCCGCTCGACGTCGTGATCCAGCGCGGAGAGGGCGTGTGGGTTTGGGACATCGAAGGTCGCAAGTACCTCGACTTTCTCGCCGCCTACTCGGCCGTGAACCAAGGCCACGTCCACCCGCGCATCCGCAAGGCCCTGGTCGAGCAAGCCGGCCGCGTGACGCTGACCTCACGAGCCTTCCGCAGCGATCAGCTCGGGCCGCTGTACAAGGCGGTCCACGACCTGACCGGCTACGGGCGGATGCTGCCCATGAACACCGGCGCCGAAGCGGTGGAGACCGCGATCAAGACCGCGCGCAAGTGGGGCTACAAGATCAAGGGCGTCGCCGATGACCGGGCCGAGATCCTGGTCTTCGCCGGCAACTTCCACGGACGCACGACGACGATCGTCGGTTTCTCGAGCGAGGCCCAGTACCGCGAGGGCTTCGGGCCGTTCACTCCCGGGTTCAAGCTGCTGCCCTACGGCGACCTCGACGCCGTGCGCCGCGCGATGAACCCCAACGTGGTGGCCGTGATGGTCGAGCCGATCCAGGGCGAGAGCGGCATCGTCATTCCGCCCGAAGGCTATCTGCGGGGCATCGAAGCGCTGTGCCGCGAGCACAGGGCCCTGTTCATCGCCGACGAGATCCAGTCGGGGCTCGGACGCACGGGCAAGCTGTTCGCCTTCGAGCACGAGGGCGTGCGGCCCGACATCGTGATCGTGGGCAAGGCGCTGGCCGGCGGGTTCTACCCGGTGTCGGCGATCCTGGCCGACGACCCGGTGATGGGAGTGTTCAACCCCGGCGACCACGGCTCGACATTCGGCGGCAATCCCTTGGGAGCGGCCGTGGCGCTCGAGGCGCTGAAGGTCCTCGTCGACGAGCGGATGATCGAGAACTCGGCCCGCCTGGGCGCGCATTTCCTGAGCAGGCTGCGTACCATCAAGAGCCGCTGGATCAAGGAGATTCGCGGACGCGGCCTGTGGATCGGCCTCGAGCTCGAGCCCGCGGCCGGCGGGGCGCGCCGTTTCTGCGAAGCGCTCGCCGAAAAGGGGCTGCTCTGCAAAGAGACGCACGAGAACACGATCCGTTTCGCGCCGCCCCTGGTAATCTCCCTTGAAGAATTGGACTGGGCGTTCGAGCACGTGGCCGCGGTCTTCGCGGAACTCTGACGTCGAACCGACCGGTCCGCCGGGCTCGACGGCCCGCCAGGATGGCCCGCCGACCCGTCGCCCGCTGCGGGTTCCTGTTGCCGGCGAGCCCGGAAGACCGTACGATTATCTCTCTCCCCTGCCGTGCCGGATCGGAGGCCAGGCATGTCCCGCAAGTACCGCCAGCAAGGCTACATGGACTCGGAGCGCAAGGACGAGCGCGGCCAGCGCGGTGGCGGGCAGCCCCCGGTCCCGACCCACCTCACGACGGAGGAGCGGATCCAGCGACGGTCGATGCGCCACGCGATCGACCGGGAGGCTCATGAAGTCGTCCGCTGCAACGCCTGCGGGCGCAGCGTCCAGAGCAACGCGACCATCGCCCCCGACGCGACCTGTCCCTACTGCCGAGCGCCGTTGCACTGCTGCAGGACCTGTCGCCACTTCGACACCGCCGCTCCCCGGCAATGCCGGGCCGAGATCACCGAGGCCGTGGCCGACAAGAGCAAGGCCAACGAGTGCCGGGAGTACTCCCCCCGACTCGTGCTCGACAGCACGGGACGCCGTAGCAATACTCCGCGCGGCGCCAGCGGACCGCGAGAACAGTTCGAGAATCTGTTCAAGCGCTGACACTCGTCGTGTTGCCGAGACCTGCACCAACGATCATCGGCCGTAAAGGACGGCGGTCCTGGCGCGCGCCGTCGCTCCGCCGGCACCGCTCTTCGATGCGCTCGGGATCGATCGCGCTGGCGCTCAGCCTGTCCCTTGCCGCGCCCGCCGCCGACGCGCCTTCCGCTCCCGCGGAGCCCGTCGTTTCCGAGCGCGAGCTGCTGCTCGGAGCGCCCTATCAGCTCGAGGTCTCGGTCGCCTTCCACAAGGGACTCTTGCACTGGCTGGACTCGCTCGCGACCCTGACCGGCTCCGGGTTCACGGCCGGCAAGACGATCGAGGCCCATCGCCGGGAGTACGAGAGGATCCTGGGCCTGCCGAAGCCCGTGGATCAACGCATGCTCACGCGCTTCCGCGAGGGGCGCCTGGCCTACGCGCCGGGTGTCGGCGAAGCCGGCCGCGACGGTCTGACGCTGGCCTTCCTGGAGGCCGCGGACCTCGGCGAGGCCCTGGACCGGGCGAGTGCGATGCTCGCTCCCGAGGCGGGGAAGGACCTGGCGGACGCCATGCGCCACTTCGAACCGCTCTACCGTCGCATCTGGAGAAACGGCATGGTCCCGGACAGCTTTGTGGCGCGCGCGCGCGGCGACGCGCGGCGCGCGGATCTGGCCAGTTTTCTCGCGGGGGTCGCGCGTTTCTCCGGCGCCGCCCCGGATCCAGCATCGCTCCCGCAGCTCGTGCTCGTTCCCGTGCCCTCCGGCTCCGGGACGCACGCCCAGGCCATCGGTCGATTCCTGCTCGTCGAGATCCGCCCGGGAGAGTCTCTGAAGGACGAGGTCGCGCCGATCGTGCACGAGAACGTGCACTTCCTCTTCTACAACATGCCTCCGGCGCGCCTCGAGGCGCTACGGCGCGCGACCTTCGCCGTCGAACCCTGGGGCGCGGAGGCCTGGGGCATGCTGGCCGAAGCGCTGCCGACCGCGATCGGGCAGGGCCTCGCCGACCGGGCCTACGGAGACCAGAGCTGGTCTTTGGACCAACCTTGGTATCACGACCCCGCGATCGACGGCTACGCCAAGCGCATCTTCCCGCTGGTCGAAGGGGCCCTGGCGGAGGGCCGCCCTCTCGATGAAGCGTTGATCGCGCAGCTCGTCGCCGTCTACCGCTGAGGCGATGCCGATTTCGTAATCGGCGGCCCTCGCCCGACCCCCTCCCGGGTCGGTTGTTCCACGCGCCGAGCCGGCTCTATATTCGACCGGGCTGGGGCCGCTCCGCGCGGCGACCGGCGACCGTCTTCGATTCCCCGCCGAAGGAGCCCGGAAAACGATGCGACACCGAGAGCGAGGCCAAGGGCGCGCGAGCTTCATGATCACGCTGGCGCTGTTCATCGTCGGGCTGTACGTGGCGGTCAAGATCGTCCCGGTCCGAATCGACGGCTACCAGTTCCGCGAGGTGCTGCGGAACGAGGCGCGCCACGCGGCCGTGCACCGGGACGACTCGGCGGTGCTCCAGCGCATCATGGACTCGGCGAGCGCCATGAACATCCCGCTGGACAGGAAGAACCTCGCGATCAAGCGCTCGACCGTCGAGGTGATCATCACCGCAGCCTACGAACGGTCGGTCGATCTGAAGCTCGGCACCTACACCTACCGCTTCCGCGCCGAGCAGAAGGCCCCGTTGTTCTGAATCAGGCGGCGGTCGGTCGCTCGTAGACCAGGCGGCCGTCCACGATGACCTTGTCGATGCGGGGCACGCCCAAGCGATAGACCAGGTGGTAGCGGTTCGGCACCGCGTGCACCACGAGGTTCGCCCGCTTTCCGGGGTCGAGGCTGCCCACGCTCGTTCCACGCCCCAGCGCGTACGCGGCGTTCAACGTGGCCGCCGTGATCGCCTCGTCCACCGTGAGGCCGGCGATCAGACAGGCGGACCACAGGGCGGCGCCCATCGACTCCGTCGGGCAGGTTCCCGGATTGAAGTCGGTGGCCACGACGACCGGGACGCCGGCGTCGACGAGCCTGCGGCCGGGTGGACGGCGCTCTGCCAGCAGGAACAGCGCCGCGGCGGGCAGCAGGACGCCGCAAGTCCCGGCGCGTGCCAGAGCCTCGATGCCCGCGTCGGAAGCATGATCGAGGTGGTCCGCCGAGACCGCGCCCAGCTCCGCGGCCAGGGCCGCCGTACCGTCGTCGGCGAGCTGGTCGGCGTGGAGCCGCGCGCCCATTCCGTGCTCGCGGGCCGCGACCAACACGCGGCGCGCCTCGTCGCGCGTGAAGGCCTGGGCGTCGACGAAGGCGTCGGCGTATTCCGCGAGCCGCTCGCTGGCCACCGCCGGCAGCATCTCGTCGACGATCAGGTCGATGTAGGCCTGGCGCCGCTCGCGGTACTCGCGCGGAACGGTGTGCGCGCCGAGAAACGTGGGGACGACCTCGATCGCGTGCCCGCTGGCCGCGGCCGCCAGCGCGCGGAGCTGCTTCATCTCGCCGGAGCGAGAGAGCCCGTAGCCGCTCTTGCCCTCGACGGTCGTGGTGCCGAGGCGAAGCATCTCGTCCAGCCGGCCGCGCACGTCGCGAGCCAGCCGCGTCTCGTCGATGGCCCGGATGGCCTCGACCGTGGACAGGATTCCGCCGCCGCGCGCGGCGATCTCGGAGTATGTCGCGCCGCGCAGGCGCTCGTCGAATTCGCGCTCCCGCCAACCGGCAAACGGCAGATGGGTGTGGGCGTCGACGAACCCCGGCAGGACCGTCCCCCCGGCGGCGTCGATCGTCCGCCCGCCCGGAACGAGCGCCACCGCTTCGTGGTACTCGCGCTGGGTCCCGACGAAGACGATTCGCCCCTCGCGGGCCGCGATCGCCGCCTCTTCGACGATCAGCAGGCGGCCGAGGTCGCGGCCGACCTTGGGACCGTTGCCCTGCGCCGTGGCCAGCTCGGCGATTCCGGTGACGGCGAGATCGGCCTCGATCATCCCGCTTCGCTGCCGACGCTCCGGGACAGCACGTGCAGGTTGTCGAACTCGTTCGCCTCGCGGCGCAGGTCGAGCAGCGCCAGGTGCTGCTCGAGGATGCCACGCAGCCGGCGCTCGAAGGTGTCTCGCTCGATCTTGGAGCGGCTGATGTCCGCGTCCATCCGCGTCAGACGGTCCTGCGCCTCCTTGAGCAGCGCGTCGGCGCGCATCCGTGCTTCCTGCAGCAAGAGTTCGCTCTGCCGGACCGCGCGCTCCTTCATCTCCTCGGTCAAGTGCTGCGCGGTGACGAGGGTCTTCTGCAACGTCTCCTCGCGCGAGCGCAGCTCGGCCAGGCTGCGGCGGAGCTGCCCGGTCTCCTCCAGCATCTCCCCGTGTTCCCGATTGAGCCGCTCCACTTCTTCCGCCACCGAGCGCAAGAACAGGTCGACCGCCCCGGGATCGTAGCCGCGGAGCCTGCGGCCGAAGCGCTGATTCTCGATCTCCATCGCGGTCAATCGCTCGGTCATGGCGCATCCTCCCCTCGGGCGCGAACGCGGGGGAACATAGGTCCACCGCGAGGAGCGGGCAAACGCCGACGCGAGCGCGGAGCCGCATCCCTTCGCCGCCTCCTGCTGCCCGCCGGCGCCGCGGAAGGTCCAGTGCCTCGACCGGCGCCCATCTTACCAGGATCGCCGAGGCCCCCGGAGCCCGGGCGAACCGGGGTCGACCGCCGAGCCGGGCCGGCGCGCCCGGCCCCGCTCAGGGCCGCTCGCCGAAGATGGCTCGGCCGACGCGGACGAGCGTCGCTCCCTCCTCGATCGCGACCTCGAAATCGTCGGTCATGCCCATGGACAGCTCGGGCAGCGGCCGGCCGATCCAGCCTGCGGCCGCGTCGCGGACCTCGCGCAGGCGGGCGAACCAGCGGCGCGACTCTTCGGCCCGCACGACCGGCGGCGGAACGGTCATCAGTCCGCGCAAGTCCAGGTGCGGCAGTCCCGCGATCCGCCGGATCAAGGGCTCGAGTCCCGCCTCGCCGGCGCCGGACTTCGTGGCTTCGCCGGACAGATTGAGCTGCAGCAGAATCGCCTGGCGCAGGCCCGCCGCGGCGGCGCGACGCTCCAGCTCCTCGGCCAGCGGCGCTCCGTCGACGGCGTGGATCAGCTCGAAGGCCCCGACGGCGCGCCGCGCCTTGTTGCGCTGCAGCGAGCCGACCAGGTGCCAGCTCACGCCGGGGCCGACCGCCGCGATCTTGGGCAGCGCCTCCTGGACCCGATTCTCCCCGAACAGCCGCTGGCCCTGCTCGACCACCTCGCGCACGCGTTCCGGGAGCACGGTCTTCGACACCGCGACCAGCCGGACCGTCTCGGGTTCGCGTCCGGCGCGGACGCAGGCTTCGGCGATGCGCTCGTGAACCGCTGGGAGCCCGGTCCCGGAAGCGCCACTCAAGGGCAGGCGGTCTCGGCCGCCGCCGGCACGCCGTCGAGCGCGCGGTTGACCAGCCGGTCGGCGTCCTTGTTCTGCTCGCGCCGGACGTGGCGCAAGCTGAAGCTCGCGAAGCCACCGATGATCCGCAGCGCTTCGGCGTGGAGCGGCTTCAAGTCCGGATGGCGAACCCGGTAGCGGCCCTCGATCTGCCGCACGATCAGCTCGGAGTCGGCCTGGATCAGGACGTCCTTCGCCCCGCGCGCCGCGCCGAGCTTCAGCGCTTCGATCAGGGCCCGGTACTCGGCGACGTTGTTGGTGGCCCGCCCCAGCAAGCCCGAGTGGCCCTCGGCGCAAGCGCCATCGTCGTCGAGCACGGCCACGGCCCAGGCCGCCGGGCCGGGGTTGCCCCGCGAGCCGCCGTCGATCGCGGCCCTAAACCGCTCCGCCATCGACCGCTTCGACCATGTTCATCTTCGAGCCGGGATTGCCGGACGCGCCCGCGGTGTTCGGGTCATCGCCGGCCGCGAAACGCTCGAGCGACGGAGCGTGGTACAACAGCCGCCTGCAGTTGCTGCAATAGTGGATCTTGAGTCCCAGCTTGATCTCTTGGAAGCCCTGGGGCCGCACGCGGACGAAGCACGACTGGCACACCCCATCCTCGGCCTTGGCCAGGAACTGACCGTGGCGGCTCTCCTCCACGCGGGCCACGGCGCTGACGAGGCTCGCCGGCAACTCGGACTCGATGCTCGCACGCTCCGCGAGCAGCTTCTCGATCTTGCTCCGCGCGCCGTCGACCGCGGCCGCGACCTCGGCGCTCTCCGATTCGACCCGCTGGCGCTCGGCCTTGATGTGTTCCTCGTGTTGGGCCAACTGGCCCGCGCTCGACTCGATCTCTTCCATGTCCTTGAGGATCGCTTCCTCGTGATCGTCGATCTGCGACTTGACCGTGTCGATCTCCTTCAGCATCGCCGAGTACTCACGCTGGTTCTGGACCTGCATGAGGTCTTCCATGTACTTGTTCTTGTGCTGTTCCAAGGTCTGCACTTCGAGGGACCGCGAGCGCTGATCCTCGTGCAGGGCGTCGTGACGCTGCTTGACCGCGACGTACTCCGCGTTGCGCTCGCGGAAGTGCTGCTCGATCTCTTCCAGGCGCCCCGGGGCCCGTTCGATCAGCTCGCGCGCGGAGCGCACTTCGGCAGCGACCGCCTGGAGCCTCACCAGCCGCAGGAGCTGCTGCTTGACCTCCAAGTAACGAAACCCCCTTCGGCGCCCCGCCTCCGAGGCCCGAAACAAAAAGGGCGCTCGCTTTCGAGCGCCCTCCTAAGCCGTTCGTCGGCCAGGACGAACTTCGCCGACGGCGTCACGGCCCTGTTTTGGTCGATATCCTTCTTGCCCACGAACCACGATGGAACACGCTACCACCCGGCCGGACGAGCGTCAACCGAACAGCAGGTTGACGGCGAAGGTCGCCGCCAGGATGCCGGCGACGTCGGCCGCCAGGCAGGCCGGCAGCGCGTGCCGGGTGACCTTGACCCCCACGGCCCCGAAGTAGACGGCCAGCACGTAAAACGTGGTCTCCGTGCTTCCCTGGTAGGTGCTGACCATGTAGCCGATCAGCGAGTCCGGCCCGTGGGCTTTCATGGCCTCGGCCATGTAGCCCATGGCTCCCGAGCCCGTCAGCGGCCGAAGAATGGCCATCGGCAGCGCCTCCGCCGGCATGCCGATGAAGGAGGTGGCCGGGGACAGGACGTCGGCCAGGACGTCCATGGCGCCCGACGCGCGGAACATGCCCACCGCGACGATGATCGTGACGAGGAACGGGATGATGCGGACGGCGACCTGGAAGCCCTCCTTCGCGCCCTCGACCATCGACTCGTAAACCTTGACGCCGCGCGACCAGCCGAACAGGGTCATGCCGACCACGATCGCCGGGAGGATCCAGTAGGACAGGACCTGCTTGACCAGTTCGTGCCTGGCCGTTCCGCCGGCGGCTAGCACGACGTGGCGGGCCAGCAAGAACAGGAAAGCCGCCCAGAACAGCCACTGCGCGACACGGCGCGCCCGCATCGCGTTCGGTGCGGGCTCGATCGACGGCGGCTCCGCGGGCGGCGCCGAGGGCTCCGGCGATGGCGCCGGCGGCGGCTCGCTCAGCCGGTAGCGGCGGAGCCGCGCCAGCCCCAGTGCCGCGAGCACGCCCACCACGGTCGCCGTACCGCTCGCGAACCACGTCGGGAAGAAGATGCCCGTCGCATCCGCCGACCCCGCGGCCGCACGCAGACCGACGACGCCGGAGGGCAAGAGCGCCAGGCCAGCGGTGTTGATGGCCAGGAACAGCACCATGGCGTTGGTCGCCGTGCCCTTGCGGCCATTCAGCTTGTCCAGCTCTTCGATGGCCCGGATGCCGAAGGGCGTCGCGGCGTTGGCCAGCCCCAGCATGTTGCTGCCGATGTTCATGACCATCGCGCTCATGGCCGGGTGATCCGGGGGAACCGAGGGGAACAGCCTGCGCATCGCCGGCGCGACGAGCCGGCAGATCGAGCGCAACAGACCGCCGTCCTCGGCCACCTTCATCAGGCCCAGGAAGAAGGCCATGACGCCGATCAGTTGCAGCGCCAGGTCGACGGCGTCGCGGGATTTCTCCAGGATCGCGTCGGTCAGCTCGTGCATGTGGCCGGTGGCCGCGGCGAGCAGGATCGAGGCCAAGACGACGACGAAGAAGATCGGGTTGAGCATCGATTCACGCCGAACGAGGGGGACGGCGGCGAACCCGTGGGGAGAATCGGATCAGTCGGGCGCGACCTGCTCCCGGCCGATGGCCTGGGCCATCAATCGCTCCTCGGCCTGCTCGTGGCGCCGGAACATGTCGAGGAAGCTCTCGAGGTCGACCCGCAGCGCGTCGGCCTCGCTCACGTCGGCGCGCTGCGCGTGGATGCGGGCCATCTCCAGGATCTCGATCATCTTGCCATGCTGGTTGGTCAGACGGTCGATCTCGACTCGGCGCGCCGGCAGCACTTCGAGGATCGCCTGGAACAGTCCGCCGCGCTCCTCGGTGTACTGGTGCTCTTGCAGGCGCTCTTCCAGGCTGTGGATCTCGGCTGCCAGCCGGCGCATGGGCTCGACGTCGGACAGGCCTTCGCGCAGCCGCTCCAGGGACTGGGCGATCTGGTCCAGGTAGAAGTGGATCTGCCGGTGCTCCTCGAGCGCCTCCCGGGAGAGCCCCGCGAACGTCCGTGATCCGCCCATCGTGCCCTCGCCTCCCCCGATCGAGCCCCCACTGTTTGAAAGTCCGCTGCTGCGGCCCGTTCGTCAAGTCCGGCTCGGGTCGATGCCAAGATTGTAATTCATCGCCGCCTCTCCCGCCCCCCGCGTCAGGGCCCCGGGGCGACCTTGCAGCGCTCCCCGGCCAGCGCGAGACAGCGCGCCTCGACCTGCTGCGCTGCGGCTTCGGGGGCAACGCTCTCCGCATCGATCTCGAGCACCTCCGCCCTGCGGCGCCGGCGCAGCAGCTCTCCGACATCGCGGTAGGCCTCCTGCAGCCGCTCGAGGCCGGACTCGTTCTGATGGGGCAAGAGATGTCCGCCCGCCGAGCGCAGGCGGCGCATCACGCCGGCCGCGGGCTGCGTGAGATGGACCAGCACCTCCGGGACCGTCAGACGGGTCAAGCTCAGCGCGTTGATCAACCAGACCTCCGGCGCCGCGCGGATCAGGCGCCAGGTCCGGCGCAGGGGCGCCTTCCTTTCCCCGGTCAGGTAATCCAGGAGGTGTCGAGACTCCGGCAACTCCTCGGGCAGTCGTTCCGACGCGCGGGCCGACGCCATGAGGTCCACGAGCGCGCTCCCCTCTTCCACGACGAATCGCGTGTGGCGCCCCTGGCCCAGCGCCTCGTTGATCTGCGCGCGCTCGATCAGGTCGATGAAGCGCTGTCCCCGGAACCGCGGTCCGACGCGGAGCAGCGCCGCGAGCAGGCTCAGCCAAGCCCGCCTCCAGCCCACGGGCACGGGGCCCGTGGCCTCACGCACCCCGGCGCCGTCGGCCTCGAGCACGATCCCCGCCACGCCCAGCGTCGGCCCGCTCCGGCCCAGGCGCGCCGTGACGCGACGGAAGACCTCGCCGACCGCCTCGTCGTCGACACCGCACACCGCCACGCGCAGCGGTGGCAGGGGGCGCTCGCCGGGGACGGGGGGTGGGTGCGGCGCCAGGGACAAGACGTCCTCCCGCACCCGATCGGCGATGTCGCGTGGATCCTCGAGCGCCGGGTAGGTGCGCGGCCGGCCGATGTGGGCATCGACGTTGAGCGGGACGGGGACCAGCTCGCCCCGCGGCCAGATCCGCTCCGGGCCGGCCAGGAACACCGGAACGACCAGCAGTCCGGGCACCTCTTGGACGAGCCGGCCCACGCCGGGGCGGAACTTGGCCACGACGCCGGCCTCGCCACGGCTCCCCTCGGGAAAGAAGATCAGCGTCTCGCCGGCCTTCAAGAGATCGGCGATCGGCACCAGCGGGTCTTCTCCGCGGGACGGCCGGCGCTCGATCGGGATGCCGTTCATGAACAGCATGGCCACGGTGCGCATGAACCAGTTCGAGCCGAAGTAGTCGGCGGCGGCGACGGGATGAACGCGCCTCAAGCGGCTCAACGGGAACATGGTCATGAGCACCGCCGCGTCGAGGTGCGAATTGTGGTTGGAGACGACGAGGCACGGGCCTTGCGGCACGAGGTTGCGCCGCCGGTAACGCACGCCCGCCACCCACCTGAGGATCGGGCGGGCGAACAGGATGTGGAAGCTGTAGAGGGCCAGGGTTTGCAGCGGTCGCCGCACGTCGATCACGCAAAGTGGCTCAGGTAGTGGAAGAAGACCGGGGCAGCATAGACCGCCGGGATCGCGCGGTCGAGGAAGGCCCAGCGACCGATCCGGCCGGCCGCCGCCGTGGGGGTCAGGTCGCGCATGACGGCCTCGGACACGAGCGCGCCCATCGTGACGGCGACCGCCACGAGCAATCCGGCGCGCGCGCCATCCTCCTCGACCACCCCGCACCACGGACCGGCCCAGAAGCCCGCCGCCGCCGCCAACAGCGCCCCCGCCGCCACGCCGAACGAGGAGGCCCGGCCACCGCCCTGGCGGAAGCGGCCGGTGAGGCGCCCGGGCAATTCGGCGGCGAGGACCAGCACGCCGAACAGCTCGACGAGCCCCGGCTGCTTCCAGCCCGCCAGCAGGCCCAGATGGGCGGCGCTGAACACGAACAGCAGCACGCCGAGCAGGATGCGTCCCATGGATTCGAGCAGCCCCTCCTGCGGCTTGCCCGACGCCAACAGCACGGGAAACAGCAGGAACAGCGTGACGGGCACCGTGGACAGGAACATCGCTTCCGATCCGGCGAGGCCCGGGTAGAGCGCGAACGGAATGGCCAGGTAGGCCGCGAGCATCGCGTAGCGGTCGCGCGGGCGGATGGGCACGAGGGTGAAGTGGGTCCTGAGCGCGGCGAACATCAGTAACCCGAGCATCGTGAGCGAGAGCGCCGGCGGCAGCCTGGAAAGCGAGACCAGGATGCCGGCGAACACGACCCAGAACCCGACCCAGCCGGGGAGCCCGCGGAAACGGCCGCCGCGCCGGCGCGCAGCCAGTGCCAGCAACCCCGCGAGCGCCAGGGCCCCGCAGAGCGCCAACACGATTCGTGGAATTCCGAGAAACGCCGGCTCCATGGTCTCCCTCGACGGGTATCATTCTCGCACAGGGAGGCGACCTCCCTGGACGGAGCCGATCCATGACCGAGGTCGAAGACAACCCGCTGCGCGTCGGGCTGCGACGGGACCGTGGCGCGGAACCCTGCGCGATCGTGATCCTCGGGGCCTCGGGCGACCTGACTCGGCGCAAGCTCGTGCCGGCGCTCTACAACCTGCTCGAGGATCGGCTGCTGCCGTCGAGCTTCGCGGTCGTCGGCGTCGGTCGCCGGGAGATGTCGCACGCGGCGTTCGCGAGCGAACTCCGCTCGGGCACGGTCGAGCATTCCCGGCGCGACCTCGACCCCGAGCTGTGGGACTCGCTCGCGGCGGGGTTGTCCTACGTGGCGGCCGGCGCCGACGTCGAAGGCTACCGGCGGCTGGCCTCACACCTCGACCGGCTGGACCGCGAGCGCGGCACGGGCGGGAACCGCCTGTTCTATCTGGCCGTCCCGCCCTCGGCCCTCGAGCCCATGCTCGGCATGCTGGCCGCGGCGGGCTTGAACCGCCCCGGCCCCGGCGGTCGCTTCTGCCGCGTCGTGCTCGAGAAGCCGATCGGCCGCGACCTGCCCAGCGCGCGCGCGCTCAACCGCCAGGTCGAGCGGGTCTTCCGCGAGCACGACGTGTTCCGCATCGACCATTACCTGGGCAAGGAGACGGTGCAGAACCTGCTGGTGTTCCGCTTCGCCAATTCGATCTTCGAGCCGCTGTGGAACCACAAGTACGTGGACCACGTGCAATTGACGGTGGCGGAGTCGCTGGGGGTGGAGGGGCGCGGCCGGTACTTCGAGGAGGCCGGCATGACGCGGGACGTGGTGCAGAACCACATGTTCCAACTGCTGTGCCTGACCGCGATGGAGCCGCCGGTCTCCTTGGCCGCCGACGCGATCCGCGACGAGAAGGTCAAGGTGCTGCAATCGTTGCGCCCCGTCGTGCAGGATGACGTCGGCGGCTCGACCGTGATCGCCCAGTACGGATCGGGCGTCGTCGGGGGCCACAAGGTGCCGGGCTACCACGAAGAGCCGCAGGTCGCGCCGGGATCGCGCACCGAGACCTACGCGGCGCTCAAGCTCTCGATCGACAACTGGCGCTGGGCCGGCGTGCCGTTCTATCTGCGCGCCGGCAAGCGCCTGCCCAAGCGGGTGACCGAGATCGCGTTGCGGTTCCGCGGAGTGCCGCACCGCCTGTTCGAGCACGGGGCCGTGCCCAACACGCTGGCCCTGCGCATCCAGCCCGACGAGGGCATCACGCTGAAGTTCGAGACCAAGGTGCCCGGCCCGCAGCCGCGGATCCAGCCGGTGGCGATGGAGTTCCGTTACGGCACCTCGTTCGGGCAGCCGCCGCCCGAGGCCTACGAGCGGCTGATCCTGGATGCCATCTTGGGCGACCCGACGCTGTTCATCCGGGCCGACGAGGTCGAGGCCTCCTGGGACTACATCGACCGCCTGATGGGTGCGTGGCAGGCCGGCGCGCGCCGCGACGACTTGCCCCGGTACACCGCCGGGAGCTGGGGGCCTCCGCAAGCGGACTCCCTGCTCCGCCGCGACGGCCGGGCCTGGCGCCGACTGTGATGGACCCCGCGGGCCAGCGGACGCTGCCAAGCCCTGCCGACATCGAGCGGCAGTTGGCCGAGTTCTGGCGCAAGGCGTCGACGGATGAGCAGGCCGTGATGCGCGCCTGCTCGATGAACCTGGTCGTCGTCTGCACGGCCGACGCCGGGGACGTGGCCCGCGCCACGGCCTGCGTGGCCCGTATCGCCGAGACCATCCCGGGCCGCTCGATCGTCATCGGACCGCCGCGCGATCGCGGGACGGACTTCGAGGCCTACGTTTCCACGAATTGCCACCACGGGCCCGCGGGAGCGCAGGTCTGCAGCGAGCAAGTCACGATCGACCCCACCGCCCACGGACTGGATCTCGTGCCGGGCACCGTCCTGCAACTGCTCGTCGAGGACATGCCGGTCTACACCTGGTGGCGCGGCGGCAGCCTGGGTGAGGGCGGGCTGCTCGACCCGCTCGTCGGCCTGTCCGACTACTGGGTGCTGGACAGCGCGCTGGCGGCGCATGGCCGGGAGCAGCTCGAGGCGCTGGAAAGAATCGCTTCGCGCCCGGCCTGGTGCGGCCGAATCCTCGACGGGGCCTGGATCCGGCTCGAACCGTGGCGCGAGGTGATCGCCTCGTTCTTCGACGATCCGTCCTTGCGTCCCGCGCTCGGGGGGATCGAGCGCCTGAGCGTCTCCTCCGGCGGGCCGGTGGCGTTCGCCTATCTGGCCGGCTGGCTCGTCTCGCGTCTCGGACTGCGGCACTCCGGCGGCGGGCGCTGGTCGCGACCGGACGGCGCGCTCGTGGAGCTGACGGACTCGCGGGCCGAGGGCTTGGCCGCCGGGCGAGTCGCCGCGGTGCGCATCGAAGCCGCGCATCGCGACACGGCGGTCGTCTTCGAAGCAGGCACCGCCCCGGGTCGGCCCGACCGCGTGTCGCTGTCCGTCACCGCCGAGGGGCATCGCCTGCCCCCGCGCACGATCGACCTGCCGTGGCTCGACGAGACCGGCCTCGTCTGCGGCTTGCTGCAGCGGACGGGCCGGGACGCGGTGTTCGACGACGCGCTGCGGCAGGCCGTCCGGCTGATCCGAGCGTGAGGCGATGGTGCGCCCCGAAGTTCGCGTGCTGGAGGACGCCGAGACGCTGGCGCGGACGGCAGCCGAGCTGTTCGCCGAAGCGGGCCTCCAGGCCGTCGCCAGTCGCGGCCGGTTCGTCGCGGTCCTCGCCGGCGGCTCGACGCCCGCCCGCTCGTATCGGCTCCTCGCCGACGAGCCGCTGCGTTCGCGCGTGCCCTGGCCGAGCACGGTGATCCTGTTCGGCGACGAGCGGGCCGTCGGTCCCGCCGACGAACGCAGCAACTACCGCATGGCCCGCGAAGCGCTGCTCGATCACGTGCCGCTTGCCGCGAGCAGCGTGCATCGGATACGGGGCGAGATCGACCCCGCGGCCGCCGCCCGCGAGTACGAGGGCCTGCTGCGCGACCTGTTCCCCGGCGGGGCCACGCCGCGCTTCGATCTCGTCCTGCTCGGCATGGGCGAGGACGGCCACACGGCGTCGCTGTTTCCGGCGAGCGCCGCCCTGGACGAGACCGAGCGCTGGGTCTCGACCAGCGCGGCGCCGCGGCTCGCGACCCCGCGCATCACCCTGACACTCCCCGCCCTCAACGCCGCACGCCAGGTCGTGTTCCTGATCGCCGGCGCGAGCAAGGCCCCGGCGTTCGCGCAAGCCTTCGGCGGGGCGCCGCACGCCACGCCCCACCCCTGCGAGAGGGTCGTGCCGGTTCGCGGCCGGCTCACGGTCCTGGTCGACCGCGCCGCGGCTCGCCGCTGAGCGCCAGGATCGGGGAGCACGAGCGCGCTCGCGATCGCCGCCACCCCGAGATCCCCAGGACACGAGCAGTTGCAACTCGAGACCGTCGTGCCTCAGAATCGTCGCGGTGCCAGAGTTTCCGGAACCGACGCGCGCAGCGAGAAACATGACCGTTTTCAGACTCGAGCATGAAGTCTCGGTAAACAGGTCTGTCGACGACACCTTTCGGTTCTTCGCGGACCCCGCCAACCTCGAACGGATCACGCCTCCCTGGCTTCGTTTTCGGATTCTCTCGAAGCCCGTCTCGCTGGGAGCCGGCGTGGAGATCACGTATCGGTTGAGACACCGAGGGTTTCCCATGAATTGGACGAGCCGCATCACGGCGTGGGAACCGCCCCACCGTTTCGTCGACGAACAGGTGCGCGGTCCCTATAGGAAGTGGGAACACGAGCACCGGTTCGAGCCGTCGAGAGAGGGAACGATCGTGCGAGATCGGGTCCGCTACGCCGTGTTGGGCGGCAGAATCGTCAACCGGCTGCTCGTTCGAAGTGATCTGGACCGCATCTTCGTCTATCGACGGGAGAAGCTCCTCGAGCTCCTGTCATGACCTCGTCGACCGCTCGGTGAAGCCGACCAGCGAAGCACCAAGGACGGCTGCGGCCGATCCGGGGCCTTGCGATCCCAGCGACCGCAAGAAAGACCCTCAGAAAAAACCGCGAAAACTGGGATTATCGCTGATTCATGCATTTTGTACTTGAAATGCCCCCCCCCCCCCCCCGTCAAACAATTCGGAAGGAGGACCAGGGTGGTTCCCCCAACACCCCAAAAAGGGGGTATCCTCA
>Ga0187892_10004637_pt1 | contig 22783 bp, 25 predicted proteins | sample MA1701073metaG_FD_139345 | JGI IMG/M metagenome (GOLD analysis project Ga0187892, IMG submission 139345) | Bio-ooze microbial communities from a basaltic lava cave in the Kipuka Kanohina Cave System on the Island of Hawaii, USA - MA170107-3 metaG ... | reverse complement strand
GGTCTGGTGAATTCCTGGCACAGCACCGAATACGTGCGGAAGTTCTACTGCATCTACCAGCCGAAGGTCGCGGCGGCGAAGGCGGACGCCGCGGAGTGACGTGAACGCGCGCGATGCGATCCGGCCGACCGACCGGGGCGACCGGGCGCGCGTCGCGGCGCTCTATCTCGACACGCTCGAACGGATCCTGACAGGGCAGATCTACCGGGATCCGGCGATGGATCCGGTCAATCGGGGCCGGTTCGATCCGGCCGTGCGTCGCGAAGGCGCCGACTGGCCGTCGCAGGCGCATACGATGATCGGACTGCGACGCCTGCGCTCGCTCCGACGCATGGCCGAGGCCGTGATCGAACGCGGCATCCCCGGCGATTTCATCGAAACCGGCGTTTGGCGCGGCGGCGCCTGCATCATGATGCGCGCCGTGCTGGCAGCGTACGGTGTCACCGACCGCCGCGTCTTTGTCGCCGATTCGTTTGAAGGCCTGCCGCCGGCCGACGCGACCAAATATCCGCTGGACGCCGGGTACGACAGGGTGCCGATGCCTCAACTCGCCATATCGCTGGACGAGGTAAAGCGAAACTTCGGTAGCTACGGCCTGCTCGACGAGCGCGTGGTCTTTCTTCCCGGGTGGTTCCGCGACACGCTGCCGACCGCCCCGATCGACAGGCTCGCAATCCTGCGGCTCGACGGCGACATGTACCAGTCGACCGCGGAAGCGCTCGAGAACCTGTATCCGAAACTTTCGCCCGGCGGCTACGTCATCATCGACGACGGGCACCTCAAATCCTGCATGCAGGCGGTCGTGGACTATCGAACCCGCCACGGCATCGGAACGCGAGGCCGCCGGATCGACAGGATGGGCTTCTACTGGATCAAGGAATAGGGACCGCCGAACCGGCGGAACGATGCATGACGCCCAGGAAATTTCGCCGCTCGCTTGCCGCCGACGATCCGCCGGAGACGCTCTCCGACGTCCAGCGTGCGCTCTGGTATGGTGCGCGCGGCGACTGGAACCGTGCGCACGAACTCGTGCAGGGCGAGAACGGCGCCAATGCGGCCTGGGTTCACGCCTGGCTGCATCGCGTGGAGGGCGACCTGGACAACGCCCGCCACTGGTACGGGCGCGCCGGCCGGCCCGAGGGCAGCGGACCGACGGAGGACGAGCTCGGCGAGATCATGGTCGAGCTGCTGGCGGACAGTGACTGACGGAAGCCAATCGGCGGTCCAGGAACGCGCCCGCTAGGGTTTCCGGACGATGATCCCCCACGCCGTGCAGCGCCCTTCCTCGAACCCGAGGCCGGCGTTGGCGATCCGGCGATAGTATTCGTCTCCCAAAATGCTGCCCGGCCCCGATCGTCGGGTGCGCCCGGCAGCCTCGCGCGCCTCCGTGCTGCGATAGAAGTCGCGCGCATACCCTGTCACATCGCGCGCGCGCACCGACGCGAACCCCGCCGCGTCCAGTATCCTGCGGAGTTCGCCGATACCGACGAGAAAGTTGGCTTCCGGCGTGGCGGCCCACGGCAACGGATATTTCAGCGCGCCACCCGCCGGCCCCGCGAGGATGTCGTAGATTCCGAATTCTGCGCCCGATTTCAGCACGCGGTGGACTTCGCGATAGAGCGTCGGCTTGTCCTCGATGTTCATACCGGCATGCAGGGTGAAAGCGCCGTCGAACGCGCCGGCACCGAACGGCATGGCGAGCGCGCTGCCCTGAACGACCGCGATACGGTCCGACATTCCCACCGCCGCGTTCAATGTCTCGGCGGCCGCACAGAACTCGGGCGTGATATCGATGGCCGTTACGTGGCAGCCAAAGGTATCGACGGCATGGCGGCTGGCTCCGCCGACGCCGGCGCCAACATCGAGCCATCGCGTTCCGGGCGCAATCTGCAACTTGGCCAGGAACCCTGCCGTCGCCGCTGTACCGCCAATGTGCAGCCCGTCGAACGACGCGAGATCGCGAGCCGTCAGCGGGCCGCGCCGTCGCAGTGCCGTCTCGGTGGCGAGTATTCTGGCGATGCGCACGATCGCATCGGCAAACTCGAGCGCACCATACTGTTCGGCGACTCTTGCTTCGATCGACACGGGCCCGTCCATTCGATGTCGACACCGCGACGTAACGTCTGCTTTCTTTCCGTCACACGCTTCTTCGCTAGCGCTTGCGGCAGACGATCTCCCAGGGCCAGCAGCATCCGTCGTGGATCGCGCTGACCACGTTCCCGACCTTCTGTTTGAATTCCTCGCCGATGATCAGGTCGAGGCCGGGTTGCGGGGGTGCGCCGGACGCGGCCTGTTGCCGCTGTCGTTCGAAATAGCCCTTCGCATAGGACCGGCGATCCTCGCTCGAGACGATGTCGAAACCCGCACCGGCCAGCATCGCGCGCATCTCGTCGATCGTGGCGAGAAAACTGGCGACCGGTCCTGATGCCCACGGCACGGGAAACTGCAGCGCGGCGACCTCCGGACCGGCCAGAATGTCGTAGATGCCGAAGGTTCCGCGCGGCTTCAGCACGCGGCGCACCTCGCGGTAGAGGGCGGGCTTGTCTTCGATATTCATCGCAACATGCAGGGTGAACGCGCCGTCGAAAGCCTCGTCGTCGAACGGCATAGCGAGCGCGCTGCCCTGCCGGAATGTTACTTGGCCGGTCATGCCGACCTTCTCCGTGAGCATGTCGGCGGTTTTGCAGAATTCCGGCGTTAGGTCGATGCCCGTCACCCTGCAACCGAAACGCTCGACCGCATAGCGGCTGGCACCGCCGATGCCGGAACCGACATCGACCCAATGCGAGCCGCGCGCGATGCCGAGCATCGGCAGGAACCGTTCCGTCGCTTCGAGACCGCCAAGGTGAAATTCGTCGAACGGCGCCAGGTCGCGGGCGGTGATGCTGCCTGTTTCGGCGCCTCTCTCGGCGGCAAGCCGCGTGGCCGCATCGATGATCTTTGCCGCGAGATCGCTCTGGCTGTAATGCGCAGCGACCTTTTCTTCGACGGACATGGACAATCCTCCGAACGGGGAGCCGGCCGCGCCGGCGAGTGTCAACGCTTACGGCAGACGATCTCCCACGGACCGCAACGGCCGTCGTTGACGTTGCCGACCATGTTGGCGACTTTCTGCCTGAAATCGTCGCCCAGGATCAGGCTCAGTCCCAGTTGCGGCGGCCCGCCGCTCGCAGCCTGCTGCCGGAACTTCTCGAAGAAGGCCCGCGCGTAGTCGGTACGGTCCTCGGTCGAGACGATCTCGAAATCCGCATCGGCCAGCAGCGTGCGCATTTTCTCGATCGGGGCGAGGAAGCTGGCATCCGGTATCGTTGCCCAGGGCACCGGATACTGTATCGCGGCCACGTTCGGCCCGGCCAGAATGTCGTAGATGCCGAAGATCGCACGAGGCTTCAGCACGCGCCGAACTTCCCGATAGAGCCCCGGCTTGTCCTCGATGTTCATCGCGACGTGCAGGGTGAAGGCCCCGTCGAAGGCGCCGTCTTCGAACGGCATGTCGAGCGCGCTGCCCTGCCTGAACGTCACCTGCCCCGCCATGCCGACACGTTCTGTCAGGATGTCGGCGGTCGTGCAGAATTCCGGCGTGAGATCGATGCCGGTCACGTGGCAGCCGAAGCGTCCGACGGCATAGCGGCTGGCGCCGCCGACACCCGCTCCGACGTCGAGCCAGCGCGAACCGCGCGCGATTCCCAGCATCGGGAGGAACCGCTCGGTCGCCTCGATACCGCCGATATGGAACTCGTCGATCGGCGCAAGGTCGCGGGCGGTGATGCGCCCCGCTTCGGCGCCCGTCTTCTCGGCCGCCAGGCGCGCCGCGGTCTCGAGAATCCTTGTCGCCATGTCGCTCCGGCCATAGTGCGCAGCGACCTTCTCTTCGACGGACATGACAAGCCTCCGCATGCAAGCCGGGCCGTCCGGCAGCGGGCAACCCTAGCCTCTCGCCGCGCCCGCTTCTAGATTGTTGCCGGGAGAGTCTGGGCCCATGATCTTTTTCATGCTCTGTCGTGCGGGCAACCACACGATTCGCAACAGCTATTTGTACGATTTTCCGGGCATGCGCGGCCGCGTGCAGGTCGTCAATTACGAGGGCGCGGTGCGGCAGCCGGTGTTCCCGCGCGGCTGCTACGTCTTTACCGATCTCGATCGCGCGTCGCCCGGGCTCATGCGCGGTATCGTCGCCTTCTACGATTTTCTCGGCACGCTGGGGTCCGCGGTACGCCGCATCAACCATCCGACGCTGTCGATGCGGCGCTACGATCTGCTGCGAACGCTGCACGAGCGCGGAACGAACGATTTCGACGCCTACCGCGCCGGCGAGGAACGGCAGCCCGTCCGCTATCCGGTCTTCCTGCGCCGCGAGAACGGACATGACGGGCCGCTCAGTCGCCTGCTCAGGGATCCGCGCGAGCTCACGAATGCGCTGCGCAAGGTCCGGCATTTCGGCATCGACCTCCGGGACGTCCTGATCGTCGAGTTTTGCGACGTGCGCGGCCCCGACGGGCTGGTTCGCAAGTATGGCGCCTTCTACGTCGACGGTATCGTAGTCCCGCGGCACCTCGTCATCTCGAAGGACTGGGTTGCCAAGTTCACCGACTTCAAGGCGATCGCGCCGATCCTCTCGCTCGAAGCGCAGCTCGAGGAGGAAGCGCGCTATGTCGAAGAGAATCCGCACGCGGCCGAAGTCCGCGCGGTTTTCGAGACCGCGCGCATCGGCTACGGGCGCATCGACTACAGCATCAAAAATGGTGCGATCCGGATCTGGGAAATAAACACCAACCCGGTGATCGCGGAATCGCGCAACGTCGACGGCAGCCCGCGCCATCGCCGCGTGCTGGAGCCGGGCGTGCGCCGGCTTGCCGAAGCGATGCTGCGGCTCGACGCCGACCTGCCCGCGCAGCCTTGGTTCCGGATCGAACCGACGATCGAGGCGCGACTGGCAGCGGGGGCGTCCTGACGTCGTTTGGGGCCGCGCCGGCGCTCCCTCGACGCGCGTCGAACGATCGCGCCGGCGATTCCGTCGAGGCAAGAATCGCGGGATTGAGCCGTCCCGACGACCCGGCCGGAAACCGCCGGCCCGCTGCGCAATTTCCGTTCAGCACTAAACTCGGCCGTTGGTCGGTTTTGTTGCACTGCAGCGACGATTTTTTGACCAACCCCGGAATTCAAGTAACGTATTGTGAAAAATATGAAATTTTTGGGCGACGAAGCAGCCGGAGTGACTCTCGTACGCCAGGATCTGCGGAATCGATGAGCATCGCGGTTGACTCAAGTTTAGTCAGAAGTTCAGTGTCACTAAACCGATGGAGATCGTTAAGGGCCGCCTCCATCCATCGGCCGGTCGCCGGGTTCGATCCCGTCGATCCTTCCGCGAAGCGCGGCCCGGGCGACAAGGGAGGTTTTCATGCGGACTTTCGGGGCCTGTCTTGCGGCTGCGTTGTTTGCGGTCGTCGGCGCCACCAACGCCGAGGCTCAAGACAAAGAGATTACGCTGTGCTGGGCAGCCTGGGACCCGGCGAACGCACTGGTCGAGCTGTCGAAGGATTTCACGGCCCAGACCGGCATCAACATGAAGTTCGAGTTCGTGCCGTGGACGAACTTCGCCGACCGGTTCCTGAACGAACTGAATTCCGGCGGCAAGCTGTGCGATCTGATGATCGGCGACAGCCAGTGGATCGGCGGCGGCGCGACGTACGGGCACTATGTGAAGCTCAACGACTTCTTCGAGGCCGAGGGCATCTCGATGGACGACTTCGCGCCGGCCACGGTCTACGCCTACTCGACCTGGCCGAAGGGTACGCCGAACTACTGGGCGCTGCCCGCGATGGGCGATGCGATCGGCTGGGTCTACCGCAAGGACTGGTTCGCACGGCCCGAGCTGCAGGCAGAGTTCCTGGCCACCTACGGCCGCGAGCTCGCACCGCCGAAGACCTGGGACGAGTTGAAGGAAACGGCCGAGTTTTTCCAGGGCCGTGAAATCGACGGCAAGACGGTCTACGGCGCGGCGATTTACACCGAACGCGGATCCGAAGGCATCACGATGGGCGTCACCTCGGCGCTCTACGCTTGGGGCTTCCAGTACGAGAACCCGGAAGTGCCCTACGAGATGGAAGGTTTCGTGAATTCGCCCGACGCCGTCGCCGCACTCGAATTCTACAAATCGCTCTACGAGTGCTGCACGCCGCCCGGTCATTCCGACGCCTACATGACCGAAAATCTCGATGCCTACAAATCGGGTCAGGTCGCGATGCAGATGAACTTCTTCGCGTTCTTCCCGGGCATCGCCAAGGACGAGAATGTCGGCGGTGACAAGTCGGGCTTCTTCGTCAATCCGAGCGAGAAAGTTGCGGCCTCGACGCTCGGCGGCCAGGGCATTTCGGTCGTTGCCTACTCCGAGAAGCAGGACCTCGCGCTCGAGTACATCAAGTGGTTCGCACAGACCGACGTCCAGAAGAAGTGGTGGGCGCTGGGCGGCTATTCCTGCCTCGTCGCCGTGCTGAACGATCCGGACTTCCCGAACACCGCGCCGTTCGCCGCGGGCTTCCTCGAGGCGATGGCGGGCGTGAAGGACTTCTGGCAGGAGCCGACCTACGCCGAGCTCCTGCAGGCCATGCAGAAGCGCGTGCACGACTATGTCGTGGCCGATCAGGGAACGGCACAGGAAGCCCTCGACAAGCTGATCGAGGACTGGACCATCGTCTTTGAAGACGACGGCAAGATATAGTGCCGTAACCGCTCGGATGCGGAACCGGCCGGGCTTCGGGCCCGGCCGGACCGCCCGAGGACCGTCCCCGTGCCGCCCGCGATCGAACGAACGGCACGCCAGCAACCGACTGTTGCGTCCATCGACTGCGAGACGATCCGGAACCGCGTCATGTCCGATAGTGCCGTCACATCCCTGGCAGAACGCGTCGCCCGTGCGACGCCGGGAGGCCTCGTCCATCGGCTCCTGAGCCTCTCCGATCGCGGCATCGCCTGGCTGTTCATTGCGCCGACGGTCGCACTCCTGCTCGCGATCAACATCTTTCCGCTGATCTGGACGGTCTATCTCTCCTTCACGAACTACCGTTCGAACCGGCCCGGCACCGAGATCGAATGGATCGGCCTGCGCAACTACGAGCGCGTGCTGGGCAGCGAAGACATCTGGGGCTACCTGCAGGTGACCGCGCACTTCGTCGTCTGGACGATGCTGCTGCAGGTCGTGCTCGGCCTCGGCCTGGCGCTGCTGATCAACCGGAATTTCAGGAGCGCCGGCTTCTGGACCACGCTGATCCTGATCCCGATGATGCTGTCGCCGGCCGTCGTCGGCACGTTCTGGACCTATCTCTACCAGCCTCAGACCGGCATCTTCAGCTACATCGTCAACCTGTTCGCGGATGTCGGCGCACTCGACATGATCGGCTCGGTCGGGCTCGCGCCCTGGTCGATCGTGATCGTCGATACCTGGATGTGGACGCCGTACATCATGCTGCTCTGCCTCGCCGGCCTGCGCTCGATCCCCGCCTATCTCTACGAGGCCGCCGAGATCGATCGCGCCAACGCGCTGCAGAAATTCTGGTACATCACGCTGCCGCGCGTGCTGCCCTTCCTGATGCTGGCGGTGCTGTTCCGCGGCATCGAGAACTTCAAGATGTTCGACATGGTGGTGGAGCTGACCTCCGGCGGTCCGGGTTCCACGACCGAGCTCGCCTCGATCAACCTCAAACGCGAGGCGTTCGAGAACTGGCGCACCGGCTATTCTTCCGCCTTCGCGGTGATCCTGTTCGTGACCGTGTTCGGTCTCGGGAACATTTACGTGAAGGCGCTCAACAAGGTGAAGTCATGACCGCCGGCAGTGCAACCTTGCGCGCGGCGTCGGCCTCGCAACGCGCCCATTCGGTCGGCCAGGCCGGCACCGGCGCCAAGTGGCTCGCCGGGCTTTTGGTCGCCGCCTACGCGCTGGTCGCGATCGTGCCCTTGGTCTGGATCGGGCTTACCGGATTCAAGTCGCCGCCGGATTCGATCGCCTATCCGCCGAAGGTCGCGTTCGAGCCGACGTTCGAAGGCTACGTCAACCTGTTCACGACGCGCTCGCGCCAGACCGACGAGTATATCGAAAGCCTCGGCCCGGCCGAGACCTGGTACGACGCGCTGGTGCGCAAGCGGAACATGGTCATCACCGGCCCGTCGCGCTTCGTCGACCGCTACCTGAACTCGATCGTGATCGGGTTCGGCTCGACCTTCCTTGCGGTCTTCCTCGGCACGCTTGCGGCCTACGCCTTCTCGCGCTTCAAGGTGCCGCTCAAGGACGATCTGCTGTTCTTCATCCTGTCGACGCGCATGATGCCGCCGATCGCGGTCGCGATCCCGATCTACCTGATGTTCCGCGCGCTCGGCCTGTCGGACACCGCGCTCGGCATGATCCTGCTCTATACCGCGGTCAACATCTCGCTCGCGGTCTGGCTGCTCAAGGGTTTCATCGACGAGATCCCGCGCGAATACGAAGAGGCCGCCGTCGTCGACGGTTACAGCCGGCTGCAGGCCTTCCGGAAGATCGTGCTGCCGCAGGCGCGTTCGGGCATCGCGGCGACCGCGATCTTCTGCCTGATCTTCGCCTGGAACGAATATGCCTTCGCGCTGCTGCTCACCAGCGGCGAAGCGCAGACCGCGCCGCCCTTCATCCCGTTGATCATCGGCGAAGGCGGGCTCGACTGGCCGGCGGTCGCCGCGGGCACGACGCTCTTCCTGCTGCCGATCGTCATCTTCACGATCGTGCTGCGCAAGCAGCTCCTGCGCGGCATCACCTTCGGCGCGGTGCGCAAATGAGCCGGCTCGAACCCATCGCTGCGCACGGCGCCGATGCGCCCGTCGGACGCCCGGCCCGGCCCTGGTTCCTGCGGCGCGGTCCGCTTGAGAACGTTGCCGGCGCGCTGATCGCGCTCGGTGTCGTGATGCTGATGCAGCCCTTCTCGATGTTCCTCTATGGCTGGTCCTTCGCCGTCATCCTCACCGGCACGATCGGTTTCGTGATCGTGAGCCACTTCCCGGAATAGCGCGATGGCCGAGATCCGCATCGAGAACCTGCACAAGAGCTTCGGCGATTTCGTCGCGGTCCGCGATTCGACCTTCGAGATCCGCAACGGCGAGTTTTTCGTCATGCTCGGGCCGTCGGGCTGCGGCAAAACCACGACACTGCGCATGATCGCCGGGCTCGAAATGCCGGGCGCCGGCCGCATCCTGCTCGACGGCGAGGATGTCACCTGGCGCCGCGGCTCGGAGCGCGACATCGCCTTCGTGTTCCAGCTCTTCGCGCTCTACCCGCACATGAACGTGCGACAGAACATTTCGTTCCCGCTGCGCCTGCAGAATTTGCCGCGGCGCGAGGTCCGCGAACGCACCGAGCGGGCGGCGCGGATGCTCCGCATCGACCATCTGCTCGAACGGCCTGTCGGCGGCCTGTCGAGCGGCGATCGGCAGCGCGTCGCGCTCGGACGTGCCATCGTGCGGAGCGCCAAGGCCTTCCTGATGGACGAACCGCTGGGCGCGCTCGATGCCGAGTTCCGCGAATTGATGTGCGAGGAGCTGCGCCAGCTCCACAACCGCATCGGCGCCACCACGGTCTATGTCACGCACGACCAGATCGAGGCGATGGCGATGGCCGACCGGATTTGCGTCATGAACCAGGGCGAGGTGCAGCAGATCGCCCCGCCGGTCGAGGTCTACGAGCGGCCCGCGACGCGCTTCGTCGCGAGCTTCATCGGCAGCCCCGCAATGAATTTCCTGCCGGCCGTGGGCGGGCTGCCTGCGGGGGCTGCCGAGATCCGCATCGGGGGCGGCACGATCCGCATGCCGCGCCTGCACGAGCCGGTCGACCGCGCCGAAGCGGTGCTGGGCGTGCGCCCGGAACACATCCGCCTGTCGGATCGCGGTGCGGTGCGCGGCCGCGTGTTCGGCGTCGAATACATGGGCACGCGCCAGCTCGTGACGGTCGACAGCGAGGCGGGCCGGCTGCGCGTCCGCGCGCCGAACACTGTCGCAGTCGATTACGGCGACACGGTCGGACTCGATTTCGACGAGACCCGGCTGGTCGTGTTCGACCCGGCGACCGACCGCGCCGTTCGCAGCGATTTTCTGGCCGGCACCGCACCCGGAGCGGGAGGCGCGCATGGCTGAGATCGCGCTTGCCGGCGTCACCAGAACCTTCGGTTCGACCGCGGCGGTCGACGACCTGACGCTCGCCGTCGGCGACGGCGAGTTCGTCGTGCTGCTCGGCCCGACCGGCGCCGGCAAGACCACGACGCTGCGCCTGATCGCCGGGCTCGAACGGGCGGATGCCGGCACCATCGCCATCGGCGGCGCCGATGTGACCCGCCTGCCGCCCGCCGCGCGCGACGTGTCCTTCGTCTTCCAGCAATACTCGCTCTATCCGCATTACAGCGTGTACGACAACCTCGCCTTCCCGCTGCGCGCGCCCGGACGGCGCACGGACAAGGCGGCCATCGACCGGCGCGTGCGCGAGGTCGCCGCTCTTCTTCGAATCGAGCCAAAGCTCGGCAACCGCGCAACCCAGTTGTCGGGCGGCGAGATGCAGCGCGTCGCCATCGGCCGGGCACTGGTGCGCACGCCCGCGATCTACCTGATGGACGAGCCGCTTTCCTCGCTCGATGCCAAGCTGCGCGAAGACCTGCGCGTCGAACTGAAGCGCATCCAGCGCGAGCTCGGCGCGACCGTGCTCTATGTCACGCACGACCAGCTCGAGGCCATGACCATGGCCGACCGCATCGGCGTGCTGGCGGAGGGCAAACTCGTCCAGATCGGCACGCCGCGCGACATCTACGAACGGCCGGACAGCATCTACGTGGCCCGCCGGCTCGGCAGCCCGCAGATCAACCTGCTGCCGCTGGCGGCCCTCAACGGTGCCGCCAGCGAAGCGCCGGCGGGGGCGACGACGGTCGGCGTGCGGCCCGAGGACGTTCTTCTGCGCGCCGAAGGCGGCAGACGCGGCAGCATCGTCGGCGTCGAACGGCTCGGCGTCGAAACCGTGCTGCTGGTCGATCTCGACGGCACGCCGGTTCATCTGCTGATGGAATCGCGCGACAGCGCGCGGCTCGGCGAGAACGCCGGCGTTGCCATCCGCTCCGGCGCCGCGCTCTGGTTCGATGCGGCCGGCAACCGCATTGCCACCGACGCGCGGCATACCGCCCGGGAGGCCGGCCATGGTTGACCTCCTGCTCGGCGCGCTCATCGAACGCTGCACGGCGACCATCGTTGCGCACGAAAACGAGCTCACCGGCCTCGACCAGGCGATCGGCGATGGCGATCACGGCATCAACATGAAGCGCGGCTTTCAGGCGATCCGGGCGGCCGAGGCCGAGATTGCCGCGATGCCGTTCGGCGCGGCGCTTCACAAGGCCGGCATGACTTTGGTGATGAGCGTCGGCGGCGCCTCCGGCCCGCTTTACGGCTCGCTGCTGATGGCGATGGGCAAGGCCGGCGAGACCGCGCCCGGCGATGCCGCCGCCGTCGCGCAACGTCTCGCCGACGGTATCGAGGCCGTCAAAAGGCGCGGCAAGTCCGATGTCGGCGCCAAGACCATGCTCGACGTGCTGGTGCCGGTCTGCGACGCGTTGCGTTCGTCGGGTGGCGATCCCGGTGCCGCCAGCGCGGCCGCGCGGCACGCCGCCGATGCCGCGCTCGAAGCCACGCGGGCGATGAAGGCGACCAAGGGGCGCGCCTCTTTCCTGGGCGACCGGTCGGTCGGCCATCTCGATCCCGGCGCGCGTTCGTCCGCGCTGCTGGTCAATGCCGTCTGCGATGTTGTTGAGGGCCGATAGATGAGCGACTGCGTGTCGATTGTGATCGTTTCCCATTCGCGCGACGTCGCGAAGGGTACCGCCGATATGGTGCGCCAGATGGTAGGCGACGAAATTCGCGTCGCCCATTGCGGCGGCAACGCCGATGGCGGCCTCGGCACCGATGTCGGCTCGATCGACAGGGCCATCCGTTCCGTCTATTCGCCCAAGGGCGTCGCGGTCCTGGTCGACCTCGGCGGCGCCGAGACCAACAGCGAGATGGCGATCGAAATGCTGCCCGACGACATGCGCGACAAAGTCGTTATCTGCAACGCCCCGATCGTCGAGGGCGCCGTCATGGCGGCGACCGAGGCTGCCGGCGGCGCCGGTCTCGCCGCCGTGAAGCGCACCGCCGAGGAGTTCCGCTCGTGAGTTCGATAGCCGATAGTTCGGACATGGCAACCGGCGATGCCGTGATTCGCGACCCGACCGGGCTGCACGCGCGCCCGGCGGTCAAGCTGACGAAGAGCGCCAAGCGTCACGACGCCACCATCGAGGTGCGCGCCGGCGACAAGGGCCACTGGATCAATGCCAAGTCGCCGAACGCGATGATGAAGCTCAAGGCGGCGCACGGCGACCGGCTCTATTTCCGCGCCGTCGGCAGCGATGCGGCTGCGGCGATCGCGACGCTGGTGGCGCTGGTGGAGCGCGATTTCGATGCCTGAGCGCAGCGGCGAGACGGTGCTGTCGGGGATCGTCGCCGCCGCCGGCCTGGCGGTCGGCACGATCCGGCTCGACCGCAACGATCGCCACGGCCGCCGTACGGCGGGGACGCCGGCCGAGGAAGCCGCCGTGCTGAAGACGGCGCTCGCCGGGGCGCTGGCGGATATCCGGCGCCTGATCGCCGGTGCCGACACGCTGGCGGCCGGGATTCTCGAGTTCCAGGAAGCCCTGCTCCAAGACGACGATCTGCTGGCCCCGGTCTTCTCGGCGGTCGCCGCCGGCCGGCCGGCGCACGACGCCTGGGCCGGCCAGCTCGATACCCAGATGGCGGAGTATCGCGCCGGTGGCGACGCCTACATGGCGGCGCGGGCGGAGGATCTGCGCGATCTGCAGCAGCGCGTGCTGCGCGCGCTGGCCGGCGGCGAAATCGCCCCGGATGGCGGCGATGGCATCGACGACATTCTCGTGGCGGAGAGCCTGACGCCGTCGCGGTTCGTCGAGCTCGACTGGCGCCGTCTCGCCGGTGCGGTCGTCCGCGACGGCAGCCCGACGAGTCATGTCGCGATCCTCGCGCGGGCGCGCGGCGTGCCCTTGATTGTCGGCCTGATGGCGCCGCTCGACGAGATCGCCGATCGCAGCCCCGCCGTTCTCGACGCGCAGGCGACCGACAGCCGTGCGGCCCGTCTCGTGATCGCCCCATCGCCGGCGACCCTGCGTGAAACCGGGCGGCGCATCGCCGAGGCGCGGCGTCTTGCGGATGCGGCCGAGGCCGCCCGCCTGCGGCCGGCCTTCACCGCCGCGGGCGAGCGCGTACGCGTGCTGGTCAATATCGACGACCCCGCCCTGCTGCCGTCGATTGCCTCGGCATCGGTCGATGGCGTCGGTCTCACGCGCACCGAGTTCCTGTTTCGCGACGGCAGGCTGCCGGACGAGGAGGCGCAGCTCGCGGTCTATCGCAGTATCGGTCAATGGGCCGACGGCAAGCGCATCACGATCCGCACGCTCGATGCCGGCGGCGACAAGCCGATCGCCGGCGTCACGCCCGAGGGCGAAACCAACCCGTTCCTCGGCCTGCGCGGCCTGCGCCTGTCGCTGCGCAACGAGCCGCTGTTCCTGACGCAGCTCCGCGCGCTCTGCCGGGCGGCCGCCGAAGCGCCGATCCGCATCATGGTGCCGATGGTGACGCTGCCGTCCGAGTTCGAGGCGGCGCGCGCGCTGGTCAAGCGCGCCTGCGCCCAGCTTGCGCGCGAGAAGCTTACCCATGTCGAACCGCCGCTCGGCATGATGGTCGAGGTGCCGAGCGCCGCGATCATGGCCGACCGGTTCGATGCCGATTTCTACTCGATCGGCTCGAACGACCTGGTGCAGTACGCCACCGCCGCCGCCCGCGACAATGCGGCCGTGGCGGCGCTGGCCGATCCCGACAATCCGGCGGTATTCGCGCTGATCCGCCTGACCGTCGAAGCGGCGGCGCGCCGTCGTGTCGATGTCAGCCTGTGCGGCGACATGGCCTCCGATCCCTCGCTGACGGCTTCCCTGCTCGATTGCGGCCTGCGCTCGCTCTCGGTCGCCCCGCCGCTGATCGGCCGCATCAAGCTGGCGGTCGCGCAGTATCCCGATCGCACGGCCGCGGCATGAACGAGACGACACCGGATTTCCAGGATGTCGACCCGGCCGTTGCCGCCTACAAACGGTTGCTGAAGGAATGTCTCGACCGTCGGCCTTCCGGCACGCGCCAGCGGCTCGCCGCCGCGCTCGGTACGCACAAGAGCTTCGTCTCCCAGATCACCAATCCCGGTCTGCGCGTGCCGCTGCCGGCGCAGCACGTCCCGACGATTTTCCGCATCTGCCACTTCTCGCACGAGGAGCAGGGCGCGTTCCTGCAGGCCTATCGCGCCGCGCATCCGAGCCCGTCGCTCCCGGACAAGACCGACGGCGAAGACGGCGCGCGCACGGTGAAGATCGACGTGCCGGACTTCGATGATCCGCAGCGCCGGGACGAAGTCGTCCAGGCAATCCTCGAATTTTCCGCCAGGCTGATCGCGCTCGCGCGCCGAAAAGACTGACCGACGCGCGCCGGGCGTCAGCTGCCGCCGACGACGCAAGCGACCGGAGCACGCCCATGAAAAAGCTGATCAACAATGTCGATGCCGTCCTGACCGAGAGCCTGCGCGGCTTCGGCGCCGCGCATCCCGATCTCGCGACGGTGAGCCTCGCCCCGCGCTTCGTGCGGCGCGCGAAACCGAAGGCCAGGGGCCGGGTCGTGCTGATCTCGGGCGGCGGCGCCGGGCACGAGCCGCTGCATGCGGGGTTCGTCGGCCCCGGCATGCTCGATGCCGCCTGCCCCGGCGAGGTGTTCACATCGCCGACGCCCGACCAGATGATCGCCGCCGCGCAGGCGGTCGATGCCGGCGGCGGCATCCTCTTCGTCGTCAAGAACTATGCCGGCGACGTGATGAATTTCGAGATGGCCGCCGAGATGCTCGACGGCAGCGCCAGCGTGATTACCAACGACGATGTTGCGGTCGAGGATTCGACCTACACGCAGGGCCGCCGCGGCGTCGCCGGCACCGTCGTCGTCGAAAAGATTGTCGGCGCGGCGGCCGAAGCCGGCGCCGATCTCGCCACCTGCCAGGCGCTCGGCGAGCGGGTCAATGCGGCGACCGGCTCGATGGGCGTGGCGCTGACGAGCTGTACCGTGCCCGCCGCCGGCAAGCCGACCTTCGCGCTCGGCGAAAATGAGATGGAGATGGGCGTCGGCATCCATGGCGAACCCGGCCGCCGGCGCGTCGCGCTGCAAAGCGCCGATGCGATCGCCGGCGAAATGGTGGGTGCGGTTTGCGACTCGATAAAACCGAGCCGCGGCGAGCCGCTGTTGCTTTTGATCAACGGCATGGGCGCGACGCCGTCGCTCGAGCTCTATCTGATGTTCGAGGCGGCGCGGAAGCAATGCGAGCAGCGCGGTCTCACCGTGGCACGCCGCCTGGTCGGCAATTACTGCACCTCGCTCGACATGGCCGGCTGCTCGATCACGCTGACGCGCCTCGACGACGAAATGTCGCGATTGTGGGATGCGCCGGTGCATACCGCCGCATTGCGCTGGTAGAGCCCGATTTTTGCCACCGCTTCTCGCCTCGATCGCGCGGCGATCGAGGGGTTGCGGTGCCATTCATGCAGCCTAAGTGAGCAGGAACCCGCGGACGAATGCCCGCGGCGCCGATTCGCGATTACTTCGCGCGCCGTCGGCACGGCGGCGCGACAGGAAAGGAGTTCCGCTCATGCCATTCGCATTGCCGCCGCTGCCCTTCGACAAGGCCGCGCTCGAGCCGCATATGTCGGCGAAGACGCTGGATTTCCATCACGGCAAGCATCACCGGAAGTACGTGGAGAAGCTCAACGAGCTGACCGAGGGCACGAAGTTCGCGAAAATGGACCTGACGGAAATCATCCGCGAAACGGCGGGCGCGACCGACAAGAGGAAGGTCGACATTTTCAACAATGCCGCGCAGTCCTGGAACCACACGTTCTTCTGGCATTGCATGAAACCGCAGGGCGGCGGCAGGCCGGATGGCGAGCTCGCCAAACGGATCGACGATTCGTTCGGATCCTATGACGCGTTCCGCAAGAAATTCGTCGAAACCGCCAAGGGCCGGTTCGGCAGCGGCTGGGCCTGGCTGGCTGCCGACGGAAGCAAGCTGCAGATCGTCGCCACGCCCAACGCCGGGAATCCGCTGACAGACGGGAAGGTCTGCCTGCTGACCTGCGATGTCTGGGAGCACGCCTATTATCTCGATTATCAAAACCAGCGGCCGAAATTCGTCGAGGCCTTCCTCGACAACCTGGTCAACTGGGCCTGGGCGAACGAGCAGTGGGAGGCCGAGCGCAAGGCGGCCTGACGGTCGCGCCGCCGCTCTCGCCGTTCCAAAGCGACGGGTGCGTCGAACGCGGCATGCCCGTCATCCGTTTCTGCAACCGGGGAGACGCTGAATGTCGAGCGAAGACCTGCACGCGCCGCGCGAGCGGCTGAAGAAGACCACCCTGACGCGCCACCACGCGATCGTGTCGCTGATGGAGGAACTGGAGGCGTCGGACTGGTACCGGCAGCGCGCCGACGATTGCACCGACAGGGCGCTGCGCGAGATCCTGCTGCACAACATGTGCGAGGAAATCGAGCATGCCTGCATGGTGATCGAATGGCTGCGCCGCAACGATCGGGAATGGGCAAAGCAGCTCGATACCTATCTCTACACGAAGGCGCCGATTACGAAGGTCGAGGAAGAAGAGGTCTGAGACGGAAGAGGGGCGGCCGAACGAGAGACCGCGAGGCAGTCATGACCGACATCGACGATGGCGACGACAGCGACCGGGTGAAACGTCCCGGCCCGCACGCGCCGCAGCTCACCGCCGAACAGGCCCGTCAGGCGCGCCGGGGCAGGCCGGTGCTCTGGATCCTGATCGTCGGCACCGGTCTGGCCTTCATCGGCATGTTGGCTGCATTGGGCATTGTCGGCTGAACGCGAAAGCAAACGCCCGACCGGGAAGTCCGGTCGGGCGTTGTGGTTAGGGACGACGATTGAGCCGTCCGCGTGTCGGCGGCGCTGGCGACCGTTACTCGACGATCTGCGCCTCCTGCAGCGCGCGGAGATCGTCCTGCGCCGCCAGCGCACGCATCGCGTCCCGCGTCACGGCCCGGCCGTCGATCACGAGCACCTGCGGCGCCGGGGATACGTCGATGCCGTTCCAGCGCACGATCCGGGGCGGGGCGCCGGGGCGCACCGGATCGAGGATGACGTACTTCTCGGCCGGATCGACGACGGCAGGCTCGGAGATGCCCGAAACCGCCACGCCCGAAATTACAAGGTTGTCGAGCGACGCCTGTTCGTCGGGCGACATTTCCATGCGCGCCATTGCCGGCATCGCGAGCGACGACATCAGCAGGGTGGCGGCAACCGCGGTCGCCGAAATTCCAGTGGTCCGTTTCATTCTCTGCCCTCCTTCTCTGGCGAACAGTTCCGTTGCGACGGCATCCCCTGCCGCCCTTGTTCATCCGGATCGGGGGAAAATCGTTCTTGGCCGGTCCGCGTCCTTGAGCGTTGAATTTTGCCGCAAAACCGTGTGTTTCAAGGCCGGCTCCTGGGCATTCCTGTGGCATTGTGATGGTCTTTTTCGGACCGATGGCCGAATTCCCGCTTGTTTCCTAGACTGCACCCGCGACCTGGCCGGAGGCTCCGTGCCGCAGATTCGAATCCGGATGCTCCGACGCCTTCCATGCCCATCTATCGCGTTTCCAACCCGAATGTCGGCCGCCGGCATCTGCGCGAATGGTATCGCGGCATCCTGCACATGGTGGCGCTGCTGTTCGCGGCGGTTGCGGCCTGCGCGATCGGTCTGGTGCTGCTCGACAACAGCAGTCGCCCGCTCTTCGCGAAATTTGTCGGCGCCGTATGGGACGGTATGAATCTCGTCACCACGCTGGGCGATTTCTCGCCGTTCGATCAGCGCCAGAAACTGTTCATGATCGGCACCATGTTCGTGTTTATCGGCATCGGCGGCTATGCGGTGTCGAGGCTGACCGGCATCCTTTCGAGCGACGCCGTGATGACACTTCGGGAGAACAGAGCGATGGCAAACCTGCTGGAAAAGCTGACGGCGCATGTCGTCGTGATCGGGTTCCAGGCGATCGGCCAGCTGGTCGCCAGCAAGCTGCGCGACGCCGGGGAGAATGTGGTGGTTGTCGAGCGGTCCGAGGAATCGGCCGCGCAGGCATCCGGGCTCGGCTACCTTGTCGTGCAGGGCGATGCCGGCATCGACGACAAAGTGTTCGACCGGGTCGGTCTCGACCGGGCGCGCGCGCTTGTCGTCACGACGCAGGAGCCCGACCGCAACGTCGCGATCACGCTGATGGCCCATTCGCGCAACCCGTCTCTGTCGATCGCCGTGACCGGCGACAGCAGCCAGCGCGGCGCCCTGCTGCACCGCGCCGGCGCCAGGCAGGTCGTGATCCTCGACGACCTCGTCTCGGCGGCGCTGGTTTCGCATCTCACGCCGGCCGCGAAAGCGTGAGCCGTTGCCGATCTCTACTTCGGGCCTGCAGCGCTTTCGGCCGACGGAACGTTTCGCTAGATTGCCGCCGGTCCGACGATGCGCGCGGCGCGGCGTGGCATCGCCGGAAGCGCGACGATCGATGCAAACTCCGGGGGTACCCGCCATGATCCGTCTTCTGCGCCGTGCCGTTGTCCCGACGTTTCTGCTGCTGGTCGCCGCCGCACCGCTGGCGGCGCTGCCGGGCGGGGCGCAGGTTGCGCGCGCCGATGCCGTCCAGACCACGCTCTATTTCGGCCTGCGCACGGACGGCGGCGCCGGCGTCAGCGAACAGGCCTGGGCCGCATTCCTCGCCGAGATCGTCACGCCGCGCTTTCCCGGCGGGCTGACGGTGCTGGAGGCCTACGGCCAGTCGGACCGTCACGCGGCCGACGGAGCGGTCGCCGGCCAGCTCACGCGCGTGCTGATCGTCGTGCATCCCGCGACGCCCGAAGCGACGGCGGCGATCGCCGCGATCAAGGCGGCCTGGCGCGAGCGGTTTCCGGGCGCCGGCCTGTTCCATACCGAGAGCGACGTCCGCATCGTGCAGGATTGACGCGTTGCCTCGCCAGCGCCGCGCTTCGGTCTCGATCGGTCGGTGAATTTCCCGAGCGTAACCCGTGTGGCTCGGCGGATGCCCGTGAGTCTGCCCGACCCGATATCCCTACCGGCACCGTGAAATTGTTTCACGTGAAACATTTTTAGCGTAACTCTACGTTAAATCTGCGGCCGAGCCAGTGAAGCGACGACGCGGACCGCCTCAACCGACAAATCCGGCCACCGCCCGGTGCGTAAGAGGCGCCGTCGTCCCGGCCCGGCATTGCCACAACCGGCGGCGCGCCACATCTCTAGAGTCGAAGGCGCGACCCCGCGCGACACCGGCGTTTCGGCGCCCCGCCTCCGGATCCGTGTCGGCCCGACCCCGCGTCGCGCGGCGCTCGTTCGCAAGAGGAGGGCTGGAGCCATGGACGTACAGGCGATGCTCGCCCACAAGGGCGACAGGGTGGTGACGGCGCGCCCGGACGCGACGGTCTCAACCATCATCCGGGTGATGAAACTCGAAGGCATCGGCGCGATCGTCATCTCGAAGGACGGCGGCCGCATCGACGGCATCGTCTCGGAACGCGACGTGGTGCGCGGCCTGGTCGCGCACGGCGCCGAACTGCTCGACATGCCGGTCGCCGAGGTGATGACCCGGCAGGTCCGGACCTGCAACATCGACGCCAACGTGAAGGACGTGATGACCGAGATGACGCGCAGCCGCATCCGGCATCTGCCGGTCGTGCGCGACGGCAGGCTGTGCGGCATCGTCTCGATCGGCGACGTGGTCAAGAACCGGCTCGACGATCTCGAGACCGAAACCAGCGTGCTGCGGGACTACATCGTCGGCCGCGCGTAGCGGACGTGGCGTGATCTCAAAATAGCCGGCGCCGGGGAACCGACCGGCCCCGAAAAGCGAAACCCTCCCGCGAGGGAGGGCTTCGGGGCGGTGATTGCGTTCACAAGGACGCCCAGCCTGCACGAAACGAACGCTCTCGTTTTGCCTGCGATAAGCGATCGTTCCTAGGTTTGCTACATCTACGATCTTATGCTGTCATTCCGCCGGTTGCAAGAGCTTTCGGGGAGACAGCCATGCAGCGCATCTGGGGTTTCGATGTCGGGACTACGTCCATCGGCTTCGCGGTAATCCAGTTCGATGAAAGCCGACAGACCGGCCACATCGAGCGGATGGGTGTCCGCATCTTCCCCGAAGGCGTTACCGAGAAAGATCGCGAGCCGCGCAACAAGGCGCGTCGGACGGCGCGGCTGCTGCGCCGGCAGTATCGTCGTCGCAGATCGCGCCGCAAGAAGCTAGGCGATCTCCTTAGCGAGGCCGGCCTGCTGCCCCCCTTCGATCCCGCGCCCAACAGCGAATGGTCGAATCTCATGAGTGCCGGCGACCCGCAGAAACGCGAGGGGCCCTACGACCTGCGGGCTCGCGCTCTCAGCGAGAAGCTCGAACCCCATCAGTTGGGAAGGGCCCTATACCATCTCGTCAGACATCGTGGATTTTTGAGCAGTCGCATCATCGACGAGAACGATACCGACAAGGAACAGGAAGAAGGCAAGGTCAAGGAAAGTATCGAGCGGCTGCGCTCCGAGATGCACGATCAGACTCTGGGTCAGCACCTGGCCGGCCAGGACAAGAAGCGGGGTCGGTACATCGGCCGCGAAATGGTCAATGACGAGTTTGAAAGGCTCTGGAGCGCACAGGCAAAACACCATCCGACAACGCTCACCGACGATCTGAAGCTGCAGTTCGAAACGGTTGCGTTCCATCAGCGGCCGACTTTCTGGCGTCTGGGCACATTGGGCAATTGCTGGCTGGAACCCGGCGAACCGGTGTGCATCAAGGCATCCTGGAAAGCGCAACGCTACGCAATGCTTGAGAAGCTGAATGTGCTCCGGTTCGCCGGAAGCAACGAGCCGGAACTCGACGAGCACGAACGAACGACAATCCTCGGGCTGCTCGACCAATCGCCAAAAGTGAGTTTCGGCGCAATAAGGAAGGCGTTGAAGAAGTACTGGCAATCTCGCGATCTGCCCGCACAACGAAAATTCAATCTCGAGGTCGGCGGCGACGAGGGCCTACCTGGAAACGCGACAGAATCGGAGCTGCGGCGAGTGTTTGGCGATGCATGGGACTCCCATCCCCATCGGGCCCGCATCAGGTCGGAGATCGCCGACCGGCTCTTTGCGGTGGATTACCGGCGAATCGGAAACAAACGCATTGAAATCAGACGCTCCGCAGACCGCGAGAATCAACGCAATGCATTCGCAGCTTCAGTTGCCGCGGATTGGGGGATCGACAATGCAACGGCAGACGCACTCTCGCGCCTGAAACTCCCTGGCGGCTGGACACGTCACTCCGAGGCAGCGATCGACAAGCTGCTCCCGCATCTCGAGGACGGCATTTCTTACGGCAAGCTTGTCAACGCCACCGAACCTGAGTTTGCCGACCTGCGCGAACGTCTCTTTCCGAACCGCTTCCGCTCAAATTCGTCGGTATCGGCCGAGCGGCTGCCGTCGCATCCGCGGCAGATGCCGGATCTCAGGAATCCGACCGTTGCCCGCGCTTTGACCGAGTTCCGCAAGGTTGCAAACAACCTGCTCGCCGCTCATGGCAAACCCGATCTCATCCGGGTTGAACTCGCACGCGACATGACGCGGTCCAAACGAAAGCGGTCCGAACACCAGAAGATCATTCGTCAGCGGGAAGCGGAACGAAAGAAGGCGATCGCGGATCTCGCCGCCAACGGCATTTCCGATCCGTCGGGAAAGGTCGTCGATACGTGGCTGCTCTGGAAGGAGTGCCGCGAAACCTGTCCATATACGGGCCAGAAAATCGGATTCGACGATCTGTTCCGGACCGGACGCTTCCAAGTCGAGCATATCTTTCCCCGATCCAGGTCGCTCGACAACAACTTCTCCAACAAGACGCTATGCGATGTCGAAGAGAACATCCGAAAGGGCAACCGGACCCCGTATGAAATGTACGGAGCGGACGCCGTTGTCTGGGGCCGCATCGTCCAATCGACGAAGAGCATCTTCTGGCCGCACGCCGAAAAGAAGATGCGCCGGTTTCTCGCCACGGACTTTGCAGAAGTCGGATCCGACGAGTTCTCCGAACGCCAGCTTCGGGACACCGCCTATATCGCGGTCCAGGCCCGCGACTTTATCGCCAGGCTGGGCGTGCCCGTCGAAACCTGCAACGGCCAGATAACACGCCAGCTTTGCCGCCATTGGGGGCTCGATGCGATCCTCAATACGGACGGCGAGAACCGAAAGAATCGCGGCGATCACCGACACCATGCCATCGACGCGCTCGCGGTCGCGCTGACCACCCGATCGTTTTCGAAGCGCCTCGGCGACTACTTCGCGCGCGAGAAGCTCGGGCAGCGGCCGAAGCTCGAATTGCCCTGGGCCGACCTCTGGAGCGATGCCAAGAGTACCGTCGGCAGCATCGTCGTATCGCACCGGGTTCAGAGGAAGACGTCCGGTGCCATGCACGCGCAAACGCACTATGGCGATACCGGCGAGGACGTCGTGGAACGAGATATGACCTATCGTCTGTTCGTCACGAGAAAGCCGCTGGAAACGATTACGGCAAGCCAGGTGGAATCCATTCGCGATCCGGAGATTCGGCGGATCGTCAAGGATCACATCGCGCGCGC
>Ga0187892_10004635_pt1 | contig 22794 bp, 20 predicted proteins | sample MA1701073metaG_FD_139345 | JGI IMG/M metagenome (GOLD analysis project Ga0187892, IMG submission 139345) | Bio-ooze microbial communities from a basaltic lava cave in the Kipuka Kanohina Cave System on the Island of Hawaii, USA - MA170107-3 metaG ... | reverse complement strand
TCGATCACCGGCTACGAGTCCGTGGACGTTCTTTCCCGGGGCGATATCGACGGCGGCTACGGCGCGGCCTTCATCGGCCCCCCGCCGGCTTCCGGGCCCGGCTTCATTCCGTTCCCGGCCGAGTCGGCCGACGGGCTGCGCGATCACAGCCAGATTTCGCAGGAGTTCCGCTGGGAGTCGCGCGATTGGGGCGCGTTCGACTGGCAGGCCGGCATCTACTGGTTCGACGAGGAGCTGACCATCGACAGCTTCAACTACGACACGCTGGCCGGCGGCATCCGCAACGGCCGCGTGGTCCAGAGCCAGAAGAACCAGTCCTGGGCCGTGTTCGGCTCGGCGGAGTACGAGGTGTCCGATGCACTGACGCTGCGTGGCGGCTTCCGCTACACGGACGACGAGAAGGACTTCGTTGCCGAGCGGTTCCAGTCGCCGCTCGCTTTCCTGGGCGTTCCGAATCGGCTCGGTCCGATCTTCGCTTCGCCCTCGGACGAGGAGTTCACCGGCGACGTCAGCGCCACCTGGGCGCTCAGCGAGGACACCAACGTGTTCGCGCGCATCGCGCGCGGCTACCGCGCGCCCTCGATCCAGGGCCGTCTGCTGTTCGGCAACACGGTGTCGGTAGCGAATTCCGAAACGATCCTGTCGTACGAAGCCGGCGTGAAAGCCGGCCTGTTCGGCGGGCGCGGCCGAATCGGGCTCACTGCGTTCATGTACACCATGGACGACCAGCAGCTGACGGCGGTCGGCGGCGCGACCAACTTCAACACGCTGATCAACGCGCGCGAGGTCGACGGCCAGGGATTCGAGCTCGACTTCGAAGCCTACCTGACCGACAACCTGCTGATCACTTTCGGCGCGAGCTACAACGACACCGAGATCGACGACCCCAATCTCGAAATCCAGCCTTGCGGCGGAGGATGCACGGTGCGGGACCCGCCGGTGCCGGGGTCCAGTCCGCCGACCGTCAGCATTCACGGCAACCGGCTGCCGCAGGCGCCGGAGTGGATCGCGAACTTTACCGCGCGCTGGGGCAAGCCGGTCGGCGACGACGGGGAGTTCTTCGTATTCACCGACTGGGCCTACCGCAGCGATGTGAATTTCTTCCTGTATGAGTCAGCCGAGTTCGAGGGCCAATCGCTGTTCGAGGGCGGCCTGCGTGTCGGCTACAGCTGGAATGACGGGGCCCAGCAGGTCGCGGTTTTCGGGCGCAACATCACGGACGAGGTCGAGGCGGTGGGCGGCATCGACTTCAACAACCTGACCGGTTTCATCAACGAGCCGCGCCGCTGGGGACTGGAGTTTTCGACCCGGTTCTGAGGCATCGGCGCGGGAACTCCTGACGCGGAGGTTCCCGCATGCCGGAACTGCCGGAGGTCGAGACGACGCGCCGGGGAATCGAGCCCTGGCTCGTCGGCCGGCGCATCGAGCGCCTGGTGGTGCGCGAATGGCGCCTGCGCTGGCGCGTGCCGCGCTCGCTGCCGCGGCGCGTCGCGGGCGCCATCATCCGCACCGTCGGGCGCCGCGCCAAGTACCTGCTGCTGGCGACCGACGCCGGCACGCTGATCTGGCACCTCGGCATGTCCGGCAGCCTGCGGATCCTCGACGCGGCCGCGCCGGCGCTGGTCCACGACCACGTGGACCTCGTGCTCGACTCCGGCCGCTGCCTGCGCTTCAACGACCCGCGGCGCTTCGGCAGCCTGCTGTACACGGCCGACGATCCCGCCCGCCACCGCCTGCTGGCCGGGCTCGCGCCCGAGCCGCTCTCTGACACCTTCGACGCGACCGCGCTCTGGCGACGTGCCCGCGCACGGCGCGCCTCGATCAAGTCGTTACTGATGGACTCCCGGCTGGTCGTCGGCGTCGGCAATATCTATGCGAGCGAAGCGCTGTTCCGCGCGGGGATCCGTCCGGGGACCGCGGCCGGCCGCGTGAGCCGCGCGCGCATGGCGGCGCTGGTCGCCGCGATCCGCGCGGTGCTCGAGGAAGCGATCACGGTCGGCGGCACGACGCTGCGCGACTACGTGAACCCGTCCGGGATGCCGGGATACTTCGCGCAGCGCCTGTTCGTCTACGAGCGCGCGGGCAAACCCTGCCGCCGCTGCGGCACGCCGATCCGCCAGTACACGCAGGGGAGTCGCAGCACCTACTGGTGCCCGCGCTGCCAGCGCTGAGGATCCAGCGGCTCAGCCGCGCGCAGAGCGGCGCCCGGCGAACGCTTCGACCACGACCGGGTGCACGAAGCGCGAAACATCGCCGCCGAGCGCCGCGATCTCGCGCACCAGCGTCGAGGATATGAAGGTGAACTGTTCCTTCGGCGTCAGGAACACGTAGTCGACGTCCGGCGCCAGGTGGCGGCTCATGTTGGCGAGCTGGAACTCGAACTCGAAGTCGGACACCGCGCGCAGTCCGCGGATCACGACGCCGCAAGCCTGCTCGCGGGCGAAGTCCACGGTCAATCCCGCATAGCCGATCACGGTGACGTTCGGCAGGTCCTCGAGCACGCGCCGGGCGAGCTCGACGCGGGTCTCGAGCGGGAACGCGGGTGCCTTGCCGGGATTGGCGGCGATGCCGATCACGACGCGGTCGAAGATGCCGGCCGCGCGGCGCACGAGGTCCTGATGGCCGTTGGTGATCGGGTCGAAGGTGCCGGGATAGAAGGCGCTGCGTTTCAGATTCATCAGCGAACCTTCAATTCATCCACGCATGGGCCGCGTTACGCGCGCGCCCTGGCGCGACAAGGCGCGAGCCGAAGCCCCATAGCAGGGCCTATGGGCGAGGCGAGCAACGCCGTCGCGCCAGGGCCCGCGCGTAACCCTTCGGGACCGGGCGGATTTCGCCCCTGGCGGCGTCGCTCGTCGCTCATGTATCCCGATACCCATCGCTCCTCGCTCCTTGCCAGGGGCGAAATCCGCCGCGGTCGCGCCGATGCGTGGATGAATTGAAGGTTCGCTAACCCTCCCCGCCCGCCGGCCGCAGCGCCAGATGATACCCGACCGCACCTGCGCGGCCGCTGCGGTGCAGCCGCCAGCAGGGCGGCGTGCGCGGCGGTCCCTGCGCAGCCGGCAACTCGAGGTAGATGCGCGCGGCCGGCGCCAGCCAGCCGCCGGATTCGAGCGCCTGCATGGCGGATTCCAGCAGTCCGGCCTGGAACGGCGGGTCGAGGAACACGAGATCGAATGCCCGCGCGGGACCCGCGAGCCAGGCGAGCGCATCCGCCTCGACGATCCTCGCCACGGACGGTGCCAGCGCCCCTGCGAGCTTCCGCAGGCGCACCGCGGCCTGGCGGTCGCTTTCGACCAGGATCACTTCCCGGGCCCCGCGCGATGCGGCCTCGAGCCCGAGCGCGCCCGTGCCGGCGAAGAGGTCGAGGCAAAGGCTGCCGGCGATGCCGGGCGCCAGCCAGTTGAAGAGGGTTTCGCGCACGCGGTCGGGCGTCGGGCGCAGTCCTTGACCGGGCGGCACAGGAATGCGGCGCCCGCGCCACCGCCCGCCGATGATGCGCACGTACCCCGGCCTTTTTTGCAGCGCATTGTGCGCGCCGCGGCTGCGATTGCGACGCATCGATCGAGGCCAATCCCTTAGACTTGCGGGATGATTCGGGCCGAGCGTAGTCTGGCCCGAAACGAACGAGCGCGATGATACGCGCCCCTGAGGGTGTCAACACTTGCCGGAGCTTCCAACATGAGGATTCGTATCGTCGCCGCCGCCCTGCTCGGCGGCCTGTTGCTCGCGGGCTGCGGTGGAACGTCGCAGGACGGCATCGGCCAGACCAATACAGCCTCCGGCAACAACGCGCCGCCGGCGCCGCCGGCGGCGACCGCATTCGCCCCCTTCTTCCGGCTGGGGCCGGGCATCCTGCCCTTCCCCACCGACCTCTATTTCAGCGGCTCGACCGACGGCACGCTCAATATCCCGGCGGCCATCCAGGCATTGACGCCGCATTTCACCGCGCTGAACTCACTCGACGGCTATTCCACGGTAGCGCCCGCATCGGTGCGCTTCACGGCAGCCATCAACCCGGCCTCCATCACCGGCGCGACCGTGCGCATGGTCGAGGTCAACGTCGACAATGTGACCAAGGCGACCATCGGCGTGCGCCGCGTGCTCGTGTTCGGGACCGACTACACGGCGCGCGTGCAGCCCACCGTGGATTCCGCCGGCGCGACGCTCGAGATCGTTCCGCTGCGGCCGCTGACGCCCTCGACTGGCGCCACCAACGTCGGGTACCTGATCATCCTGACCAACGGACTCCAGCGCGCGGGTGGCGGCGCTGCGGTGCCGGATACCGACTACGCCACGATCAAAGCGGCGCTGCCGACCTGCGCCTCGCTGGTGGGCACCATCAATCTCGTCTGCCAGCTGACGGGCGCTCATCTTGGGATCGCGGGCGCCGTCGGCGTGCCGGCGGCCAACGCCGTGCTGACCTTTTCGTACTCGACCCAGGCGACGCAGGACACGCTCAATATCGCAGCCGCACTCGCCCAGCCGACCGCCATCGCGGCTCAGGCGACCCCCTTCACGATCGCGAATCTCATCCCGGGTCTGCTGCCGGTTGCGGACGTCTACGTCGGAACCCTGGCGATTCCCTATTACCACAACCCGGCGGCACCGCTGACCGGTTCCTGGCGCGGCAGTCCGTTCACCGCGGTGCCGGGCCAGCCGACGACGACCCATCTGTCGCGCTTCAATCCCGTGCCGGTGGTCCAGGCCAACCTGACGATCCCGCTGTTCCTGACGGTGCCGAATGCGGCTGCCGGCTTCCCGATGAAGCCGGTGAACGGCTGGCCGGTCGTCATCTTCCAGCACGGGCTGCGCGGCAACCGCTCGCAGTCCGCCGCAATCGCGCAGGCCTATGCGCTGCAGGGCTTCGCCGTCGCGGCGATCGATATTCCGCTGCACGGGATCACGGTTCCGGCGAGCCCGCTGTACCAGGGCCCGAACGAGCGCACCTTCAACCTGGATCTCGTGAACAATGCGACCGGCGCGCCGCCGGCCGACGGGCAGATAGATCCCTCCGGCACGCACATCATCAATCTGACCAGCCTCCTGACGAGCCGCGACAATCTGCGCCAGGCCGAGATCGACATCGTGCAGCTCTCGCGCTCGCTGCCGGCGCTCGACATCGACGGCGACACCATGGGCGACTTCGACGCCACGCGCATGCACTACGCGGGCATTTCGCTCGGCGGCATCGTGGGCGGCGTCGCGAACAGCCTGCCCGGCCCGGTGCAGTCGGCCTATCTCAACGTGCCCGGCGGCGGCATCGCCAACCTGCTGCGCGAATCTGCCGCGCTGTCGCCGAGCGTCAACGCGGGCCTGGCCGCCAACGGACTGGTGCCGGGCCTGACCCTGTATGAGAACTTCTTCCGCAATTCGCAGACCGCGATCGATTCCGGCGACCCGCTCAACTGGATCGCGCGGACCTTCGCCACGCGGCCGGTGGTGCTCACGCAGGTGATCAACGACCAGGTGGTGCCGAATACCGCGACGCAGCGGCTGGTCAACGCCAGTCCGCTCGGCGCACCGGCCGGCCCGTTGTTCATCAAGGCGAATGCGCCTGGTCCGACCGGCGTCGCCGCGGGCAGCGGCCGCTGGCTGCACTTCACCTCAGGTTCGCACGGCTCGCTGCTCGATCCGACTGCGAGCCTTGCGGTCACGACCGAGATGCAAACGCACGCGGCATCGCTGGTCGCGTTCGGCGGCACTACGTTCGTGATCACGAATCCGGCCCTCCTCGAGCCCTGAGGGCACGGGGGCGCGTTCCGCTATTCCATGACGGACGCGCCCGCCGCCGGCGCCGAAGCCGGATTCCTCGCGCGCCTGCGCGCGCGTGTCAACCGCGGCGCCTCCTGGGTCGCCGATCTGCTGCCGGGCCGGCGCATCGACGCAGCGCTGCTGGAGGAGCTCGAAACGCAACTCCTCGCCGCCGATCTGGGCGTCGAGGCGACCCAGGAAATCCTCGCCGAGCTGCACCGCATGGTCGAGCGCCATGAGCTCGCCGATGCCGGGGCCCTGCTCGCCGCGCTGCGCGAATCCCTGATCTCCATCCTGCGCCCGGTCGAGCGGCCGCTGGCAGTGGACCGCTCGCGCAAGCCCTTCGTGATCCTGGTGGTCGGCGTCAACGGCAGCGGCAAGACGACGACGATCGGCAAGCTCGCCCGGCGGCTGCGAGATGAGGGCCAGTCGGTCATGCTCGCGGCCGGCGATACTTTTCGCGCCGCGGCGGTCGAGCAGCTCGCCGCCTGGGCGGAGCGCAACTCGGTTCCAATCGTGGCGCAACCGGCGGGAGCCGACCCGGCCGCAGTCGTGTTCGACGCCATGCAGGCGGCGCGGGCGCGTGGCTTCGACGTTCTGATCGCGGACACGGCCGGCCGGCTGCATACTCAGTCGCACCTGATGGACGAGCTGACCAAGATCGCGCGCGTGCTGAAGCGCCAGGACCCGGATGCCCCGCACGAGGTGCTGCTCGTGCTGGACGCGGGCCTGGGCCAGAACGCCCTGCGCCAGGCCGAGCAGTTCCAGCGCGCGACCGGCGTCACCGGCGTGGTGGTGACCAAGCTCGACGGCACCGCGAAGGGCGGCGTCGTGGTGGCGCTCGCACGGCGCTTCGCGCTGCCGATCCGCTTCGTCGGCGTCGGCGAGCAGGCGGGGGATTTCGGCGTGTTCGACGCCGCCGCCTACGTGGACGGCCTGCTGCGGCCGACGCCGGGGGCCGGCGCGTGATCCGCTTCGATCGCGTGTTCAAGCGCTACCCGAACGGGCGCGAGGCCCTTTCGGAGCTCTCCTTCGAGCTCGAGAGCGGCGAGATGGCCTTCCTGACCGGGCATTCCGGCGCCGGCAAGAGCACGGTGCTGCGCCTGATCGCGCTCCTCGAGCGCCCGACGCGCGGCCAGGTGGTCGTGAACGGGCGCCATACGGGCAAGCTGCGGCGCGGGTCGATTCCCGCCTTCCGCCGCCAGGTCGGCGTCGTGTTCCAGGACCACCGCCTGCTCGATGACCGGCCGGTGTACGACAATGTGGCGCTGCCGCTCGCGATTGCGGGCGTGCCGCGGCGCGAGATGGATAAGCGCGTGCGCGCGGCGCTTGACCAGGTCGGGCTCCTCGGCAAGGAGAGAGTCTTCCCGCTCGAGCTCTCGGCCGGCGAGCAGCAGCGCGTCGGCATCGCGCGGGCCGTGATCACGAAACCCCCGGTGCTGGTCGCCGACGAGCCGACCGGCAACCTCGACCCGGATCTCGCGCTCGAGGTCATGAACCTGTTCCAGCGCTTCAATGCCGTCGGCGTCACGGTCATGGTTGCGACGCACGACGTGCACCTGCTCGACCGCTTCCGCGTGCGGCGCATCCACATCGAGCAGGGTCGCCTGGCCTCCACCGCCCATGTCGCTGCCTGAGGAGTTGCGCGCCGCCCGCCCGGCGCGCCGCGGCCCGGGCGCGGCGCTCTCGATCTGGATTGAGCGTCACGCGCAGTCGCTGGTGGGCTCGCTCGGGCGGCTGGCGCGCCAGCCCTTTGCGACCGCGCTCACGGTCATCGTCATCGGCATCGCGCTCGCGCTGCCGGCCGCGCTCTGGCTCGTGGTCACCAATGCCCGGGCCGTGACGGCCGACCTCGGCGACACCGTGCAGCTTTCGGTCTACCTGCGCCTGCCGATGACCGCCGAACAGGCGCAGAAGACCGCGAATGCGATCCAGGGGCGGGTCGAGGTCAATCGTGCCGTGCTGGTGAGTCCCGACGAGGGCCTCGCCGAGTTTCGCGCGCTCTCCGGCATCGGCGAGGCACTCTCCGCGCTCACCGAGAATCCGCTGCCATGGGTCGTGCGCGTGCGCCCGGCGCCGCCACATGACACCGCCTCGGCGGTCGAGTCGCTCGCAGCCGGGATCCGCGAAATCGAGGGCGTGGAGCTCGTGGAAGCGGACACCACCTGGGTGCGCCGGCTGCACGCGATCCTCGCTACGCTGCGCCGGCTGGTGCTGCTGGTGGCGGCCGCGCTCGGGGCGGGCGTGCTCGCGATCATCGGCAACACGATCCGGCTCGACATCGACGGGCGGCGCGCCGAGATCGAAGTCGTCAAGCTGGTGGGCGGCAGCAATGCCTTCGTGCGCCGTCCCTTCCTCTATTCCGGACTGTGGCAGGGGCTCGCCGGGGGGCTGCTCGCCGTCGGCCTGATCGCCCTGGCCCTGACCCTGATCGAGCCGCCCGTCGCCCGCCTCGCCGCGGCCTATGGAGCCTCCTTCAGCCCGGTCGGCCTCAGGCCGGAGGAATGGTCGAGCGTCGTGGGTGGGGGCGCCCTGCTCGGTCTCGTCGGCGCCTGGCTAGCCGCGAGCTATCACCTCAGGCGCATCGAGCCGCGCGCTTAAGCCATTGTCCCGGCTTGCTTTTCCAACAGCCGCCGCCAGAACTATCCAGCCGCTTAGCACTCTATAGGACCGACTGCTAGACTTGTTCCAGGCGGAGGAAACCCCGAAATGACCGGCACTGCGCTCGCACTCCCGAATGCCTCGCAATTCCTGACCGGCCCGGTCGGGAGTCTCGAGGCTTACGTCGAGCGCGTCTCCGGCATTCCCATGCTGAGCCGCGAGGAGGAGCTCGCGCTGGCGCGCCGTTTTCGCGACCTCGGCGACCTGGAAGCCGCGCGCGCGCTGGTGCTCTCGCACCTGCGCTTCGTGGTCCACATCGCGCGCGGCTACCTGGGCTACGGCCTGCCGGTCGGCGACCTGATTCAGGAAGGCAATGTCGGCCTGATGAAGGCCGTGAAGCGTTTCGATCCGGACATGGGCGTCCGGCTCGTCAGCTTCGCGGTGCACTGGATCCGCGCCGAGATACACGAGTTCGTGATCCGCAACTGGCGGCTGGTGCGCATCGCGACCACCAAGGCGCAGCGCAAGCTGTTCTTCAACCTGCGCCGCATGAAGAAGAACCTCTCCTGGCTCAGCGACGAGGAAGCGCAGGCTGTGGCGGGAGAGCTCGGCGTCGAGCCGCGCGAGGTCCGCGAGATGGAACAGCGTCTCTCGGCCCGTGACCTTTCGTTCGACCCGGTGCCGGACGGCGACGAGGACGAGGCACCCGCCTCGCCTTCGCTCTACCTGCCCGCGCCCGAGGCGGATCCCGCCGCGACGATCGAGCGCGAACAGTGGGAGGGCGCGGTATCCCGCAATCTCGCCCGCGCCGTCGACAGCCTCGATGAGCGCAGCCGCGAGATCATCCGCGCGCGCTGGCTCGCCGAGGAAAGGCGTACCCTTCAGGATCTCGCCGACCGGTACGGCGTTTCCGCCGAGCGCATCCGCCAGATCGAGGCGGCCGCGCTCGCGAAACTGCGCACCACCCTCGCCTGAAGTAAAAGGGGACGCAACCCTTTTCTGCAATGCAGAAAAGGGTTGCGTCCCCTTTTTTCTTTTTTCAGGCCGCGGCCTGAACGGCGGCGGCGACCGCCTCGTGCACCGCGCGATCGAGAGGATCCGGCACCAGGTCGCTGCCCGGCGCGAGCTCCGCGATGCGCCGCGCCGCCGCCACGAGCATCGGGTCGGTGAATCGCGGCGCGCGCGCCGCGAGCGCGCCCTTGAACAGCCCCGGGAAACCCAGCACGTTATTGATGCCCTTGCCGTCGGCGGCGATCGCGGCGCCGTGCTGGAGCGCGACCGCCGGTTCGATCTCCGGGTCCGGGTTCGAGAGCGCGAACACGATCTGCCCCTTGCCCACCGCCTCCGGCCGGATCAGTCCGCGTACGCCCGTGGTCGCGATCACGATGTCGCTGTCGCGCATAATCTCCTCGAGCGAGGCGGGCCGGCCGCCCATCGCGGCGAAGCGGTTGCGCGCCTCCGCATTCAGGTCGGCACCCAGCACGCGCTTCACGCCCGCGTGCAGCAGCAAGCGCACGATGCCGATGCCGGCCGCGCCGAGACCCACCTGGCCCACCGCGCAGTCGCCGAGCTCGTGTCCCGCGCGGCGCGTGGCATTGAGTGCCGCCGCGAGCACCACGACCGCCGTGCCGTGCTGGTCGTCGTGCAGGACCGGGCAGGACAGTCGCTGGCGCAGCCCCTCCTCGATCGCGAAGCAGGCGGGCGCGGCGAAGTCCTCGAGCTGGATCGCGCCGAAGCCCGCGGCGATCGCCGCGATGTGGTCCACGCAGCGCGCCGCGTCGGTCTCTTCGACCAGGATCGGCACCGCATTGATGCCGACGAGCGATGCAAACAGCGCGGCCTTGCCCTCCATGACCGGCAGCCCGGCGAGCGGGCCGATGTTGCCGAGACCGAGCACCGCCGTGCCGTTGGTCACGATCGCGACCGTGTTGCCGAGGCTGGTGTACTGCCAGGCCTCGGCGGGGTCCTTGCGGATCGCGAGGCAGACGCGGGCGACACCCGGCGTGTACACGTCGCGCAGGACCTGCTGTGTGTTGATCGGCAGCGCCGGCACGATACGGATCTTGCCGCCGCGATGCCGGTCGAAGACCCGGTCCGACTTGCCGACGAAGCGGGCGATTGGCAGCGCATCGATCCTGCCGTAGAGGCTGCGGTCCGCCTCCTCGTCCATCTCGAGCGTGATCTCCCAGAGCGTTTTGCCCTGCTCGCGCTGCAGCGCCTGCAGGTGGTCGATCGTGAGGCCGGCATCCGCGATCACCTGCAGCACCTTCGCCAGGCTCCCGGGCTGATGCACGGTCTCGATCATCAGGATTTCGGGGATTTTCACCGGGGAATTCCTGTCAGCCGGCGGGCGCCGGATCGGTGATAATCTTACCTTGACCGGCCGGTGCGCCGGTTTCCATACCGAACCGATCCTGGGGGATTCATGATGTTCACGAGACCGGGTGCAATTGCGCTCGTCGCCGCAGCCGCCGTCGCCCTGGCCGCTTGCGCCAGCCAGAAGGAGCCGGCGGAACAGGCTCTGGCGGGCATCGAAAAGACGCTCGAGGGCTCGGCTGCACAGCTGCAGAAGTACCTGCCCGAGCGCTACCAGGAGATCGAGGCGAAGGTGAAGGCGCTGCGCGAGGCACTCGCGGCGGAGCGCTTCGGCGACGTGGTCGCGGATGCGCCTGCGGTCACCGACGAGCTGCGCCGCGCGGTCGCCGACAGCGCGATCCGGCGCGCGCAGGCGCGCGTCGAACTGGAGGCCGAGTGGGCGCAGCTGATCAAGGACATGCCGGCGATGGTCGCAGCCGTCGACCGCAAGATCGCGGTGCAGGGCGGGCGGCCGCCGCAGGGCATGGACCGGGCCGGCTGGAAGGCGATGGTGGACTCCTACGACGCCAGCCGCGCGGCCTGGAGCAAGGCCGCGGCGGAAATGTCGACCGCCAATTTCGAGGCCACCGTCCTGGCCGCGCGCGAGGCCAGGGCGAAGATCGCCGGCGTCATGGAGGCGCTCGGCATTCAGGCATCCTGAGGAGCCAGCCATGAACCGACTGACACGAATGGCCGCGCTCGCGGCGCTGCTCGCGGCCACCGCCGGCTGCTCGCAGAAGGATCCCGCGCAGGAAGCCATCGCTGCCGCGGAGAACGCGCTCGCCGCCGTGTACGAGGACGCCCAGAAGTACGTGCCGGAGCGCTACGCCGAGGTCAAAGGCCGGCTCGAGCAGGCGCGCGCGGCGTTCAACGAGGAGCGCTACGCGGATGCGATCGCCGCGGTCAAGGACGTGCCGGCCCAGGCGGAACAGCTGGCAAAGGAGGCGGTCGAGGCCAAGCAGAAGGCGATCGCGGCGCTGAACGCCGACTGGGTGCGGCTGTCCGGCAGCCTGCCGGGGCTGCTCGGCGGCATCGGCACGCGGCTCGGCGAGCTTGGCAAGATGCGCCGCCTGCCGCAGGGCGTCGACCGGCAGCTGCTCGACGAGGCGAATGCCGCGCTCGTCAGCGCACAGTCCGCGTGGGACGAGGCGGGCACCGCGTTCAATGCCGGCGACCTCGAGGGCGCGGTCGCGAAGGCGCGCGACGTCGAGTCCATGGCGCAAGACCTCGTGACCCGCCTCGGCATGCAGGCGGGTTGATGCCGGCGGACTCCCGGGCACTCGACCTCTACGACGTCCGCGGCGCCCTCGCCGAAGAGGAGCGCCTGGTGCAGGACGCGGTGGCGCGCCTCGTGGACGGACGCGTGCTGCCCGTCATCCAGAAGCACTTCGAGGAACACCGCTTCCCGCACGAGCTGGTTCCCGAGATCGCGGCCCTCGGGCTGCTGGGCAGCTCGCTCACCGGCTACGGCTGCGCCGGCATGAATGCCGTCTCCTACGGCCTCATCTGCCAGGAGCTGGAGCGCGGCGACTCGGGCATCCGCAGCTTCGTCTCGGTGCAGTCGAGCCTGTGCATGTACCCGATCCACGCCTACGGCAGCGACGCTCAGAAGGAGAAATACCTGCCGCGGATGGCGAAGGGCGAGCTGATCGGCTGCTTCGGGCTGACCGAGCCGCACGGCGGCTCGGATCCCGCGAATATGAAGACCCACGCGAAGCGCCGCGGCCGCGACTGGGTCCTGAACGGTTCGAAGATGTGGATCACGAACTCCCCGATTGCCGATCTGGCGGTGGTCTGGGCGAAGACCGCGGAAGGCATCCGCGGATTCCTCGTCGAAAAGGGCACCCGGGGATTCGCGGCACCCGAGATCGAGCGCAAGTTCTCGCTGCGCGCCTCGTCCACCGGGGCGCTCTTTCTCGAGGACGTGGTGGTGCCGGAGGAGAACGTGCTTCCGGGCAGCGACATCGGCCTCAAGGCGCCGCTCTCCTGCCTGACGCAGGCGCGCTACGGCATCACCTGGGGCGTGATCGGCGCCGCGCAGGCCTGCCTTGCGCAGCTCCTCGACTACACGCAGTCGCGCGTGCTGTTCGGCCGGCCGCTGGCGGCGAACCAGGCGATCCAGATCCGGCTGGCGGAGATGGCGCGCGGCATCACCACGGCGCAGCTCCTGTCGCTACAGCTCGGCCGGCTCAAGGACGCGGGCCGCATGAGGCCCGAGCAGGTTTCGCTCGCGAAGTGGCACAACTGCCGCGTCGCGCTCGACGTCGCGCGCGATGCGCGCGACATGCTGGGCGGTTCCGGCATCAGCGCCGAGTACGTGCCGATCCGCCATGCACTCAACCTCGAGAGCGTGATCACTTACGAGGGCACCGAGACCATCCACCAGCTGACGATCGGCCGCGAACTGACGGGCATCAACGCCTTCTGAGCCGCGGGCCGCCGGGCCGGTCCAGGGAGCAAGCCATCACATGCAGAAGACCGCGGCAGCGCTCGCCCGGCATGCGCTCGAGCAGATCGGCATCCGCCACACCTTCGGAATCCCCGGCGTGCACAACACCGAGCTCTACGACGAGCTCGGCGCCTCCGACACCATCACGCCGGTCCTGGTCGCGCATGAATGCGGCGGGGCCTTCATGGCCGACGCCGTCAGCCGTACCGGTGCCGGGCTCGGCGCTCTCGTGATCGTGCCGGCGGCCGGCGTGACCCATGCGGCGAGTGGCATCGGCGAGGCCTTCCTCGACGGTATCCCGATGCTGGTCATCTCGGGCGGCGTGCGCCGCGACACGGGCCGCGCCTACCAGCTGCACGACATGGACCAGCAGGCGCTGCTGGCGCCGATCACCAAGGGCCGCTGGCGCGTCGAGCGCCACGAGGATGTGGTGCCCGCCGTTTATGAAGCGAGCCGCCTGGCCAATACCGGCGAGCCGGGCCCGGTGTTCGTCGAGATTCCCGTGAACCTGCAGCTGATGGCGGGGGCGGCGCCGGAGCCGCCGGCATTCCGGCCCGAGCCACCCGCGCCGCCGCGCGCCGATGCCGCGGCGATCGCCCGCGCCGCGGCGATGCTGCGGCAGGCGTCCCGGCCCGCGATCTTCTGCGGCTGGGGTGCGGTGGATGCGACGGCGGCGCTCGCCGCGATCGCGGAACGGCTGGGCGCCCCCGTTTCGACGACGCTGCAGGGGCTGTCGGCATTTCCCGCCCAGCATCCGCTGCACGCCGGCTTCGCGCTCGGGACAGCGGCGGTGCCGGCGGTCGAGAACGCTTTCCGGAACTGCGACGCCCTGCTTGCCGTCGGCACCCGCTTTGCCGAGATCCCGACCGGCAGCTACGGCTGGGATCCGCCCGCGAACCTCGTGCACGTGGACATCAACCCGAAAGTTTTCGGCGCGAACTATCCGGCGGCGGCCGCGCTCGAAGGCGATGCGCGCGTCCTGCTCCCGGCGCTCGCTGCCGCGCTCGGTGAGGTACCGGGCGGCGCGGAACGCGCGCGCGAAGTGGCGGCCTGCATCGCCGACGACAAGCGCCGCTACCGGGCGGAATGGCTCGCGCACGACCCGAAAGGCCGCGTCAACCCGCAGCGCTTCTTCGATGCGCTGCGCGCGCGACTGCCGGACGACGGCATCGTCGTGGCGGACGACGGCAACCATACCTTCCTGGTCGCCGAGCTGATGCCGATCCGCGCGCCGCGCTGCTACTTCTCGCCCTCCGACTTCAACTCCATGGGCTACTGCATCCCAGCGACCGTCGGCGCGAAGCTTGCACGGCCGGGACGCGCCGTCGTCGGCATCGTCGGCGACGGCGCCGCGCGCATGACCGGTCTCGAGATGGCGACCGCCGTGGCCCAGAAGGCCGGCGTCGCCTGGTTCGTGTTCAACGACGGCGAGCTCGCGCAGATCGCGCAGGCGCAGCAGACCCCGTACAACCGCAAGACCTGCACGGTGCTGCCGGAGCTCGATTTCGAGGGGTTGGCGCGCGCCAGCCGCGTCGGCTACCGGCTGATGCGCGACGACGGCGACGTCGAGCGCGTGATCGGCGATGCGCTGGCGGCTGCGGATGCCGGCAACCCGGTGCTGGTCGACGTCCGCATCGACTATTCGAAGCGCACGCGCTTCACCGAGGGCGTGATCCGCACCAATCTGAAGCGCTTCGGCCTCGCCGACCAGGCGCGCCTGGTGGGCCGCGCGCTATGGCGCAAGCTGACCGGTTGAGCGCTACTCGACCGGCACGCAGTCAACGCCACGCGCCCTGAGCCGCGCGCAGAGCGCGCGCGCGCCCGCCTCGGCCAGCGGTCCCGCGCGCAGTCGCCAGACGTCCTCGCCCGGGCCGCTCGGAGCGAGCACCGCGAGCTCCAGGCCGGCGAGCTCCGAGCGGTGAAGTGCGAGCAGCCGCTCCCGCGCCGCCTTCGCGCCCGATTCGCCCGAGAAAGCGCCGAGCTGCACCGACCAGCCGGCCTCCGGGTCCCCGACACCCGGCACGAAGGCCGCGAGCAGCTCCTGCGCCTCGGCCGCATGGCGCCCGTCCGGCCGTTCGGAGAGGTATCGCTGCCAGGCCTCGGGCGTGCGCAGGCGTTCCGCCCGCGCCCAGTCCTGCTCCTCGCGCAAGGCCTCGACGCGTGCCCGGGCCAGGGCCGCATGGGGGCCGGCGGGGTATTGCGCCAGGTAGGCCTCGTAGGCCGCGGCGGTGCCGGCGCGCTCGGCATCGCGCCAGTCGGCTTCCTGGCGGCTGCATCCGGCGGCCGTGGCCACGGCCAATGCCCAGACGATCCACAGTGCACGCAATGGGACACCTATAATCCCGGCAAGCAAGCGGAGTGACGTTGAAGCCAGCGCCCGCCCGCCCGGCCGTCCCGGAAATCGTCGCACACCGCGGCGACGCGCAACACTTCCCCGAAAACACGGAACCGGCGCTCGAGGCCGCGCTGCGCCTGGGCTTGCGCCACATCGAGTTCGACGTGCAGCTGTCCGCGGACGGCGTGCCCTACGTGATTCACGACGCGGAGCTCGAGCGGACCACGCGCGCCGTCGGCGACATCCGCCTGATGCATGCCGGCCAGCTCGACGGCGTCGACGCGGGCGAGCCGCGGCGCTTCGGGTCGCGCCACGCCGGTACCCGGCTGCCGCGGCTCGCGGCGGTCGCGGAGCTCCTGGCCGGCTTTCCGGATACGCGCGCCTTCGTCGAGCTCAAGCGCGCGAGCCTCGTGCATCACGGCCATGCGCAATGCGTCGAGCGCACCCTCGCGGCGCTCGCGCGCGTGCGGGATCGCTGCATCGCGATTTCCTTCGACGCCGAGGCCTGCCGCGTCGCCCGCATGGCGGGCGGCCTGTCGGTCGGCTGGGTGCTCGACGATGCGCCGCAGACGCGCCTCGCCGTGCTCGAGGACCTGCGCCCCGAATACGCCTTCTGCGATCTGCGGCTCCTGCCCGGCGATGCGCCGCTCCCCCAGGGTCCATGGTCCTGGGCGATCTACGAAGTTCGCGACGCCGCGACCGCGATGGCGCTCGCGGCGCGCGGTGCGGCCCTGGTCGAGTCGATGGCGCCGGCGCCGCTCCTGGGCGCGCTCGCGGCGATCGCCGCCCCCGCATGAGCGAGCGAGCCTTCATCGCGATCGACCAGGGTGGGCATGCGACGCGCGCCACCGCCTACGACGACCGGGGCACGATTCAGGGCGCGGCCCTCGTCACGATCGCGACCCGGCGCAATGCGCTCGGCCATATCGAGCACGATCCGGGCGAGATCGAGGCGAGCGTCACCACGGCGCTCGCGGAGCTCGCGCGCCACGTGGCACCAGCGCGCTGGGCGGCCGCCGGGTTCGCCGTGCAGCGTTCGAGCCTGCTGTGCTGGGACGTGGCGGGGAACCCGCTGTCTCCGGTGATCTCCTGGCAGGACCGCCGCAATGCCGCCTGGCTCAAGGGCATCGCTCGCCGCGCGCCCGAAGTGCAGCGGCTTACCGGGCTCCCGCTGTCGCCGCATTACGGCGCGAGCAAGCTGCGCTGGTGCCTCGACCACCTCCCCGCGGTGCGTGCCGCCGCGGCACAGGGCCGGCTGCGCGCGGGACCCCTCGCCTGCTGGCTGCTGCACCGCCTGCTCATGGAGCATCCCTTTGTCGCCGACGCCGCGACCGCCGCGCGCACGCTCCTGTGGTCGCCGTTCGAGCGCGACTGGTCCGCAGAGCTCCTCGAGATGTTCGGCATCCCGCGCGCGATTCTGCCGCGCACCACCGGCACCGGCGGCGAATTCGGCACGCTCCCCTGCGATGGCAGCTCGGTGCCGGTGACGGCCTGCAACGGCGATCAGTCGGTGGTGCCGTTCGCGGCGGGTCCGCTCGACGCCGCGGCCGCCTACCTGAATCTCGGCACGGGCGCCTTCGTGCTGCGGCCGGTTCCGGAGGCGATCCGCGCGCCGCCGCTCCTGACGAGCGTGATCCGCGCCGACCCCGGGCGCTGTGATTTCGTGCTGGAAGGCTCGGTCAATGGCGCGGGTGCCGCGCTCGACTGGCTGGAGCGCCACCTGGGCGCCGCCGCGGACCGCCTGCTCGCGCTCCTCGACGGAGCCGGGCTCTGCGACGACCGCGCCCCGTTCTTCCTGAACGGCGTCTCCGGCCTCGGATCGCCGTTCTGGGTCCCGGACTTCGAATCCCTCTTCGTCGGTACCGGGAGCGATCTCCAGCAGTGCCGGGCGGTGCTTGAAAGCGTCGCATTCCTGATCAAGGCCAACCTCGACGAGATGGACCGCCATCACACGCCGCCCGCGCGACTCGTGGCGAGCGGCGGTCTTGCCGAGAACCGGCTGCTGTGCCGGCTGCTGGCTGCGCTCTCCGAGTTGCCCGTGGATCGCTCCAGCGACCGGGAAGCGACTTCGCGCGGCCTCGGCTTCCTGGTGGCCGGTGAACCAACAGGATTCTGCAGCCCCGCACCCGATCGCTTCGAGCCGGAGGCCGCGGAGCCGCTGCTCGCGCGCTACCTCAAGTGGCTCGAGCTGATGCGCGAGGCGGCCGGCTGAGCGATCAGCCCTGCGCGAGCTCGGCAACGATCCGGCGGTCGATCCAGCTCGGGCCGCGGAGCGCGTCCAGGTACCCGCAATGTCCGCCGCGCTCGGTCAGCACGAGCCGAAGCGACGCAGGGCGCGCGAGCGTGTCGAGGTCGCGCACGAGAATCATCGGGTCGTCGCGCGAAGTGATCACCGTCGTGGGCGCCGCCAGCGACTCGAGCACGGAGCCGGTGATCGCATAGCCGCGCAGGTAGGAGGCCAAATTCGGGAAATCGGTGTACTGCCGCACCATGCGGTCCGTCATGGTGGTCAAGGAGTCGTCGGCCAGCAACTCGCCGAAATCGTAGAGCGATGGCCAGGCGTCCTGCTTGGCGCGCAGCGAGCGGCGCCACTTGCGCAGGAAGTACCAGCGATAGAGCGCCGGGCCGCCCTCGAGCGCGGCGAGCGTCGCCGCCGGTTCGAGCACCGGACAGACCGCGACGATGCGCGCGATGCAGATGCCCGCGGCCGCCGCACGCGCCCCGACGCGCAGCCAGAAATTTCCGCCGAGGGAGAAACCGGCGAGCGACAGCGACGCGTCCGGATGCAGCGCCTGCACGCGCGCCACCGCGCCGACTACTTCCGCGATCCGGCAGGAATGGAACAGCTCCCGGTTGAGCGCATGCGTGCCGCCGTGATCGCGCAGGTTGAGGCGCAGCACGAAGAACCCGCGCTGGTGCAGCAGCTGCGCGACCGACAGCATGTAGGGGGACTCCGAGCTGCCCTCCCAGCCGTGCAGCAGCACGGTGAGGCGGCGCGGGGCGAGCGCAGTGCCCTCCGGTGGAATCGAGAGCCAGCCCATCAGGCGCACGCCAAGGCCGCAGTCGAGAACCAGCCGCCGGCTCGCCGCGATGACGGCCGCGGCGCGCCGCTCCACCGCCGCGCCGCGTGGCGGCAGCCGCGGCAGCACCGACTGGAGGTGGCGGTTGGCGAGCCAGAAGGGCGGATGAAACTCGGCGCTCAGTTCATTCAAGGGTGATGCGCGTGGCCCCCGGCAATGTCGACACGAACCCGGCGCCCATCAGGCGCGCCGGCGTCGTGAATCCCGGCGCCGCCGGCGATTCCATCAGGCGGCCCGCGATCACGACCGCGGCATCGGTCGTGACCGTGTAGCCGTTCGGCACGCGCACGCGTGCCGTGACCCGGCGCCCGCCGGCATTCGCCGCCTCGCCCCAGACGTGTACCGGCGTGCGCTCGCGCTGCCCGGCATCCGGGCCCGCGGAGCCCTTGCGGATGCGCCATTTCAGAAACGCCTGCACCGACTCCCGCCGCAGCAGCCAGCCGAAGTTCCCGAGCAGGCGCAGGTTCCGGAGCGCCTTCGGCGAGACCGGCACGTACACCTCGACGTCGGGAATGCCGGTGGTGCGAAAGGCGGTGCTGACGTCGCCCCAGGGGATCGCAGTTGCGAGTTTCTCGCCCGCGCCGAAATCGATGCGGCGCGAGCGCGAGCCGAGCGGGATGCGCTTGAGCTCGCCGCGCTCGCGCACGCAACTGCCGTGGCCAAGGCCCTCGACGCTGGTCGCCGCCGTTCCGCGACTGAGCGCGCTCCGGCTGTCGAACCCGAGCTGGAGCCGCACCGCATCGGGCAGCGCTTCTTTCAGCGTCAGGGCGACGCAGTCGGTCGGCACCACGTCGAAGCCGATGCCCGGGCAGATCACGATGCCGGCGCGGCGCGCGGACTCGCCCTGGCGCCAGGCCAGCTCGAATACGCCGATTTCGCCGGTGATATCGCTGTAATGCGCCCGCGCCGCGAGGCAGCCGGCCAGCATCGGCGCCGCGGTCGCGGAAAAGGGGCCCGCGCAGTGCACGACCACGCGGCAGCCGGCGAGTCCGGCCGCGACCGCCTGCGGGTCGGCGAGCTCGAACACGCGCGCGTCGCAGCCGAGCTCGCGCGCGAGTGCCTCGACCGGTCCGGCCGAGCGGCCGGCGAGCAAGGGCCGCATGCCGCGCGCCACGGCCGCGCGCGCAATCATCTCGCCCGTGTAGCCGTTCGCGCCGTAGATCAGGAGGCGCGGGCTCATTTCTCGATGACGCTGATTTCGATCCGGTTGTTGGCCTGGGCGGCGGCATTCCACTGCCCGGCGGTCGCCTGTTCGACCGCGGGATACGAGGCCGCGAGGCGTTCGCGTGGTCCCTGGGCCAGCGCGAGCTCGATCGCGCCGCCGGTGCGCTGGCGCACCGAGGCCGCGAAATTCGCGAAGGTGAGCGGCTGGCGCACGCCCGCCTGCACGTCCCCGACCGGATTGTCGAACTCTTCGCACTGCACGGCCGGCGTCGAGGGAGGCGCGAGCGAGTAGCCCTGATCCGATCCGACCATGCAGAAGCTGCCCGCGAAGATCTCGACGCGCACGGTGCCGTTGATCCCGGCGCGCTCTAGTTGCGCCACCAGCGAGCGGATTGCTTCCAGCCGCGACGGGGCGAGCGCCTGTTCGCCGAAGGGCACCGACAGCACCATCGCCTGCGGTCCGCCCGCGCCCGGATTCGCAGCGGCCAGCCTTTCGTTGACGGCGCGCCACCGGTCGATGGCCTCGGTCAGTGATTGGTTCGAGGCCGTGATCGCCTCGAATGCGCGCTGGGCCTGCTGGGCCGCCTGTGTCGCCTGCCAGTACAGCACGGCGACGACCGCGAGTGCGATGAGCGCGGTGCCTGTCGCCAGTATCCAGACCCAGGGCCGCGAGGGCGCTGCGGGCGCGCGCGGTTCCTCGTCGGCGGCAATCGGCTCCTTCGGGCGCAGGTCCGCGAGGATCCGGTGCGTGTGCGCCTCGAGGGTCGCCACCATGAAGCGGCGCAGCTCGACGCTCTGCTCCTTCAGGAGCGCCTCGACCAGGCCCCGCAGGCGCGGGTCCGCGGGCGGCGACGGCGTGGCCCGGCCGACCGTGACCATCGGCTCGCCGTTCGCGGCCAGGAGCTCCGATGGCGCGGCATCGCGGCGTTCCGGCAGCAATTGCAACTGGTACAGCGCCTTGGTGACGTCGATCGGTCGTATCGATTTCGGCAGCACGCCGACCGCGCCCGAGGCCCGGGCCTGACCGCCGTAGAGCTCGCCCTCCTGGGAGGTGTACATCATGATGGGGATGCCGGCGAGAGAAGGATTCGCCTTGATCTCGCGCACGGCCTGCAGCCCGTCCATGCCCGGCATCAGGTGGTCCATGAAGATGACGTCGGGGCGGTGTTCGCGCAGGTACTCGAGCGCCGACTCCGCCGAATCGGCCGAGTCCACTTCGATGCCGTATTTCTCGAGCATGCGGCTCAGGACGACCCTCGCCGACTTGGAGTCGTCCACCACCAGCGCGCGCTTGGCAGGCATCCGCTTCCTCCCTGGCTGCCAGTGGCGCAGTCTAGCGCAGGCGCCGCCCGATCAGTGCTTCAGGCGGTAGCCGGTGCGGAAGATCCAGGCGACGGCTGCCAGGCACAGCGCAAGGAATGCGAGCATCGCGGCGAGGCTCAGGCCCACGTCCACGTCCGCCTGGCCGTAGAAACTCCAGCGGAAGCCGCTGATCAGGTACACGAGCGGGTTGAACAGCGTGACCGTGCGCCAGGCCGGCGGCAGCATCTCGATCGAATAGAAGGCGCCGCCAAGAAACGTCAGCGGCGTGACGATCAGCATCGGGATCATCTGCATCTGCTCCCAGTTCTTCGCCCAGATGCCGACGATGAAGCCGAACAGGCTGAAGGTCAGGGCGGTCAGCACCATGAATGCGACCATCCACAGCGGATGCAGGATCACGACCGGCACGAAGCAGGCCGCCGTCGCCAGGATCACGAGCCCGAGCAGCACCGACTTGGTGGCGGCCGCGCCGACGTATCCGGTCACGATCTCGAACGCCGACAGCGGCGCCGACAGGATCTCGTAGATCGTGCCCGTGAACTTCGGGAAGTGGATGCCGAAGGACGCGTTCGCGATGCTCTCGGTGAATAGCGACAGCATGATGAGCCCCGGCACGATGAAGGCGCCGTAGCCGACGCCGTCGACTTCGGCCATGCGCGAGCCGATCGCGGCTCCGAACACGACCACGAACAGCGCGGTCGTGATCACCGGCGTCAGCACGCTCTGCAGCAGCGTGCGCAGGAAGCGCGCCATCTCGAAGCGATAGATGGCCCAGACGCCGTGCCGATTGAAAGGCAGGGCGCTCATGCCCGGGCCCTGCCGCGTTCGCTCACGAGGCTGACGAAGATCTCCTCGAGCGAGCTTTCGCGCGTATTGAGGTCGCGGTAGTTGATGCCGAGCTGCTCCAGGCGGCGCAGCAACTGCGGGATCCCGGTCTGCTCCTGTGCCGCGTCGAAAGTCAACTCGAGCTCGTGGCCGTTGGCCCTGAGCGCCAGCGGCCAGTCGGCGAGCTCCTGCGGAAGCGCCGCGAGCGAGTCCTGCAGCGTCAGCGTCAGCTGCCGCTTGCCCAGTTTCTTCATCAGCGTGAGCTTCTCCTCGACCACGACCAGGCGGCCGTGGTTGATGACGCCGATGCGGTCGGCCATTTCCTCCGCCTCGTCGATGTAGTGTGTGGTCAGGATGATCGTGACCCCCGAATCGCGCAACCGGCGCACCAGCGCCCACATGTCGCGGCGCAGCTCGACGTCCACGCCCGCGGTCGGCTCGTCGAGGAACAGGATGCGCGGCTCGTGTGACAGCGCCTTCGCGATCATGACGCGGCGCTTCATCCCGCCCGACCGCGTCATCATGATGTCGTTGCGACGGTCCCAGAGCGACAGGTCGCGCAACACGCGCTCGACGTGTGCTTCATCGGGCGGACGGGCGAATACGCCGCGGCTGAAGTGCGCCGCCGCGAACACCGTCTCGAAGGCCTCCGTCACGAGTTCCTGCGGCACGAGCCCGAGCACGGCGCGCGCGGCGCGGTAATCACGCACGATGTCGTGCCCGTCCACGCGCACGCTGCCGGCGCTCGCATTGACGATGCCGCAGACGATGTTGATCAGCGTGGTCTTGCCGGCGCCGTTCGGCCCGAGCAGCGCGAAAATCTCGCCGCGCTCGATCTCGAGCGAGACGTCCTCGAGCGCGTGCTGGCCGTTGGCGTAGGTCTTGGTCAGGCCCGAGATCGAGAGGAC
>Ga0187892_10004632_pt1 | contig 22798 bp, 24 predicted proteins | sample MA1701073metaG_FD_139345 | JGI IMG/M metagenome (GOLD analysis project Ga0187892, IMG submission 139345) | Bio-ooze microbial communities from a basaltic lava cave in the Kipuka Kanohina Cave System on the Island of Hawaii, USA - MA170107-3 metaG ... | reverse complement strand
GCGCGCTCGGCGATGGCGCGCTCCTCGGCGCCCGGCGTCGGCGCGGCCGCGGCCTCCTCCTCGGTCTGGCGCTCGAGGGTGAGCGGCGCTGGTGCCACCTCGGCCGGTCTGAGGCGATCGGTCGGTACCGCGACGCGCCGGCCAGTGGGCAAACTCGGATGTTGGTCGACCTGGACCAACGTGCCGGCAAGCGGAAGCCCCTGCGGGTCGCGGACAGTGCCGGTGGCGATGCCGCCATCCGTTTCCCACATTACTGCCGTGCCGGGGGCGATCTCGCGCGTTACTTCGGCGGCGGGGGCAGCGGGCCCAGCGGGGGCTTGCCCTTCCGGCGGTCCTCGAGGAGCTTGGCGAGCTTCTTCGCCGCCGCCGCGATCCGGTTCGCGCTCTGCTGGTGTGGGTTGCTCGGTGGCAGGTTGAGGGGCACGGACAGTCTCCCTGAGTTGGTCGATGATCGCGCGCCGGTAGGCGATCGGGTCGGGGTTGTCGGCAGCCTGGATCGCGGCACGCTCGAGGATTCCTTCCAGCACGTCCTCGGAGATGCGCTCGCGCAGCGCCCCGACGAGCGCCTCGACGGCGCGCTGCTCGTCGCTGTTGAGCTCGTAGTAGCCGGTCGACTCGAGCTCCTCCTGCGTGAGCTGCTCGGCGTCGGCGAGCGGCGCCATCGCGGCGGCTTCGGCTTCGGCCTGGGCCTCGGCCTCCCGCTCCGCGCGGACGACGGCCTCCTCGCCAAGCGGGGTGTACTGCAAGTTGCCGCGCCATTCCTCGTTGAACTTCGCCTCGAAGTCCCGGAGGTCGTGCTTGCCGTTCTCGTCGAGGGCGATGTAGCCGAACGGCGCGAGCGCCTCGCCCATGCCGTCGATGGTCAGCCCGCCACCTGCCTTGGCGCGCACGACCGGGAGGAGGCTTCGCGACTTCAACGGCTGCGCGAGGTCGATGCCCCACTCGCTCACCAGCGAATCGCGATTCATGCCGCCCAGCTTCGCGATCGCGGTGAACAGGGAGTCCTTGACCGGATCGACGACGCGATCCTTGTGGAAGCGGTCAACCGCGCGCTTGGATGCCTCGGCGCGCTTGTCGGCGGCCTCGCGCTCGGCGGCGGCTACGCCCTCGGCGGAGAGGCGCTGCCGCGGCGCGACCGCCGGCAGGCGGATGAGGTCGTCGCCCTTCTCCTTGCCGGACGCCAAATCCTTGAGGCTCGCGCGCACGCGCCGGCCGTGATCGACGAGCTGCTGCTCGGTGTAGCCGGTGTCGCGGAGCTCGTTCAGGATCTCGTCGTGGCGCTTGTTCTTGGCCGGCTGCGCGAGGGTGAAGGTCGCCCGGTCGAAATCGTTTGCAAATTCGACTTGAAAATTGCGGTCTTTATAACCGTACCGCGGCTTGATCCGGGAGAGCGGCTCCGACAGCTTGAACGCCGCCGGCTCGGTCGGTGCTTCCTCCACCGCTGGGGCGGCCTGGTCCGGAATGGGTGCACCTGGGGCGGGCTGGGCCGGTGTGGGCGCGGGCGGGATCGCGCCCTCTCCGGTGAAGTCCAGGTCGCGACGCCCCTCGGGGAACTGCGCGCTCCTGATCTCCGTGTCCTGCGGCGCGGGCGCCGGCGCGGTGGCCGGGGCTCCGGGACCGCCCGGCGGGGGCGGAGGGGGCGGGCCCGGCCGCCCGGCCCCGAGGATCTCGTTGACGTAGGCATCGAGGCCGGCCTGCTCCTGCTCCGGGGTGGCGTCCTTCGGCAGCGCGGCGCGGCGCTCGGCGATGCCCTTGGCGAACTCCTCCTCCCCGACCTTGGTGATCGCCTGAACAAGCCGGTCCTCGAAGGTCGCTGCGGGCGCCCCAGCAGCCCCAGCTGCGCCCGGCGTCGGGGGCGCACCAGCTGTGCCCGGCACGCCCGGCGCTCCCCCTGGGCCTCCTGGCGGCCCCGGCGCAGGCCCCGGCGCACCCGGCGCCGCCCCCGACGCTCCTCCCGGACCTCCGGGCGCACCCGGCGCCGCCCCCGACACACCACCAGCCCCGGCGGCGGCAGGTGGAGTACGTAGCGACGCGGCGCCGGTCACGAGGCCAGGCCCGAGGGCAACGACCGCGCCCTGGACCGCTTGCTGACCAATCTTGGCCGGCTCCTCGAGCTCCGGCGCTACCTGGCCCACGCGGTAGTTCTCTACCGCGGCCTGATAGACGCTCTCGCCGGCTTCCGTGAGCGGGTCGATCGCGGCGTGTCCGGCAGCCGTGGCAGCGCGCTTGTAGGGGCTTGCAAGCTGCTTTGCCGCGGTGCTCGCGATCGTCCCTTGCAGCGCCTTGGAGGAGGGGCCCACCAGCGACTCGAAGCCGAGCGGTCCGACGACACCGCCCACCACCCCGCCGAGCATTGACGGCCAGAGCGCGCGCTCGCGCGCGACCATGTCGACCGCTTCATCGTGCGATTTCTTCGGGTACTTTTCGCGCACCTCGAGATAGATCGGATCGGTCGCCCAACGGTCCGCGGGGATCTCCTTGAGCGAGCCCACGATGCTGTCGTAAATATCCGACCCGAATTGGCCACCGTAGCCGACCGCCTGGGCGCTGTACGCCGACCCCTGCACGATCTTCAAAGCGGCTGCTGGCGACAAGGTGCCGGCCGCAACGCGAAGCGCAACGGCCATTATCGCCACGCCGCCGGCGCCGATCCGCAGCGCCATCGAGGCCGCGTAGATCGGGATTTGCGAAACGAGGTCCCAGCCGGCCGCGTCCGGGTAGTCCTTGTAGAACTGCATCTGCGCGGCAGCGCCGGCGCCGGCGCGGCTCCAGAAGCCCTCCTTTCCAACAAGGGCCTTCTGCTGGCGCTCCTGCTCGATGCGCCCTTGCTCGCGCGTGCGCTCGGAGGCGGCGGTGGCGAGGAAAGCGTCGCCCGCCTCCTTTTTGAACTTGCCCGTGAAAGAGTAAAGCAGCGAGTTCTCGGGTTGCTCGGGCTTCATGGCCCCTGTGGCCTCGCCCGCGAACCCGAGCGCACGCAGAACGCCGACCGAGCCGGTGGCCAATCGGCCGCTGAACTCCCGCGCGGCCTCGGCCCACGTGCGGTCGGGAAGTTTCTCTCGCGGGTTGAGCTCGTAGAGCTTGTCCTTGAACTCCCGCTGGTCCTTCTTCTTGGGAAAGTACTTCTCCGACCACGCCTCCCATTGCGTGTACCAGACCTCCTGGATCTTCTGGCGCGTCTCGACTGAGCCGCTGAGATAGTCCCGCTGCTCGCGGCGCTCGGCCCATGAGATCGGCTGCTCCGGCGGCGGCGGCTTTTCCTTCGCCCCGGCGCGGGCGCGCGGCGGCGCAGCGGGGCGAGGCATGGGGAGTCGACCAGTCGCGCGCGCCCAGGCGAGGGTCTCCTCCTGATCCTGCGGCAACGGGGCGGCTGGCGCTGCGGTTGGTGTTCCTGTTGGCGCCGCCGGCGCGGGCGCAGGACCGCGGTCCCCGACTTCGAGAAGATCGCCGATGCGCTGGCTGCGCTCTTGCGCGGCGGCTTCGGCTTCCTGGAGCGTGTCGAAGCGGCCAGTCTCCGGGTTCTCACCGCGCTCCCACGCCGCGATCGCGTCCTCGGGGTCGAGGCGCTCGCCACCAACGATCGTCGGGATGTTGATGTGCTCGCCGTCGGCCTCAATCGTGATCGAGGGCTCCGTCGAAACGATTCCCTCCTCGTTCGGCAGCTGTGGCCGCTCGAGGGAGAGGTCGGCTTCGACGCCGTTCGCCATCAGGAACGATCGAGCAGGCGCTCGAGCTCTGAGTCGAAGCTCGTCGGAAACGGATCGGCGAGGTCGGCAAGGGGCCCGAATTGCGAGCGCAGGAAGGTGTCCATCTCGTTGCGGTGGTAGCGCACGTTCGCGGGCGAGCGCCGCGGCATGATCTGCCCCTCCATCGGCGGCGCCTCCGCGGGGGCGACTTCGGTCCCGAGCGCCGCCTCGTCGTTGCCGAGCGCGCCCTCGGGTGGCGGCGCCGGCGCCTCCGGTGGCAGGGCAACATCGGGTGCAGCCGGCCCAGCCGGCAACGCCCCGGGCGCCGCCGCGGGCGCGATTGGCGCGGGGAGATTGCCAGCGCGGATGTCATCTGCAATGTCGCCCTTGGAGCGCAGCCCGAGCTTGTTCCTGACCGTGGTGAGCGTTTCGTCGGACAGCACCGCCTTCATCAGCGGGTAGAGCGCGATCGTGAACGCCGACGGCGCGAGCATCGGCCCGTACTTCCGCATCCGGGCGAACACTTCGGGGACGTAGTTGAGGGTCTCGTCGGCGATGCGCGTGCCGCGCGGGTCGGCCTCGAGTTGCGCGGCGCGCTTCGGCCCCCAGTTGTAGGCGGCGAGCGCGAGGCCGAGATCGCCGAAGCGGTTGATCTGTTCCTTGATGTACTGCACACCGCCGCGGATGTTTTGCAGCGGATCGTTGGCGTCGGTAACGCCCATGTCGCGCGCGGTGCCCGGTAGAAGCTGCATCAGGCCGGCGGCTTCCTTGTTGGAACGCGCCCGTGGCTGCCAATTGCTCTCCACGTCGATCATCGCCTTCACGAGCTGCGGCGGCACGCCTTGACGGCGAGCCTCCGCATCAGCGAACGCCTCGAGCTCCTTGCGAGTCACTTGATCGGCCACAACCGCTCCCGTCTATTACCGCGTCGCACGCGCCCGTGGCCGCCCCTCCGCCCTCGTCAGCATTTGCTCGATCCCGTTGAGGTACATTTTCATCATTTCCAAGTTAGCATCGGTCATCAGCGTGGCGTCGCGCTCCATCTTCTGACGGAGCGCCGCGGCTTGATTGCTGATCGACCGAAAGGCTTGCTGCTCCTCGCGCGTGAAGTTTGCCATCGCGGCGGTGATCCGCCCGGCGGCGGCCTTTGTCTGGTCCTCTGGACGCGCGGAGATATTCCTCATGTCCTCGTTGCGCTTTTTTTGCTCCGGCGATTGGGCGCGGCCGCTCGCCACCGCCGCGGCCTCGCTGCCGCTCATCCGCGCCTCTGGCGGTTGCTTCGGCGCCACCTGAACGCGCGGCGCAGTCACTGCGCGCTGCTGCGCGCCGCGGCGCGTCGGCGCGGGCGCCGGCCCCGCGACCCCGAGTACCACGGCAATGTTGTCCATCCCGAACCTTTGCGGTGGCCCCGCTGGCTGGCGCGTGCCGGTGCCGTCCGGGTTTCTCACCGTCTGCATCGGCTGAACCCGCCATTCGACAACGGTCTGTTTGGTGTCTGGGTCGACAACACGAACGAGCGTCGCCTCCGCGTCTTTCCCGTAGCGTTTCAGGTAGGCGTTCACCGTGGCCACGTCGCCAGCAGCCCCCGCGCGCTGCATATCGACGAAAGCTTGCTGGTCGCGCTTCTGGATGAGCAGCTGCTTCGCGCGTTGGTTCGGCGTTCTCTTGATCGCGTCATCGAACTGCCCCCACGTGTCGGCGCGTGGCGCAGTCGGGTCTGCTTCGAGCGCTGCGCGCTCGGCCGCTTGCGCATCCTGGAGGGCCTTATTCGCATCCTGAGACGCAATTTGGTCCTCCTGGAGCCCTCTGTAGACGTTCTCGGCATAGCCCGACTGCTGCGCTCTCGCCCTCTCGCCGCTCGCCTCGCCGGCGATTCGGACATCGGTGCGCTCTGGCGATGACTCGGATTCGAGTTTCCTCCTGAGCGATTCCTGCCTCCCCGCCGCGGTGTCGGCATAAACCTTTTCCTCTCCGAGAATGCGCTTGCTAGTTGAGAACTCCTTCTGAAGTTTGTTGGAAGCGATACCGGGCAGGGCATCCGGGTTCTGCCCGATCGCCGTCAGCTCGGCCTGCGTTTTCGTCCCGGCGAGCTGTGCCGCCGGCCTGTCACGGAGCTCAAGGATTTCGTTGATGAGCTTCGCGTTGCGAATAGCCTGTTCGCCCTTGTCGCGCTCGCGTCCTTTCTCGAGCCCGTACTCGTAGCCCTTGACAATGTCCATCGGGTTGAAGCCGTAGAGGACGTCCGTGATCGCCATGTGCTTCTCCTACGGGTTGAGCGTCTGCCCGCCAGACGTGATGCCGTCGGGCTGCGTCGACGCCGGTGTACTCCCCTGATCTCCATACGCGCCAGGTGCAGACGGTGTGCTCGGGGATGCGTTCGGCGTGCTGTCGGAATTGCCCCCACCGCTCGGCTGCACGCCTGTCGTCGGTGCCGTGCCTGTCCCGCTGCCGAACGCGAGGTCGACAGCCTCATTAGTCCCTGGCGCAGATGACGGCGTCGGCCCCTCGAATATCCGCCTTACACCCCCGAACACGCCCTCGGTGAAAGCCTTGCCCTCTTTGGTGTTGAGGTAGCCGAGGAACTGCGACCAGCCGGCGAGGCTCTTGCCCGCCTCCGCGCCGAGTTGCGAGGCGATCGCGCCGGCGATCGACGCCGCGCCAAGCGCGTTCGACAGCAGGTTGCGGCCGAGGCCGAGGTAGGCGTAGATGTTCTCGAGTCGGCGCTGGTTGCGCTGGATCTCGAGGTTCTGCCCGCGCCGGTAGCCCCACTCGCTCGCGTCGAGCGCGGCGGTCGCCTCGATGCCGGCGAGCACGTTGCAGTCCTGCGCCATCTTGCCGACGTGATAGACGTTCTGGCCGCGGTAGAGCATCTGGCGCTTGCGCCCGACCGTGCGGATGACCTCAAGACGCTGGCGCCCGGCGATCGTGGCCGAGGGCGCGACGTACACCGGAATGGCGCAGACCTCGCTGATCGTCGCCGCGTCGCATTGCGCGTAGTAAGCCTTCCAATGCTCATGGAGCTCGCGCGAGACACGGGTCGAGAGCTCGACCGCCTCGAGCGATGCGCCCGCAGCGACACCGGCGTTACCACCGCTGCCAATCGCCCCGACCGCCCCGCCGATTGCTGCACCTGCTGAGAAGCAGCCCATCTATCCGCTCCCGGGGTGAACGAACGGCCGGGTTCTCCACGGATCGGTCATCGCCCTTTGGAGCTCCTGCGCGCCTACATCATCCTGCGCGGCGGTGCTCTGAGGCTGCATGACCGGGGACGGCGCGGGCAGCGCGGGGGCCTGCCGCTCGAGCTGGTACTCGTACACGTTGTTGTCGATCGTCGTGCCGGAGGCCGTTGCGGTCTGAGAGGTCGGGCTCTCGGTGTTGCCCTTGAGGATGCCGCGCACGCCGCCGATCACGTCATCGGCGAAGCGCTTGCCTTGCGGCGAACCGAGGTAGCCGGCGAACTCGAGCCACCCTTGCGTCGGGCTGCCGAGCCACCCCTTGAGCGCGGAGCCGAGCTTCGCGGCGAGTTGCGCGGCGTCCGAGGAGGTCTTGAGGAGGCCGCGGCCGAGCCCGAGGAACGAACGCCGGTTCTCGAGCCTGATCTGGTCGAGCTGCTCTTTCACGCCCTCCTCGCGGCGGTAGCCGAAATTCATGGTGTCGACGGTCGCCTGCGCCTCGATCCCCACGAGGAAATTGCAGTCGGCGTTCGTCACGCAGAAGTGCTCCTGGCACGTCGCCACCATCATCCTCGCGCGGGCGAACTCGCGCAGCGACGCCGCGGCGACGCGCGTTGTCACAAGGGCGTAGTTGGCCGTGTAGGCGGGGATCGCGCAGACCTCCTGGATCGTCCTGATGTCACACGCGCTGTAGAAGTTTTTCCAGTGGTCGTGGAGCTCGCGCGCGACCTTGGTTTGGAGCTCCGCGGCCATGCGTTGAGCCTCCGCCGCCTTCTTCGCGGCGTCGTTTTTCTTCTTCGACCCCAGCAGCGATACCGCTGCGCCAGCCACCCCTAGTGCGATGCAGGCCACAGGTTCATCCCGTACATGACTTCGAGCTCCTCGAGCCCGAGGTCTTTCCAGAGCTTCTCGGGCGCCGAATCGCGAGGGGCGGAAACGATGAGCGCGTGCACGCCCAGCGTCTTGAGGTAGTTGATGCCGATGGTCGCGAGCCGGCGCGCATCGACGCCCTTGCGCCAGCCGCCGTTCACGGCGACCGAGATCGCCACGACCTTGCCCTCGTGCCACATATACGGGTTCAGCATCCAGATTTGATAGCCGAGGAGCTCAGGCCCGCGGCGCGCGGTGAGCATAATCATCTGCCGGCGCACGAGAGCGACCGCGACCGACTCCCAATCAGGGCTCAACTTGAACCCGAGCTGGTAGTTGTAGCGGCCGATGCGCTCGGCCATGATCGGAATGATCTGCTGCCACAGCGCGATCGCCGCCTCGAGGTCGGCTGGATCCTCGATCTGATAGGTCACGTCGGGTTCGACCACGACGGGCACGTTATCCGGCGGCACTGGAAGCCTCCGTTCTCGTCGAGGTCGTGAGTGACGTCCCCACCGTGAGCTCGAATATCTCCGCGGTGCCCTTGAGCTCGACCGCGGCGATGTGGGAGTTCTGGCCTCCCTTGATCCTGAAAAAGTCGCCGTGGTCGACCTGGCGCTCAAAGACGCGCCCGGAGTCGGTGATGAGCGCGAAGCGCAGCCGTCCCGAGTTCGCGCGGTTCACTCTTGCGGTGTTGAGCGAGGTACGGCGCGGGAAGGTCACGTCGGAGCATTGCCAGGTGTAGTCGCGAAAGCGATCCCCGCCGTTCCAGTGGAACACTTCGCGCCCCACGGCGTAGTAGAGTTCACCGTCGAGCGAAGTCCACAGCGCGGCCGGGCGCTCCGAGAGGTTCGTGTAGCCGATCTCCTGAATCGTCGCGAACTCCTCGTCGAGCGTGCGGATCCTGACGCCCTCGATGTCGGTGTAGCCGTGGTAGTAGCCCTTGCGGACGTGGCCGATCATCTTGTTCGGGCGCAGCGCCTGCCAGTCGCGCTCGGTGAGTCGCGCCTGGCTGATGAGCTTCGCCTGCCCTGCGGCGAGCACCACGAGGCCGTCCTTGGAGGAGTAGTAGGCCGCGCTGGTGTCGGCCGCCATGCTCCGCGCGGAAACGCACGGCAGCGGCACCCGCGTCCCGTGCACCGCGTTCACGCCGTTGGAGTTGGCCGGGTCCGAGAGGTCGACCACGTAGGGCCGCTTGCTGGTGGCGACGTAGAGCGCGCCGCCGCAGGCCCCGAGCGCGATCGGCGTGCCGTAGAACTTCTTGACGTAGCGCAGCGGCCATGCGTGCGGCGAGTGCGGCTCGCAGATCCAGACCTGATCGCCGGAAATGCCGGCGAGCATCCCGTTCTCCGCCGACACGATGCCGTGGAGGTCCGCTGGCGGCGGGAGGTACTCGTCGGTGACGAACACGCCCTGCGAGCCGTTGCCGAGCTCGAGCTCCGTGTTGTCGTCGAGGTAGGCGGCCTGGCTCGCCGGGAACTCGTCGACGAAGAAGTACTCGGTGTTCGCCGGATTGGATTGCTCGAGGCCGGTTTCGTAGGGCGTCGCGAGCCGGTAGAGCCGGATGCTCCTCACACACCACTCGGCACTCGGCATCTGGAAGCCGGTGACGAGGAACGGCTGGCCGTCGTTGCCGCGCACGATCTGCGATGGCGCGGACCCGGGGCCCTCGCGCCCGTGCCGATTGACGTAGGTGTAGCGGTAGGCGCGCGCGGCCATCGTTTCGTTGTCGACGACTGCGACAGAGGTCGACACGGTCGGGGCGGCCGGCGGGCAGGGCACGCCCAGGCGACACCAATCGCCGGCGCAGGCTTCCTCGGCGGTGGCGATCTGCGGGTATGGTGCGGCGCCAGTGACGATGATCTGGCGACACGCCGGCGTGTACGGAAAGACCGCGTTCACGCACTTGTCCCAGGTGAGCCAGCAGCAGTCGACCTGGATGAACGAGAGGATGTCGTGCGGCGCCGTGTAAACGAGGCGCGGGGTGCGCCACGGTCTGAGCGTGTTGTTGTCGAGGTCGCAGTCGATCGCCACCGCCGCCGAGCCCGGAGGGCGTGCGAACGGGTTGAGCCGCGGGACGCGGCCCTGTGGGCGGGCGACGTTGATTCCGCTCATATCGTGATCTGTAGCGGGCTCGCGGTGGAGTCGCGCACTTCGCGCCAGCCTACGCCCTGCACGAAGATCCAGAACGCGCGCGGGTTCGCGACCCCCACGACACCCATCGTCTGCCCGTTCTGCGGCGGGTTGTTGAGGCCAAGCGGCGTATCGGTGAGCTGCGCGCCTTGGCCGCCGAAGTTGATGTTGCCGCCGCTTGCCGGCACGACGAGGTCGAAGCTGCACCCATCCACCGACCGCGTGAGCAGCACGCTCGCGTCCGAGGAGGTCAGGTTGAGCACCGGCTGGTAGGGGGTCGGCAGCGCGGTGACGAGGCCGTTCTGGATCGTGATGCCGCAGCCGATGAAGTTGACCCCGGTCGTCGTCGGGATGTTCGTGGAGTACACGCCGTTCGCCCGGCACTGGACCGAGTTGCCGGCGTCCGGGGAGATCGCGAGGCCGATCTGGAAGGGCGAGAGCGGGGTGCCGCAGCCGTTCACCGTGATGCAGGGGCTCACCGACAGGATGAACGCCCGGGTGATGAGGGCGCCCGAGCCATCCAGCGACGAGAGGTTGCACGCCTCGCCCGAAATGTCCACGCTGGTCGTGGGCGGCGGCGGGGTGGGCGGCAGCGCGCAAGGGTCGCAGGCCGAGTAGACGACGTTGGTGCCCTCGGTGAGCTCCACGATGCAGCCCGCGACGGTGCGGATGGTCGGGTTCGTGTAGACGCCGTCGGGGATGAGGGGAGTGCGGGCGCTCTCGGTGATGCGCTTGCCGTCCCAGCGCAAGAGCTTGTTGCCGGCGCACCACTCCACCGGCGGGCTCACCGGGACCGGAGTCTCGACGGTCGGGCAGCACTCGTTCATACAACCCTCTGCGCGTGGGCGCGGAACGGTCCGCGCGATTCACCGATCAGCGCGTCGGTCGCCCCGCGCGCCTGTCCGATCTTGAAATCCCGCTCGTACTTCGCGCCAAGCTGCGGGTTCGACCAATCCTGCTTCGGCTGCATCAGGAGGTACGCGGCTGCGCCGGCGACGATCGTGAGGAGGTAGCGCTCGAATAGCACCCGGTCGAGCTCGCAGGCGTTGCGCTTCGGCGAGACGTTGAGGTTGACCCGGAGCGCGCCGATCGTGTCGGTCCGCACCGGCGAGCGCACGAACAGCGAGTTGGGCTGCTGGAACCACAGCGGGAGCCAGGTCGTCTGGATCGGCGCGATGCCGGTCTGCTGCAGCGGGCCCGCGTCGCACGACCCCGGGCACAGGCACGGGCAGTCGAGCAGGCACGGCTGGTTCGGCCGCAGGTAGTGGCGCTGGCCGCGGGCGTCGCAGATGAAGTCGATCGACACGGTCCGCATCGGATCTTCGTCCGGCGGCTCGAGGAGGTACTCCTGCACGTTGCACTGGAGGTCGACGAACACTTCGCGCTTGAGGACGGCAGAGCGCTCGCAGAACTCGATCGCCGCATTGCGGATGTAGGCGGTGCCGATCTCGCTCGGGACGCCGTTCGCGATCAGGCGCAGCTCGGGGAGGAACTCCTCGAGCGGCACCTTGTCGGGGACCGTGCAAAGCCTCATCGCATTCTCCCTGCCGGTTCGACGTTGGAGGACTGCGCCGGCGTGACGAGCGCCGCGTCGCCGCGCGTCGTGAGGCCGAGGATGTTGTTCCACGAGCCCATGTGCGAGTTGGAGAGCGCGAGCGATGCCTGGTCGCTGTCGAGCTGGTAAGCCTGCGCGAGAACGTAGTGGCGCACGAGGGCGTATTGCCAGCAGTCGACCGGGGCTTCCACGCCGAGGTCGCTGATCGTGAGGGTCGGCGGCGCGTCCACGCACACGATGCGAACCATGTGGGGCGCACCGGGCGGCGCCGGCGGCGAGACGTAGAACGTGTCGCGCTGCTTCGGGTCCTGGCTGTAGTCGAGCACGCGGTAGTTCTCGGGGCGCGGCTGGCACGCGGGACGCCCCCACGCGAGCTGCGCCTTGCGGCTGACCGGATTGATCGGGGAGAGCTCCTCGCCGTCCGGGCCGAGGTTCGCGTCGACCGATTTCAAAAGGCAGCCCTCGCCGATGAACTGGCGAGGGCCCGGTGCGAGCGTGAAGTCGCGCGAGCGCGTGAACAGGTCCGGGCGAATCCTGTGCAGGATGCACAAGCCTTCGTTCCAGTACGAGATCAGGCTCTCGCGCGAGAACTGCGTGAACTCGTAGCCGGCCTCGAAGTCTCGAAGGTCGACTGCGATCAGGTCGAGCTTGTCAGACAGGGTTTCCATCGCCTGTCGGAGTCGGGGCCCGTGGACGCGCCGCTTGCTTGTTGCCTTTGCGGTGCGGCCTGCGCTGTTGAGGCGCAGGGAGGACCGGCTGCGCGCGAGCTTGAGCGGTTGGCGCGGCCACGGGGTTGGCGGAGGGAGATTGCTTCCCGTAGTGAGCGAGGTCGAGCGGGCTGTTCGCGACGACGATCCCGGGCGCCGGAGGCGGCTCCCAGCACGACTCGAGAACGTCCCCGAGGGGGCGCATCCAGTCCTGCCAGAAGTGGATCATGCCGGTCAGCTTCTCGCGCACGTAGGGCGACTTCTCGAGGTAGATCGGGACTCGCGCCCCGATCGCGTCGGCGTCGTCTTTCGTGGGCAGCCGCGCGGTAACTTGCAGCGGCCGTGCTGTCACATCGCTCATACGGTCCTCCTTGCTGTCGAAGCAGCGGTTACGGGTTGGCGATCACGCAGGCCGCATTGAGACGGCAGTCGGCGAGCTGCGAGGTTTCCAGGTCACGCGCGACGGCGGTGAGCTCGATCCGCCCGAGGAACGACGAGAGGCCGTTGACCGGGAAGGTCGTGAACACGATGCCGATGCGAATGCCCTGGCGGCCACCGACCGCGTAAGGCTGCGTGTAGAGCATTGGCGAAATCTGCGCCCACGTCGAGAGCAGCGCCGCGGTGGTGAGCCCCGTGAGGGGCACCGGCAGCACGATCGGCGTGGTCACGGTCGCCCCGCAGTCGTCCAGCGTGATCGTTTCCGCGACGATGCTGAACGTGATGACGTTCACCGCATCGGGCACCGGCACCTTCACGCGAATCCCCTCGAGCAGAGAGTCCTCGGGGATGAGCGCGAGCCAGAGCGTGTCGCCCGCCACCAGCAGGTCGTAGCAGACCCGGTCGGTGTCGTTGCAGGCATAGTCGAACGCTTGGCCCAGGTTGTAGGGCGCACGGCGGCGGTGAGCCGCCATCTTGTGCGGCGCCGGGCAGATCGAAACCTTGCACTCGCCGCAGTTCGGGAGGAACGCTGTTCCGCCTTCCCACAGGTTTACATCCATTTGTCGCCTCCATCCATGATTACGGACGGCAACGCAGGCCGCCGGGAGACTGAGAGCGCGCTGCGCCGCGCTGTGTGGTTACGGCTGAACCGTCCAGTACCCGACCGCGAAGCCGTCCGGGTGCACGGGCCTGTGGCCCCACACGCCGAGGACTTCGAGGAGCTTGTACCAGCCATCCCCCTGCCGGATCCGCGTGATGATGAGGTTCTGCGCGAACAGCAGGGCGTCCTTGTTGACCGCGATCACATAGAACACGGCCTTGCCCGCCGTGGCGTCGGTGCCCTGGCAGGCGTAGTTGCTGATGACGAAGTCCCAGCCCATCATGTTGGTGTACCACTCCCCCGACATGAGCGGCGAGCAGTCGACGCAGCGACCCATCTGCAGGGCGTTCGCCAGCGGCGAGGCCATGAGAATCGGCAGCAGCGCCGGCGGGACGACGAGGATCATCTTGCCCTTCTGCCACGCGCACGCCTCGGCCAACACCTGTTGGATCTTGGCGATCTCGCCGATGACGTTCGACGGCGTGACGAGCACCGGCGCACCGGGGCAGCCGAGGTTCACCGCTCCGCTCGTTCCGGCCGCGCAGCCCTTGTTCCGCGCCGAAGCGTAGAAGGGCAGGCGCCGCATGATGTCGTTGGAGAGCAGCTTGTCCCAGCCGCGTGTCACCGCGACATCGAACATCTCCTTCCACATCGCCCAGCGCTCGCACAGCATCCGCTCGTCGAGCTCGTCGACTTTGACGCTCACGTAGGCGGCGTCGCAGATGCGGAAGCAGAATGCGTCGGGCTTCGCGTCCTGGGGCGTGTTCACCTGGTTCTTCTCGAAGGGGAGAAACTCGAGCTCGAAGTTCCGAACGAACTGGATCTCCTGCGAGCAGTAGTCGATCTCCTTGTTGTACATCCCGTTGGTGAACAGCGAGAAAATGCCGTCACAGTGGTAGTCGTAGGCGATCGTGCGCGCGTACTTGCGCCGACCGAGAGGCGACTCCTCGAGGGATCGCCATCCTGATGCACTTGGTACCATTTCCGGCCTCCGTTAGTTAGCTCGTTTGGAACGGCGCCAGCGCTCGAGCTGCTGCTTGTCGTAGAGCGCCTTCGCCGCGCGGTATTGCTTCACCGTGATCTTCCCCTCGTTCATCTGCTGGAAGTACGCCCCGAGGGTGTCCTCGTCGATCGGCGCTTCCGGCTGGGGGGACCGCGGGTTCTGGTCCGGTGCGGGTCGACCGAGATTGAGCGGCTCATTGTCGACTGCTCGCGGGGCACCACGTCGGCTGAACTGATCGACGACGTCGGCGATAAACCTCGTATCGCCGTCACGCCACGCCGAAAGCACCTCCGCGCGCCGGGTGGTTCTCGTCCCGGGCACGGTTTCGGCGAGGAAATCCTTGAAGTCTGGCCGGTCGATGAGCTTCCCGAACGTCGGGACCGCTGTCATGATCGTGCGCTCGTTCAACTCCTTGCGGAGCTCGAGCTGCGACTTCTCGGAATCGGCCTTGACAGCGGCCACGCGCTTCTCCACTGCTGCGTCGATCTGCGCCTGGATCGTTGTCTCGAACCGCTTGAGGTGCGGGTGCAGCCCGCGGTAGATGTCGCCGAACGCCTGCGCGTCCACGTGCTCGCTCTGAAAGCCGTTCACGGCCGCGTTGACGTCCCGATCCGCGTGGAGTCTTGCGAGCTCCTCCTCGGCCTTCCTGTTCGCCTCGGCGAGCTCCTGGTTGCGTTTCTCCATGAACTCCCGATTGGCGAGCGCGGCTTTCGCCGCTTCCTCGGCCTCGCGTCGAGCCCGGTTCTCTGCCTCCAGGCGTCCGAGCAGCGTGTCGTTCTGCTGCACGATCGTCTGGATGTAGCGCGGGTCGAGCGGAGGCACATCCGTTGCCGGCGGCTCATCGCCGGGTGCCGGGGCCGGCGGGGGCGCGGGCGGATCGTCCTGATGGTCGGAGGCCGGGAGCGGTGGCAGATCCGGCGCCGGTGGCGGCGGAATCACGGCTGCTGGCGGAACCATCGCATCGATCGCGTCGCCTTCTCCACGCGCGGCATCTGCGAGGGGGTGGCCTGGTTGCGGTCGCTTGGGCATTGCTTGCTCCTATCGCGGGGGCTTACGCCGGCCGCGGGGTTCGTTGAAGGATGTGGTTGTTGAAACTCACGCGCCAGAGCGTCGCATGGTGAAACCCTTCGCCTGGCTCGTTTTCTGCAAGCCGCTCGCGCCGCCCTCGTTCGGGTCGCGCGCCGGGATGCCGTTGAGGGGGCTGACCGCCGGCGTCATCGGGTAGCCGGTCACGAGCTTCTGGCCGTAGTTGCGCCCGCTGTTCGTGTCCGACGGCGAGGAGTTAGGCGTGTTGCCGTGGCTCATGCCGGTCGCCTGCTTCGGCGGCCCCTTCTGCAACACGCCCGAGGGCGTGCCGTTCGGGCCGGTGTCGCCCGAGCGCATCCGCCGCATCGTCGATGCGGTGCCGGCGTCGCTCGTGTGGCTGTGGAAGTAACCTACGTTCATTCCCATCGTTGTCTCCTTTCGGTGGTGGGGTCAGACCTTCTCGTAGTGGCGCCCGGTGTTCGGCGGGCACCCCTCGCTAATCATGGCCTGGACGCTGTTCGTGCCCGCGGCGTTGCGGATCGGCTGGAGCACAGTCTGGTTGTTCCTGAACCGCTGGTATTCGTCGGGTCGGAGCGCCATCTCGACATCGTAGGTCGAGACGTGGTCGCCGACACGAACATGCTGGGCGAAGTACCACATCCCGTTGTTCTCGAGGCACGGGATGCACTCCGCGTCGAGCTTCATCGGCATTTCCGGCATCGCCGGCATCATCGTCTCTTGGATCCGTCCGCGGTTACGTGCCATCAGTAGTCTCCTTCCATTGCCTTGCTCGGATTGAGTCGCCGCGGCTCATCGCGCGACGACTGGAACGTGTCATTGAGGAGCGCGGTGAGCTCCTGGCAGCGTCCGCGGAGCACCGCGGCCTTCTCGCCGTCGGCGCTCTCGGCCTGCTCGCGGCGGTTCTCGCGCCGGCGCAGGAGGAGCTCACGCAGGCCGTTGTAGAGGATCGGATCCCCGCGCAGCTTGGCGATGAGGCGCTCCTCGTCGTAGGCAACGGGGCCGAAAGTCAGCGCTGGCGATGGGCTCATTGGCTAGCCCCCGACCACGACGAAGTCCACGATCGAGTCCGGGAAGGTTTGGAAAATGAACGTGGTGTTCGACACCACTCCGGCCTGCGTCAAGCCATTCGCTATTGGTGCGTAGCTCTGCCCAGGCTGCGGCGCGTTCAGTTGAACGGTGACTTGGCCGATGTTAAACAAGATGGGCGCGCACCCGACAAAGTAGCCGCTCGGCCCTGCGCTCGGCACATTACCGCTGTCGACGATGAACCTTCCTCTGGCAACAACTACGCCGCCGACAGGCGGAGTAGGCGGAGTGGTTATGCATCCCGCTACCGCGGTGCAGAACGCCGGGTTGGAAGAAGAAATCGCGCTGCTAATCGCGTTAGAAACTGCGAGGGTGACGGTGGCTTGGACGAACGCCGTGGTCGCGATCTGCGTGTTGTTCGTGCCGGGCGCGGCCGTCGGGGCGGTCGGCGTCCCGCCGAACGCCGGGCTCGCGAGCGGCGCCGCGCCGCAGGTGAATACGGCCGCGCAGAACGCCGACGATACCGGGAGCGCCGCGCCCACGGCGTTGGAGAACGCCGCCCACATCGCGCTCGAGAGGTTCGGCGCGTTCCAGAACGCTGCGAGGGTGCAGGGGTCGATCGCTAGCAGGCAGTTGGCGTTCTCGAACTCGGCGAGCGTCGCGTAGCGCGCCACGCCGTAGAGCGCGGTCGTCGCGCGCGCGCCGATGCCGAAGGCGCCGTTGGAGTTGATGATTCCAGGGGCCGTCGCGATGCACGTCGCCACGCCGGCGCACAGGGTCGTCGGGTCGGACACGATGCAGCTGGCGACAGCATCGCAGAACGCGGGGTTACTCGAGGAGATCGCGGCGGCAACCTCGGCGCACACTTGCGCGTTGGTCGCGATGCCGTCGTTGCAGACCCCGGGGCCGGCCGTGCAGCCGCGGCTCGTGCAGTCGAGCTGCGCGCCGACGAGCGAGAGATTCGTCGCGGTGCCGCCGTTGGCGGTCATGCCGTCGATCGTCGGGTTCGACAGGAGCGAGTTGACGAGCTGGATCCCGCTCAGGACGGCCGGCGCGCACGTGCAAGGCGTGTGGCCGCAGGACTGGCAAGTGTTCATCGTCGGCTCCTATGCGCCCGTGAATCGGTCACGGTAGACCTGGCCGACGACATCGTTCGCCAGCGTGCCGTTGAACGTAAGGTTGACCTGCTGCACGAGCGTCGTGTCCTCAAGAGCCGTGGCGTAGTCGGCAATCGCCTGCACGGTGGCGTCGCTGGTGGTGAGCGTCGTCATCACCTTCTGCGAGGCAGCCGCCACACGCGCGATCGTGCCTTTCAGCTGCCAGTCGGCGCTCGCGATGGCAAGCGGACCCGAATCAAAGACGATCGTCGTGCCGAAGTAGACGCGGATTCGCTTGTTGACGCTGCCGGAAGCAGAGAACGTCCCGGACGCCTCGAACTCGATCGCGGCCCCGTTGGCGTTGAGGCGCCCCGGGGTCAGGAAGTGGATATACGCTGGCGTTTCGGTGGCAGCGATGTTGCCGACGGCCGCGCTGCTGAAAAAGATCGGCGCGAGCGTCGCGGCAACCACAGCAGACATGGCCGACTGTGCATCGGTCGCAGCGAACACATTGGCGACTGTGTAGGAGAAGCAGTCGTCGCCGAGCAGCCCCGTGGGCCCCGGGGGCGCGGCGCCGGCCGGCGTCCACAGGGCGGCGATGGCCGCGCAGCTCGGGAGGGGAGCCCCGGCAACCGCCTGCTGCACGAACGCGGTGGTCGCGATCGAGGTGTCGTTGTCGCCGAAGATCGGTGTCGGCGCCTGCGGATCGCCGGTGAACACCGGGCTTGCGAGCGGCGCGAACCCGCACGCGGCTACTGCGGCGCAGAGCGAGGCCGACACCGGGATGACGGCGTCCACAGCCGCGATGAAAGCCGTCCAGAGCGCGTTCGGGCCGCCGGCGGAAAAGAACGCCCCGAGCGTGCAGGGGTCGATCGCGAGCAGGCACGAAGCCCCCTGGACCTCGGCGAGCGTCGCCACGCGGATCGGGCCCCATTGCGCGATGGTGGCGAAGGTGAGCGGATCGAACGCAGCCGGATTCTGGATGATCCCCGGGGTCGTGTTGATGCAGTTGGCGATGAGGCCGCACGTGCCCGGAGCGGCGCCAAGGCATATCGCGACCGCGTTGCAGAAGTCCGGGTTCGCCCCGGAGACTGCATCGGTAACGGCCTGGCAGACGAAGCCGGTGCTCGCGGTGGTGCCGTCGCACGTGCCCGGCGGCTGGGTGCAGACGAGCGTTGTGCAGTCGATCGTCGCGCCGGTGATCTGCTGGCCGTTCGACGTGCCGCCGTTCAGCGTCGCGCCGTTGATGGCCCCGCCGGTCCACGTTCCGCCGGTGGCGACCGGGTCGATCAGGCGCGCGTTGGCGAGCGCGGTGGGGCCCGGGCACGCGCACGGGTTGCAGCCGCAGCTTTGGCAGGTGTTCATCGCTTCCCTCTCCTCGGCGCGGACTCGCGCTTCGACTGGCCGGAGGAGCGCAGGCAGATCGCGATGGCCTGCTTGCGCTCGGTCACGACCTCGCCGGAGCCGCCGCTGTGCAGCGCGCCCGCCTTGAACTCCTCCATGCAGGAGCGCATCCCCTCACGACCTCGCTTCACCGGCATCGGCGCCTACCTCTTGTTGAACCCCCGCAGCGTCTTAGCCAGGTTGCACTGGCGCTGCGTGGTGGTGTCGTCGTGCTTCTTCCCGCAGAACTCCGTCACGGTCTGGCCGGCGGCCTTGGCCTTCTTGGTCAGCGCGCCAGGATGCTTGATCGCAGCAGCGATGAACTTCTCGGCCATGATCGCCCCTAGTAGCCGCGCCGGCGCGGCTTGACCTCGGCCACTTCCTCGGCCACTTCCTCGACGGGCTCGGCGACCGCCTGGGCCTTCTCCTCCATCTCGTCGAGCCGCTTCTTGCGCGTTTTCGTCGCCTCGACAGCGCGGCCGGTGAAGCCACCGAAGATCGACGCGAGCCGGTCGACTGCTCTTTCTGCCATGATCGCCTCCTATCCGCCGAGCACCATGCCCTCGGGCACCGGCTGATCGGTTCGTTGGGACCGCTCCATGACGACGAACGCCTGCCCGAGAGCGGAGGCCGGGACGAGGTGTAGGCGGTACACGCCCATCGCGCAGATATAGCGCACGTCGGCGCAGTCGTTGAGCACCCACTGGCACACCGGCTTGCACGCGAGGATCGCGGGCGCGGGGATCGGTGGCAGGCACGTGCATTGCGTCGGGTCGAACGGGATGTTCGCCGTCGGGTCGAGGAACAGCTTTTCGATCTGCACCGAGGCACCGTTGAGCGCGTAGGCGGTGATCTGGACGCAGTTGCCCTCGACCACCTGGAAGCTCCGCGAGTACTCGTCGGTCGAGCTCGCATCGAACAGCACGTTTGGATTCACGATTGGCTCTCCGATGATGCAAGGTGCGCCGAGCCTGCAATCAGCCGCCGGGATCGGCGGCATCAGGTAGACCCCGGTGCAGATCGAGGACTTCACGCAGCCGCCTCCGGCTTCTCGTTCGTTTCGGGCTTGATGTCGACGATCTCGGCGCGCTGCTCGAGCGCCTCGGCGAGCGCGCCGAAGGCGATGATTCCGAGGCCCGCGGCCGCGCGCTTCTTGATCTCGGCGATGTCCTCCGCCGAGATCTCCTGCACGCCGCCCTTGCCGATCGTCTGCAAGAGCTTCCAGCGCTTGAACGCGATATCGACGTTCTGCCCCTGATCGGTGGGCAGCGGCGCTTGCAGCGCGTTGTAGGCAGCCATCGCGATGGTCGCCCCGTCCTGGAAGTCCTGCCCCTTCGCGTCCTTCAGCTTGCGTTCCAGATCCACTTTCATCATCGGTCCTCGTTGACGAAATGCCCGCGCCCACTTTTCGTACCGGCGGCGCGTTTGCCGGTTCATGTGAACTGTGTCCAGTCCCCGCCGAGAAACATGGCCCGCTCGGCGTTGCGGCGGCGCGTGAGCCCCGCCATGACCTGGCCGCCGGCCTTGTTCCACCGCAGGAACTCCTCGGCGGCGCTCTCGCCGTCGTTGGCCCTGAGCTTCTTCAGGAGCGTCGAGGTGCGGAGGTTCCCGGTGCCGACGTTGTAGGCGAACGACACCAGCGCATCGAACTCCTCTTGCTCGAGCTCAAGGCCCTCGCCGAGCTCGTTCACGTCGGCCTCGAAGCGGGCGATGTCCAAAGCGAACGCCTCGTCGGCCTGCTCCGCAGTCCAGACGGTGTCGGAATCCACGTCAGACCCGGTGTGCCCCCACCCGATCGTCCACGGGGCGCCGTTGTGGGCCTCCCAGCCGTCGATCTTGCGGTAGTCGCGCATCGCGAGCCTACGGGCCGTGCATTCGCGTCCGAGCGCGCTCGCGGGGTCGGGATACGCCGCGAGCTCGAGCGACTCGAACGAGTGGATGAGGCGAGCCCCGGAAGGAGAGAGATTCATGTGAGCGGCGCGCGCTACGTTAAACCCATGTTGGCGGAAGGCCAGGGCCGTTCGAGGTCAACTTCTGCCCGGCCACGCCCGGGCTTCCAGAGAGATCCCACGCCCCCGAGGAGTCGATGGCGAACCGAAACGTGGCGTTGGTGGAGACGTTGAAGCTGGTGGTCGCGCTGACAGTGACGTTTCCGAAAAGCGAATTGATAAAAACATCACTCGTCTGCGCCTGAATCTGCACGTCCCCACCGAACACCTGCGCGAGCACGGTCGCGTCTATCTGAACCGTGCTGGGGGAGTTGAGGCTCACGAAGTTGGTTGACGTGACCGACATCGTCCCCGTGCCGCCGGAAATCACCGCCCCGGTGGTCGCGATGATGTTGAGTGCCGCCGCATTGATGTTGATGGGCGAAATCCCGCCGGCGCTGATGTTCACGCTCGCGCCGGCTTGCACCGTGATGTTGGTCGCCGCCGTTTGCAGCGTGATGCTCGCGCCCACCTCGATGAAGTCGGCGCAGTTGTCGTCGCCGATCCGCACCGCGGTCCCGGTGTAGAACATCCCGGAGTCCGGGGACGCCGTGAAGCTGTAGCTCGGCGCGAGGCACGAGCCGTTCGGAGCGAGCATCGGGAAGACGCTCGCAGCAAGGCTTCCGGCAATCGCCCCGCTGCCGTTTGCGCACGTGGAGTGCCACGTCGCGGCGGCGAAGTTGTAGACCCAGATGCAGGTCTGCGACGCCTCCTGCTCGACCACCACCGGGTTCGCATACCCGGTGCCGCCGGGGATCAGCGTGCCCGCCGGGACGCCAAGCGGGTCCGCGGCAATGCGCGGGAGCCACGTGAAGCCGGTGGTCGCGGCGGCGAGCAGCTGCGTGTTCTGCGTGCCGTTCGTGCCCTGCCCGTAGCCGGCGAGCACGACGTCGCCGAAGCCGGTCATGTGCGCGACCGGGGTCACGAACGCGCCGGGCTGCACCTCGAAGTCGATGCCGCCACGGTTGCCGGTGCCGTGCGGGATGCCGCCGCGGAGCCGGACGAAACCGCCGTGAGCGTTCGGCACCGCGCCGGTGCCGCCGCTGCCGCCGATGACGCTCACCTCGGAGCCGGACGTATGCAGCGCAGCGATGTGAGCGGTTGCGCCGAGCAGGCGCACGCCGAGCCCGGGGTTGATGTTGCCCGAGACGTAGAGGCCGCCCTCGTGCGCGGCGTAGCCGCCTACGAACAGCTGCTGGGTTGCGAGCGCCGCGCCGGCGCCCGGCTGCCCCATGCGGATGTCGATGGACCCGCCATCCTGGCCGAGCGTGCCGACGCCGCCGGCCATGAAGACGGAGCCGCCGCGCACGCCAGTCGCGCCGCCGAATGCCGTGCCGCCGGCGATGTTGACGTCACCGGCGAAGCGGTTGTTGACGCTGGTGTTGCCGCCGAGGAGAGAGGCGGCGCCACCGTTGTCGGCGCTCGAGTCGCCGGCGGCGAGGACGAGGCCGGGGGCGATGTTGGTGTTGGAGTCCGCTGCACGAATGATGGTCTGCTGCAGCGAGTTGAACGCGCCGATGTTGTGCGTCCCACCGGCGTTGATGTTGACGAGGAACTGCCCGCTGGTGACGTCGCGCAGGAAAAACGCATCGGAGGAGACGCTCGGCCCGGTGCCCCAGACGATCTGCGTGAGCGGCTCTGCGACACCGCCGCCGCCCGCGGCCATCCACACCGGGGGCAGGCCGACGCCCTGCGAGGTGACGACCTGGCCCGCCACGCCCGGGTTGCCGTTCAGGAGCATCTCGCCCGAGGTGGTGATCTCGAGGGAGAGCCCGGTGGTCATCGCCGCCACGCTGCCCGTCGTGAGCACCCGCAGCTGCGCGCCGAAGCCGTTGGCCGCGGTGATGTTCCCGGCCGGGTCGATCTGGATGACCGCCGTGAAGCCGGCGCCCTGCATCCGCGCGGTGCCGGCAATCGCGACGACGTCGACGTCGTTGGCGCCGGCGAGGTTCAGGTCTGCGCCAGCGCTCGCGGTGATGTTGCTCGCCGCCGTCTGCAGCGTGATGCTCGCGCCGACAGAGATGAAGTCGGTGCAGTTGTCGTCGCTGATCCGCACCGCCGTCCCGGTGTAGAACATCCCCGAGTCGGGCGAGG